>Ga0207752_1000792_pt1 | contig 14787 bp, 12 predicted proteins | sample Pon2CUnioCityCA_6_FD_187272 | JGI IMG/M metagenome (GOLD analysis project Ga0207752, IMG submission 187272) | Marine sediment microbial community from Union City, CA, USA - Pond 2C Sediment 2 (SPAdes) | ecosystem: Environmental > Aquatic > Marine > Intertidal zone > Salt pond sediment ...
CCCCCCTGCGCGGCCTGTTGCTGTGCGGCCTGTTGCTGCGCGGCCTGTTGCTGCGCGGCCCCCTGCAGCGCGTGAAAATCCGCCGCCGGCAGATTCGGCCCGGCGCGCAGCCGCCAGCGGCGGCCGGCCAGCGCGGCATCCGCGGGATGGGCGGCGCGGGCGTCGAGCGCGGCGCGCAGCAGCGCCAGTCCCACCGCGCCGCCGCCGGCGGAAACCAGGATTTCGCCGCCGGCGCGCTGGATCGGCGCTGCTGAAATAAGCGATTCGGCGGCCGGCGGCGCACTGTCGAGGTAGCCGGCGTAATCCAGCGGCAGGCGCAGGCGCGCGGCGGGAAAGCTCAGCGACAGCGGCGCCAGCGCCGGGTCGCCGTGCACCAGCAGCGCGTCGTAGTGGGCGTGCAGCAGGTCGAGCACCTCGGCCTCGCGGTGCGGCGCCGGCTGCAATATGTCGCGAATCGAGCTGAGCCGCAGCGGCCGCGGACTTCGCTGCGCGGCGGCGTCGAGCAGCGCCAGCAGCTCCCCGCGCAGGGCGCGGCGGCCGAAGGGGAAGGTCTCGGTGATCAGCACATCGGCGCGGCGCGCGGCGAAGTGGTCGAGCAGCAGCCGGCGGCGGCGGGCGCGCAGGGCGGCGTCGAAGGGCCGTCCGCGGGCATCGACCAGATCGCCGAAATCGCCATTGCGGGCGTGGATCGGCGGCAGTTGCAGCAGCGCGAAGCCGCGGTGGTCGAGATCCGCCAGCGGCCGTCCGCCGGAGGCCAGCAGCACGCGGTGGCCGCGCGCCGCCAGCGCCCGCGCCAGCGCCGCGGCGCGGCGCAGGTGGCCGCTGCCGAGCAGGTGCTGAACGTGGATGAAAACGTCGAGACGGCGCAGCGCGGCTGCCATCAGGCCGGTTGTCGGGCGCTGCGGTGGCGCTTGTCGAGGTACGGCGCCACCATGTCGTTGATCCGCAGCAGGCCGTCGAGCAGGCCCGGGTGGGCGCCGGCGGAGGGTGGCGATTGCCGCGGCAGGGCGCGCAGCGCGGCGGCCATGCGCGCCGGATCGCGCGACTGCTCGGGGTCGAGCATGCGCACCAGCCCCAGCCGGCTGGCGCGCTGGGCGCGGATCAGTTGCTCGCGGCGCGGCGCGGTGCGCGGCACGATCAGCGCCGGGCGGTCGAGGGAGAGAATCTCGCAGAAGGTGTTGTAGCCGCCCATGGCGACGACGCCGTCGGCCTCGCGCATCAGCAGTTCGAGCTGGCTGTCGAAGGTCAGCGTCTCGACCTGCGGCAGGCGCGCGGCGCGCTCGCCGAAGGCCACCTGCCGGAGCGGCGCCATGAACGGGCCGAGGACGATCACCGCGCGCGGCAGGCCGGCCTCGGCCTCGTAGGCGCGCAGCACCCAGTCGATCATCTCCTCGCCGTCGCCGCCGCCGCCGGCGGTGACCAGCACGAAGGGCTGGCTGGTATCCACCGGCGCCGGCAGGCTGCGCGCGGCGGGGGCCTCGCGGCGCAGAAAGCCGCTGTAGCGCAGCTTGTCCTCCACCGCAGCCGGCATGCCGACGCCGCGCAGCGGGCTGCCCATGCCCTCGGGGCCGTAGACCCAGATCTCGTCGTAGAGCTGTTCGAGGATCGGCTGCACGCGCTTGCGCTGCCACTCGGCGCGCAGCGCGGCGGGGTCGTCCATCACATCGCGCAGGCCGAGCGCGCAGGGCGTGCCCCTGGCTTTGAGCATCTCCAGGGTGCTGACCACCTCGCCTTTCAGCCCGCCGGGTTCCTTGTCGACCAGAAACAGATCCGGGGCGAAGGTCTCGGCGGTGTGATAGATGATCGATTCGCGCAGCGCCAGGGTCTGCTCCAGCTGGATATCCAGCGCCAGCGAGGTGTATTCGCCGTCGCTGAGCTTGATCACCCCGGGGATGCGCACGAAATCGACGTGGCTGCAGTAGTCGAAGCTGCCGACGATCGGCGAGCCGGAGAGGATCAGTACGGAGAGCTCCGGGTAGTGCCCGACCAGCGAATGGGCGATGGCGCGGCAGCGCCGCAGGTGGCCCAGGCCGAAGCTGTCGTGGCTGTAGATCAGCACCCGGGCGCCGCTATAATGCTGATTCATCTCCATTCTTGTCGTCGCCCCCATACTGCCTCCAGATTAAGTGATCGCCTGCCGGGCCACTGCCCGCGGCATCCGCCAGCGGCTACACTGGGCGCCCGGCGCCACCGTGCGGATACGCGTTGCGCCACCACCGGGGAGCCCTGCCATGCGCCAGTGGCTGCGCCGACGGAATGTCTCCGCCGGCCTGTTCGACCGCCTCAGCGACTCACAGTTGCCAGCGCGCGTGCGCGCCGCCGTGCTGCGCCAGCAGGAAAGCAGCGAGATCGCCATCGGCTGGGTGCAGCTGGCGGTGGTCAGCGCCTTCGCCACGCTCTACGCGCTGGCGCCGAAAACCTTTGCCGATGACACCTTCGCACCGGTTCCCTGGGCACTCGGCGGCTACTTCCTGTTTACCGTGCTGCGCCTGCTGCTGGCCCACCAGAGACGCCTCAACGACTTCATGCTGTACCTGTCGATCGTGTTCGACATGGGCCTGCTGCTGGGTCTGATCTGGAGCTTTCACCTGCAGTACGAGCAGCCCCCGTCGTTCTATCTGAAGGCGCCGACGCTGCTCTACGCGTTCATTTTCATCGCCCTGCGCGCGCTGCATTTCGAGGCGCGCTTCGTGCTCGCCGCCGGCTTCACCGCGGCCGCCGGCTGGGGCGCGATGATGTGGTACGCGATGGGCGATATGAGCCTCGCCGATCCGATCACCCGCGATTACGTCGAGTACATGACCTCCAACCGCATCCTGCTCGGCGCCGAGTTCGACAAGATCATCTCGATACTGGTGGTCACCGGCATCCTCGCCTACGGCGTGGATCGCGCCCGACGGCTGCTTGAACACGGTGTCGCCGAGGCGCAGACCGCGCAGCAACTGGCGCGCTTCGTGCCCAGCGAGGTGGCGGCGCTGGTGGCCGGCTCCGAGGACGGCGTGACCCCCGGCCAGGGCGAGGTGCAGGAGGCGACCATCCTGTTCACCGACATCGAGAGCTTCACCGGCATCGCCGAGCGCCGCGCGCCGCGCGCGCTGATCGCCGCGCTCAACGAATACTTCGCACTGGTCGCCGAACCGATCCACCGCCGCGGCGGGGTGATCAGCCAGTTCCAGGGCGATGCGATCCTCGCCACCTTTAACGCACCGCGCCCGGACGCCCAGCACGCCGAACACGCGGTGCTCGCCGCGCTGGACATCCAGCGGCTGCTCGATGGCCGCACCTTCGGCGACGGGATCGTTTTCAACACCCGCGTCGGCATCAACAGCGGCGAAGTGGTCGGCGGGCTGGTGGGCAGTGGCGAGCGGGTCAGCTACACGGTGCACGGCGACGATGTGAATCTGGCGGCGCGGCTCGAAGCGCTGAACAAGGAATACGGCACGCGGGTGATCGTCTCCGAGAGCACGCGGGCGCGCATCGACGACACGCAGCTGGAATTTCGCCGGCTCGGCGAGGTGGAGGTGCGCGGCCGGCGCCAGCCTCTGGTGATCTACACCATCGGCTAGATGGCCAGCGCGGCGCGCGCGGCTTCAGGCGGCGGCGTCGGGGCGCTGCGCGCGGTCGCCGACGCCCTTGAGAATCCAGCGCCGCGCGGCGTTGGCCAGCTCGTCGGGCTCGAACTTGGCGATGAATTCATCGGCGCCGACCTTATCCACCATCGCCTTGTTGAAATTGCCGCTCATCGAGGTGTGCAGGATCACCGGCAGATGCCGCAGCGCCTCGTGATTGCGAAGATGCGTGACCAGCGTGTAGCCGTCCATCTGCGGCATCTCGATATCCGAGATGATCAGCGTCAGGCGGGCGAAGGCGTCCGGGTCGTCGGCGGCCATGCTGGTGAGCAGATCCAGCGCCTGCTGACCATCGTTGGCGAGCATATATTCGGCACCGATCTGCTGCACGGTGCGCTTGATCTGGTTGCGCGCCACCACCGAATCATCCACCACCAGCACGGTGTTGGGTTCGCCGAGTCTGGCCTCGCCGATGACGGCCTCGGAGACCACGTCGTCGCTGCCGATCACCTCGGCGAGCACGCGCTCCACGTCGAGCACACCGATCAGCTCTTCATCGACCCGGGTCACCGCGGTCAGATAGCCGGAATCGCCACTGCCCTTCGGCGGCGGCAGGATTTCCTGCCAGTTCTGGTTGACGATGCGATCCACCGAGTCGACCAGAAAGCCCTGCTCGTGGCGGTTGTATTCACTGATCACGAGAAAGCAGCCGGCGATCTCGCCAATCGGCGGCAGGCCCACCGCCATGCCCAGATCGATCACCGGAATGGTCTTGCCGCGGATATTGACGATGCCGCGCACCACATGATGGGCGCGCGGAATCTGCGTCAGCGGCGGGCACTGGATCACCTCGCGCACCTTGAACACATTGATGGCGAAGCGCTGCGGGCTTTTGAGCCGGAACAGCAGCAGCTCCATCCGGTTGTGCCCGGCGAGCTGGGTGCGGGCATCCACGGACGCGATGAATCCAGACATGATCGGCCTCCCTCTGTGCCGCCCTCGCGGGCGGTTATTGTCGATTGGCGGAGCGCGGCGCGGCCGCCTCACACACGGGCACAGAGTCGGCCGCAGCCGGATCGGCTTTAATCGGGCGCGCCGCGAACCGGGCGGCAATCAGCGCGAGGATCAGCCGGTGGAACGGCTCTTGCAGTGCTCGGTGCATGCAATACCACAAGCGCCAATATATTGACTATTCGCCGCAACCAGCGCCGCGCCGCTCGCGATTCGGGCTGAAACCCGGGCCACGGCGCCACCGGGCGACTGGCGCCGCGCTGCTCGCCAGCCCGTTTATCGCCCTGTTGTTCGCCCTGGCCGCAGCCGCGCTCGGCACGCTGAGCCGCGGCGCCGAAGCCGCCGGGGGCATCCCGCGGCAGAATGTGGAAGCGGTGCGCGAAGCGATCCGCGAGTTCGCCCGCGAGCACGATTTCGGCACCGCCGAGCAGGCCCGCGTAGTGGTCGGCCACATCGACCCGCGGCTGCGCCTGCGCCAGTGCGAGACGCCGCTGCAAGTCGCCTTCAACAGCCAGCAGCAGCGCAACTCGGCGCGCGCCTTCGTCGCCGTGCGCTGCGCCGCGCCGGCGCCCTGGACCATCTACGTGCCGATCGACCTGCAGCTGTTCGGCGAAGTCGCCATCAGCCGCCGCCCGCTGCCACGCGGCGCCGTGCTCAGCGCCGCCGACCTGCAACTGGCGCGGCGCAATCTGGCCAACCTGCCCGGCGGCTACTTCACCGACCCGAGCGAACTGGTGGGCATGCAGCTGCGCCGCCCGCTGGCCGGCAACTCGGTGCTCTCGCCCAACAGCGTGGTGCCGCCGAAGGTGGTGCGCCGCGGCGAGCGGGTCGCACTGATCCTCGACACCGGCGCGGTCAGCGTACGCATGCGCGGCACCGCGCTGGCCGACGCCGCGCGCGGCGAGCGCGTCGCGGCGCGCAACGCCAGCTCCGGGCGCGTGGTGGAGGGTACCGCCAGCGCGCCGGGGGTGATAAAACTCAACCCGCGCTGATCACTGCCGATAGATCAGGTTGCAGGCGTCAGCTTGTTGACACTATCCGACTCGAAAAGCGCTAAAGCTTCGGATATGTTGACCGCTATCGCGTGCATGGCTTCACTCGGGAGTGAGAGAGATGAACAACCCTATCGACGGAATCGGCCGCAGTCGCCCCCCCATCGCCGCGGAAATCGGCGCCGCCAACGGCGCGCAGAAACCGGCCAACGGCAGCGCCCCGGCAACACCGGGTGGCGATCTGGTCAAGCTGACCGACACCGCCTCCTCGCTGCAACAGATCGAAAAGCAGATGGCCAGCGAACCGGCCGTCGACCCGGCGCGCGTCGCCGCGGTCAAAGACGCGCTTGCCGCTGGCGATTACAAAATCGATGCCGAGCGCGTGGCGGAGAAATTCATCGAGGTCGAGCGCGCCCTCGGCAAGGTCTAGCGCGACGATGAGTGCGCAGCGACCCGACCCGCGCGGCGAACTCGGCGCGCTGCTGCGCCAGCAGCGCGAACACGGCGAGCGCCTGCTGGATGTCAGCCGGGCGATCGGCGATGCGCTGCGCGACTGCGACTATCCGGCCCTGCACCGGCAGCTCGACGCCCAGCGCCAACTGCACGCCGCGCTCGACGACGCTGGCCGGCAACTGAGCGCGCTGCTCGAAGCCTGCGGCCAGGCCAGCGACAGCGCCGGCCTGCGCAGCCTGCTACGGCAGCTCGACGGCAGCGACCACGGCGAGCTGCACCGCAGCTGGCGCAGCCTGCGCGAAATCCTCGGCAACTGCCGCGAGCGCAACCACGGCAACCGCGTGGTCGCCCTGCAGGGCGAGCGCCACAGCCAGGAAGCACTGGCCCTGCTCAGCGGCGCCAGCCGCCGCAACGCCACCACTTACGACGCCAGTGGCGCGGTCCAGCGCGGCCTCGGCAGCCGCGATCTCGGCGCCGCCTGAGGCGCCGCACGAGACTTCACCGCCCACCCTCCTCCGGCGGCGTCAGCCGCCAGTTCAGCTCTGCCTCGCAATTCTCCATGTAGCGCTGCGCCGCGCACATGTGCCGATACATGATGTCGCGCGCCGCCTCGGCGTCGCCGCGCTGCAGCGCACCGAGCAGGCGAATCTGGTAGTCCAGACCGGTCTCGCGCAGCTGCGGATTGGGCGCGTCGTAGATGCGCCGGCAGATCGATAGCTCGCGCAGCAGGTTCTGCAGAAAGCCGCAGAAGAAACCCAGCACCGGATTCGGGCACAACTCTGCCATCACGCTGTGAAAATCCAGCTCGGCGAGGCGTTGGCGGTACTCCTCACCGGTGTTCGCCGCCGGGTGGTCGTAGAGCCGGATGGTGTCGTTGAGGCAGCGGAAATCCGCCTCGCCGAGACGCCCGGCGAGGCTCGCCGCCAGCTCGGGTTCGAGCAGCTTGCGCAACTCGTAGACCGCGCCGATAGTCGGCTGCCTGAAGAAGAAATAGTTGCCGAGCAGCTGCATGGCGCGATCGCCGTCGATGGCGGCGACGAAGGCGCCGCCGCCCGGCCCGGTGCGCGTGCGCAGCAGACCCTGGGCGCGCAGCGCGCCGAGCGCCTCGCGCACCGTGCTCTTCGAGGCGCGGAACTGCGCCATCAACTCGCGCTCCTGGGGCAGGCGATCGCCCGGCTGCAGCCCCTGCTGCACGATCAGTTCCTTGAGTCGCCCGGCGATCTCCGTCGGCCGCGGCGTCGAACGCCGCGGCGTGGCGCCGTCGGCGCGCTCCGGGTCCGCCGCGTGGCGGCGGGGTGCGGCATCGCTCATGCCGATTCGGTCTCCGTAGGACTGTCTGGGGCAGGGTTGCGCGCAGCCGGCGCGGCGCGCGCCAGTGGATCATAGCAGGCAACCAGCGCCGCCGATTCCCCGCTGGCGGCGCGCAGCGACGGCGCGTCGCCGCGGCACTCGGCGGCAGCGCGCGGACAGCGCGCGGCGAAGGCGCAGCCCGGCGGCGGCGCATAGGGATCGGGCAGCTCGGCGGGACTCGGCTCGCCGGCCATGCGCCGCCGCCCGGGCACCGGCGCCGAATCCAGCAGCAGCCGCGTGTAGGGGTGCTGCGGCGCGGCGAACAGGCGCGCCGCCGGGGCCAGCTCGACCACGCGCCCGAAGTACATCACCGCCACCCGGTCGCTGATGCTCTCCACCACCGACAGATCGTGGCTGATGAACACGTAGGTCAGACCGAAGCGCTGCTTGAGTTCGGCGAGCAGACCGAGCACCTGGGCCTGCACCGAGACATCCAGCGCCGAGACCGGCTCGTCGAGGACGATGATGCGCGGCCTCGCAGCGAGCGCGCGGGCGATGCCGATGCGCTGCGCCTGGCCGCCGGAAAACTCGTGCGGATAGCGATCGAGAAACTCCTCGCGCAGGTTGACCGCCGCCATCAGTTCGCGCAGCCGGACGTCGCGCGCCGCGCGGTCCAGACCGAGCAGGTGGATCATCGGTGCGCTGAGGATGCTGCGCACCGTCTTGCGCGGGTTCAGCGAGCTGAGCGGATCCTGGAAAACGTACTGCACGGTGCTCGCCAGGGCGCGACCGTCGGCGCCCAGTCCACCGCGGATGTCGTGCCCGGCGAGGCGGATGCGCCCGCCGCTGGGCCGGTCCAGCCCGACCAGCATGCGCGCCAGGGTCGACTTGCCGCAGCCGGACTCGCCGACGATGCCCAGCGTCTCGCCCTCGGCGATGCTCAGGTCCACACCGCGCAGCGCGTAGAGGCTGGGCGCGCGCCCGCGCAGCAGGCGGCGCTCGCCGCCGAAGCGGCGCTGCAGCGCCTCGACCTCCAGCAGCGCAGGTCGCAGCGACGGCTCGCCGGATCTCGCCTGGCTCACGATGTCCCCCCGTCCGCTGGCGACGCTGCCGGCGCGGGGTCGCCGGCCAGCGGCAGCGGGTAGCGACAGCGCACCTCGCGAGCCGCCGCGCCGCCGCCGGCGTCGGGCAGCGGCCGCAGGTCGATCTCGCCGCGCGCGCAGTCGTCGCGCGCCCGCGGGCAGCGCGGCGCGAAGGCGCAGCCGGGCGGCAGGCGATCCACCGCCGGTGGCAGGCCGGGGATGGCATCGAGGCTGCGCCGCGGCTCGCCGAGCACCGGCACGCAGTCGATCAGCTTGCGCGTGTAGGGGTGCGCCGGGCTGGCCAGCACCGCGGCCGCCGGTCCCAGCTCGACCACCCGCCCGGCGTACATCACCGCCACCCGGTCGCAGATCTCGGCGACCACGCCGAAGTCGTGGGTGATGAACAGCACCGCGGCGCGGCGCTCGCGGCGCAGGCGGTCGAGCAGGCGCAACATCTGCGCCTGCACGGTGACATCCAGCGCGGTGGTCGGCTCGTCGGCGATCAGCACGCGCGGATCGTTGGCCAGCGCCATGGCGATGCACACCCGCTGGCGCATGCCGCCGGACAGCTCGTGGGGATAGGCGTCGAGGCGCTGCGCGGGGTTGGGGATCTGCACCAGTTCGAGCAGCTCGACCACCCGTCGGCGCGCCTCGGCGCGGCCCAGCGGGCGGTGCGCGCGCAGCGCCTCGGCGACCTGCTCGCCGATCCGGAACAGCGGGTGCAGGCTGGACAGCGGGTCCTGAAAAATGTACGCAAAATCGCCGCCGCGCAGCTCGCGCAGGCGCGCGTCGGGCACGTCGAGCAGGTCCTCGCCGGCGTAGCCGACACGACCGCCGACGATGCGCCCGGCGGGCGTCGGCACCAGGCCGAGCAGCGACATGGCGGTCACCGACTTGCCGCTGCCGGACTCGCCCACCAGACCGAGGCACTCCTCCTCGCGCAGCTGCAGATCGACGCCGCCGACGGCGCGGTAGACGCGCCGGCCGATCTCGAACTGCGTCTGCAGCCCGCGCACATCGAGCAGCGGCTGCCCGCTCTCGCCAGCGGCAGTGGCCGCCGGGCGCGGGCGCGCCGCATCCACCGCGGTGCGCGCCGCCGGCCGCGTCAGGGCGCCGGACTTGAGGCGCGGATCGAGCAGGTCGCGAATGCCGTCGCCGAGCAGATTGATGCTCATCACCAGGGCGAAAATCATCAGCCCGGGGATGATCGACACGTGCGGCGCGGTGAACAGCAGCTTGCGGCCCTCGCCGAGCATCGAGCCGAGATCCGCCTGCGGCGGCTGCGCACCGAGACCGAGGAAGGACAGCCCGGCGGTCTCCAGAATCATCCAGCCGACGGTGGTGGACATGGTGATGACGATCGTCGGCAGCACATTGGGCAGCACCTCGGTGGCCAGCACCAGCGCGTGGCCCTTGCCGGAGAGGCGCGCGGCGTCGACGAATTCGCGCCGCGCCAGGCCGACGGTGACGCCGCGGATGTTGCGTGCGAAAAACGGGATGTTGACCACCGCGATGGCGTACAGCGCATTCATCAAGCCCGGCCCCAGCGCGGCGACGATAGCCAGCGCCAGCAGGATGTAGGGAAAGCCCATCAGCATGTCGATGCCACGCATGATGAGGTTGTCGGTGCGGCCGCCGAAGTAGCCGGCGACCAGGCCGATCAGCGAACCGATCAGCGCCGCCACCAGGGTCGCCGAGATGCCCATCGCCAGCGAGGTGCGCGTGCCGTGCAGCAGGCGCGCCAGCAGGTCGCGACCGAGCTGGTCGGTGCCCAGCGGGTGGCCCGCGTCGGCCAGTGGACGGAGCAGGCGATCGGCTGGCGCGGTGGCGTCCGGGTCGGCCAGCGGCAGCAGCGGCACCAGCAGGGCGAGCAGCAGCAGTGCGGCAAACAGCGCCAGCCCGGTGGCGGCGAGGCGGTTGGCGCCGAGCAGCGCCCAGGCGGAGGGGCGGCCGCTGCCGGCGAGGCTGGCGACGCTCACGACTTGAGTCTCGGGTCGAGCAGCGACTGGGCGACGTCGGCGAGCAGGTTGAACAGCACGTAGCTGGTCGCCACCACCAGCACGCCGCCCTGCACCAGCAGCAGGTCGCGGGTGGCGATGGCCTTGACCAGCATGCCGCCGATGCCCGGCCACTGGAAGACGGTTTCGATGTACACCGCGCCGCCGAGCACGAAACCGGCCTGGATGCCGATCACCGGGATCACGCTGACCAGCGCCGCCCGGAAGGCGTGGCGGTAGATCACCCGGCGCTCGTCAAGCCCCTTGGCGCGCGCGGTGCGGATGTAGTCCTGGCGCAACACTTCGAGCATCGCGCTGCGCGTCAGCCGCGCGATCACCCCGGTGGCCACCACCGAGAGCGTGCAGGCGGGCAGGATCAGGTGCAGCAGCAGATCGGGCAGATCGCCGCCGCCGTAGATCGCGTACATGCCGCTGGCCGGCAGCAGCTGCCAGGTGACGGCGAACAGCAGGATCAGCAGCAGCCCGAGCCAGAAGGACGGCGTGGAGATGCCGATCAGCACGGTGAAGGTGATCAGCCGGTCCGCCCAGCCGAACTGGCGCACCGCGGAGACGATACCCGCCAGCAGGCCGAGCAGCGAACAGATCAGCAGCGCGCTGCCGGCGAGGATCAGTGTCGCCGAGAAGCGCTCCAGCACCTCGTCGATGACCGGCCGGTTGAGCGAGTAGGAGCGGCCGAAGTCACCCTGCAGCAGGTTGCCCAGCCAGATCGCGTACTGCTCGACCAGCGACTTGTCGAGGCCCAGCTCGCGGTTGATCCTGGCGATGTTCTCCGGCGTGGCGTAGGCGCCGAGGATGGCCAGCGCCGGGTCACCGGGGATCATCGCCATGATCAGGAAGACGATGATCGTCAGGCCGAAGACCACCGGAATCGCCGACAACAGACGGCGCAGGATGTAGTAGCCCATGCGGGTGCGTCTCGGCGCGCTCGCCGCCGCGGGGTCACCCCCGCGGCGGCGCCGCACTCACTGCTTGGTGACGCCGCCGAGCAGCAGGAAGAACGAGGGCTGCAGTTTGAAGCCCTCGACCCGCGCACCGCTCACCGCGTTCTGCTTCCAGTTGGCGATGAAGGCCCAGGGCGCGTCGTCGCGGACGATGGTCTGCATCTCCTTGTACAGCCGCGCGCGCTCGGCCTGGTCGGTGGAGCGGCGCGCCGCTTCGAGCAGCTCGTCCACCTCGGGATTGGAGTAGTAGCCGGAGTTGAAGCCGCCCTTGTCCGGCCAGGCGTCGGTGCGCAGCGCCAGGTAGGGCAGGGTGTCCGGATCGTTGGTCATCCACGCCATCTCGGCCATGTCCGCCTTGCCTTCGAGGCCCGGATTGACCTTGCCGAGGAAGGTGTTCCACTCATAGGTCTCGATCTCGACCTGCAGCCCCACCGCGGCCAGATCGGCCTGAATGGCGGCGCCCATGGGCACCGGATCGAGCATCCCCGAGCCGCCCTCGGTGACGTAGAAGGTCAGCTCGGCACCCTCGTGGCCGGCGGCGGCGATCAGCTCGCGGGCCTTGTCCGGATCGTGCGGATAGGGCTGCAGCGACTCGTTGTAGGCCCAGGCGAAAGCCGGCGGCGTCGGCCCGGCGGCGACCGCCGCAGTGCCCTGCAGCACGTTGTCCACCAGCGCCCGCTTGTCGATGGCGTAGTTGACCGCCTGGCGCACGCGCTTGTCCGCCATCGGCCCCTCCTTGGCGTTGAGGATCAGGAACCAGACGTGCGGCCCGGCCTGCTCGTAGACGGTGAAGGCGTCGTCCGCGGCGAACTGGGCGACGTTGTCCGGCGGCACCTCGACCATCAGGTCCAGGCCGCCGGAGAGCATCTCGGCGACGCGCGTGTTGGCATCGGTGATCGGGCGGAAGATCAGTGCCTCCAGCGACGGCGCGGCGCCCCAGTAGTCATCGTTGCGCACGACCACCACCTTGGCGTTGCTCTGCCACTCGGCGAAGCGGAACGGCCCGGTGCCGGAGGGGTTGCGGCCGAACTCGGCGCCGTGTTCGCGCACCGCCGCCGGGGAGACGATCAGCCCGGTGGGATAGGCGAGGTTGGAAAGAAACGGCGCGTAGGGTTCCTTGAGGGTGAACACCACGGTGCCGGCGTCCGGCGCGGCGACGCCGTCGATGGCGCTGAAGAAGAACGACAGCGGGAAGGGGCCGGTGTCGTGGAAGGGGTGGGATTCGTCGAGCATGCGGTCGAAGTTGAACTTCACCGCCGCCGCGTCCAGCGCGCTGCCGTCGTGGAACTTGACGCCCGCGCGCAGCTTGAAGGTGTAGCTCAGGCCGTCGTCGCTGATGCTCCAGGACTCGGCCAGCGCCGGCTCCACCTGCAGGGTACCGTCGGCATAGCGCACCAGCCCCTCGTAGACGTTCATCAGGATGCGGAAATCGTTGACTGCAGTGACGGTGTGCGGATCGAGCGACTTCGGCTCGGCGATCTGCCCCACCACCAGCACATTGGGCGGGGTTTGCGCCGCGGCGCTGCCCCAGGGGGCGGCCAGCGCAGTGGCCAGTGCAGCGGCGAACAGGCCGATCGCGCCGAGCGATCTGATCTTGTTGAGCAAGGCTTGCATGATTTTCCTCCGATTCTTTCGAGATTCTCCCCAGGCCGCGAGCAAATTTATCATTATAAAATTAGCCTTAGCAAGAATTGTTCATGATTATTATACTGAATCTCAGCCATCCCGGCGCCGGTTGACCGACGCCCCGCCAGCCACGCAGCGCCCCCACAGGAGCCGGCATGCCACAACCGCAGCCCGCCATCGATCCGCAACGCCTCGCCGCGCGCCTTGCCGCGGTCAATCGCTTCGGCGCCCTGCCCGGCGAGCCAGGCGTGCACCGGCTGAGCTTCTCCGCCGCGGACATGGCCGCGCGGCGCTGGCTGATCGACGAGATGCGCAAGCTCGGCCTGGCCGCGCGCATGGACGCGGTGGGCAATGTCATCGGCCGCTGGGAGCCGACGCCAGCCGCCGCCGCGCGCCCGGCGGTGCTGCTCGGCTCGCACCTCGACTCGGTGCCGCGCGGCGGTCCGCTGGACGGCGCCCTCGGGGTGATCGCCGCGCTGGAGTGCGTGCAGGCGCTACGCGACGCCGGCATCCGCCCGGCGGCACCCATCGAGGTGGTCGCCACCAGCGAGGAGGAGGGCCGCTTCGGCGGCATGCTCGGCGCCCAGGCGATGGCCGGGCTGGTCGACGCGGACTGGTTCGACAGCGCCGTCGACGACAGCGGCCAGCCGCTGCGCGAGGCGCTGCGCGGCGCCGGCCTCGACCCGGGCGACTACCCCTCGGCGCGCCGCGACCCGGCGCAGGTGGCGGCGTTTCTCGAACTGCACATCGAGCAGGGGCCGGTGCTCGATCGCGCCGGCGCGCCGGTGGGCATCGTCGAGGGCATCTCCGGGGTGTTCAACTGGGCGGTGGCGCTGCGCGGCGAGGCCAACCACGCCGGCACCACGCCGATGGATCTGCGCCGCGACGCCTTCCGCGGGCTGGCCGACTTCGCCGCGGCGATCCCGCAGCTCATCGCCGCCACCGGCACCCCGGCCAGCCGGCTCACCGTCGGCCAGGTCGAACTGCAGCCCAACTTCGCCCACACCGTGCCCGGCGGCTGCGACTTCACCCTCATCGGCCGCGACACGGACGAGGCGGTGATGCGCGCGCTCGCCGACGCCTGCCGCGCGCGCCTGCGCGCTGCGGCCGACGACCACGGCCTGCAACTGTCGCTGCACGAGGCCAGCTGGCTGGCGCCGACGCCGTGCAGCGCCCAGATCGTCGCCGCCTTCACCCGCCAGGCGCGCAAGCTCGGCCTGCGCGCCGTGCACATGCCCAGCGGCGCCGGCCACGACACGCAGATGATGGCCCGCCTGACCCGCGCCGGGATGATCTTCGTGCCCAGCGCCGGCGGCATCAGCCACGCCCCGGAGGAATTCACCGCGCCGGAACACATCGAGGCCGGCTGCACGCTGCTGCTGCACACCCTGCTGGAGCTGGCCGGCTGAGCTGCGCCCGACGAGTCGCCCTTGCGCAGCGGTGGCGCCAGCGGCGATCCTGAACACCCGACGACAACCGCGAAGTCCCAGCAGCGATGCCCGAGTCGAAAACCGCAAGCCCCAGCCTCGAAGTCGAACTCAAACTCACCTTCAGCCAGCAGCAGGCGGCGCGGCTGCGCGACTGCCCCGCCCTGCAGCGCTGGCAGCGCGACCCGCTGCGCCGCGAGATCAGCCGCAACAGCTACTACGACAGCCCGGCGCGCGAGCTGGCCGCCGAGCGGATCGCGCTGCGGGTGCGCGAACAGGGCGGGCGCTGCCTGCAGCACGTCAAGGCGCGCGCGGTGGACAGCTCCGGCCTGCAGGCGCGGCCCGAGTGGGAGTGGCCGCTGGACGACCCGCGGCCGC
>Ga0207752_1000793_pt1 | contig 14786 bp, 13 predicted proteins | sample Pon2CUnioCityCA_6_FD_187272 | JGI IMG/M metagenome (GOLD analysis project Ga0207752, IMG submission 187272) | Marine sediment microbial community from Union City, CA, USA - Pond 2C Sediment 2 (SPAdes) | ecosystem: Environmental > Aquatic > Marine > Intertidal zone > Salt pond sediment ...
CCCGGCAGGCCGGCTGCCGATCTGCTCCATGCCCACGGTCACCTGCTCCGCTCTGGCAGCTTCGGCAGCGAGGGCCTCAACGCGCTGCACCAGCGTTGCCAAAGCCTGTGGCTCCTCTGAGCGCAAATCCAACAACAACTGGGCGCGACGGGCGATGGCATTGATGGTCGTGCCTCCCTCGATGACGCCGACATTATAGGTCGTCTTGGGAACAGCCGGGACTTCCAGGGCATCGATACCTGCGATCAGGTGACCAAGGATATGGATGGCACTGGGCGTTCCAAAGGCACCCCAGGAGTGGCCGCCGGGCGTCTCCACCAGCAAGCGGTAACGGCGAACGCCGATGGCCTCGTGGCAGACATAACCGTAGAGACCGCCTTCGAGGACGATGTAGGCGGCAGCTTCGCCAAAGCGGTCGACAACTGCCCGCATACCCCGGAGGTTGCCCAGCCCCTCCTCACCGACGTTGCTGACAAACCAGATATCGCGATCCGGCTGCAGCTGGAAGTCGCGGAAGACCTCTGCCAGAACGAGGAGGCCGGCAACACCCAGGGAGTTGTCGGCGATCCCGGGACCGACCACCCGGCCGTCGTAGCGTTCCACCTGCAGATCGGTCCCGGCCGAAAAGACGGTGTCACTGTGGGCGGTGATGACCACCGGTTTGCCGGTCGTGCGGCCAGGCAGGCAACCAAAAACATTGTGGAGCTCATCTCGCTGCACCTGGCTGAGGCCGGCAGCTCTGAACTGTTGCTCAATGAAAGCGGCCCTTTCTGCCTCGGCAAAGGTAGGTGCCGGGATCTGCTGGATGGAGACAACCCGGTCAATAATGGTTTCCAGCTTCTCATGGAAGGCGTTCAGGGCCGATTGCACCTGCTCCTGCCTGGCGATCTTCTGAACTTGATTTCGGGGTTTGAGATCGGTGCTCACGTGAAGGATTCCCTGTCGTTACTAGTGACGGTAGACGTTGATAAGCAGAAGGCCGACCACGCTGAGGATCAGGCCCAGGTGGAGGAAGAGGTTGCTGGCGGCAATCCAGGCATCGGGTCCCGGATAAATCTGCAGGAGAAAATTGAGGACGATGAAAAAGATGCCAAACATAGGAGTGATGCCCGGCCGTTCGACCATAAAATCGTTGATCTGCTCGATAAAATGATTGATCCGCTGGTCCATCGCTACGCTTCCTCCTCAGCCACCAGATAAGGCTCGAAGTAGGGAAACAGGCGACCCGGTAACCGGCCAAGCAGGGAAACACCGTCGGCTTTGTGGTTCTCTTCTTCGACCTGGCCCCGCTCATAGAAGAGGGACATCAAGTCTCCCCGATCGTAGGGAAGGAAGACGTGGATCGACTCCAGGTATCTTTCCATCACTGCCTCAATTGCCATGAGCAGCGTCTTGATATTGTACCCGGTAAGGGCCGAAATCGGGATGGCGGTGACGCCGGGATCGAACTTCTCGGTTACGTCCTCACCTTCGGGCAGCCGGTCTACCTTGTTAAGGGCCATTACCCGCGGCAGGTGATCCACTTCCAGTTCGGCCAGCGTGTCGTCTACGGCTTCTATCTGTTCCCGGGCGTTGGGATGGGTGGCATCGACGATGTGGAGAACAATGTCGGCGTCGGCGATTTCTTCGAGGGTGGCGCGGAAAGCGGCAACAATCTGGGTGGGCAGTTTCTGGATGAAGCCAACTGTATCGGTAAAAAGCGCCTCCCGACCAGACGGCATCTTGACCCGGCGCGTTGTCGGGTCGAGGGTGGCGAAGAGCATGTCGGCCGACCAGATGTCGGACCCACTGAGCCGGTTGAGCAAAGTTGATTTACCGGCATTGGTGTAGCCGACAATGGCGATGACGGGTAAGGCGGTCTGCTGGCGCTTGGCCCGGTGTTGTTCGCGGCGCTGGCGCACCTTCTCCAGTTCTTCTTTGACGGTGGCGATGCGCCGGCCGATCTCCCGGCGGTCCATTTCGATCTGCTTTTCGCCAGGACCACGGACGCCAACCCCACCCCCACTGCCGCCGGCCTGCCCACCGGCCTGCCGGGCGAGATGGGTCCACATTCGGGTGAGACGGGGGAGACGGTATTCGAGCTGGGCCAGCTCGACCTGCAGTTGCCCCTCGGCCGTCTGCGCATGCTGGGCAAAGATATCGAGGATAAGGGCCGTCCGGTCAATGACTTTGATTTTTTCGTGGAATGCTTCCTCTAACTCGCGCTGGTGGCGGGGGGAAAGCTCGTCGTCGAACAGGACAACGTCAGCGTCGAGATCCCTGGTCATCATGTCAACTTCTTCGACCTTACCAGAACGAATATAGGTAGCAGGGTCGGGATGTTCAAAACGCTGCCAGGTACGACCTACCACTTCCAGCCCGGCGGTCTCCGCCAACCTGGCCAGCTCATTCAGGCTTTCTTCAACCGGGAGGAGGGGGCGCCCGGACTTAAGCTCAGCGCCTACAAGCAGGGCACGTTCCTGGGGTGCGGTCGTTGGATATAAATCGTCCTTGTTAATAGGTGCCTCCGTTACTCACTAGTATAGATGGTGCAGAGTATGCACGTCTGGATTATTTTGACATTGTGTACCACGCGTATTTGGTACAGACATTATCTCTGATGTCGCCGGCGGTTGCCGCTCAACATTAATTCTACGGTAAAAATGCGTCCGGAGCAGGTTTCTTCATCAGTATCAGGAGGATCAGCCCTTGCTCATCGCTCAAAATAATCGCCTATTCAAGCTCACTTTCCAGCCATTCTTCCAACGTCCGGCCGACGCGTAGCAAACTGTCGGCACTCACTTTGTCGGCTGTATCTTCTACAGTATGCCAGTATGGGTAGTCAAAATCAATGATGTCTACGGCCGGGATGCCACGCCGGGCAAAGGGGACGTGGTCATCGGTCATGGTGTGCTTGTACTCAGGGATGAAATAGGCGCTGTAGCCGAGGCCGGCCGCGATCTGCCACAGCCGGGCCTGCAACGCGGGATCGGAATTCCCCTCGTAGTAGAGTTGCTGGTCGGCATCGCCGACCATGTCTACGAGGACCATTGCCGCCGGTTCGACCGTCAGATTCTCGGCCATGTAAGTGGAACCGATGATCCACTCCCAGCCGGGGATGCCACCACTGCCGTTGTCCTCGAGATCGAAGAAGGCAAGCCAGATCTCGGCCGGAACCTCTTCCAGGTCCAGGGTACGGGCCAACTCCAGCAGCACGGCGACGCCGCTGGCACCGTCGACGGCACCCGGGACAGGCTCATCCCGATCTTCGGCATTGGGACTATGGTCGGCAATCCGGCGCGTGTCGTAGTGGGCGCCAAGAATGATGATCTCCTCTTGCGCCGTATTGGCCCGGGCGATGAGGTTACGGCCGGTGAAGCCCTGGTAGGGAACTTTCTGAACCTCTACGTCCCAGCCAAGAGCCGTTAACTCGCGCACGAGATAGTCGCCGACCGCCTCATGGCCCGGGCTGCCGGGGTAGCGGGGGCCGAAATTCATCTGGGAACGGAGGAAATCCATAGCACTTTTGCCGGCGAAGGTGGTGCCCGGCCGGCCGGGGGGGAGGGGCGTGACAGTGGCACAGGTCGTGCCGCAGCCGCCGGGACAGTCGCCGGAGCAATAGTAGACCTCGCCGGCGGCGCAGGCGGGTGGCGTGCAGAGGGGCATGGGCGTCAACGTTTCTTGCCCCAGTTTGTCCGGATCAGCGGCTAAGGACGCCTCCGCGGGCGGTGGATAAAACGAGTCTGGGTCCGGTGACGACGAAGGCATGAGCCGCTCGGAGGCTGTCGCCGTTGGCGAAAGGCGTTCGGTGGTCTGGGGAGACTCAGGGCCACCGCAGGCAGGGAGGATGAGGAGGAGCAGCAGGGCGAAGAGGAGAGCGCGGAGAGGTATAGCGGCACCGGTTGAACCGCAGTGCGATCCGATTGGCGCGCGATTTGGCAAATCGCGGTACAGGTTGTCTCTGTCGTAGCACGATTTGTTAAATCGTGTGCCAGGGTTATCTGACAAAAACCGGTTGAGGTTGGCCGTCATGCGGCCCCCGGCAGGACGATCTCAGCCTCGGCCAGCCCGCGATCCCAGTCGAGGGCGTAGGCCCGGGCGAAGCGGCGGAGATCGGTGAGGGAGCGCCTGGTGTAGTAGGCGTAGCGCTCCTTTTTGCCCATGCGCTGTTCGGGCATAGGGATGATGCCGAAATTGGCTTTCATCGGCTGGAAGTTCTTGGGAGCGGCGTGGGTGACGTAGTGGGCGAGGGCGCCGAGCATGGTGGTCGGGGGAAAGATAACGGGGTGCCGGCCGTTGAGGAAGCGGGCAGCGTTGATACCGGCGATCATGCCGCTGCCGGCGTTGCCCACGTACCCCTCGAAACCGACAATCTGGCCGGCAAAGAAGAGGTCGGCCCGGTTGCGATATTGCATGGTCGGGTGAAGGAGGGACGGAGCGTTAATGTAGGTGTTGCGATGCATCATGCCAAAGCGCATGAATTCTGCCTCCTCCAAACCCGGAATCAGGCGCAGAACGCGCTTTTGTTCACCCCAGCGGAGGTTGGTCTGAAAACCGACAATGTTCCAGAGGGTGCCGGCGAGGTTGTCCTGGCGTAACTGGACGACGGCATAAGGACGCTCGCCGGTGTGGGGGTTCTCCAGGCCAACCGGCCGCATCGGGCCGTAGCGCAAGGCGTCCTCACCCCGGCGGGCGATGATTTCCATGGGGAGGCAACCCTCGAAAAATTCGGCATCTTCCCGCTCAAAATCGCGCAGTTCGATCTGCTCCGCCTCCACGACTGCGTTGTAGAAACGCTCGTACTCTTCCCGAGTCATAGGGCAGTTGATGTAATCACCTTCTTCGAGCTCACCTTCTTCATAGCGGGAGGCGCGAAATGCCTTCTCCATGTCGATCGTTTCGTGGTGGACGATGGGGGAGAGGGCATCGTAGAAGTAGAGGTATTCCCGGCCGGTGAGGCGGGCAATGTCGTCGGCAAGAGGATCGGAGGTGAGGGGGCCACTGGCGATGATGGTGGGCAAATCGGGGATGGTTTTTACTTCCTGCCGGACCAATTCGATGTTGGGATGTTCGGCGATACGCGTTTCGACGCAACCGGAAAAGCTTTGGCGATCGACGGCGAGGGAGGAGCCGGCGGGAACCGCTCCCTGGGTAGCACAATCGAGGATGAGCGAGCCCAGACCGCGCATCTCGGCCTTGAGCAGGCCGGGGGCCTTGGTGGGAATAACTGAGCCGAGACTATTACTGCAGACTAACTCTGCCAGCCGGTCGCCGGTGTGCGCGGGGGTTTGCTTCTGGGGGCGCATCTCATAGAGCTTTACGCGGATTCCCAGTTCGGCGGCCTGCCAGGCGGCTTCTGTCCCCGCCAGGCCACCGCCGATGACGATCAATTCTTTCTCATGCATAGGATATAGATTACTCCTCCTCGTCGCCGGCCTCGAACTGCCCAATGAGCATGCGAGCATCCTCATCCCGGGGATTCGTCTGTACGGCCTTGCGGAACCAGTGGAGGGCTTTCTCCGATTCCTCCCGATCCTTGTAGATGAGGCCAATATTGTAGGCAACGTTGGGGGCTGCCGGGTTGAGCGCCAGGGCCTGCTTGAAAGCCTCAATGGCCTGCATCTGGTGCTTGCTCACGGCCAGGGCACGGTTCCCGAGGTAGGCGGCGCCGAGATTGGTCCAGACCATCGGATTATTGGGTTCTTCTTCACTCAGGCGTTCGAGGATGTGTACCGCTTTTCTGAACTGATTCTGCAAGATATAGGCGCCACTCAGATTAAGGGCGGCATCCAGATGCTCGGGATCAAGGCTGTATGCCTCTTTGAGGTACGGCAGCGCATCTTCCGCCTGTCCCTGGCGCAGAAGGCCGGTGCCGGCGCGGAGGAGATGAAGGAAGCGGCTGTCGCGACGGTTATCACTGCGGTTATCACTCAGTCCATCCTTCAGGTCATCACTTGGGTTTTCGCCTTGGGTCATTGATTTCTCCTTATCGGTAGAAGCAACAGCAACATCAGACCAAATCCGCCACCCAGGAGCAAGAGCCAGAGGCCGCTGGCCTGCCAGAAACGGGCGAGCGGGGACAGGGGCTGGACTGATTCCAGCCACCGGGCATTGAGCCGATCCAGGGAGGTATCCAGGACACGATGCGCAGCCGTCTCACAGCCGGCCCCGTCGCCAAAGGCGCGAACCAGATGGCTCAATGTCTCGTTGCCATACCTATCCTGGAGGAAGCGAATAAAGGACACGCTTTGGGCGTAAGCGAGGCGGGCGCTGGTCTCATCGGCCGGAAAAGTTTCACACAGTGCGGCGAAGGGGATAGTATCCTGGGCAAGTACCGCCTGCTCCAGGACGAGATCATAATCGGGATTGGAGGCGGTTTCGGCCAGGGTGGCGATTCCTTCCTCAAACCAGCGGGGCACCTGTTCATAAGCGGGCCGGGTTGCCTCGTATAAGAGGAGGTGAGCCAGTTCGTGGGGGATGCTCTGGCCAAGGTCGAAGGTGGCGGTGCGCGGATTGACGGCGGTGACCAGCAAGACACCCAGTTGGGGATGGGCATTGGCACCAAGCCAATCGCGACCGGTGAGGCGCAGGGCGGAGCGGAGGTCGCCTGTGCTGGGATAGATGTAGATCTTTAGCGGAACCTGGTTACCGGCCGGGATCATGGTCTGCAGGCGGGGGCGGGCCTCAGCGACAATGTCGAGCGCGGTCTGGCCCAGGCTCAGGTCGCCATCGGCCCAATGGACGGTTACATCGCCCGAGGTGAGAGTCTGCCACTGGAACCGGTCGTCGGCATAGGTGAAAGAGCCGCCGGTCACACGCTCGCGCCGGCCAGCGGTGGTTAGCTCCCACCAGTAGGTGACGGTGGTGAAAGGAGCAAGCTGGACCTGCAGGAGGGAAAGCTCATGGGTGAGGGAAATGGTGCGGGAAGGCTTGACATCGACTTCGACCACATACGTGTTGGCCAGTTCCGGCGTATTGAAGAGGAGAAAAGCAGCCTCGATAGGCCGGTCGCCCTCCGCTTCCAGGCTGAAACGCATCACCTGGCCGAAGGTGTAGGTCACGTCCGTCTCCGCTTCGACCTCCTGGGCGAACAGCGGCCGGGACAGCAGGAGCAAAAGCAAGACGAGGATAGCCGGAATCTTCTGAAGGTAACTCATAATCCAAACAGGTTAATGAACACGGCCAACGTCAGCGGGCTAAAAAGCGTTGACAGAACGACGATGCCGGTCACAGCAAGCGGTTTGACGTCGAACTCGGTGGCAATGACGGTGATGATCACGGCCGCCGGCATGCTGGCTTCGATGATGGCAGTAGAGCGGCTCAACCCCTCGAGCCCAAGCTGACCGGCGACGAGTAGGGCAACCAGCGGCGCGACGAGCAGACGCAAGGAAACGGCCGGAATGGCAAGGCGCAGGTCGCCCTTACCCTGGAGCCGGGCCATATTCATCCCCAGGACGACGAGCATGGCAGGAATGGCGCCGTCCGCGGCAACCTCGATGGCGCTATAGAGGGGCGCAGGCACCGTTAGTTGGAAAGAATAAACGGCGATGGCGGCGAGCACGGCATAGAGGGCGGGGACGCGCAACAGCCGGCGCGCCGCATCCTGCCAGGGGCGCTGTCCCATGGAAGCGATGAATACGCCCAGGGTGAACACCAGAATAGTGCTGACGATGTAGTAGACAATAGCCCGGGAGAGTCCGGCCTCGCCGTAACGCAACTGGTTGAGGGTGAGGCCGTAGTTACCACCATTTACAAACATGACGACGAGGAGCAAAACCACCTTCTCCGTGCGCGTCAGGCGCAGGAGATGGCCGGCCACCAGGCCGATAAGGCCCATGAGGAGGATGACGAGCAGCGAGAAGAGTCCCAATCGCGCCAGTTCATCGGGCGGAAGCCGGCTGTTAACGAGCGCAACAAAAACAAGGCAAGGGCTGAAGCCATTGAAGACGACGGCGGCGACCGGGCGGGGATCCAGGCCACGGCTGCGCTTTAACCAGAAACCCAAACCCGCCACGAGAAAAATGGGAAGGATATTCTGGGTTAGAACCTCAACCAGGCCAGTCACAATAGTTAGCGTCGCAGCACCCGGTAGCGCAAGAGCCTGAGCACCCCACTACAGTAGTTTACGCTAATTCGTCCTCATCCCAATCCATCATTGTCAGGTCAATTTCCCCACCCAACCACTCGATTTCTTCCAGGGCGGCTTCCGCCGCTTCCAGCAGGGCAATCGATTCAGGATCTTGCATCAATTCCTGCAACGCTTCCTGGGCCTGCTCGTTTCCCACCTGACCAAGGGCCGTCACGGCCGCAAGTTGCACCTCCAGCTCTTCATCCTCCAGCAGCTCGACCAGGCGTTCAACCGCGTCGCTACTGCCCAGATTGCCGGCAGCGCGAGCGGCTTCCATACGCATCTCGGGCTCAGGACTGGACATCTCATCCAGGATGGTGGGGAGCCAGCGGGGATCGGCGCTGCGGCCCATGGCAAAAACGGCACTCAGCCGCATTGTCTCCTCTCCCTGATGGTAGCCGTCGTCAATTATCTGCGCTACGCGCGGATGGGCAGAGTTGCCCAGGGACTCGACCGTCGCCCGGCGCACCATGGCAGACGTCCGGTCGCTGTCAAAGGTGGCGAGCAAGGCAGCGACGATGCGCTCGCTGATCCGCGGGCTAAGTTGGCCCCATTCACCCAGGAGAACAAAGTGGCCAAGGGTGGCCGCCGCGGCGGCACGGACGCGCTCTTCGGCATCCTCTTCCATCAGGCGGATGATGGGTGACACGCAAGTCGTGTTGCTCGTGTCCCACAGGCCGTCAAGGGCGGCAAGGCGGACCTCGGGCGAGGGATCAGAGAGGAACCGGCGCAGGAGCGGGCTAAAATCGACGACGAAGTTTTCCTCGCTGAGGTCCGCCAGATGGCGGGTAACAATCCGCCGCCGTTGCTCGGGCAATTCCGGCCAGCGGGCCATCACGGCCTCCATCTCTTCCGGGCTCATATCAGAGAGCCGGTAAAGCTGGGCAATAGCCACTTCCGGCCGGTCAAAGATCTCTTTTAATACTTCAGGAAAAGGTAAAGATTCGTTCATAAAGGTTCTGCCCGGCCGGGCCGCGAGACCCGCGCGGGCTTCTTATTGGATAATAGGGTTGGCGATATCCTGAATGATTAGCAGGAACATCAGGCCGAGGAGGAAAAGCATGCCCACCAGGTGAACCAGCCCTTCTCGTTCCGGTTCAATCCGCCGCCCGCGAACCGCCTCCAGCAGGACGAAAATGATGCGTCCGCCATCCAATGCCGGAATGGGCAGGAGGTTGGTGAAACCGAGGGCGACGCTGATGAAGGCCGTGATCCGCAATAGCTGGAACCAGTCGCCGGTGGCGGCCGTGTACTGGGCAGTCTGGCCCGCTATCTGGCTGATGCCTACAGGCCCGACAGGCCGTGCTTGCTCGGCCGTAATGTCTCCCTGGATGAGCATGATTGGGGCACGCACGGTCAGTTCGATTATCTGCCAGATCGATTCAACGGATGCGGTCACCGATTCAAGGGGGCCCAGGGCCCAGCGCCGGCTGCTTTTGTGGGCAAGCCCAATACCGATGGGCCCTTCCTCGGCAGGATCATACTCGCCTTCTTGCCGCGGCACCATCGTCAGCATCAGCGGTTCGCCTTGCCGTTCAACCAGCAGATCAATTTCTTCGCCGGCGTTGGTGGTAACCGCCTCCACCAGGATGCCGCTATTCTCCACCTCCAGGCCGTTTACCTCGATAATCACATCGCCGGCCTGCAATCCGGCGGTTGCTGCAGGCGAATCGGGAACTACATTCTCGACGGCCACGGCCGAGGGGCCGATCATAAAAGCGAACCAGAAGATCACAAAGGCGAGGATGAAGTTAAAAACGGCGCCGGCTGCCAGGGTAAAGAAGCGGGCAGTTTTGGAAGCAGCGGCCAGCCCGCCGGGGACAGAGGGATCATCCTCACCGGCCGGGCGCACAAACCCGCCAAGCGGGATCCAGTTCAGGGAGTAGACGGTCCCGTTCCGCTCAAACAAAGTCACGGCTCGAGGCGGGAACCCAAGACCGAACTCTTCCACCCGGATGTTGAAGAGCCGGGCGACCACGAAGTGGCCCAGTTCGTGAATAAAGATTATTGGCGTCAGGATTAGCGCAAACGCACCAATCATCCATAAAATAGACATGGTTCCCATCCTGAACGTGGCGCCCTGTCCTTTAGCGCCAGAGTGCTCAACTAGCGGATTGTAGTCAGATTGTATTATGTTGATTATAAGCGCGGGGAGGGTCACGTGACAACCCCCCTTCTCACCTTTTTACCGGATTCTTACAAGGGTGAGCGGCGCCGGCGCGCAGCGGGCCAGTCCACGCCGTCTGACGGAGCTGAATTCTGTCGCGGATCCAACGGCCCGCTGTCGCCGGATGATCAGGGTATAAGCAATACTTTTCCCTTGTTTTTCCTGTCCTGGATATAATCGTGGGCGGCTGCCGCCTGGGCGAAGGAAAAGGTGCGGTCTACATGCGGGCGAAAGAGAGCCTCGTCATACCACTCGACGATCTGGGCCATCCACTCCCGTTGCATCTCCACGTACTCCCACAGATGACCGACGTTGACGCCCAACACACCTTTGTTGGCGTTGATCAGAGAAATAGGTGTATATATGGGCAGGGAGATGAGGGCGCGCAAGATAGCGGCGAGCGAGCGGGTCTTGTCCGGAGCCATGCTGCTGGCACCAAAGTGGACGACGCGCCCGGTAGGTTGGAGGAGACGGTAATTCTTAAGCCAATGTTTTCCGCCCAGGGAATCGAGGATGAGGTGAACGCCGCGCCCATTCGTCAGTTCCTGAACGACCGGCTCGTAGTCTCGATTACGGTAATCGATTGGGTGCTCCAGCCCACGCTCAATCAAGAAGTCATGCTTTTGCGGAGAAGCGGTACCCAACGTCTCAGCACCCACAATCCGGCAGATATCGAGGGCGGCGAGCCCAACCCCACCGGCAGCATTGTGGATCAGCACCCGGTTTCCCGGACGGAGGGAACCCATAACGATGAGGGCCAGGTAAGCGGTCAAATAGTTGACCGGGAGAGCCGCCCCATCCTCGGCACTCATCCATTCCAGCCGCCGGAACACCTGGCGGTAGGGCACACAGATGAGGTCGCTATAGCCACCGAAGCGCGTGGCGGCGAAAACCTCGTCCCCTTCTTTAAGACCTGTGACCCCCTGCCCAACCTGGTCAATGGTGCCGGCGACTTCGTAACCGGGCACATAAGGGATGTCGGGAGCATCCCGGTACATGCCCATGCGCCCTGTGATATCGGCAAAATTGACGCCGCTGGCCTTGACGCGGATGCGCACCTCGCCGGAACGCGCGGTGGGATCCGTCGTTTCCTGTAAGGAGAGCACCTCGGGCGGACCGGCTTTGGTGATCCAGATTTGTTTCACTTCTCTTCCTCGTTTTGGGCGGCCGTAGGGCAGGATACGCTACAGCCGGCTACAATTTCGGAACATCTTTCCATTGTGCAACAAGGCACAACGGCACGCAACTGCCGCCGGCGCAGAAGTGGAGATGGTTGCCCGGCTGGCGAAAACCAGTACAGTATTAGGGAAAGATCCAAACAGGAAGAGAGCAGCGATGTCGCCAAGAATTGAGAATTTACCGGCCGGTTCATCCGCCCAACGGAATAGCCTCAACCACCAGGCCATCGAGGATTATTTGAAGACGATTTACGTCCTGGCAGAGGAAGAAAGTCCCGTCAGCACGTCGCGTCTGGCCGAGGCGCGCCAGGTCAAACCGGCGTCGGTGACCAGCATGGTCCAGCGCCTGGCCAAGCTGAACCTGGTCGATTACGAAAAACATTACGGCGTCACGCTCAATGAATCCGGACGCCAGATTGCGCTGGAGGTGATCCGCCATCACCGGCTGATCGAACTGTACCTGATGGAAGCGCTGGGATTCTCCTGGGACGAGGTCCATGAACAGGCTGACATCCTGGAACACGTGATCAGCGAGAAGCTGGAGGAACGGATTGCGGCCGCTCTCGACCACCCGACCGTCGACCCCCATGGCGACCCAATTCCGGCCAAGGATGGCACGATTACCACGGTCGAGACGGAGCCCCTGGTGGGCGTGGCGCCGGGCACTGAAGTACGGGTAGCGCGCATTGTCGACGATGGACAGAGTGATATGTTGCGCTATCTGAGCGAGCTGGGCCTGACACCAGGCACGATGGTCCGTGTCGTGGAGGTCGCCCCATTTAGCGGCCCGCTTACCCTGGAGGTCGAAAGCGAAACCCGAATTGTCGGGCATAATGTCGCCTCTGCCATCCTGGTAGAGATCGCTCCGGCGTGAGCTGTGGGCCGACGTAAGCGTACCTTGTTGCCCCTACCGATGTCCACACGCCTTCGCTACCTGACCACCGATAGCACGGAACGCGCGACCCTGGAAAACCCGTACCGGGTTGGCGAAATCGCGACAGCCGCGCGCTTTGTCGGCCGGACGGAGATTTTTGAAGCGATCGGAGAGGCGGCGGCAACCGCGAAAGCGGCAACGCCCGTCTTGCTGATTGGCCCGGCGGGCAGTGGAAAATCCTCCATATTGAAGCAACTGGAGGCCGATCGGGCCGGCCTCCCCTACCATTTTGTCCACATTTCCTGCCGGCGCCTCTCCCTGCACAATGTACCCGGCTGTCTATGGACGCTGGCCCAGGAGATTGGCACCGCGCTGGAGCAGCGCGGCTTTGCACCACCGTTCCTGGAACGTGGCGATTTCATCGCCCGGCCGCACCTGACTTTCCAGCAACGTTTCCTCGCGCCCCTGCTGGCGGAAATGGAAAGGCAGGGATTGATGCTGATGCTGGACGATACGGAGTCGCTGGTGGAGGATGGCGCGGGACAGGTGCCTGCGCGCCAGCTCCGCGAGACACTATACCGGTTTAGCCTGGCCGACGAAAGGCTCCACCTGTTGTTTGCCCTGACGGGTCAAGAGGACAAGATGGAAGCGTTCGATCTGGCGCCTTTCGAGCCGGAACAGACGGTGGCGATCGGTCCACTGAGCCGGGAGGAGACGCACAAATTGCTGGCCGGCGCCGCCCCATTCAAAGTATATGATGAGGTGGCGGACTATGCTTACAGATTGAGCGGAGGCCACCCGGAAAAAGTAGAACGGTTGGGACACGCGCTTTTCCAGCGCTGGCAGGCGGGCAAATCGGGCCAGATTACGTTGACCGATCTGATTGCCGTGGCCCGGGAGGAACCGGATATCAGTGGGCATCCGTTGCTGGTACCGGCCGGTGCGACAGCCGGACCGGCGCCCAGCCGAAAGGGTAGACAACGTTTCCTCTATGGGGGAATTTTGGTGCTGCTTTTGCTCTTGCTGGGCGCCACCATTTTGTCGGTACGGGGCCTGCGCGATGGCGGTAGCGCCGGCGACTCCCTGTGGGGTGCCGTTCTGGCGGATTCGACAGCTACCCCTACCCCTGGCGCTACGGCCACCGAGGTTTTGCCGGTCATCAGGCGGGTAACGGCCACAGCGTCCCCGGCGCCGCCGGCCACAGACCCGGCTGAGCCCACCGGCTCGCCGACGGCCAGCGCGACGGCAACCTCTACCCCGACGCCGAGCATTACACCAACGTCGACACCACCATCTCGCTTTGTCCGCGAAGTAGACCAGATGCCGATGGTCATGATCCCCGCCGGGCGCTTCGCCATGGGCTCTACTGCAGACGATCCCCAGGCCCGGCCAAATGAATTACCCGAGCACAACGTGGGGCTAGACCGCTTCTATCTGGATCAGTACGAGGTCAGCGTTGCCCAATATGCAGCGTTTCTGAATGAGATGACCGATTACCGGCAGACTTGCTACGGCTACATGTGTGCGTTGCCACGTAACCAAGCAGGCACTTTCTCCTTCCTGATGGAAATCGCAAGTGATCCAGGGATAACCGAATACGAAGCGGTCGAGGGTCACGCCGACTATCCTATCAATTACGTCTCGTGGTATGGCGCCCAGGCATATTGCCAGTATGTGGGCGGGCGGCTGCCGACCGAGGCGGAGTGGGAGTATGCTGCCCGGGGCAACGACGGCCGGATCTATCCATGGGGTGATGAGCCACCGGACCAAACACGGGCCATCTACAATACCCGGTTCGCAATGGTCCAGCCGGTCAACGCGCTGTCGAAAGGGGCAAGCCCGTTTAACGTCTATGGGATGGCCGGAAGCATGTGGGAATGGGTTTCCGACTGGTATGACGACGATTATTATGTGGAAAGTCCGGTAGAGAACCCGCCGGGTCCGGAGGAGGGTTTTCTGCGGGTGACCAGAGGCGGCGCGTGGCCCGAGAACATCAGAGGCGACCGCATCCGGGCTGCGTACCGCAACCCGCTGGAACCGACATATCTGGCCTCGTCGGTAGGTTTTCGGTGCGTGCGAGAGAGTCCGGAAGGGGACTTGCCCTGAACTTTGAATCGAGTATGATCGCCATGAAAGCGGTTGATCGTTGATGGTTGATGGAGAGATGGAATGGCTGAACAAGAAATGAGCGAAGAAGAAAAAGAAGAAATGGCAATCAGCCCGGAATTGCTGGAGATTCTACGCTGCCCGAAAGCGGTGCAAATGGAAGAGTACGGGGATGATCCCGGCCGGCTGCGGCTGGTGAAGAATAGCTGGCTGGTAAGCGACGATTCGGGCTACAAGTATCCCATTCGCGATGGGATCCCTGTGATGCTGCTCGAAGAAGGAGAGAAGTGGCAGGACGTTCCCGAGGAGGAATTGCCGGTGCCACCCCCTCCGGCCGATTAGGGGCGGGGGGGG
>Ga0207752_1000794_pt1 | contig 14783 bp, 14 predicted proteins | sample Pon2CUnioCityCA_6_FD_187272 | JGI IMG/M metagenome (GOLD analysis project Ga0207752, IMG submission 187272) | Marine sediment microbial community from Union City, CA, USA - Pond 2C Sediment 2 (SPAdes) | ecosystem: Environmental > Aquatic > Marine > Intertidal zone > Salt pond sediment ...
GAAATGGCAAGGGTTGAAGTAAAAGATTATGGTGAGGGTATCCCTGAAGAATTTTATGAAATGATATTTTTAAAATTCTCACAGGCCGACTCATCTGATACGCGTAAAAAAGGCGGAACTGGTTTGGGCCTTGCCATTAGCAAAGAAATTATTGAACAAATGAATGGTAGCATTGGCTTTGAATCAATCGAGGGCAAAGGCTCAATATTTTATTTTGAGTTACCTGTTTCCGCGTAAGTAATGGATTAATTTTTTGTTGTCTGAATATAGTAAGTTATTATTTAAATAACTTATGAAATTTTGTCACCGGCAGCCTGTTGATCTGCATGATATGATGAGCGCACCATTGGACCACTGGCAACATTATCAAAGCCCATTTCTTCACCAAGTATTCTTAATTCATCAAATTCATCCGGTGTAATATAGCGCGTAACCGGCAAGTGGTGCTGGCTGGGTTGCAGGTATTGTCCCAGGGTCAGCATATTCACACCATGATCACGTAAGTCCTGCATAACCTGTTTAACTTCTTCAATTTCTTCACCCAGCCCGAGCATTAGTCCAGACTTTGTTGGGACATCGGGCATCAGTTCTTTATGCCGTTTGAGCAATGTCAGTGACCAGGTATAGTCTGCACCGGGACGAGCTTGCTTGTATAAGCGGGGTACTGTTTCAAGGTTGTGATTGAAAACATCACAGGGATGCTTTTCAAGTTGTTCTAATGCAATATCCATACGCCCACGAAAATCAGGCGTGAGTATTTCAAGTTTAGTTTGTGGGCTGACTTCGCGGCTAACGCGGATACATTCAGCAAAATGATTTGCGCCACCATCTCTTAAGTCATCTCGATCGACCGAGGTAATAACAACATACTTTAATTGCATGTCTCGAATAGTATTCGCAAGGTGCAGGGGTTCGTCTGCAGCGAGTGGTTTAGGTTTGCCATGAGCGACGTCGCAAAAGGGGCAACGGCGTGTACAGATATCACCCATGATCATAAAAGTTGCAGTACCGTGGTTAAAGCATTCACCCAGGTTAGGGCATGCTGCTTCTTCACAAACCGTATATAGTTTTTGTTGGCGTAGTACTTTTTTAAGACGGGCCACTTCAGGGCCTGTAGGGGCCTTTGCCCTTATCCATGCGGGTTTAGCTAAAGGGGTTTTCGCAGGGATAACTTTTATCGGAATGCGTGATGTTTTTGATTCACCTTTTAACGGGTTAGAAGAGCGGGGTATAAGGTCTTCTATGTCATTATCATTTTCACTCATTCTTCTATAGCCTGCTGTGTCAGAATAACATCATCTTCATTGTAGCCAAGAAGTTTACTTATCTGGTTAACAAGATCATGTTTAACCTGGCTCAAGTCGCTCCCTGTTTTTAAATCAGCTATTTGAGTAACGTCCATACCGGCGTAGCCACAGGGATTGATTTGTTGAAACGGGCTGAGATCCATATCAACGTTAAGCGATAAACCATGATAGCTTTTATTTTTCTTTATGCGTAAACCCAGTGCCGCGATTTTCGCACCATCGACATAAACGCCCGGTGCATTCTCTTTGCCCTGAGCATCGATACCGTATTGTCTAAGTAATTGAATAACGGCATTCTCAATAATGCTTACCAGTTCTTTAACACCGATCCCTAAGCGTTCTAAATCAATAAGAGTATAAATAACCAGTTGTCCCGGACCGTGATAAGTTACCTGGCCGCCGCGATCAATATTAATCACGGGTATATTTTTTATATTTAACAGGTGTTCTTTTTTGCCATTAAGGCCCATGGTAAAGACGGGTGGGTGTTCAAGGCACCATAACTCATCTTCCGTAGTACTATCACGATTTGCGGTAAAGGTTTGCATTGCCTGCCAGGCAGGTTCGTAATCCTGGATACCAAGATCACGAACAATAAGTTTTTGTGGGGGAGTTTTCATAGGCCTTGTAAGCAATTACTACAATGCCATTAATACTTCTTCGCGCGCGGTGAGTTCAAGATAAATATTATCAAGCTGCTCACGAGAGTGTGCTGTCACGGTGACCGTGACAGAGATAAAGTTACCCTTGCCGCTTGGACGTGTTTTTACTGCACCTTCACCCAGGTCATCTACATGCTTGTTAATAATTTCAACGACCAGTGATTCGAGTTCACAGTCACAGCGACCCATGATTTTAATCGGGAAATCGCAGGGGAAGTTAAAATGCTCGTCATTTTGTTCAGTCATAGCGTTTAATATAGGTGCAAATTGTCAGAGTACAAGCCTCTAATTTCGTAATGTTTGTTTGTAATCCTGATATTTCTGGAACATATACTGCCATACTGCGCCGGGTTGACCATTACCCACCTGTAGAGTATTTATCTGGGTGACGGGTAAGATTTCTTTGGTCGAGCTGGTTAACCAGATTTCATCGGCGGCAAGAAATTCATCTTCTGAAATTGTTGTTTCTTCAACTGGCATTTTGTGACTGTGTGCCAGCTCAACAACGAGGTCACGGGTAATGCCAGGAAGCAATTTATTATCTTTCGGCGGTGTTTTAATTACACCCTCTTTAACGATGAAAACATTACTGGCAGCGCCTTCAGTCATATAGCCATCACGAATTAAAATTGCTTCCCTGGCATCGTTATCCACGGCCTGTTGACGTAACAGGATATTCGGAAGCAGGGCAATGGCTTTTATATTGCAATGCTGCCAGCGAATATCATCGAGTGTCACGGCGGATATACCCTTTTCTAATAATGAACGATCAACGGGGTGTAAAACGTTGCTCATTATGAACACGGTAGGCTGTGCATCCTCCGGGAACTGGTGATCGCGTGAGGCTACGCCACGCGTGACATGTAAGTAAATATATTGATCTTGTGAATCGGTTGCCGCGATTAACTTATTAATGATTTCCCGCCATTCATCATTTGTTAACGGATTTTTAATGCGTACGGCATCAAGACTGTTTTGTAAGCGTTGCATATGGTGTTCAAAGCGTAATGCTTTTGAACCATACGCAGGGATAACCTCATAAACGCCGTCACCAAAAATAAAGCCCCGGTCTAATACTGAAACTTTAGCTTCATCCAGTGGTAAGTACTCACCGTTAAGGTATACGAGTTGTGATGACATGAATTTAAAACCCTGTGATTATTATTTTATTGAAACATTAACTGGATATTATCAACCAGTTTACGCCAGGCGCCACCTTCATTAATTGCAGATAAAGCAACCAGATCCTGGCTGGCAATTTGTTTATCACGTAACTTGATGCTCACCTGGCCAAAGCTTTGACCATGTTTAACCGGCGCTTCGATCATGGCCTCAACTTTAATATTATTTTTTATCTTGTTGCCCGAGCCTTTTGGTGTTGTGACATAAAGATCACGGCTTATACCCAGTGACAGTTGTTTTTCTTCACCTTTCCAGACACGGATATTAGTGATCTCGGTATTCGCTTTATGTACCAGCTGGGTTTCAAAGAAACGAAAACCATAGTTAAGTAATTTTCGGCTGGCGGCAATACGTGCATCATCTGAATTTGTTCCGGTTACAATTGAGATTAACCGCATCCCATTGTCTTTTGCAGATGAAATTAAACAATACCCTGCGGCTTCGGTGTGACCTGTTTTAAGGCCATCAACACGATCATCCAACCATAACAAACGGTTACGATTGTCTTGTGGTATTTTATTATATTTGTAGTTTTTGATTTTGTACCATGAATAATGTTCGGGGAAATCATTAATAATTGCACGACTTAATTTCGCGAGATCACGTGCCGTAGTGTAATGATTGTCATCTGGCCAGCCAGTACTGTTGTTGAAATGCGTTGCATTTAAGCCCAGGCGTTCTGCATGCTGGTTCATTAATTCAACAAAAGATGATTCATTACTTGCTGTGTGTTCTGCTAGCGCAACTGCAGCATCATTTCCTGATTGTACAATGAGTCCTTTAAGTAGCTCGCTAACTGAAACAATTGTATCTACTTCTATAAACATACGAGAACCTCGCATGCGCCATGCTTTTTTACTAATTTTTACTTCGTCTTCCATGCTGATGCCACCACGTTCAATTTCATATAAAACTACGTAGGCTGTCATCAGCTTAGTTAAACTGGCGGGTTCAATGCGTTTATCCGCGTCTTTCTCCGCAAGGATATGTCCGCTATTGTGATCAATGAGTAAGTACGCTTTTGCATTAACGCGTGGAGGCGCAGGAATAAGTGACGGTGCTGCCGTAGCGCTTGTTAGATACGAGACAAAAAGAAAAAATAAAACCAGGGTGTGACGCATTGAAATAACCTTTTTTTACCGACAATAAATGTTGCTGCTCATTTTACCGTTTCTGTAGCTGTAAACCTAGTAATTGGTCATAAAAGCGGAAAATGATTGAAATCAGTCTAATTAATCAATGACGATCTTTGTGCTGGGGATCCCCTTGTTGTTTAAATACAGCGAGAGTTTGTCGGCATCATCAACACTGGCAAGTGGACCAATCCTGACCCGGTAGATATTTTTATCTGCTGCGTAATTCGAGTGAATCTTACGTGCTTTAAACATGCGGCTAAGGCGTTTATGCAACTTGTGCGCATTTTTTTGCTCACTGAATGCACCTACTTGAAGATACAGCTTGTAATTCAGTTTCGCGGGATAGGTATCGAACGCGGCAGCGCGTTTAATTTTTGGCTGGTACGGTTGTTCTTTTTTATAGGTAGCTGGGTTAATTGCCGTGACTTCGACCACGCCGGTACCTTTGCCGGTGACGCCCAGTTTTCTTGCCGCGGCGTAGGAAAGATCAATAATACGGTTTTCATGAAATGGCCCGCGATCATTGACCTTTACGATCACGCTGCGGCCATTTTCAAGATGGGTCACACGTACATAGGTGGGCAAGGGTAAACTTTTATGCGCTGCGGTCATGGCGTACATATTGTATGTTTCGCCACTGGAGGTGCGATGACCATGAAATTTTTTGCCGTACCACGAAGCGATGCCTTTTTCTTTATAGCCTTCGCTAGTGTCTCTTACGCTATACCATTTTCCCAGCACTTTATAATTTTTGGGATTTCCATATTTACTACGGGGTTCAGCTTTAGGAACAGCATCCCTCACTTCGCTAACATCAACAGGATTGCCGGGTCCATGATCCTGGTCTATTTTATAGCGTGATGAAGAGGAACAGGCGGGTAATAACAGGGCAGAAAATAAAACTGAAATTAAGGCCAGTTTCGGTGATTGGCTAAGCGGACGTAATATTTTGTAAAACCTGTTTTCTCGCATGTGTTTAGTATAGCTGGTTTATTTCTGATGATAACCCTGTTTAATCATCTGGCTAAGTTGATATACCGCCATGGAATAAAGTGCGCTGTGATTGTAGCGGGTAATGACATAGAAATTATTCCAACCGACCCAGTACTCAGGCGTGTCAGGCTTTTTGAATTTTAGCAGTTTACCTTTTAAATCTTTTTTAACTTTGCCCGGTAAAATAACCCCGTTATCCAGTAACTGTTGCTGGGTATGCTGGGGTTTTAAGCTTTTTGTGATCAGGCTTTGATGGCGTTTGCCATGGACTTTAACCTTATGAGTAATCGGTTGCCCGGGCTTCCAGTGATGTTTACGAAAATAATTAGCGACGCTGCCGATGGCATCCGTCGGGTTATTCCACAGGTCACGTTTACCATCACCATCAAAATCAACCGCGTAGCGGCGGAAGCTGCTGGAAATAAATTGTGGCATTCCCATGGCACCCGCATAGGAACCTTTTAAATCTTTTGAGTCCATTTGTTCTTCGTGAATCATCAGTAAGAATTGTTCGAGTTCACTTCTAAAGAATTTTGCCCGCGGCGGATAACCAAACGCTAAAGTGGCTAATGAATCAAACACGGGATATCTTCCGGCATGTTTGCCGTAGCGTGTTTCAACACCAATGATGGCAACAATAATTTCCTGTGGTACCCCGTATTTTTTTTCTGCACGGGCCAGCGCTGCAGCATTTTTCTTCCAGAAATTAATCCCTCCTTGTGTACGTGTTTTTGTCACAAAAATTGGGCGGTATTCGTACCAGGGTTTACCTTCTGCCGGGCGGGCAATCGCTTCAAGAATGGAGTCGTAAACTTTGGCATTTTCAAAAAGCGATTCAAGATAGCGTTTTTTAAACTTATGCTTCTTAACCATTTCATTAATAAACGTCTTAACTTCCTGGTTGTTGGAATAACTCGATATTTTTGCATTTGCTACCGAGATGCTAAACGTTAAGAAGAGGCCAAGGGAAAAAATGTGAAATAATTTCATTACAACTCTTTATAAAATAATTAAGTACTTACAAGTTTACGGTGCGTTTGTATCGACATTAATATACCGAAAGCTGCCATGATGGTCACCATTGAAGTACCACCATAACTAATTAACGGCAGAGGCAGTCCCACTACAGGTAGTATGCCAGAGACCATACCAATATTGACAAAAACATAGACAAAAAAGGTTAAAGTGATACTTCCTGCAAGTAATCGCGAGAAGGTATCCTGCGCATTCACTGCAATTATAAGACCGCGGCTTATTACCGCGATATAAACGGCTAAAAGTAACAAGGTTCCGAGGAAACCAAATTCTTCACTGAATACGGCAAAGACAAAATCAGTTGAACGTTCCGGTAAAAAATCCAGGTGTGACTGAGTACCGTTTAACCAGCCTTTGCCATAGAGGCCGCCTGATCCAATCGCAATGGTGGATTGAATAATGTGGTAACCCGCACCAAGAGGGTCGGATTCAGGGTTAAACAGGGTAATAATGCGCTGACGCTGGTAATCATGCAGCAGGTAATTCCAGAAAATCGGTGCACTGGCCGCCATCAGTATTAATACACTAAAAATTAAACGCCAGCCCAGGCCTGCCAGTAACAAAACAAAAATCCCCGAAGAGGCAATGAGTAACGAGGTACCCAGGTCGGGCTGCTTTGCGATCAGTAAGGTCGGGACTAAAACAATGATCGAAGCCACAATAATCCGCATACGCCGTGGTGGTAAGGCGGCTTCTGCCAGGTACCACGCGGTCATAATAGGGACGGCTATTTTCATCAGTTCAGATGGCTGGAATCGGAAGAAGCCGAGGTTTAACCAGCGTTGAGCCCCTTTCCCGACTTCACCAAAGGCGAGTACGGCAACCAGCATTAATAAGCCGATGCCAAACATCCACGGTGCCCAGTGTTTTAACGTTGCCGGACTGATCTGGGCCACGGCAAGCATAACGATAAAGGCAATAAATAAACGTACAAACTGGCGGTTGAGTAGCTCAACACTTTGATCACCTGCGCTGTATAACACCACCATACCCATAGCCGAGAGCAGCATAATGCCTATCCATAAAGGTAAATCGATATGGAAGCGGTAAAGTAAGCGGCGCCCGGTACTGATGCGGTTTTCTTCCTGGAACCCTGAAGAGGTCGTGCTGTTTTGCCAGTTCATGGTACGACTGCTCCATTAATATTCTTCTCCGCACTTTTATTTTCAGGCAGAAGATTGAGTAAGTATTGATCCATGACTTTTCGCACAATAGGTGCAGCAACAGAGCCACCACTGCCCCCGTTCTCGACGATTAAGGCCACCGCAATCCGTGGATCGTCTATCGGTGCATAACCAATAAATAAAGCATGATCCTGAAGCTTTTTAGCAATTTCTTCTTTTTTATACTCGGCATCCTGGGCAATACCAAACACCTGTGCGGTACCTGTTTTGCCTGCAATATCGTATTTCAAACCATATTTAATTCCACGCGCGGTACCGTGAAGACCATGCACAACATTACGCATAGATTTAATCACGTATTGCCAGTTTTTTTCTTCACTGATTGGAATGCTTTCTAACGATTCTGCTTTTGTTTTTATAACAGGTTGGTACTGCTGATCCTGGATGCCATACAGCATACGTGGTTTAAAACGTTGTCCTTTCAAGGCTACTGCGGCGGTTGCATTTGCCAGCTGCAATGGCGTGGTCAACATGAAACCTTGTCCAATTCCTGTAATCAGGGTTTCACCCGGAAACCAGGGTAAGTTACGGGTACGGCGTTTCCATTCTCTTGAAGGATTGAGCCCACCTAACTCACCGCGTAAATCAATCCCGGTTTTTTCGCCAAGGCCAAAATGAGCAAGGTAGGATGATATGTTGTCGATACCCAGCGTTAAAGCAAGGTCGTAAAAAAAGACGTCGCAGGATTCGGTAATCGCCTTATCAAGATCGGTATGTTTATGGCCTTCCTTTTTCCAGTCGCGGTAACGGCGTTCGTCATTTTTCAACATGTACCAGCCGGGACAATTAATATCGTCATGTTGTTGTAACTGGTTTAATTCAAGCCCGGCTAATCCCATCATCGGTTTAATAGTTGAGCCGGGTGGGTACTGCCCTCTTAAGGCACGGTTAAATAACGGGCGTTCCGGTGATGTACTGAGTGCCCTGTAATCTTTGCTACTGATACCGTGAACAAACAGGTTCGGATCATAAATCGGCATACTGGCAATCGCGAGAACGGAACCATCACGAGGATCTAGTGCCACCAGCGCGCCATTATTTTCAGCCAGGCTTTTTTCGGCAATCGCCTGAACTTTTGCATCCATATTAAGGTACAGGTTTTTTCCCGAGACCGGCAAGGTTCGTTCGAGTACACGTAATACCCGGCCCTGCGCATTCGTTTCAATATGCTGGTATCCAACTTTGCCATGCAACAGGTTTTCGTATGTGCGTTCAATGCCCACTTTACCAATGTGCGTGGTGGCACTGTAATTTGAGGCGTTAAGTTTTCTCAGTTCCGCTTCATTAATCCGGCTTACATACCCAACCGCGTGTGAAGCCAGTTTACCTTGAGGGTAGTGACGTGAGAGTTGTGCCTTGATGATGACACCGGGCAACTGGTTTTCCTGAACCGAGACCCGCGCCACTTCTTCATCGGTTAAACGTGAGCGTAAAGGGATGCCTTCAAAACGTCTTTTTTTACGCAGATTTTTTTTAAAATCTTTTAAGTCTTCTTCACTGATGGCAACGAGTTGTTTCAGCTTTTCTAATGTGTCATCCAGGTCTTTAACGTGCTCGGGAATGATCTCGAGGGTAAAGCTGGGAAGGTTTTGTGCAAGTAAAACACCATTGCGATCAAAAATAAGGCCACGAGTCGGGGCTATCGGCCGGATACTGACCCGGTTATTTTCAGACAGGGTGGAGTAATGTTGCTGGTTAGTAATTTGCAAATAAACCAGGCGGCTGAGTAATAAAAGTAACAGGAACACCATGAATATAGCTGCAACAAGTACCCGCTGGTTAAAAATCTGGGTCTCATGGAAATGATCCTTGAGTGTTTGATTGCTATTAAAGGCCATGGCTAGTTTTAAGTTTCAGGCAAGCTTAATTGATCTGATAAAAACGTCTTACCTGACGCATAATTAAATAGCCCAGCGGCCAGAATATCGCGGTACTGATCGCCGGCACCATCACTGTCCACAGTGACGGTGCATCATAGAGCATGCCCGTAATCCACAAGGTAATGGTTCCCTGGAACATCATTAAGACAAAAATGGTCAGGGCTTGTTGCCAGATGGGAAAAACACGGATTTGTTGATGAAGCTTAATGGCTAAAAATGCGATGATGGCAAAGGTCAGTGCGTGTTGACCCAGCAGGGCATCGGTTGAAACGTCATAAAATAATCCAGCAACCCAACCTATACCTACACCAACCCGGTTAGGCAGGGCCATGCACCAGTATATTAATACAATCGCGACAAATTCTGGTCGTACGCTCTGTAATACCTGGGGCAATGGGATCATGCTGAGCACAAACCCCACGACAAAGCTGATTAATATGATATTGCCACCCTGTGCTTTATTCTTTTTCATGAGGCTTTTTTCTCTTTCACGGGTTCAGGCGGGATTGTTTTTTCTGCCGGTGCCGCATTTTCCAGCTGACAGGGGTTTGCCGGGTTCGGTTTGGCTTTGCCACCTGGCCAGACGAGTAATACTTCGCTGGAGCGATCAAGCTCAGCAATGGGCTCGGCCAGGACCTCGGCAAAAGGCAGGCTGGGATCAATATTGATTTCAACCACGCGTGCAGCGGGATAGCCGGCCGGAAAGACACAGCCTAAACCGGAAGTCACAAGTAAATCGCCGACTTTAATATCTGCATTATTCGGCAGGTGGGGGATTTCCAGCTGGGTTTGGCTGCCAGTGCCCTTGGCAATGGCACGTAAGCCGTTGCGGTTTACCTCAACCGGTAAAGAATGACTGGGATCGGTAATCAGCAAAGCGGTACTTGAAAATGGCGAAACATGCTTGAGTTTTCCCATGACACCCTTGGCATCCACAAAAGGCTGGCCGGGATAAATGTCATCATTAGACGCGGAGCCTTTATTTATCGTCACCTGTTGTTTATACGGATCCATATCAACTGAGAGTAACTCGGCGATAAGGATTCGTTCGCCCACCCGCTTGGATGATTCGAGCAGGCTGCGCAAATGAATATTCTCAGACTCAATGAAATTCAGTTTTTGTAGCTGCGTGGTCAAGATCAGGTTTTGCGTGCGCAGGGTGGCGTTGTCTTCCTGCAGGGTTTTACGGCTGCTAAAACTTTCCGAGGCCCAGTCACCCACATTGGCCGGGAAGTTCACCAGGTATTGCACGGGATAAACGAGCACCGCGATACTCGAACGAATACTATTGACGTAAGAGGTACGGTGATCCAGCGTCATCAGGGTGATCGATAACAACGCCAGCAGGATAAGACGATAGCCTTGAGAAGGGCCCTGGATGAATAATAGTTTCATGCGTTACCCCTCCAGTTTCGACATTTCGTACTCTTTATGAAGTTATTCCTGGTCTCTCCCCATTGCCAACAGGGTAAACAGGGAGAAGTGCGGGATGTAGTCTGGGATTTACTCAAGGCTGAATAAATCGCCACCATGTTCATCGATCATTTCCAGCGCGATTCCGCCGCCATGAGCAACGCAAGTTAGTGGATCTTCAGCAATATGCACGGGTAAGCCGGTTTCTTCCATAATGAGGCGATCCAGGTCATGCAGTAAGGCACCGCCGCCGGTCAGCACCATGCCGCGTTCGGCAATATCAGAAGCCAGTTCCGGTGGCGTTTGTTCAAGTGCCGTTTTCACCGCGCTAACAATGCCACTTAAGGGCTCCTGTAATGCTTCAAGAATTTCATTACTGTTCAGGGTAAAGCTTCTTGGAATACCTTCGGCCAGGTTACGACCACGGACTTCCATTTCACGCACTTCGTTGCCCGGGTAGGCGGTACCGATTTCCTGTTTGATACGTTCTGCACTGGATTCACCAATCAGGCTGCCGTAGTTGCGGCGAACATAATTGATAATGGCTTCGTCAAAACGGTCACCACCAATGCGAACAGAAGCTGAATACACAATACCGTTTAATGAAATAACAGCAACCTCGGTAGTACCACCACCAATATCCAGCACCATTGAACCACTGGCATCACTGATCGGCATTTTGGCACCGATTGCTGCGGCCATGGGTTCTTCGATTAGGTACACTTCACGGGCACCGGCACCATTGGCGGATTCACGAATCGCGCGGCGTTCCACCTGGGTAGAACCACAGGGCACACAGATCAGGACGCGTGGGCTGGGGCGGAAAAAACGCGATTCACTTTCATGCACTTTTTTGATGAAATGCTGCAGCATTTTTTCGGTCACAGTGAAGTCGGCAATCACACCGTCTTTCATCGGGCGAATGGCAACAATATTACCGGGTGTCCGACCGAGCATGCGCTTGGCATCGGTACCGACAGCGGCGATGCTTTTGGGACCACCGGGGCCACGTTCCTGGCGAATAGCGACAACAGAGGGTTCGTTTAGGACAATGCCTTTCCCTTTAACATAAATTAAAGTGTTAGCTGTACCCAGATCGATCGAAATATCGTTTGAAAAAATTCCCCGAAGGCGTGAAAACATAATTATTAGTTCTTATAAGTAAGTAAAAGACAAAATCAGGTTGATACTTTAATTAATAAGGGGCAAATGAGCAAGCAGCCAGTAATGATAACTGGTAGAATTTGCCGAGCCCATCACAGGGCGTTTGAATCAAACAGCAAATAGTTTGGATTAAAGAGTAAAAATTGGAGCTAAAATCCCATGTCACTGGATAAAAACGATGTTGAAAAAATAGCCCACCTGGCACGACTGGCTATTTCTGATGAAGATATTCCCGGGTACGCCAAGAGCCTCTCCAGCATCCTGGAACTGGTTGAACAAATGAACGCGGTAGACACCGATAATATAAGCCCTATGGCTCATCCGCAGGATGCCTTTCAACGTTTACGTGAAGATGTCGTGACAGAAGAAAACCAGCGTGATCATTTCCAGGAAATTGCGCCTGCAGTTGAAAACGGTCTCTACCTTGTTCCCAAGGTTATCGAATAATTACTGGCCGAATAACTTTTCTTTCGCAGCAAGAACATTGAATAAATATTAAAGAATATTTTCTTAGCATTAAATTAAAGAGTAACAACATGCATAGTAAAACGATTGCCGAACTCGCAGCAGGGTTAAAAAAAGGTGATTTTTCCAGTGAAGAACTCACCACGAGTTTCTTACAACGCATTAAACAATTCGATCAGGAAATAAACAGTTTTATCACCGTAAGTGAAGAACATGCACTAGCGCAGGCAAAAGCCGCTGATGCGATTATCGCAAAAGGTAATGCCACTGCGCTAACCGGCATTCCTTTCGCGCAAAAAGATATTTTCTGTAGCAACGGCATTAAAACCACCTGTGGTTCAAAAATGCTGGAAAACTTTATCGCACCCTATGATTCAACCGTGATTCATAACTTCAACCAGGCTGGTTCAGTTATGGTGGGTAAAACCAACATGGATGAATTTGCCATGGGTTCATCAAATGAAACCAGCTATTACGGTGGCGTACAAAACCCGTGGGATGCCTCAACGGTTCCCGGTGGTTCATCTGGTGGTTCGGCTGCAGCGGTTGCCGCACGTTTAGTGCCGGCATCTACTGGTACCGATACCGGTGGTTCTATTCGCCAGCCGGCAGCACTGTGTGGCATTACCGGTTTGAAACCAACCTATGGACGTGTTTCACGTTACGGCATGATCGCGTTTGCTTCCAGCCTGGACCAGGCCGGTACGTTTACTCAAACAGCAGAAGACTCTGCCATGATGTTAAACGTGATGGCAGGTTTTGATGAAAAAGATTCCACCAGTATTGATAAAGAAGTTCCGGACTATACGGCTAACTTAAATAGTGACCTTAAAGGTTTAAAAATCGGTTTACCAAAAGAATATTTTGGTGAGGGTTTAAATGCCGATGTGGCTAAAGTCGTTGAAGAGGCGATAGAAGAATACAAAAAAATGGGTGCGGAGATTATAGAAATTAGTCTACCTAACTCACATTTATCCGTTCCAGCTTATTATGTTATCGCACCGGCAGAATGTTCATCTAACCTTTCACGCTTTGATGGCGTGCGTTACGGCTACCGTTGTGATGAGCCAAAAGATTTAGAAGACCTGTATAAACGCAGTCGCGGTGAAGGGTTTGGTGATGAAGTTAAACGCCGCATCATGATTGGTGCCTATGCTTTATCTGCTGGTTACTACGATGCCTATTATTTAAAAGCACAAAAGATTCGTCACTTGATCAGTGATGACTTTAAACAGGCATTTGAAAAAGTCGATGTCATTATGGGACCGACTTCACCGGAAGTTGCGTTTAAAGCGGGTGAAAAATCCGATGACCCGGTTTCAATGTACCTGTCAGATATTTATACCATCGCAACTAACCTCGCGGGTTTACCGGGTATGTCAGTGCCGTGTGGCTTCGCCAATAGTATGCCGGTAGGTTTACAAATTATCGGTAACTATTTTGATGAATCACGCTTACTTAATGTTGCACATAAATATCAACAAACAACAAACTGGCACAAACAAATGCCAGAAGCGTTTAAGTAAAAAATTTAGCCACCAAGGACACAAAGAACACCAAGAAAAACCTTTTAGATTTTGAACCACGGGGGACACGGGGAGCACAGGGAAAAAAAATAGTAATTCCCCGTCTCCCCCGTGCTCCCAGTGGTTAATTTTTTGATCTTCTTCGTGTACTTTGTGCTCTTGGTGGCAAACAAAAAGTTAAGGTAAAAGATATGGAATGGGAAACAGTTATTGGTCTTGAGATTCACACTCAACTTGCGACCAAAAGTAAAATTTTCTCTGGCGCGGCAACCGCTTACGGTGCTGAACCCAATACACAGGCCTGTGCAGTTGATCTGGGGTTGCCCGGTGTGTTGCCTGTGGTCAATAAAGAAGTCATGCGCATGGCGGTAAAGTTTGGCCTGGCCCTGGATGCGGAAATTGGAATGACGTCTGTATTTGATCGTAAAAATTATTTTTATCCTGATTTACCTAAAGGCTACCAGACTACACAAATGGATTATCCAATTGTGGGTAAAGGTTCATTAACGATTGAACTTGAAGACGGCACCACAAAAGAGATTGGTGTAACGCGTGCTCATCTTGAAGAAGACGCGGGTAAGTCGTTACACGAAGATTTTCACGGCATGACCGGGATTGATTTAAACCGTGCCGGTACACCTTTAATCGAGATCGTATCAGAACCTGATATGTCTTCGGCAAAAGAAGCCGTGGCCTACATGCGTAAGATGCATTCATTGGTTCGCTACATCGGAATTAGTGATGGCAATATGCAGGAAGGTTCATTCCGTTGTGATGCCAATGTTTCTGTTCGTCCTAAAGGGCAGAAAGAATTTGGTACCCGTGCCGAGTTAAAA
>Ga0207752_1000795_pt1 | contig 14761 bp, 14 predicted proteins | sample Pon2CUnioCityCA_6_FD_187272 | JGI IMG/M metagenome (GOLD analysis project Ga0207752, IMG submission 187272) | Marine sediment microbial community from Union City, CA, USA - Pond 2C Sediment 2 (SPAdes) | ecosystem: Environmental > Aquatic > Marine > Intertidal zone > Salt pond sediment ...
CAAGTGGTTATGTTAGTACCGATCTTGATGGTGTTGGTGTTAATGCTAATTTAAAAAGTGATATGCAATTAACTGAAGAAAGTGAAGGCTATACATACATCGCTATTGAGCATCCTGTACCACTAATTCCAAATTTTAAATATGTAAATACAAAACTGACTACCACGGGTACAAATGGCTCTGCAAGTTTTACCTTTAACAATACCTCTTACACTGGCGCAGTAAATTCAACCCTGGATTTAACTCAAAGTGATTTCATTTTTTACTACGAAATTCTGGATAATGATGCACTTAGTTTTGACCTTGGTTTAACTGCAAAACAAATCGATGGTAAAGTTGTAGTAAATTCTGATACAACCACTTTCTCAGGCACAATTCCTATGCTTTATGGTGCTATCGAAATTGGATTACCTGCTGGCTTTGCGATAGTAGGTGAATTAAGCACATTAAGTATTGATGATAATGAAATTACCGATTTAAGCGCAAAAGTGACTTATACAACGGACTTTAACCTGGGTGTTGAAGTTGGCACACGGAGTCAAAGTTACACAATAACGGATGTTGATTCTGTTAATGCAAATATTGACTTCTCAGGTGTATTTGCAGGTGTATTCTTTAAGTTCTAAAAATCCCCCCTTAAATAACACTATAAAATGCCGGGTTATCCCGGCATTTTTTATTTATAAAACAGCCTGTTTTTCAGTTTTCAACTAAACTATATGAACGTTATCGTTTTCATTTTGCCCAATTGTTATTGGAGTATTGATATGCGATTAATTTTCCTTTTCATGTTTTTGTTCGTAAATTCATCTGTCAGCGCTGAACAGGCAGAGTATGTCGAAACGCCCTATAAAGAACCTAAAGTGATGTTTGAGTTTTATTTTGATGAGCCTAATAAAATAAATTCAGCACTTTACTGGATACGTTCATTTATCAATCCATTAACAGAAGCCCCCTATAATATGGCGCCGGAGTTTATGGATATAAAAGTGGTTATTCATGGCACTGAAATTGTAACGCTCGCTAAAAAGAACTATGCAAAATACAAAACCTCGGTTGAACGAATGAAATACTACAGTCAACTCGGGGTGGAATTTCGAGTATGCGCATTAGCCGCGCAGGACTTTGGTTATACTGCTGCAGATTTTCAGAGTTTTGTTAAAGTTGTTCCCTCCGCCATTACTGAGATTGGTCACTGGCAACAAGAGGGTTACGCCATTATTAAACCTGAAATCCTGGATAAAAAGTTCAGCACTGAAGAATTACGTTAAGCTCTCTTTTTTACATTTCAGGAATCAACAAAAAGTAATTGCTTTTTTGTAGGTCGGCCTTCAGGCCGACGACGATTTCTTAAAAAGCTCTGTGTACATTATTTTACATATAATTATTACCTTAATTATCACCGCGTCGGCCTGAAGGCCGACCTACATGAAATCCTCGTCCTACCATGTAACCTGTAGTAGAATACGACCTGTTTTATAATCTACCGTATTGAATTAATGACTGAATCCAGCCCCGGCTACGCCTCCCCATTTAACCCTGTTCGTCCATCTAAAGCAGGTTTTCGCAGCCATTGGGGACGCCTGTATGGCAGCAGCTATGGCCTTGTACTGAGCGCCGCAGCAAAACAGCATGATGGTCCTGTCGTGGTAATTACTGCCGACATGGCAGCAGCACAGCGCCTGGAATATTCATTACGTTTTTACATGACAGAAAAGGATATTTCAATCCTGCAGTTTCCTGACTGGGAAACCTTACCCTACGATCGATTTTCACCGCATCAGGATATTATCTCCGAGCGCTTGACTACCTTATCCAGGCTCCCCGGCTTAAGCAAAGGTATCTTAATCGCGCCCATCCAAACCTTGATGCACAGAATTGCACCAAAGAATTATCTCGATGTATTTTGCCTTTCTCTTAAACTCGAAGATCAATTTAATATTGATGAAATGCGTCTGCGACTAGAAAATAATGGTTATCAGTGTGTTTCATCTGTTATGGAACATGGTGAGTTTGCAGTACGGGGCAGTTTATTTGATCTCTTTCCCATGGGTAGCAAGCATCCGTTTCGAATCGAATTATTTGATGATGAAATAGAGTCGATCAGAACCTTTAACCCGGAAACACAACTCTCGATTGATAAAGTCGATAAAATCCAGTTGCTCCCGGCACGTGAGTTTCCGTTAAACAAGGATGCCATTTCACAATTCAGAACTGCATTTCGCGCCCGCTTTGAAGGTGATCCCAACAAGGCTAATGTTTATCGCGATGTCACTAATGGTCTCGCCTCACCCGGTATTGAATATTACTTACCGTTATTTTTTGAAGAAACCATCAGCCTGTTTGATTACTTGCCTGACTCAACTTTGCTCATCACGGCCGACGATGTAAACGCGGAAGTTGAAACATTCTGGTCAGAGATTAATGAGCGTTATGAAAACGCACGCCATGATCTTGAGCACCCGTTACTCAGTCCTAACGAAGTCTTTTTACCCGAAAACGAGGTCTACACGCATTTCAAACGTTTTCCGCGAGTCGAATTACAGCATTTTGAACATGAAGATACACAAGCTATTAATTTTGCTACAGAAGCTCCACCTCCACTCACATTTGATATTCGCGCAGCAGAAGCGGCAGCAAAACTAAAACAGTTTCTGAATAATTTTAATGGCAAGGTCTTATTTGCCGCAGAAACCACGGGGCGGCGTGAAACGCTAACAGACATGTTGCGCGATAATGGCATTAAGCCTGTCCAGGTAGAAAACTGGCATGAATTTATTGAAAGTAATCACCCATTAGCGATTACCGTTGCGCCATTAGAAGAAGGTTTATTACTCAGTGATCCGGCTATTGCGGTTATTGCAGAACCGCAATTGTTTGGTTTACAGGTACTACAACGACGCCGGCGTAAAAAAGCACAACGTGATACCGACAGCATCGTTAAAAATTTAGCCGAACTAACCTTAAATTCACCAGTAGTACATGAAGATTACGGTGTCGGTCGCTACATGGGACTGCAAACATTGCACGTTGGTAACCTTGATACAGAGTTCCTGACACTTGAATACGCAAACAATGACAAGCTCTATGTGCCGGTAAGTTCATTACATCTCATCAGTCGTTATACCGGTGCATCTCCCGATCATGCACCACTACATCGTTTAGGCTCGGGCCAGTGGGAAAAAGCCAAGAAAAAAGCACGCGAACAGGTCCATGATGTTGCCGCTGAATTACTCGACATTTATGCCCGTCGCGAAGCGCAATCGGGTTTTGCCTATAACATTGATGAAATGCAATACCATGCCTTTGCTGCCGGTTTCCCGTTTGAAGAAACACCGGATCAACAACTCGCGATTGATAACGTTATTCGCGATATGCGTTCACCTAAACCGATGGATCAGCTTGTTTGTGGTGATGTGGGTTTTGGTAAAACAGAAGTCGCAATGCGTGCGGCCTTTATCGCCGTTCAGGCAGGTAAACAGGTTGCTGTATTATCACCAACTACCTTGCTCACCCAGCAACACGCAGAAAACTTTAAAGATCGTTTTGCAGACTGGCCGGTACGTGTTGAATCCTTATCGCGCTTTGGTACTAAAAAAGAACAAGATAAAGTTTTAAAAGATTTAGAAGCCGGAAAAGTCGATATCGTTATTGGTACGCATAAATTATTACAACCCGATGTTAAGTATAAAAACCTGGGGCTCGTAATAATTGATGAAGAGCACCGCTTCGGTGTCCGGCAAAAAGAAAAGTTTAAATCATTACGCTCTGAAATTGATATCTTAACCTTAACGGCTACCCCAATCCCACGTACTTTAAATATGGCGATGTCGGGTTTACGTGAGCTATCGATTATTGCCAGCCCACCTGCAAAACGACTGGCAATTAAAACATTCGTCACCGAATGGAAAGACGAAATGATCAAGGAAGCCTGCCTGCGTGAAATTAAACGTGGTGGACAGGTTTACTTTTTACACAATGATGTTGCGACGATTGAAAAGCAACGTCATAAACTAGCCGAACTCATTCCGGAAGCCAATGTCCAGTTTGCTCATGGCCAAATGCGCGAACGTGAACTCGAGCGGGTGATGTCAGACTTTTATCATCAACGTTTTAATATCCTGGTCTGTACGACCATTATTGAAACCGGCATTGATATACCTAGCGCTAATACGATCATTATGAATAAGGCTGATCGTTTTGGCCTGGCACAACTGTACCAATTACGTGGTCGTGTGGGTCGTTCACATCACCGTGCTTATGCTTACCTGGTTATTCCAAAGCGCAATACCTTAACTGCTGATGCAAAAAAGCGACTTGAAGCAATAGAGTCGATAGAATCATTAGGCACAGGGTTTACCCTTGCTACACATGATCTAGAAATACGTGGTGCTGGTGAACTCCTCGGTGATGGCCAAAGTGGTCAGATGGTCGAGATTGGATACAGCATGTATACCGAATTACTCGAGCGTGCAGTCAAAGCATTAAAACAGGGTAAAGATCCCAAGCTGGATAAACCATTACACCATGGTGCAGAAATTGATTTGCATGTCCCTGCCCTGATACCAAATGATTATATTCCAGATGTACATGAGCGTTTGATCATGTATAAGCGTATCGCCAGTGCCGAAAATAAAAACGAGCTTAAAGAACTCCAGGTTGAAATGATCGATCGCTTTGGCTTGCTCCCCGATGCAGTAAAAGCGTTACACCAGGTCACCGAGTTAAAATTAAAAGCTTCACAACTGGGCATCAAGAAAATCGATTACGGGGAAGAAGGTGGTCGTATCATATTTGTTGAACAACCCGATATTGATCCAATAAAAATTATCCAGTTAATTCAAAGCCAGCCTAATACCTACAAGCTCGATGGTAATGACAAGATTCGCTTAATCAAACCTATACTGGATATTGAACAGCGAATTAAAGCACTTGAAGAATTGTTTGATTACCTTTCTTAATGCTCTCTAGCCGTTGAACTTCATCCGTTCTTCCCTGCTCTAAAGTTCTAATTAATAAATTCGTAATTTTGTCCAATATTACACATAAAATTAACTGCTATTAAATAAATACTGGTTGATTTAAATCAACCTGCTTTTCCAAATAATCTACTATACTAATGAAATAATAAATTTTTCCTGTGGTGATTTTATATGACAAAAGACACTAATATTTCTATGCCTAAGGTCGACGAAACACGAAAAGATCAGGCGGCACCTAAAATGGATGCCGTTAAGAAGCTCGATAAGAAAAAAATTTTTCCCGATGCAAATTACCCATATAAAACGAAGTTAGGCAGCAAAGAATATGAGAAGCAAAAACAAGGTTTGCAGATAGAATTATTAAAAATGCAAAACTGGGTAAAAGAAACCGGTCAACGCATTGTGATTTTATTTGAAGGTCGTGACGCTGCCGGTAAAGGTGGCACAATTAAGCGCCTGATGGAACATATGAACCCACGTGGTGCCCGTGTTGTCGCCCTGGAAAAACCCAGCAAAGTCGAATCCGGGCAATGGTATTTTCAACGTTATATCCACCATTTACCCAGCAAAGGTGAAATCACACTGTTTGACCGCTCATGGTATAACCGTGCCGGCGTCGAACGCGTAATGGGCTTTTGTAAATCAAGAGACTATCTCGAGTTTATGCGACAAACTCCCGAATTAGAACGCATGCTCGTCCGCAGTGGCATTACTTTATTCAAGTTATGGTTCTCTGTCAGTCGAAATGAACAGTTCCGCCGTTTTCAACAAAGGCAGGAAGACCCGTTAAAACAATGGAAACTTAGCCCTATTGACCTGGCGTCACTCGATAAGTGGAAAGATTACACTGAAGCTAAAGAAGCCATGTTCTTCTACACTGATACGGCAGATGCACCCTGGACAGTGATTAAATCAGATTGTAAAAAACGCGCGCGTTTGAATGCAATGCGACATATTCTTCACACGCTTGAATATCCAAATAAAAATCTTGAGGTCGCCACTCCTCCAGATGAATTAATTGTTGGTGATGCCAGTCACATTTATGAAAAAGGTGAACACATATTAAATACGCCGCCACTAAAAGAAGTTAAGAAAAAATAATTCTACGCTGAAAATAATATGTTGTAGATTATTTTTTAATTTTGAAATTTATACAATTGAGTATCTGTCTACTTACGCCTGCGAGTTAAGTCGGTAAATTAAAATATCCCTGTCACTGTTCGAGTTAGAGCCACCATTACGATATAAGCAAAAGTAAAAACAGCCAGGTTAAAATAAACTAATTTCTGTAACATGGTTTTTGCACGTTTTAAGGCAAACATACCGAATATGATGTAAGCAAGAAGTGCGAGTATCTTGGCAGTTAACCAGCCATGGACAAATGGATATTGCTCAATAGAAACGGCAAGGATAATCGCCGCGGTAAGAAGTACGGTATCATTTATATGAGGAACAATTTTTACCCATTTTTGTTTCATGATATTTGAACCTGTCATAACCCAGTACATGCGCAGCATAAACAAACTGATGCTGATTATCGCGGCACTCATATGAATTAACTTGATCACTCGTTACTCTCTTCTTCACTCTCAAATAGTTCTTCTTCAAAACCAAAATATTTCATATCTTCTATGCGTTGCGGGTATAAGATGCCATCTAAATGATCGAGTTCATGTTGAACAACACGGGCATGGAAACCATGGGCTTCGCGCTCTATTAATTCGCCCTTTTCATTATAACCCCGGTATGATATTGATTTATAACGCGCTACCAAGCCCCTCATATGCGGTACACTAAGACACCCTTCCCATGCCGACTCTTTTTCATTATCAAGGATATTTATTTCAGGATTAACCAGGACAGTCTCCGGGACGGGTTCCACATCTGGATAACGCGGATTTTCTGCCACGCCAAAAATCATAACCCGCTGACTGACAGCTATTTGGGGGGCAGCTAAGCCGGCGCCATTGAGCTCAGCCATGGTGTCTTTCATATCGTTGACCAGCTGGTCAAGCTCCGGAGTATTAAAATTTTCTACGATTTTTGCTGGTTGCAGAAGCAGTGGATGCCCCATTTTTATGACTTTGCGTACTGCCATCACATATTCTCAATAAGGTTTAGCATTTTTTCCCGAACAATGACAAAATAAGTATTATCAAATCATTAGTTCAGTAAATATAACAGGAAACAACAGCTTGAAAGTACTTATATCCGTATTATTTTTAGCCCTGACAAGTATCAGCTATGCCGAAGACATGCGCTATTATGATATTGAAGTCGTCGTCATTGAAAACCTTAACCCGGTTGCACGAAAGTCTGAAAACTGGCCACTCCAGCTCCATATGGTTCAACCTGAAAAAATTATCCCATTGGGTGAACCGGTTCCGAAATTAAAAGAATGGTTGCCAAAACAAGCTGATTTAAAATTAAGTTATAAAATTTTAAACTCAAAGAATTACCAACTGACTGAACACGTTGAGAAACTAGCCGAATCAAAATCAAAACGTGTGATATTCCATACCGCCTGGCGCCAACCTGGCCTGGATAAGCACACTGCATTACCTGTTTATTTTAAACGTGAAATCCCTGTGCCTCCCGTTGTGGAAAATGAAACTTCTTTTGAACAGCAACCAACTAATACTAACCCTACTGAATTAGAGGGCATCTTACGTGTCACCTTGGCGCGTTATTTACATTTGGAAGCTGAACTGAGTTTACGTAATAAATTACCGGAAACGACAAGTGATAACCCGTTTGAAGTTCTGGATAGTGATAAACCTGTAGTAGATATGGAAAAGCAGGGAGTTATTCATTTAAAACAACAACGTCGTCGTATCCGCAGTAAAGAACTGCATTATCTTGATCATCCCGTGCTGGGAATTTTACTTCTGATTACCCCTTATGAATTGCCCGAAGACGTGGCTGAAGTAACTAAAAAAAATTAATCTAACGAGGGGATAACGGCTTCGAGTAACTGGCGAGCCTTTTCCATACCCTCGTTAAGGTTTTTCTCAATGATTTCCATAGTAAGCTCATCAGTTCCCCTTCCTGCTGCCAGGTTGGCAACCACAGAGATACTGGCATAACAGAGTTCCTGTTCCCTGGCCAGGGCCGCTTCAGGCATACACGTCATCCCAACAAGATGACAGCCATCATTTTCTAAACGGTTAATTTCAGCTGCCGTTTCCAGGCGAGGACCTTGCGTAGCGGCATAGGTACCTTCTTTAATCACTTGAATTGATGCCTTATCCGCAGCCTTGATAATATTCTTGCGTAAGCTTTCGCAAAAAGGTTCCGTAAAATCAATGTGCACAACCTGCTTTAAACCCTCTTCAAAAAAGGTATTCGTTCTTCCCGAGGTATAATCAATCACCTGGTCAGGAACAATCAGTGTTCCGGCTTGCATATCTTCTCTTATTCCGCCGACAGCATTTACCGCGATAACCTGTTTAACACCGGCCTCTTTTAATGCCCAGATATTTGCCCGGTAATTAATTCTATGCGGTGGAATAGTATGTGCGGCGCCATGCCGGGGAAGAAAATAAACCTGGTGACCCGCAAGACTGCCACGAACCAAGGGACCTGAAGGTTCACCAAACGGAGTTTGCACAATCTCGCGACCCGAGATCTCAAGATCTTTTAAAGAGGTTAAACCGGTACCACCAATAATTGCTACTTTTGTCATAACTTACATTCCCTTTACAGCATGAATCGCGTTTACATTACGTAAATAATTTTTGTAATCCATACCAAATCCAAACAGGTATCGATCTTCTATATCAATACCGACGTAATCAGGTTGATAATCCGCTTTGCGATCATGCACCTTGTTGACCAGCACCATTGATTTTACAGTTGCAGCACCTTTTGCTTCGCAATACTTTGCAATCTCATACAAGGTAATACCTTCATCAAAAATATCATCAATTATCAAAACGGTTCTGTCTTTTAAAGATATAGAAGGTTCCTGGATCCAGTGTAATTCTCCACCGCTTGTCTCACCACGATAGCGTGTCGCATGAATATAATCGAGTTGTAAGGGAAAAGATAACCGTGTAACAAGGTGACCTGTTGGAATCACGCCACCTGTCATAACACAAAGAACAAGTGGATTTTCATCCGCTAAATCATCGGTAATATTTTTTGCTACTATATCAAGGACATCGTTTAACTGTTTTGCATCTGATAAACAATCCGACTCGGCTTCAACTTGTTTTATCGTTTCAATATCCACAATACATCATCCTGCTTAAGTTTCACGAAGCATAGCTTCATTTTCAATATGAATAGTCGATGTTGGAAAGGCGATTTCAGCACCGTGCTTATCGATAATTTCAGATATCTTAAATAACACATCCTGTTTTACTTCGTGGAACTTAATCCAGTCAGTGGTTTTTGTAAATGTATAGATAAAGAAATCCAGCGAAGATGCCGCAAACTGGTTAAAATTCACAATCATCGTCTGGCTGGTATCAATCTCGGGATGATTCGCTAACATCTCTTTAACATCATTAATAATTGATGATAGATGTTTATTGTCTTCATAGCGTACACCAATGGTTTCATAGATACGACGATGTGTCATACGTGAAGGGTTTTCTACCGAGATACTGGCAAACATTGAATTTGGAATATACAAAGGACGTTTATCAAATGTTCTTATTGAAGTTAAGCGCCAACCAATTTTTTCAACCGTACCTTCTATTGTGCGATCAGGTGATCGGATCCAGTCACCTACTGAAAAAGGACGATCTAAATAAATCATTAAACCGCCAAAAAAATTAGCCAGTAAATCTTTTGCCGCGAAGCCCACCGCGATCCCACCGATACCACCAAAGGCCAGCACTGCAGAGATATTAAAACCTAAACTTTGTAACGCAACCAGGACAGCCGTAATAATTACGGATACGCGCAACAACTGGCTGATTGCATCGGCCGTTGTTTTGTCAACGCTTTTTCCCAGAACCTGTTGTTGTTTAATAATATTAATTTCAACAAAAGATATGAAGCGGATTAATGTCCAGGTAATAACAAAGATAACACCCACTTCAAAAATCATTATGGCACTGCTTAATCCTGATATCTCAATTGCAATGGTGATACCCACAAGCCATATCAAAAACGTTAAGGGACTTATGACTGCATGGATAAAAGCGTCATCCCACAAATTTGGTGTTTTCTCAAGTTGAGCTTGTATCCTGCGAAAAATTTTGCGTTGAATAAGGTCAAGTAATAACGCAGCGAAGACAATAATAAAAACCTGCAAAATCCAGGTATCAGCTTCTTTTATAATCGGTAAGTATTGTTGTAACTTTTCAAACATAATAATAATTACATCCAGTTTTACTTTTTAAGTTCAAAAGTTTTTAAAATTCTTAGTTTTTAAAAATCCAGGTTTAATGTCGGGTCGTCCTGGTAACGTTTTAATATATCGGATGAACGTTTCCATTTCCGCGTGCTATGTAATTCTGCCATACTGGTATCATGCTTACCATGCATGCGCGCCAGGCGAATATGGGCAACGGGGTCATTATGGCCACTCAGGTTATCCAGCACGTTTAATGCCCCTTCACGGTTATTACAAACCAGTACCATATCACAACCTGCCGACAATGCTTTCTCTGCCCTGTCGATATACTGTTCACCAATCACACTTGCGCCTTTCATATCCAGGTCATCACTAAATATAACACCCTGGAAGCCAAGTCGTTTCCGTAAAATATCTTTCAGCCATATTTCCGAAAAGCCGGCCGGAAGCTTATCTACTTTTGGATAAATAACATGCGCCGGCATGACCGCAGCCATGCCATGTTTAATCATGCGTTTAAATGGCAAAATATCCTTGGCATAAATTTCATTATATTCCCGGTCATCAACAGGAATATCAACATGCGAGTCTGCTGTTACTGCACCATGTCCGGGGAAATGTTTCCCTGTTGCTGCCATACCCGCGTCATGCATACCCTTGGTATAGGCATGTGCCAACTCTGTAATGATATGAGTATCTTGATGGAAAGCACGATCACCTATGACTTCACTGACACCATAATCCACGTCAAGCACCGGGGCAAAACTAAAATCAATGCCAACTGCGCGTAATTCTGCTGCCATCACCCAGCCTGCCGTTTCCGCCAACATATGTGCACGTTTACGGTTGTGATTATAGACTTCGCCAAAATGACCTACCGCAGGTAACGAGGTAAAGCCATCGCGGAAACGTTGTACCCGCCCACCTTCATGGTCAACAGCTACAAGTAGTCGTGGACTGCGAACCTGGTGGATTTCTTTAACCAGCTGAATGAGCTGCTCAACAGAGGAAAAATTGCGGCTAAATAAAATGACACCGCCAACAAGAGGATTTTGTAAAATTTCACGTTCTTCAGGACTTACTTCAGTAGAGTCCAGATCCAGCATAATTGGACCAAGTGACATAAATATTCCCGGTGCTTTTAATATTATTATTTAAATTTTGATTATATCTAATATTTGTCGCGACTTCACATTCATAATGATGATTCGCTTGCCAATATGAACACGAATTAAATGTAACGGTAAGGATGATAACTTTCGTTCTAAGGTCAATGGCAAAGGAATAACCTGCAGATCACGTGGAATATATTCATTTACTACCAGCTTCTCTTCCTGTTTTTGAGATAAGCGGGTATGGGCAACCATATCCTGGCGGATAACCTGGTTAGCTTTATCGGCGTAATACGAAGAGATCAGGTGAGTGTCTTTTTCAGTAAATTTATCGGGCGATTTTGCTTTATCTTTGGTAATAACATCTTTCGAGGTCTGCTTCTCGTACTGGATCATCTCAACCGGTTTTTCAGTTACTTGTGGGGACTTCCGTTTAAACTTTATTCCACAGCCATACTGGAATACTAAACAACCAATAATTAATACTTTTAGCGCCAATGAATTCATTACATTACCTGTTTATCACTCAGCTTTATGAATTAATACACCTGTACCGGTATCAACCAGATCAAATAACTCGATAACATCTTTATTACGCATTTTTACACAGCCGTGTGAGGACGGAGCGGCAAAAGAATCACTATCCGGGCAACCATGTATATAAATATAGCGGCGCATCGTATCGACTTCTCCACCCCTGTTTTTTCCCTTTTCCAGGCCACTTAACCAGAGAATTCTCGTCAAAATCCAGTCCCGTTGCGGATGTTGCTGCCGCAAGGCGTCGTTAAAGAGCTCTCCAGTCTCCCGTCGTCCCACAAAAACCGCGTTTTCTTTGGCAGCTACACCTATTTTTGCTCTTATTTTATGCCAGCCGAGCGGGGTACATTCACTACCATTGAGTTGCCCTACCCCGTTTTTTGCCGTTGAAATGGCGTAAGTAGCGATACGCTTTTTATTCTGGATTAAGCATAATTGTTGCTTATCAACATCAATATCAATGTATTGCTCACCTGCTTGATGCTTGATATTCGTCGTCATGTTATGACCAGTCTTTGAAGGGATGTTTTACAAGGCTAACATTATAGTAACGTGGGTCATTCGATACTTCGTTACCCAGCCAGGCAGGTTTAGCAAAGTGTTCATCTTTATCGTTGAGCTCAATTTCAGCTACACAGAGTCCCTGGTTATCACCTGCAAAAACATCAATTTCCCATGTATGTTGCCCTGCATTAACAAAGTAACGTGTTTTATCGATTAAGGGCTTATCACATAAGGTTTCAAGCATTTCCTGTGCTTCAGTCAAAGGAATCTCGTATTCATATTCCTGGCGGGTAATATCTATTGTTGCTGACTTTATATTTAAAAAAGCCTGCTCTCCCTGGATACGAACACGCACCGATGCAAACTGGCTGCCGACCAAATAACCCTGAGAATAGCGAGTGCCTTGATCCGCTTCTTTTTTCCAGGAATCATCTTTGAGTAAAAATTTTCGCTCTATTTCTGTTGCCATAAAATCACGATTATTTTTTAGTAAACAAGGCTATCGATTCTACATGCGCGGTATGGGGAAACATGTCCATCACGCCCGCCTTTTCTAATGTATAGCCCATTTCATTAACCAGTGTTCCGGCATCACGTGCCAGGGTCGATGGATTACAGGAAACATACACAATGCGCTTGATATCCATTTTAGCAAGATAAGGTAAGATTTCCTTGGCACCACTGCGTGGCGGGTCGAGTAAAAGTTTATCGTAATCCTTCTTTAACCAGCTACTGCCGCTGACATCTTCCATCAGGTTAGCAACATGAAGATCGGTATTGCTGATGTTATTAAGTTCTGCGTTTTTATTTGCACGTGCAATTAATTCTGCACCACCTTCAACACCCGTGATGTGTTTGGCAAAACGGGCCATAGGTAAGGTAAAATTACCTAAACCACAAAAGAGTTCTAACACATGGTCCTTCTCATTTAAGTCGAGTAATTCTAATGCCAACGAGATCATTTTAGGGTTGATATCCTGGTTTACCTGGGTGAAATCCGTAGGTTCAAAATCCAGTGTCACGTTGTAATCGGGCAAGCTGTATTGTAACCGCGGGTTCTCCGGGTATAACGGCGTTACGCTATCCGGCCCCTTGGGTTGCAGGTAGATTGCAATACCTTCATCACGGGCATAGTTAATTAATTTTTCTTTATCTTCATCCATTAACTCAACCAGGTTACGAAATACAAAGGCGCTAATATCATCCGCAATAGCGACTTCGATTTGTGCAATCTTGTCATAGCAACTTAAACTACGAATCAGTGTTGCAAAAGATGTTAAGCGTAAACCGGCATCAGGATGTAATACTTCACATTGTTCTAACTCGGCAAGGTACGGTGCACTGCGTTCACGAAAACCCACCAATACTTTTTCTTTTTTAAAAACATACTTCACACCAAGACGGGCTTTTCGCCTGTAGCCCCATGGATGTGTCGTGAGTGGAGGGAGTATTTCCTTAGCTTCAACTTTACCAATATGTGTTAAGCCATCAACAAGCACCTGTTGCTTAGCTTCAATTTGTTTTTCACTGCTCAAGTGCATGAAACTACAGCCACCACAAACACCATAATGTTTACATTTGGCTTCAATACGATCGGGTGACGGTTTTAATACTTCCAGCAGGTTACCTTCATCATATGTTCTTTTTTGTGGGCGAAACGAAAAACGAACCAGCTCCCCGGTTAATGCACCGGTAACAAAAATCGCTTTACCATCAACCCGGCATATTCCCTTGCCATCATGGCTTAATGATTCAACAACCGCTTCATGTTCCTCAAGCGGTTTTTGTTTTCTTCTTCTACCCATATTACATTTTTCCGTGAATTACTATCTGAGAGTATTCGAACAATTTAGTCTACCTGGAAGGGAATAAATTGGTTGATAAATAACGATCACCGCGGTCACAAATAATGCTGACGATAACTGCGTTTTCGAGCTGCGCTGAAAGTCGTAATGCAGCAGCAACCGCCCCGCCTGAGGAGACCCCACAAAAGATACCTTCCTCGGTTGCCAGTTTAAGGGTTGTGGTTTCAGCTTCTTCCTGTCCCATATCCAGTGTCATATCCACACGACTGGAATCAAATATTTTTGGCAAATAATCGGGCGACCAACGTCGAATACCCGGTATAGATGCACCTTCTTCAGGCTGAACACCCACAATCTGAATATCCGGGTTCTGTTCTTTCAAATAACGCGAGTTCCCCATAATCGTACCCGTGGTTCCCATCGCACTGACAAAATGGGTAATTAAACCTTTAGTATCTCGCCATATTTCAGGTCCGGTTGTTTCATAATGGGCACAGGGATTATCCTCGTTGG
>Ga0207752_1000796_pt1 | contig 14761 bp, 9 predicted proteins | sample Pon2CUnioCityCA_6_FD_187272 | JGI IMG/M metagenome (GOLD analysis project Ga0207752, IMG submission 187272) | Marine sediment microbial community from Union City, CA, USA - Pond 2C Sediment 2 (SPAdes) | ecosystem: Environmental > Aquatic > Marine > Intertidal zone > Salt pond sediment ...
CTCCAGCCGGTGGCGTAGATTGAGAACGATCAGATCGCGAACCTCGTCAGGATGGCAGCCCAGATTCTCGCCCTTCTCGACGTGGAAGCCGGCAACGCAGATCCGACGATCTAATAGAGTTCTAAGAAACTCCCAAGTAGGCTGTTAGCCTTGCGTGTTATACTGACGATCGAGGCAGAACAGACAGATGCGAACGGCAGTCGAGGAGAAGAGCATGGCAGCTCCGCAAATCTGTCGAGACAGTCAGACCGCAGCCCCAGCTGGTGTCGGAGCCACGGGGTAAGCAGAACGACGAATCGTTGCGTTTCATTTATGAGCAGCGATCGGCATTCATATCATTATTAGGTTCCTGGATATCCCGATAGGCCGAGGCGTGAGGCCGGAAAACGGGAGCAATAGACACGAGGAGTCATCAAATGAAATCTAGGACGAACGAGCGTACCGCATGTTGGCCACCAATGGACACTGCTCATCCGCTGGCGGACTCATCTCGAGAGCAGAAGGAGAATGGGAGAAGATGAAACGCATGAAATCATCGGTATCGTTCGCACGCGGCGCGCCGGCAGTTCTGCTGCTTTCGATCGTGGCGGCTCTGGCAACCGGTATGATCGTCCGCGCAGCCGCCGGTACAGAGATCGACATGACCGTTGCCGAAAACTCGGTGACCTACAACGACGCCGTCTTCACACAGGGACCGCTGGATGTGAATTCAGCAGGCACCGGCGTCATTGACCCCTTCCTGACCGTCGGGGGCGGCGGGAACCAGGCTATCACCAGGGGCTATAACACCGTCGACGGCAGTGCCGAGTTCGATACTGTCACCGGCGGCGAGCGCACCCGCCCTCTGCTACTGAGCGGCGTGCCCGAGGTTGACATAGGAGGCGCGTCCTACCGCGAGTTCAAGCTCGACATCAACAAGGCTCCGGGCGGCAGCCCCTACCTGGCGCTGAACGAACTGAAACTCTTCCTCACCAGCGATCCGGCCGTCACCGGATATGACTACACCGGGGGAACCGAGTTCGGCTCAAACGCCACCAAGGTCTGGGATCTCGGGGATGCGGTCGTCTTAATGGACTACTCCCTGGAGTCGGGTAGCGGGGCGTCCGACGTGAGCTTCTTCGTGAGGTCGAATGTGTTCACCACCACCGAGGATTGCTCCTACGGCTCGCCCGACTGCCAAACCTACGTGGTGATGTGGAACGAGTATGGCAACTATACCGACAGCGCGCTGTACCCCAACCGCACGTGGGGAGACAATGACGGTTTCGAGGAATGGGGCATCGTGCTTCGCCCGGTCGTCGACGCCGACAAGTCAGCCACGGGCAGCTACGACGAGCGCCACGAGTGGGAGGTCGAGAAGACGGTCGACCCGGCGTCGCAATCGGCCTTTGCTGGCGAAACGGTCGACTTCGACTGGACGATCACGGTCACCGAGACCGTCTTTGAGGAAAACCTGGCGGCCAGCGGAACGATCACCATCCACAACCCCACCGGCTGCGACGGCGAGCCCTTCTGTCCAGTGCTCGAGCCTGTCCCGGCGGATATCCTGAGCGTCGATGACGTGATCGATCAGGCTGGCCTGGAAACGACCGCGACTGTCGACTGTGGCGTGGCATTCCCGTACACGCTCGACGGCGGTGAAACCCTCACCTGTTCATACTCAGCAACCACCCCTAACGCCGACGATGGGCTCAACACCGCGACAGTGACCGTCGATGTACCCGAGGACATCGGTGGCGGAACCGACACGTACCAGGCGACCGCCGACCTGACGTTCACGGCGAACTTGATCCGCGGCAGCGCCACCCTGGACGACGATCAGTTCCCCTACACCGATGAGCCGGTCAACGACGGCTGGACCAATACTTACTCAGACAGCTACACCTGCTCCAGCACTGCTTCCGACTATACCGACGGAGCAGATCTGGACAACGCGGTCAGCAACACCGCCGAGGTCTACTCGAGCGGCACGCTCCAGGACAGCTCGACGGCAACCACCGAGATTGACTGCTACATTCCGTCGATTGAGAAGACAGCCGCCGGTACGTATGACGAGCGTCACGAGTGGGAGGTCGAGAAGACCGTCGACCCGTCGTCCCAGTCGGCCTTTGTCGGCGACACGGTGGAATTCGATTGGACGATCACGGTCACCGAGACCGTCTTTGAGGAGAACTTCGATGTCGCCGGGACGATCACCGTCGACAACCCGAACCCCGACGACGTGCTGGTCGTGTCGCTGGTCGATTCCGTCAACGGTAACGCCGTGACCATCGACCAGAGCAGCTGCAGCTTTGACGGCACAGATCTGACAGTGGCAGCCGGAGGCTCCGAGACGTGCAACTACACCGCAGATAACCTCCCCTACTCCGAGTTAGCGCAAGCGCCAGACACGAACACGGCTACGATTACGCTGAATGGCATCGACTTCGACGCCAGCGACCCCATCGAATGGACGGCGAACGTGATCCGTGGCAGCGCCACCCTCGACGACGATCAGTTCCCATACGTCGACGAGGCAGTGAGTGGCGGATGGACGTCCACCTACTCGGACACGTACACCTGCTCGACGCTCCTAAGCGACTACACCAATGGTGAGGACTTGGACAACCAGGTCTCCAACACGGCTGAAGTCTACTCCAGTGGTGCGCTCCAGGATAGCTCGACCGCCATCAGCGAGATCGACTGTTACGCTCCAACGGTCGAAAAAGACGCCACCGCCGAGTGGAACGAGGAGTACGACTGGTCAATTACCAAGACGGTCGATCCTGAGATCCATTCCGGGTCACCCGGCGATCAGTTCACCTCGGTCTATACAGTCACGGTCGATCGGACGTTCACCGAGACTTTCCAGGCAACCGGCACCATCTCCGTCACAAATCCGGCTGGAGCACCCGACGCCATTACCGTGGACGTAGCAGATGCCGTCGGTCCCTACGCGGGGACGGTCGACTGTGATGGTGCCGGCGGAACCAGCCTGACGGTAGCGGCTGGCGACACAGGGACGTGCAGCTATACGGTGGGCCTGCCGGACGCTGAGACGAGGACGAACACCGCAACGGCGACCTTCAACGGAATCGACTTCACAGCGACAGCAGACGTGGTGTTCGGCGAGCCGATCGTCGACGGGTATCCGACGATTAATGTGACAGACTACTTCGACGGAGATCGGGTCGGAGACCCCTTGGGCTCTGCGTCAGATGACTTCATCTTTGAGTACAGCCGAGACTTTGAGTGCCCGACGGATGAGGACCTTTACACCGAAGGCATGTACACCGACGCGTTCCCGAACTTCGCCGAGATCGACGAGACCGGTCAGCAGGATGACGCGAATGTCGACATCACCTGCACGGCGGATCCCGTGGGCCGCATCATCGTCGACAAGGTCACCGATCCCAGCGGCGCGGAGCAGCTCTTCACCTTTAACCCCAGTTGGGGACCGTCCTTCCAGCTCGCCGACCAGGACACACCCCATGACAGCGGTCCTCTGAGCCCCGGCACCTACTCAGTCTCCGAGACCGTACCCGCCGGGTGGGAGCTCGATTCGGCCGTCTGCGTCAGCAGTAACCCGGAGGACCAGGAGGCGCCGGGCAGCATCAGCCTCCAGGCCGGGGAGACCGTCAGGTGCACCTTCACCAACATTCAGCAGGGACACATCATCGTCGATAAGGTCACCAATCCCAGCGGCGCGGAGCAGCTCTTCACCTTCAGTCCGAGTTGGGGACCGTCCTTCGAGCTTGCCGACCAAGATCCGCCCCACGACAGCGGGCCTCTGAGCCCCGGCACCTACTCCGTCACCGAGACTGTCCCCGCCGGATGGGAGCTGGTCGATGCCTTCTGCAGCGACGAGAGCGACCCCGCCAACATCAATCTGGGCGCCGGTGAGACCGTGACTTGCACCTTCACGAACATGGGAGAGCCCGCGTACGTATTCCAGAAGTTCGTCAACGGCGAAGATGCGGACACCCTCGAGGAAGCAGTAAGCGTGGAGGCCGGCGATACGCTGACGTTCACCTATATGCTCACGAACACTGGAAACATCACCGTCACGTGGACGACACTGACCGACGATGTCTTCGGTGACCTGACCGAGGAATGCGAGCTGCCCATCGCTGTCTCCGTTGGCGAGACGGCAACCTGCGACATCCTTCGCCCGGCGCAGGACCGTGAGCAAGGGCAGCAGAACGTCGGCACAGCCTCGGTGGAGGGCCTTGAGGATCAGACAGATCCCGCCTGGTACAGGACGTCCACCCCGACGCCGGTAGAGCTACTCTACTTCCGCGCCCAGGGCACCGGTTCAGCCATCCGACTCGAGTGGGGCGTGGCGGCCGAGATAGATATGTCGGGGTACTACCTTTACCGTGCTGAATCCAGCCGCTTCAGCCTTGCCGAACGCCTCGCGTTCCGGGTTGCTCAGGGATCTTATTCGACGTATGAGTACCTGGACAAGAACATTGAGCCCGGCAAGACGTACTGGTACTGGCTGGTAAGCATCGAGACGAACGGGACCGAGGAACGCGAGGGACCCGTGCAGGCAAGCATGGTCGCCAGCGCGCCCAGCGGTGGATTCCGAGTCTTCCTGCCGTTCCTCGTGCGCGGTCACTAGGTTAGAAGAATCTGCGTAGACGGACGCGATGCGCCGGGTGCTTGCCGAGGCAAGCCTTAGCCCCGGCGCATCGCGATACCAGGGTCCGCAAGAAGGGAGAACAACCTCGAATGGATCGAAGACCGCGTGACGCGAAGTCCCTTGGGTTTGCGCTGCTGGTCGTTGGAGCCCTCACGCTTCTGACGCTAACGCCCGTCCTTCCAGTCGCAGCCGAGGGATCCGCACCGCCGGAGCCAACCGTGACCCGAGCCGACGACAGCTCGCTGGTCTTGACCTGGCAGGCTCCCGCGATCTCCGTGCATCGAACGCAGAGCGAGGACGGCCACGGCATCAGCGTCGTCGAAGCGCCCGGCTGGTCGACGTCCGGCGTCCCAGGGGAACCGATGCTCCCGTACGCGAGCGCAATTGCTGTCGCCCCACCAGCGGGCGAGATGACCCTGGAGGTTGAGGCAAGCGGGTCAAGGAGCTTGCCCCTCTCGGTACCGTTAAAGACAGCGCCGGCGCCCCCATCCCCGGAGGCGTACGGTCAGCCAAGTCGCGAGCTGCTGCCGTGGGGAAGCGATACGCGTAGCGCCGGCCGCGCCGTGACCTTGGAAGAGCTGGGATGGCTCCGCGATCACCGTCTGGTGCGGCTGACGTTCCTCCCAGTGCGTTACGATAATCAACGCGAAGTGCTGGAGGTCGTCGAAGAGGTCCAGGTGCGCGTTAGATTTGTGCAACCTCCCGAGGAAAGACCGGAATCCGCAGTCGCGACCGCCACAGGAGCCAAGCCCGACCCGTTCGCCTCTCTTCTCAAGAACCTCGTGCTCAACCCAGAACAGATCCAGGAATTCACCCGGGATGAGCAGGCGCCGACAGGATTGCGCATCGACGCGCTCAACGAGGTTGCGGACGGCTCCCCCGGATACAAGATAGCGATCTTCGAGGAGGGGCTCTACGAACTCACCTACGATACCCTGCGCGATGCGGGGTTGCCGCTCAATCAAGCTCCTCAAGGACTCCAGCTCCGCCACGCCGGTCAGGACGTCGCATATCAATGGGACGGCGACAGCGACGGCGCGTTCGAAAGTGGGGAGAGGATCCTGTTCTATGCACGCCCTTCGCCAAGCCGCTGGGCTGCCCACGACGTCTACTGGCTCAGCGCCGACGGAACCGGCACACTGATGGCTACCCGATCCGGCAACCCGGACGGCGTCGATGCGCAAGGTGCCCTATGGGCGATGGCCGACGAGGAGAAGAACGAGGGAGAGCGCAACTACCTCAGCGCGTTCAGGTCAGAGCGCGACGACGATCACTGGTACTGGGAACGGTTGTGGCGCGAATACGCAGTCGGTGACGGCGAGCCCGACAAGCACTTCGATGTCACCCTGCTGGAGCCCGATTCCAACGGACCCGAGGCTACGCTCCGCCTCTATATGCAGGGGACCAGCAGCGACGAGAACCTGGATCCCGACCACCGAGTGGCGGTGAGCGTGAATGATTCGGAGCCGGTACAGGTCACCTGGGATGGGAAGACTTATCATTCGACGACGCTGGCCGTGCCTCTGACTGCCTTACAGCTCGGCCAGAACCAGGTCCGCATGACCCTGCCTGGCAACGGGGCCACGGCCGGAGTCGAGGCGATGTGGCTTGACGCCATCGAGGTCCGATATCCGATCCGCGGCGTCCGGGGACAGCCCTCGCGACTGGAAGGGGAAATCGGTCGAAACAAGTACACCATTGGCGGCTTCGACGACACGGCGATCCGAGTCTACGACGTATCTCAACCCCTCTTGCCCCAGATTGTGACGGGAACGTCGGTCATGGGCAGCTCGGTTACCTTTGCCGATGCTCACCCCGACGTGTCGACCTACTACCTGGTTACCGAGAAGCAGATCAGAACCCCGGAATGGATAGAACCGGGCAGGGTTCTGCCCGAGCCATCCAGCGATCCCGACTATCTGATTGTCTCACACTCGGATTTCATCCCGGCAATAGCTCCTCTAGCCGAACATCGAGCTACCGTCGATGGCCTGACCGTGCATACGGTTCCCGTCGAAGCGATCTACGACGTCTTCGGCGATGGGCGCACCGATCCGCAGGCTATCGCAGACTACGTAGCAAACGCATTCGAACAGTGGGCTCCAGAGTACCTGCTCCTGGTCGGAGATGGAACGCACGACCCTCTTAACAACTACGAAAGCCCCGATCATCGTCCTACCTTCATCCCGCCGTACCTGGCGATGGTGGATCCCACGTGGGGAGAAGCTCCCAGCGACAACCGCTTCGCGACGCTCGATGGGCCAGGTGATCGTCTTCCCGAGCTCTTCGTCGGGAGGCTCCCCGTCAACTCCCTTGCAGAGGCAGAGGCAGTGGTGGCTAAGATCCTGGCTTATGAAGAAGCGCCCCCTCCGGGGCCATGGAACGAGCCTCTCCTCTTCTTCGCCGGCGCACCTGATGGAGGTACCGACTTCCACGCCCACGCAGACGAAGTCTACAACAACGTGCCCGCTCCCGCATCGGAGTCACACACACCGCAACGGCTCTACTACTGCGAGGAGGACTGCACCGAGTCTTATCAGATCTCCGACGAAGAGAGCATGAGAGAAGCTGTGTTGAGCAGACTCAACCGGGGCGCGCTAATGGCGAGCTGGACAGGACACTCCTCGTGGCACCAGTGGGGAAGTAACAGGTTGTTCCATCTGGACGATCTGCCCAACCTACAAAACGGCGGCGCACTTCCCATATTCCTGCAGATGACGTGCTTTACCAGCTATTTCTCTCAACCCACGAGTGACACGCTGGACGAAAGCCTGCTCCGCCTGACGGACGGAGGAGCAATCGCCACGTGGGGACCCACATCCCTGGGGCAGACCGCAGGACACGTCCAGATGCACAAGGCATTTGTGGATACGACGCTGGGCGACCCATCAGGTCGGCTCGGCCCTGCCACCGTCACGGCGCGTCTAGCTCTAGATGGAGTGTACGCCAGCCTCTGGGATACGTATGCTTTGTTCGGTGATCCCGCGATGGAATTGAACCTCGACGTCGAGGGCTGGCAGCAGATCATCCATCTCCCGCTTGTAGTTCGAAGCACCGCGGTTCAGAACTAGCCTTAGGCACGGAGAGGCTAAGGCACAAGGTCCAACTTGTAGGTCTACTCATCCAAAGGCTCTAGCAGGCCGGGTTCCGTAGCGGCAGGTACCGCTATGACAAGGAGGCGATTCCGTAGGCTGCCGTATGGGTGACACGTAACCAGTGTGACTCGCTCATCGACGGTCGGCCCCAAGAGGGAAGCGTTGCGCAGCCGGAGATCCCAGGACTGGCCTGCCTCCGGCAAGACTAACGTCTCCGTGACCACGTAGGCGTACCGCTCTGAGTCCGAGTAGACGGTCAGCGAGTCCCCGGCCTCCAGGGTGTAGAGATCCCGAAAGACCTCCCCACCCGTCGTATTGTGCCCGTTTAGTACAGTATTGCCGATCTGTCCGACCGGACCCGTCCCCTGGTGCCAGCCGACTGCTCCCCCGTCCGGAACCTCCCACACGCCGACCTGCCGCCCGCTCACCCACTGGATCGACCACTCCACCGGCACGATTGGAGCGTCAATTCCAACCTCTGGGATGCAGAGTCGCGTGGGCGGCGTGGGCGCCGATGTGGCATCCTGGACCGGAACGGTCGGATCCGGATCCTTTTCTCCAGCGAGCAGGGCCGCTCCGCGGGAGGTGGGCGATGGGGCGACGATCGGCACGTCGGTGCTGGCCTGAGCGACATCGTCGTCGAGCCGGCTCCGTGCGTTCCGACCCGACGATGTCCAACCCCATAGGCGGGACCTGACATAGGGCACGGCAACAAGAGATCCGAATAAGATCAGCGAGATGCCCAACGCAATCAGTAGGGCAGCCAGGAGCCTTCGTTCTCGCGTCATCCCAGGTCGACCGCAGCTAGGACGGGCCATACTCGAACTCTCTCGCAGTTAGGCCTTGCCACGACCGTCAGAGATCCTGCAGCCGTCGGGGAGGGTCCACCCTGTCTCCAGTCGTAGCGTCAGAGGGACTGCCAGACACAGACAATGGGGAACAACTGAAGACACGCCGGCATCGCAGGCCTCAGAGGACAGCGACCAGGTACACGTACGCCAGGCGGCAGATCACAGAAGCACTCATGACTTGCCGCCTGACGTCCAATGGTAATCGATCCTATTCGGCTTCCCTGGTTGCTTGCTTGCAGGCCACCTTCCACAGTCGAGAAAGCGCTCCAAGCCGGTAAAGGCCGACCCAGGTCAGACCTGGAACAGAGGAAGGGAACCCGCGACTGGCTTCTGCTCAGCAGCAGCTGTTCTAGCTGCGCTGCCTGTCGAGCCTCCACCTCAGCGCCAAACCGAGCAGCAGCAACACAGCGCCCGCCCCCCAAAGACCGAGAGGCAAGGCCAGTCCGCCTTCACCGCCCGCCTGCGGGGCCACCACCGGGACCGGCGTCGGCGTTGGCTGAGGCATCGGGGTCGCCGTCGGACCTGGCACCGGTGTTTCTGGCTCCGGCTCGTCTGTCTCCTCCGGCTCCGGGGTGTTGGTAGGCGGCACCGACGTCTCAGTGGGAGGCACGGGGGTCTCGGTCGGCGGTACTGGCGTGTCAGTGGGCGGGACCGGTGTTTCGGTCGAGGGTACGGGCGTCGGGGTTGGTGTTACCCCCGCATAGACCACGGGAAGGCCAAGCCCCGCGGCCAGCGCACCGGCCAACAGCAGACACACACCAGCACTGATGAGTAACGTCGTCGGCCAGATCCTTGGATGCATTGGTAACGCTCCTTGGGTGTGGATAATGAAGTTCTGAGAACTGGCTAGTATAGCGAATCGAGTATACAACAGGGGAGGACGTCCGTCAAGCATTTACTTATACAGACTTAGATTGGCATATCCTCTACGGCCCTTCAAATAAGGATTTGCACAGCAGCGAAGAATCTAAGAGAGTTCTAAGGAATTCCCAAGCTTGCTGTTATTCTTACATGCTATACTAGCAGTCAAGTCAGGGAGACGGCTCAGACAGCCATCAAAGCGCAAGACGCAGATAACCTGTCAATTCCGCATTCTTACCACCGTTGATTATGACAAGGCGATACGCAGTCTTATTCCTCCACTAACAGATGAAAAGGGGGCAAGTCCCTCTTCGGGTGAAATCGAGATGCTGAACTGCAGGAAGCGCGAGTCGACAAGCGGCAGAGGCATATCGACGATCCTCTGGCAGTCGATGTCCTCGGGTTGCTGGCCCGACGAAGAGACGGCCCTCACGAGCGACACGCCATTCTGACCAGAGTCAAGCGAGCCCGAAAGAAGAGCGAAGATGAGCGAGAAAGCCCTGATAATTGATGAGGATTCCCAAGACCTGACACTACTACGCGCCGGGCTAGAGCAGGATGGATTCACCGTAGCAGCGGTAGATAACGGAAAGGAGGCACTGAGAACCGCCTACAGTTTCCGTCCCGACGTCATCATCTTGGACATCGCGATGGAAGCGGCGAATGGTTGGCTCGTTTGTCGACGACTTCGATATATGTCGGACGTGCCGATTATCGTGCTCAGCACCAACGGAGATGAACGGGACGTCATCAAGGCGTTGTCTCTAGGGGCAGATGACTATCTGACCAAGCCGCGCAGCGTACAGGAAGTAAAGGCGCGCATTCGTGCGATCCTCCGTCGCGCAAAGATGAATCACATTCGAATGTGGGAATCGATCTATGACGATGGGAATCTCCGCATCGACTTGACCAACGGTGCGGTCGTGCGAGAAGGCGAGGCAATTCACCTAACACCGACGGAATCCCGATTGCTGATGTACCTTGTAAGCCGCAAAGGGGAGGTAGTCCCGCACAGAGAGCTTCTCGTCAACGCTTGGGGTCAAGAGTATGCTGAGGCAATTGACTACTTGAGCGTCTACATCCGGTATCTGCGGGAGAAGGTAGAAGAGGATCCCTCTAATCCAGATTACATTCAGACGCGATGGGGCACTGGTTATTACTTCGCTGGAAACGGGGGACTTCGACCAAGCGAGGGCCGCGTTTGAAGCAGATACTGCGCCTGACTGATGGGTCAAGCTAAGGTCCGCCGACTCAGTCTGGTAGTCAGCCAGTCGGATGATCCCGATGGCAGACTGAGCGAGCCAGAAGAGACCCTCGCAAAATCCTGTCTCTCAACCGACTACCGCCGACAGGAGATAGAGTCGAAACCTGGGAGCGTTCGGGTTCCCACCGGCCGGTCCGCGAGCGAACCCGGCCGAAAGCAAAACGCCATCGATGAGGAGAATGGCACAGCTTAGTGAGTCGTCTGTTGCAGACCATCGACAAAGTCGTCTTCGGATTCCTGGAGCAGCGGCACGACGCACCAGATATGCCGGGCTGATTCCAAACATAATCGCTCAAAGGAGGATAGGAAATCTGACAAACCTGACGCAGAGACGTGAAAGAGCTGAATCTGGTAAATTCAATCTGGAGAAACTAATTCTAAGGAGACAAATCTGATGTTATTCTTACCTCACGAAGAAGGACAGGGCCTGGTCGAATACGCGTTGATTCTCGTTCTGGTCGCCATTGTCGTGATCGTGATCCTGAGCCTCTTGGGCCCAGCCATCGGCAACGTGTTCAGCGAGATAATGACCGCCATCTGATCCAGACGCACTGACGCCCGTGTCTAAAGCAAAGCCCCGCACTGTCGGGGCTTTGTGCTTTCCACAGGCCGGCAACTGACCGCCCTCAGTCCGATCGGCTTCTAATAGATGAACCGGCACCCTGATGGGGTCCGTATTTGATCCTGATAGCCCCGCTGATCCAAACCCGCTGAAGCAGTACCCTGGGCCGGCGAGCGCCGGTAATGTCAGCGCCTCGCATCGATGACACGCCATTGCCATCCACCGGCAATGTCTGAGCCGCGGGCCTTGGCAAGTGGAAGGCACGGCAACTCGGGACGCTAATCCCCGTCGGATCCACCTGCGCAGGAGGCCTCTCCTGCACAGCGCGTCAGTTCTGAAGACTACGAAGCAGACACAAGCTCTCTAATTCTTCTCTAATAATTCATTCACCTGTCGGCGACCGCCCGTCAATATCATGAGTTTGCAGGATGCAGTGATTCCGTAGCGGGTCTGCCCGATCCGGTGTGACCAGCTCGCCCGTGATGGGTCCCGAGAAGTCGGCATACGAGAGAAGCAAGAATGAGCGAACAAGCGCTGATAATTGATGAGGATCCTGGCACACTCGCGCTGCTGCGCTTTGGTTTGGAACAGGATGACTTCACGGTTATGACCGTCGATGATGGACGGGAAGCGCTCAGAGCTGCTTACAACTGTCATCCCGATATTATTATCCTGGACATTGTGATGGATAAGGCCGATGGTTGGTCGGTGTGCCGACGGCTCCGTTACATGTCCGACGTGCCGATCATCGTCCTTAGCACCAGCGCACGCGAACGTGACGTCATCGAGGCCCTGTCCATAGGAGCGGATGATTACCTGACCAAGCCGCGCAGCCTGGCGGAACTGAAAGCCCGTGTTCGTGCCGTTCTCCGCCGGGCAACTATGAGTCGCGAGCAATCCTGGGAACCCATTTACGAGGATGGCGACCTCCGCATCGACCTGGTGAATGGATCTGTCACCCGGGGAGGAGAGAGCGTACACCTCACGCCAACGGAGTCACGTCTGCTAATGTGTCTGGTAAGCCGCAAAGGAGAAGTGGTGCCGCACAAGGATCTCCTCCTCAATGCATGGGGACAGGAGTATGCGGAAGCGGTCGACTACTTGAGCGTTTACATACGGTATCTACGTGAGAAGGTAGAGCAGGACCCGTCGAGCCCGCAGTATATCCGCACTCGATGGGGAATCGGCTACTATTTCGCAGAGGACGGAGCACCTCAGGAGACGCAGTGACCCCGTGCGAAGGAGCGTGCGCTGGGGCGCCTCTATCCCAGGACCTTGGAATATTTCGGCCTCTGAGAGAGCGCTTTGAATGGTGAATCAGCATAGGGAGCGTGGGGATCAGTCAGACGATGAAGCACGCGTGACTGCGAGTGAGCATTCAGAATGATAATTTCACGGACACCGTTGCGGATAAGCTTTGTGGGTGGGGGAAGCGATCTTCCGGCCTTCTATCGGCAGGAGCCGGGAGCAGTCGTCAGCACTGCTATCAACAAGTATATCTACATCACCGTCAATCCGAAATTCGACCGAAAGATCCGAGCTAGCTATTCGCGGACGGAGATCGTAGACACCCTGGAAGAGCTGGAGCATGAGTTGATCCGCGAAGCGCTGAAGATGGTTGGCATCAGCGGCGCCATTGAAGTGACGTCCATCGCCGACATCCCATCCCGCGGCACTGGTCTGGGCTCCTCAAGTACGTATACCGTCGGACTGTTGAACGCGCTGTACGCGTATGAGAATCACCTGGCGGGCGCAGAACGACTGGCTCAAGAAGCATGCCAGATTGAGATCGAACGATGCGGCAAGCCAATCGGCAAGCAAGACCAGTTCATCGCCGCCTATGGTGGGTTGCAGTTCATCCGCTTCAACGCCGACGAGAGCGTCTTCGTCGATCCCGTCATCTGCATGCCAGAGACGAAGAAGCGGTTGCAGGAAGGCCTGCTGTTGCTCTACACCGGCTTGACGCGAAGCGCTGACGACATTCTCGAAGAGCAATCACGTAACACGCACGACGATGACGATAAGCGACAGAGCTTGCGACGAATGGTCGGCTATGCAGAGCAACTGCGGGAGGCCCTGGTACGGAACGACCTGGGTGGATTCGGCGAGGTGCTGCACGCGAATTGGACGGAGAAGCGACACCTGGCCAGTGGGATTAGCAAGCCGTGCATTGACACGTGGTACGATACAGCACGCGCGCACGGGGCCATCGGCGGAAAGATTTTAGGGGCAGGTGGCGGCGGGTTCTTGTTACTCTATGCGCCTCCGGAGCGACACGAAGAAATCTGTGCAGAGCTGCCCGAGCTCCGCTGCGTGCAGTTTCGCTTCAGCCCGCAGGGTAGCAAGCTAATCTACGTAGAAGAGAATGGTTACGGATGACATCCCGCGCTGTGAGAAGAAATGGCGACATACCTCCCATCGATATGAGATTCTGGAGAACGGATAAGGAAGAGTCTCCTGACCAGAAGAGGGAATCGTGTCAACGGGCCAAGCTTTTGGCTCGGCTCAGGACACCGCTGGATCTGCCAATGGCCCTCTTCCTTTTGAGCGTACCGGTTGGGCTATGGGCTGCCTACGATCGAGCGTTGAGTTGGTCTACGTTGATCGCAATCGTATCAGGGATCATAATATACTATATGATCACTTACGCCAGCCGATCCGGGGTGCCTGTCTGGACCCTATCTCTATGTGGTGTCCTGGGCAGCGTTGTCATAGCCATCTACTTCGTGACTCAAAGCGGACATCTGGACTACCCGGAGAAACTGAGCCCCATTAGGTACTTGAGAGGGCTAACTCGGATCTTCCCGCAACTCTCGCCGCTCCATCCTAATCGCAACTCGGTAGCCGTTTTTCTCGAAGGATGGCTCCCCCTGACGGTGGCGATGACGTTTAGGGCTAAGCACCGATGGAGCGGCCTGTTGATGGTCCTTTTCGCCGCCACCCTGACTCTGGCCATCCTCCTGAGTGCATCGCGAGGCGCATGGCTGGCTCTGGCGCTGTGTCTCCCGCTCTGGTGGGCGACTCGATCTCGGCGCAACCTGATTCTCACCGGAGCTTGTGGCGTGGCGCTGATCGTGACTGCGGCAGGATATACACTGTTGGCGAACGACACTGCTATCAGCAGCTTGCCAGTCATCAGCCAAACTCTAACACCTCTCTTCGACCGGCCGGATCGGCTTCGGGTCTATCAGGGCTCCTGGTACCTCATTCAGGACTTCCCGTTCACTGGGATCGGGCTTGGCCAGACGTTCGCCATGGTCTATTCGCGCTACGTGTTGATGATACACGTTCCATTCCTAACCTACTCGCATAATCTTTTCCTGCAGATATGGTTGAGCCACGGATTGCTAGGAATCCTGGCTTTCGGGTGGCTGGCGGTTGCATTCTTTCTGTTTGTCTGGAGGAGAAGACGCCAGGGTGGTGCGTTGCTGACGGGCTCCTGGCTAGGTGTGGCGACGATTCTGCTGCACGGGTTCTCAGATGCACGCCAGTATGCCGACGGGG
>Ga0207752_1000798_pt1 | contig 14748 bp, 14 predicted proteins | sample Pon2CUnioCityCA_6_FD_187272 | JGI IMG/M metagenome (GOLD analysis project Ga0207752, IMG submission 187272) | Marine sediment microbial community from Union City, CA, USA - Pond 2C Sediment 2 (SPAdes) | ecosystem: Environmental > Aquatic > Marine > Intertidal zone > Salt pond sediment ...
GGCATTGGCTGGCAGCTGGCCGAGTGGATCGTCGAAGGAGAGCCCTCAATCGATATGTGGCCCTGCGACTCACGGCGATTTGGCAAGTTTGCCACCCGTCGCTATTCAGCGCGAAAGGTGGAGGAAGCCTACGAGCACACCTACCGACTACCCAAGCCCGACGAGGAGCTGCCAGCAGCGCGTCCGCTGAAGACGACGGCGATCCACGACCTCCTGGCCGAGCGAGGTGCGGTATTTGGCGCGGTATACGGCTGGGAGCGGCCCAACTGGTATGCGCCTGAGGGCGTTGAGCCAGTGGATATTCCGTCTTTCTACCGCCCTAACTGGTTTGAGCACGTCGGCGACGAGTGTCGGGGGGCCCGGAATGGCGTAGGGCTGGCCGACGTGAGCCACGCCGCACGCTTCCTTGTGAGTGGCTCGGGGGCGAAGGCGATGCTCGACCGGCTGCTCTGCACCCGTCTGCCGGACGTGGGCAGTGTGGCCGCAGGCTATGCGCTGTCCACGGCAGGGACGGTCCGTTCTCAGTTCAGTGTGGTCCGAGAAGACGAGGATCGTTTCTTGCTCACTTCCGCGGCAGGGGCTGAGCGCTACTATCTCGACCTGCTGCAGAAGGCAGAGCCCGGCGACGGTTCCGTGCAAGTCGAGAACCTCACCGGACGTGAGGGGACGCTGGCAGTGTTTGGGCCACAGGCCGCGCAGCTCATCAGCGCAGTGGCGGAGATATCCGAATCGGAGGTAGCCAAGACCGACTTCGCGCCGACCACCGTCGGGTTCGCCCCTGTGTGTATCGTACGGTCTGGTTTCGGAGATGAGGAGGGTTGGCAGATACGGGTCTCGATCGAGTTCTTGCGACACGTTTTCCTAGAGCTGACGAAAAAGGGTGGCTCGCTGGGTCTCCAATTGGTCGGTGCTCGCGCTCTTGACGTATTGCGTCTTGAGGCGGGAACGCCAGCCTGGGGAACGGACCTGACCCGAGCATTCACTGCCACAGAGTCGGGGCTGGGGCATATGGTCGATTTCGACAAGGGCGAGTTCCGCGGACGGGAGGCGTTGCTTGAGCAAAGGAAGGCCGGCATCGACAGAGGCCTGGTGCGCCTGGAGGTGCTGGGGAACGAGAGCTTTGATGCCATGGGCCAGGAGCCAGTGCGGACAGCAGATGGGAAGCGGGCGGGACGGACAACGTCGGGGGCCTTTGGTCACTGTCTCGGTAAGAGCCTGGCTATGGCGTACTTATCGACAGCGGTTGACGCCGAAGACGACCTGGAGGTCAAGCTGATGAACCAGTGGTTCCCAGCTCGGATCCTATCAGATGGGCGGTAGGTACACGTAACGGAACGGGAGGGAAGACACGCTTCCGTGTGTTCCAAGGAGGTTGACGAATGATCTACACCGTCAAGCCAGGCCAGGTCACCTTCGGGCATGCCATCGGCATCATCATGATGAAGTCGTTTATGCCATTCCCTCCCGGTACGCCGGGCAATGCCACCACGTTCTCCTATCCGGTCCTCTACGAACGGGTTCGTGAAGCCGACATGGAGCACCTGGTGTACGAAGGCGATCAGGCTCTACTGGAGCCGATGCTCGAGGCCGGTCGACGGCTCGTCAGCGCTGGCGTAAGAGCGGTGACCGGGAATTGCGGCTTTATGATTCTGTTCCAAGAGGCACTGGCCGAAGAGCTGCCGGTGCCGGTGTTTATGTCGAGCCTGCTGCAGCTGCCCTTCATATCGCGGCTGCTCAAGCCCAAAGAGAAGGTCGGGATCATCTCGGCCTCAAGACAGAGTCTCACGGATCGGCACCTACAGTTCGCCCTAAGTGGCGCCGAGGCGGACTACGTAATCGCCGGGATGGAGGACCAGCCGGCCTTCCACGCGGCTATCCACGCGGAGGTTGGTGAGCTAGATTTCGAGCGCGTCGAGCGTGAGGTGGTATCGGTCGCGCAATCACTCATCGACGAGAATCCAAGCGTTGGGGCGTTTCTGTTTGAGTGTACGGATCTGCCGCCCTACGCCGCAGCAGTGCAGGAGGCGACCGGGCTGCCCGTCTTCGACTACTCGACAATGATCGACTTCGTCTTCTCGGCGGTCGTGCGCAGACGGTTCGAAGGGTATATGTAGATCCGAGTGTGCAACCTTGCGTCTCCGGAAGAAAGCTCCAGGAGCGATGGCTACGTCGGGCAGCCGCCCCCGAGGACGGGGGCTCAGAGCGCTTTTTTTCAGCGCAGCCAATCTTGTTCAGAGGAGGATGGTTGATGGTTCAGGAGATACTCTCAAGAGAAGACGTCGAGAGAATCCACCAGACGAGTATGCGGATCTTGAGCACCGTGGGGGTCGAGTTTCCATCCGAAGAAGCACTGTCTGCATTCAAGCGGCATGGTGTGAGGACTGAGGGCACGCGCGTTTACGTTACGGAAGGCCAACTCTGGAGAGCACTGGAGACGGCTCCCGCCCAGTTCACGCTGCGAGCCCGCAATCCGGAACGGAGCGTGACGATTGGCGACGGGGACCCGGTTTTTGCACCGGGCTACGGGGCACCGTTCCTCATCGACGCGGAGGGGAACAAGCGGGTGCCGACGGTGGACGATTACCATCGTCTGGTAAAGCTGACCGACGCCTTGCCCAACCAGGACATCAGCGGGCACCTACTGGCGGAACCGGGTGACATCGCCGCTGAAACGGCGCCCCTCCATATGCTTCACGCCCACGTGATCCGCTCTGACAAGCCCTTCATCGGCAGCGTGGACAGCCAGCTCGCCGTACGCCACACGATGGAGATCGTACGGATCCTGTTCGGCGACGAAGAGGATGAGCAACCCGCAACGCTAGGCGTGATCAGTAGCCTCACACCACTGGGGTACAGCCGCGAGATGGTGGGCGCGTTGATGACATACGCGCGCGAGGGACAGGCTCTTCTGATCGCCAACCTGGCTATGGCAGGCTCGACGGCACCGATCACGCTAGCGGGGTTACTGGCGATGCAGAACGCGGAGATGCTGGCCGGGATCGTCCTAAGTCAGCTAGTCAACCCTGGCACGCCCGTGATCTACGGCACCACGTCTACGAACGTCGACATGCGCACTGGGGCGCTGGCAATCGGGAGTCCAGAGCTGGCGCAGGTGACGGCTGCCCATATGCAGCTGGTTCGATTTTACGGGCTACCCTCCCGTGGCAGCGGCGCGCTGACGGACGCCAACTATCCGAACGCCCAGGCAGGGCTCGAGTCGATGATGGGTATGCTGACGGTTGTGAACAGCGGAGCAGATTTTGTGCTACATGCAGCCGGTATCCTGAGCTCGTACCTGGCGTTCTCAAACGAGAAGTTCGTCATCGACGACGAGATCTGCGGTCGGGTGCGACGGTTCCATCGGCCCCTAGTGGTCGACGACGAGACGCTGGCCTATGACGCTGTCGCCAGAGTGGGGCCGGGAGGGCACTTCTTGATGGAGGACCAGACGGTGAAGCGATGTCGAACCGAGTTCTGGGAGCCAGCGGTCAGCGATCGAACCGGGCTCGACGAGTGGATACAGGACCGACGACCAGATATATTGACCCGAGCCACTGAGCGGTGGCAGCGGCTGGTCGCTGCTCACGATGATCCCCCGTTGAACGCGGTCACGGCGCGCCAACTCGAGGCGTTCATAGAAGACCAAACAAAGTAGGGGCCAATTGTGGCTTTACGTGAAGCGGCGCAATAAGGAGTGTACGCGATAGATAATTCGCCGTCTGCAACGTAGCCCCTCGTACAGGGGCAAGTAAACGGAGACCTGCATCGTCGCAACCATCCGTGGAAGCGAGACACGGGCCTTTCGCTCGAGGCTCCCCCTCAAGGAGGAAAGGCACTGCCTCCGCTTCCACGGACGTAGTGCACCCTCAGCTGGTGCTGAGGGCCGTCCCTATTATATCAGGAGGTGGCCATGCGTCAATAGGCTCCCCGCTCCGGCACATAGTACATTGAAAAAGGAAGCCTAACTAGATTGATAGGGAGAAATGAAGATGAGAGCGCTTGATAGATTGATGAAGACGCTAGTGCCCCTCGCAGTGGTCATAGGGTTAGCCTTTGCGCTGACCGGGTGCGCTCAACCCACACCAGAACCAGCGGAAGAGGCAACCGAGCCTCCCGCGGAACAGGAGCTGGCCACCGAGCCTCCCGCGGAGGAGCACGACCGAGAAACGGAAGTCTTCAAACTAGGCATCGTGGGGCCGTTCAGCGGACCGAGCGCGCGGACCGGCGATGAGTTCAAGGGGTCGGTCAACCTGGCGTTTGACGCCATCGACTGGCAGATCGGCCACTATGAGATCGATCCGGTGTGGATCGACTCCCAGTCAGACCCCGCCAAGGCCTCACAGGCCTACGAGCAGGCCGTCGCCCAGGACGGCATCCAGGCTGGACTCCTCAACTGGCACAGCTCCGTGGCCGTCTCAGTCATGGAGGTCGCCGCCAAACACCAGATCCCCCACCTCTTCGGCTTCGGCGCCACCGAGACCGTCAATGAGACCTTCGCCTCCGACCGCGACAAGTACGGCTACTGGATGCTCAAGGCCTGGCCCACCCCTGCCAAGCTGAGCGTCTCCTACGTCCAGGCCCTGGAGGACGCCATCGAGTCCGGCGCCTGGAGCCCGGACGCCAAGACGGTGGCCATCTACGGCGAGGACACCGATTGGGGCCGCAGCTTCGGCAACGGCATCAAGGGCCAATTCGAGGACGCCGGATGGGAGATCGTGACCGAGGAGTACTTCGATCTCCAGCAGACCGAGTTCTACCCTCTGCTCAACAAGTTCAAGGACCTGAGCCCCGCCGTCGTGGCAGGAACCGGGACGGGCCTGCCCGCCGTCTCCGGCTTCATCAAACAGGCGGAGGAAGTGGGACTCGATAGCCTGATCATCATGGACGGCCTCGGCTGGTTCGGCGAGTGGTACGACCTGACCGGCGAGTCCTCCGACTACGTCATCGACCAGATCCCTGGCTGGGCCACCGAGGAGGGCAAGCAGTTCGTCAAGGACTTCGAGGCGGCTCAGGGCTTCCCGCCCAGCCCCTCGGCCGGGGGCCTCTCCTATGACTGGACCAACGTGTTCATCGCCGCAGCTCAGGACGCCTACGACCAGCACGGCGAGCTGTCCGGCGAAATCCTATACGACTTCGTGCGGGAGAACATCTGGACCGGCGAGTGGACCTACACCGACGGCATCGTCATGTCGGAGTACGAGTTCACCTCCGAGACCGTCCCCGACCCCCTCGTGGGTAAGGGCAAGTTCATCTTCCCCGTCCTCCAGTACTTCGACGGCGAGGGGAAGATCATCTTCCCACCCGAGTGGGCCGAACAGACGCTGACGCCTAAGCCGTAGGAGTTCTACATGCCAGGCGCAGGGGATGGACGGCGTGCCCATCCCCTGCGGCTCGCCTCCTTTTTTCCATGACGTCTTCGCTGCGCGAAGACCACCGAGTCCTGGCCCGCGTCGTTGTGCGCATCTCACTGGTGAATACGCTGGGAGCCGCGGCGTCATCAGTGGCGTCGAGGTAACTCGCGGATCTTCCCACAAGCCCTATCCCTGATTGCCCTATACAACAGACTCGGTTCGAGCCCCCAGAGTAGATCCTGGCTTACCAGGAATGGTCGGAGAGTACAGTGATGTGCTAGTGAAAGAATCGGTAGTCGCCGCGGTAGGGCTTGCCTTCCACAGAAGGCGTAACCGCTATCGAGGCGTCATCAAGCGCCCCAATCAACACGCTCCCCCGCTGGTTGACGATGAACACGTCTCCTGCCTCCAGCACGTAGTCCTGAAGATCACGCTCTTGTGTGATCCAGACCTCCCCGCTCACGCAGACGATCATCCTCCAGCGATGGTCCCCGTCGAGGGACCAGAGTTCTTGGGCGCGGAGTTCAACGCTCTCATCGATGGGTCCCTCGGCGTTGCATATCGCTGGGTTCAGGGGCTGCGCGCCAGGTACGTCCGTCTTGGCACTAGCAGGTGCAGACATCGCTCACCTCCTTGGAGCCTATTGGGCTCCTTCTTTCCTTTTTGCCTATTGTGCTTACACTATACACTTCCGGCAATCAGATTGGTAGGGGCAGAAACCAGGAGTTGTGATCATAACAGATTGCTCCGGTGACCAACTGTTATGGTCCGCCCCTCCCAACTGTATTGTAGTAACCCTCCGTGGCGGAAGTAGAGGGGACGACCTGCACAAAGGTGCGGGCGCGAGCTGCTGCTATCTGCCCCGCGGCAGTGCTCGGCTCGCGCCCGCGAAAGGGAGAAGAAGTCAGTTACAGGAAATGGCATACACGAGCGCCGAGCACAACTGTAGGGGCAGAAGCGATCAATTGTAACCCCAACAGTCTGGTCTGTTGACGAACTGTACTGGTCGCACTTGCCACAAACTGTGTCTTGTTACGGTTGTCTCAGGGTGCTATAATAAACTGTATGGGTGACTCCGAGGCCTACAAATACGAGCGAATCGCTGACGACATCAGTCACCTCATCGAGTGCGGAGCCTTCAAGCCCGGCGACCGCATTCCCTCCGTGCGCGAAATGAGTCGGCAGCGCGACGTGAGCATCTCGACGGTTCTCCAGGCGTACTATCTGCTTGAGGCACGTGGACTGATCCACGCGCGGCCCCGGTCGGGCTTCTACGTGCGAAGCGATCTACCCAGTGACCTCCCTGAGCCTGAGATATCCTCGCCGGCTCCCGACCCTAGCCAAGTCAGCATGCGGCAGCTGGTGTCCATGGTAGCACTCAACGACACTCATAACCCTCAGCTCATCCAGCTCGGTGCCGCGCATCCGAATCCATCGCTCGCGGCCACTGAGGAGCTAAATCGTGTGTTGACGTCCGTTGCGCGGCGGATGGGGGAGAAGAGCGGTCTGTACGACTACGCACCCGGCTGTGACGAGCTTCGCATGCAGATTGCGCGACGCTCTTTGATCGCCGGCTGCAGCCTGTCACCGGACGATATCGTGATTACGTCCGGCTGCTCGGAATCGATAAGTTTCTGCCTGCGGGCGGTGTGCGATCGGGGTGACGCGGTGGCCATCGAGTCACCGATCTGTTTCGACACACTGCAGACCTTGGAGGCCCTCGGATTGCGCGCACTGGAGATACCGACCCACCCCCGGGATGGGATCAGCCTTGACGCGCTGCGCTTCGCCGTTCGGCATAACGAGGTTAGCGCGTGTCTTGTGATCTCGAACTTCAATAACCCGCTGGGCAGCTGTATCCCCGACGACAACAAGAGAGCGCTGGTCAAGCTCCTGGCCGAGCACGAGATTCCTCTGATTGAGAACGACATCTTTGGGGAGCTCTATTTTGGTGCCTCGCGACCTTCGGTGGCCAAGGCCTATGATGACAAGGGCCTGGTGATGCTCTGCTCTTCCTTCTCGAAGACTCTGGCTCCCGGCTATCGCGTCGGCTGGGTGGTGCCGGGACGGTTCCAGTCGACAGTCCGATGGCTCAAGTACACGTCGAGCCTGGCGGCGCCCACGCTCTCTGAGCACGCCATCGCGGAGTTTATGGCTAGCGGCAACTACGACCCGTACCTCCGGCGCATCTGTCGGACGTACGAACGTCACGTCGCGTCGATGTCCCAGTCTGTCCGACGCGCCTTCCCCGGGGAGACGAAGCTGACCCGGCCTTCGGGCGGCTTCGTTCTATGGGTCGAGCTTCCAGAAACCGTCGACTCGCTGCAGCTGTACGATCAGGCTCAGGGAGCCGGCATCGCGATCACGCCAGGCTATCTCTTCTCGGCGACGGATCAGTACCGAAACTTCATCCGCCTTAATGCTGCCAACTGGGCTGAGGAAGCCGACGCGGCCGTCGAGGACTTGGGCCAGATTATCGCACGCTTGTCCTGAAAGAACGACGTTCCAACTTCCCTCCCCCCGTCCGAGCCTCCCGGGCGCCCTGGCGGAAATCCTGAACGACGACGGCCTGATTGTCCTGACGCGAGATCCGGTGGCTCCTGACAACATTGCTTCTCTTCTCGGTTCCAGGGTGACTCGATGAGCACTAGGTTTGCATTGTGTTTTGCTTTGGCGTCGGTCTGGTGCGTGTCGACGCAATTTACTATACGAAAGCAAACCGGTGCCCGAATGGCGTGTCAGCCGGAAATGTGATAAGATTAGAATCACCATGAGCAGCATTGACGTCCGACCTGTTCGCACGCCTCGTGAGCGACGCACCTTCCTCACCTTCCCATGGCGAATCTACGGAGACGACCCACTTTGGGTGCCTCCCCTCCTCCCCGAGCTTGAGAAGCGAGTCGATCCTGAGCGGGGCGCTTTCTTCAAGCGCGGGGGAGAGGCGGAGCTATTCATCGCCTGGCGAAACGGAGAGCCGATAGGCACAATCTGCACGGGGGAGGATGCCTTCACAAACGAGCAGCGGGGAAAGCAAGATTGCATTTTCGGGTTCTTTGAGTCCGTCCCGGACTACGCCGTTGCGGAAGCCCTGCTGACTCATGCGGCTGCATGGGCACGACACCGAGCGCTGAACGCCCTTTTTGGTCCGTTTCACCTGAATTACGAGGACAGGTACGGCATACTGATCGAAGGGCGGGATCGGCCGCCGGCACTGCTCTGCGGGCACACGCCGCCGTACTACCGGGAATTTGTGGAGGGATTCGGCTTCCAGCCAGCCCGGGGGGACAACCTGGCCTATGCCATAAGCCTGGAGGAGACGCCGTCGCTGCGACGGCTCTCGCGCCTTGCCAGCAGGGTAGAAGAGCGGAAGGGTATCACGATTCGTGAGGTGGACCTGGCGGACTGGGAAAAGGAATTAGATCGTATCCACATCCTTCTGAACGCCGCTCTCGCGCACCTGCCTGATTTCATCGGCTGGCACCGGGACGCGGTAGAGGCTATGCTGACGCCATTCCTTCCCATTGCAGACCCAGAGCTGATTTTGTTCGCAGAGGTAGACGGTAAGGCCGTGGGTTGGCTCCCAGGCATTGCGAACTTGAACGAGGCCTTCATTCACGTCAACGGACTGCGCTACCCCTGGGACTACGCGAAACTCTGGTGGTATACGCGGCGCCAGCCCAAGTCTCTGACGTTGAAGAGCGTACTCGTGCTGCCGGAGTATTGGGGAACCGGCGTCAGCGTGCTCCTCTTTGATGTGATGGCTCGGCGCGCTCGAGCCAAGGGCTACGAGTGGGTCGACCTGTCGCTCACGTCGGAGGCGAACCCGAACACGCCTATCCTCGCCGAGCGGATGGGCGCCGAAGTCTACAAGCGGTACCGCGTCTATCGACTCCCGCTCTGACCCGAGTCTTGGACATTCTGACCAAGTCGCTCGATCGGGAATGAGAACCCTTGAGGATACAAGGCGAACAGAGGAAGTCTCCCATCGCTAACGGGATTGACCGCTCGGCATATGACGTACTTTCGTCCGTGCCTTACTTCTGCGCATTGGATGAGGCCACACTGGATGCCGTGGTCCAGGTCGCTGTGCGGCGTGAGTACAAAGCCGACGAGATCGTGTTTCTGGAAGGCGAGCCCTGCGCCGGTCTCCACGTGGTCGCTGAAGGTTGGTTCAAAGCTGTCAGGATGTCCCCCGAAGGACGCGAGCAGGCCCTCCGGTTCGTAGGCCCGGGCGAGGTTTTCAACGAAGTCGGCGTGTTCGCCAGTGCCCGGAATCCAGCGACGGTTGTGGCTCTGGAAGCGGGGACAGTTTGGCTCATCGATCCCGACACAATCGTCAGACTGTTGGATCGGCATCCTCGCTTAGGTCGGAGTGTCGTCGAGAACCTGGCCCAAAGGGTGCTCCACCTGGCATCCCTGGCAGAGGATCTCTCGCTCCGAACAGTGGAAGCTCGTCTGGCGCGCTTGCTCCTGGATCGAGCGGAAGAGGGTATGCTGCGCCGCGAACGCTGGGCCACTCAAGCGGAGATGGCAGCACGGCTCGGTACTGTGCTCGACGTCCTCAATCGAGCGCTGCAACAGCTGGTCAGTGAGGGACTGATCGAAGTCGAGCGGCATCAGATTCGAATCCTGAACCGGGAGGGATTGAAGGCCAGGGCTATGATACCCTGATGAATCCAGGTGTGCTTGAGAGGATTCGAGTGCACCGGCTCCCCCGAAGGCACACGATCTGCGTATAGGCGAGATCCCGGGGCAGTGCAAACCGCTGGGCGCGGTTAGAAGACTGTGCTGGCGCACGTCGCTACACAGGTTAGAATACGAGAGCCGTCAAGCTGGTCTGGCCCGTACCGCGATTGACAGATTCACTCGTGACGCCCTGCCACCGTGGCCTGGAAGAGGGGCATTTGACTTGAATACACAAACGTCCTCGAAAAAGATCCCCACGACGTCCGGTCGCCTCCATCTGGCAGAGAAACTGCGCGCCTACTGGGCGCTGACCAAGAGCCGTCAGACGCTGCTCTTGCTGGCGACCGGGGTGACCGGCTACCTGACGGCCCGCCATCACAGTGCTTCATTGGCGGAGGCGGTACTCATGCTGGTCAGCCTCTTCGCCGCTGTCAGCGGGACGACAGCGCTCAACATGGTAGTCGACCGTGACGTCGACGCGCGGATGGAACGGACCGCGGGGCGCCCTCTACCTAGCAACGCGCTGTCCTCTGATAAAGCAACTCTCTTCGGGGGCATCCTTGTTGCTCTGGGGTTGGGTACTGCACTGCGGATGAGCACGCTCTACGGCATCGTCGTCGCCGCCGGCGTAGTCTTCGACCTGCTCGTCTATACGATCTGGCTGAAGCGGCGCTCCCCATGGTCAATCCTCTTTGGCGGCATCTCCGGGGGTATGCCGATCCTGGCCGGACGAGCGTTGGGCATCGGACGGGTGGATTGGCTGGGGTTGGTACTGGCTCTCTCTGTGCTGGCGTGGATCCCAGCGCACATTATGACGCTAGCGATGAAGTACGCCGACGACTACCGGCGGGCCGGCATCCCCACCTGGCCGACGGTGTATGGATTCGACTCTGCGCGGCGATTCATCGCCCTGACCAACGCTCTGTGGATTATGGCGCTAGTTGTCGCAGGATGTATGTTGCGCATATCCCCCTACAGCCTGGGACTTCTGAGTCTATCAGGCCTTACGATGCTGGTTTTCTCCCTGTACGCGGTGTGGCGGCCCTCCCCCAGGCTGAACTACACCCTGTTCAAAGCCGCCTCCCTCCAAATGCTCGGCTCGATGATCCTCATCACAGTGGGAATGCTCTGAGAACGAAGTTGAGGGACTGATTGACGTTCAGCGCCCCGCCTCGAATCACCTCTCGACGCCGACGGCTATGGAATCCAACGAGATTCCAACTTTCTCCAACCCAGGTCAAAGGAATGTCCTACCCATCCCAGCAGGACTTGCGGGCTCTCTGTGGTAAAATGACGTGAACCGGGGCCGTGGTCTCGCGACAGATTCTTTCTCGCGCTTTCCGGATTAGAACGTTTCGCGAAGGAGTCAGGCCCAAGACGGTTCGGCGGCCGATTGTCGACCGTGCGACTTTTGTCACAGACAGAAACCCCCTGACCTGCTAGAATAATACACTGGCAAAAAGGGGGCCTCATATGGAGTGGACAGTACCTACAATCAACTTGGAGAGATGTGATCGATGCGGGCGATGCGTTGAAACATGTCCGAGCGGGGCAGTCGAGATGGGAGCGGATGGCCCGGTCATTGTGCGACCCGATGACTGCACGTACTGTACGGACTGTGAAGCAGTGTGCCCCCGCGGGGCGATTCGATGTCCCTACGAGATTGTGTGGGCCACGGAGCCCTCCTAAGAAGTACGGGCTGGGTAGACTGCCCTTTGGGCACATAAGGTCATCCAGGAATGGGACGATCAGAACATAATAAGAACAAGAAGAACAAGGAGAAACAAATGACTGAGAAGGAACTCACGCTGAAAGAGAAAGTCGAATCCACCCTCGACACTGTCAGACCAGCCCTCCGCGCCGACGGCGGCGGGGTCGAACTGGTGGAAGTGACTGACGATGGTGTCGTCTCCGTGCGTCTTACCGGCGCGTGCGGGGGGTGTCCAATGTCGACGATGACGCTGAAAATGGGGATTGAGCGGACACTGCGCGAGCAGGTACCGGAAGTCAAGAAGGTAGAGGCCGTCTAGCGAGAACCGGACAGAATGAAACGGCAGATTGTACGTATTGAAGAGGAGCTCTGCAACGGATGCGGCGCCTGCGTCGCGCCTTGCGCTGAGGGCGCTATCGAGATGGTGAATGGCAAGGCCCGAGTCGTCCAGGAAGAGCTGTGCGATGGAGCGGGATTCTGCATCGGCGTCTGCCCCACGGGCGCGCTGACAATCGAGGTACGCGAAGCCCCCGCGTTCGACGGGCAGGCGGCGGAGAAGAAGATGGCCGAACGGGCCAAGATGTACATCGAGCAGACGTGCCACGTGTGCTCGGCGGGTGAGGACGTTCGGATCCTTCTTCCCTGCCGCAAGAAGGGGGAGAGTCTCTGGGTCTGCACGCAATGCCTGCCGCAATTGATTCACGGGTAAGCGGACCGAAGGAAGGACAATCATGAAAACGAGGAGAATCCGAGAAGGCGTCCGTTGGATGGGCGCCGTCGATTGGGATCGACGGCTGTTCGACTCCCTGATTCCACTGCCCGACGGAACCAGCTATAACGCGTACCTGATCGAGGGGAGCGAGAAGACAGTCCTGCTCGACGCGGTTGATCCCACGATGACGGACGTGTTGATGTTCCAGCTGGAGGACGTGCCTCGCATTGACTACGTCGTCGCGCAGCATGCCGAACAGGATCACGCAGGCTCTATTCCTGAGGTACTGGAGAAATACCAGGACGCCCACGTGATCTCGACGCCCCGGGGAAAGGGCATGCTGATAGACCTCCTATGCATTGACGAAGGGCGTATGATCACGGTGGAGGACGGCGAAACGTTGTCGCTAGGGGATCGGACCTTGGAGTTCATTCACACTCCGTGGGTCCATTGGCCTGAGACGATGTCAAGCTATCTGGAAGAGGAGCGACTCCTCTTTACATGCGACTTCTTCGGATCTCATCTCGCGACAACCGATCTCTACGTCACCGAGGAATGGCGAGTCTACGAAGCAGCCAAGCGGTACTATGCCGAGATCATGATGCCCTTTCGACGCGTCATCCAGAAGAACCTGGACAAGGTCACACAACGAGAGATCGAGATGATCGCCCCAAGCCATGGTCCAATCTACGACCAGCCGGCGTTTATCATCGATGCCTACCGCGATTGGGTCTCGGAAGAGCCGAAGAGCGAGGTCGTGCTTCCCTACGTCTCGATGCACGGCAGCACCGAGAAAATGGTGGAGTATCTGGTGAGCGCGCTCGCTCAGCACGGCGTGAAAGTGCATCAGTTCGATCTGACGGTCACCGACATTGGAAAACTGGCGATCGCACTGGTCGACGCGGCAACGATCGTCGTTGGCACGCCGACGGTACACGTGGGCCCACACCCGCTCGTGGTCTACGCCTCGCATCTGGCGAACATCCTGCGGCCGAAGTTGAAGTTCGGTTCGGTTATCGGCTCCTACGGATGGAGCACGCGGGCGGTCGAACAGATCGCGGACTTGACCTCGAACCTGAAGCTGGAGTTCCTGGACCCGGTTCTCTGCGAAGGATACCCCCGGGAAGAGGACTTTCGAGCGCTGGATGCCCTGGCGGACGACATAGCGAAGAAGCATCAGGAACACGGCTTTAGCGGTTAAGGCATAAACGACAAGAACGGCGTGTCGCGTGGCTGCATGGCGCACAGGATACCGGACCCGTGGTGCAGACGTGCCAAGGAGAGCAGATGGACACAACAGCGGTGATAGAAGTTCACTTGTATGGCAAGTTGCGCCGCCATGCTCCGGCATCCCGTGCTAGCGGGCAGAGCGTGGTGCGGTTAGAGGTGGAAGACGAGGAGACAGTCGCGACCGTGTTAGAACGCGTGGGCATCCCGCCGGGCGATGTCTGTCACATCTTCGTGAACGGCGCGATCCTCAGCACCGAAAACTCGATGGCACCGTGGCTTAAGTATCAGCAGGCGGGTGGGGGCTCGGGGGGGAGATCAGACGCCACCGAGCCATTCGATACGCGCGTGTATGACGGAGACCGGCTGGGGGTTTTCGCTCACGACATGGCGCTACTGGTGGTATAGGTATGTACGACGACTTCAGCGCGGACTACGATCGATTCGTAGACTGGGATGGACGATTGGCAGCCGAGATGCCTTTCATCGAGCGCCAGCTAGAGGCCGCGGGCGCCCAACGGGTGCTGGACGCAGCCTGTGGCACCGGGCGACACGCCATCGCTCTGGCGGAGAAAGGATACCAGGTGGTGGGCGCCGACGGAAGCTCAGGTATGATCGAACAAGCTCGAGCGAACGCATCCGATGCCGGTCACAGAAACGTGAGGTTCGTGGTAGCGGGCTTTGGCGAGCTGACCAGGGGCCTGGGCCTTGCGTCTGGCAACAAGCGCGACACCGAGCAAGCCAACTCTGAGTTCGACGCCGTGCTCTGTCTCGGCAACTCCCTGCCCCACATCCTGACTCCCATTGATCTAGGGGTGACGCTGGACGACTTCGGCAACTCCCTCCGGACTGGCGGCCTGCTCCTGATTCAGAATCGAAACTTCGACGCCGCGCTGGCAGATCGCGATCGGTGGATGGGGCCTCAAGGACATCAGGAGGGAGACACCGAATGGTTGTTCCTCCGCTTCTACGACTTTGACCCTGATGGTCTGCTGGCCTTCAACATGGTGAGGCTCAAGCGGGAGCAGGGAGATGATTGGAATCAGGAAGTCAGCTCGACC
>Ga0207752_1000799_pt1 | contig 14740 bp, 11 predicted proteins | sample Pon2CUnioCityCA_6_FD_187272 | JGI IMG/M metagenome (GOLD analysis project Ga0207752, IMG submission 187272) | Marine sediment microbial community from Union City, CA, USA - Pond 2C Sediment 2 (SPAdes) | ecosystem: Environmental > Aquatic > Marine > Intertidal zone > Salt pond sediment ...
GGTCGTCGGCGGCGGGCCTATCGGAATGACTTTTGTCCAGTTGGCGCACCTGGTTGGCGCCAGAGTGGTCACTAGCGAACTCCTGCCTCGTCGTAGAGCGCTGGCCCTGGAACTGGGCGCCGAAGAAGCTGTAGACCCCACTGACACGGATTTGCAATCGGATTTTGGTAACCAGTTGGACCGGGTCATCATCGCCGCCGCCAGCGTGCCCGCCACGCGCCAGGCACTGGATTTGGTCCGCCCCGGTGGTTGCGTGTTGTTCTTTAGCGGCTATCTGAAAGGATCGAGGTTGGAAATGCCTTTGAATGACATTCACTACCGGGAATTGCATATCCACGGTTCGATTGACAGTACTATCCAGGACTTTCAAAATGCCGTCAGTCTGTTGCCGCAATTGAACATGGGCAAATTAATCACGGATTGCTACCCGCTGGACCGGATTACCGACGCGTTTTATGCAACCCGGAAACCCGATGCTGTAAAAATTATTATCGAACCCTGATTGGGTCGCAAAAGGAGTCTCAAATGTTGGACACAGTGGATGTATCTTGGGTACACGAAATGTACGAGAACCCTTCCGAGGAAGACATGGCTGCCGGCCGGAAGGCGCTGCTGAGCGGGTCGGTGGGCGGTGAACTTCCCTTGCAAATCGCAAAAGCGCGCGGCGCCTCTTTCTGGGATCAGCATGGCAATGAGTACATCGACTGCACCTCACAGGCCTGGAGCCTGAACGTGGGCGCCTGCCATCCTCAGGTTATGGGGGCGGTGAAAGAGCAATTGAATTATTTTACCCACGTACGCACTAGCTTTGAGACCATGCCGCGAGTCATGCTGACCAAACGGTTGGCCGAGTTGGCTCCTGATGGTTTGGACAAGGTCAATTACTGTTTACATGGATCCACGGCTGTCGAAGGCGCGTTAAAACTGGCCATGCGCAAATACCCAGACCGGAAATTCTTCATGGTCCCATGGGATAACTTTTCAGGCCGCACGTTGGTGGGGATGTCGCTGAGCTATCCTGATCCCTATCCTTTCTTGAATTACACCGAGAACGTCGTGCGTGTCCCCCAGGGATACTGTTACCGTTGTCCTTACAAGATGACCTATCCGGAGTGCGACGTCTTTTGCGTCAAGCAGATGGAAGCTTTCATCGAAAACTCGGTCGATGGCCAACCGCTGGCTTTTTTGATGGAGCCCATTCAGGCCAGTGGCGGCATGATTGATTTCCCCAAAGAGTACCACCAGCGCATCCGCCAGATGTGTGACAAGTACGACATGCTCTTGATTTATGACGAAATCCAGACCGGTTTTGGGCGGCTGGGCAGCATGTTCGCCGCCGACCTCTACGAAACCGTGCCCGATATTATGTGCTTTGGTAAAGCATTGGGCGGCGGTTTTCCGATTGCCGGGCATTTCTCTAAGGAGGGTTTGAGCTTTAAGCCGGCAGATCACTCCTTCACTTTCGCCCACTTCCCGGTGTCCATGGTGGCTGCCCTGGCGACGCTCAAGGTCCTGGAAGAAGAGCACCTGCTCGAACGGGCTCGAAAAGTGGGTGCTTATTTTACCGAGCGTCTGCACGAATTGAAAGATAAATATGAGCTGATCGGCGATATCCGTGGGCCTGGGTTGATGTTGGGAATTGAGCTAGTGCGTGACAAAAAGACCAGGGAACCGGCTCGAGAGGAGTCTTACCGCTTTGAAAAAGAAGCGCTGAAATACGGCGTGCTCTTTGGAACCGCCAAATATCTGGGTATGGGTAATGTGGTCAAGATCAAGCCGCCGCTCGTCATCAGCGACGCCCAGGCGGAACGGGTGATGGAAGTCTTTGAAGAGGTGACCCAAAAAATCATAACTGGCTAAGAGGAGGCGCGTCGTGCAGTCCTTAGAGTCTACGTCCCAAAATTCAATCTGATTAGATGTTTGCCATTAAGGAGGCTCCGGTGACCGGAAAAGAAATCCGCTTGAGCAAATTGTTCCCGGAAGGGAAAAACGCCGTCGTGGTGGCTATGGATCACGGCCAAACCTTCGGCCCTATGGATGGGTTAGTGAACTACCAGCAGGCGGCTGAGCGCTTGCAGGAAGCCGATGGCGTCCTGCTGGCGGTACAGATGATCGCCCACACAGGCTGTCTTTTTCACGGTAAGGGCAGCCCGGCGTTGATCGCCAGGCTAAATTGGAACACAATCCATTGTGAACCCTGGCATTACAAGCAGGCTTTTACCGTCAAGAGTCTCTCCGCCGCTGCGGCGATGGCTGCCGGGGCGGAAGCTGTCCTGGCGAGCCTGGTCCTGCAGACCGGCGATGAGCGCCACGATGCTGAGAACGTGCGTGTCTTCACCGGATTAGCCGAGGAAACCCGCCAGTTGGGTCTGCCACTGATCGGTGAAGTCTTTCCGGCTGGAGACTTGCGTGATCATCCCGAAGAATTTCACGACTACATCAAGAAAACCTGCCGCATCATCACCGAATTGGGTGCGGATGCTATTAAAACCTTTTATACCGGTGAACGCTTCGAAGAAGTGACCGCCGGCGCTCCCGTACCGATTTTTGCCCTGGGCGCGGAAAAGATGGATCGCCAGGTGGATGCTCTACGCTTGGCCGATCGAGCGGTCAAGGCTGGCGCCCGAGGCGTCGTGTTCGGGCGCAACGTGCTCCAGGCCAGCGACCCAGGCGCCTTTCTGCGAGGCCTGAAAGACGTCGTCCAAGGCCGAGCCGTGCCGGAGGAGGCCGCCGCCCTGTATAGCCTGGAATGAGTATGAATTCGATCCCGACTGCTTGAAGCTAAACTACTCTGGCTCATCTCACTACGAGGCAAAACGTGTTATTTGAAACCAAAGAGATCGACCGGCGCTTCTACGACGAAAACTTGGCAGATTTTCTACCTGCCAGGCTCATCGATATTCACACGCACGTCTGGCTTAAGGACTTCCGCGTTGAAATTGCCGGGGATTCACGCAGTCAGGATTGGCCCCGGAGAGTGGCGGAAGATAACTCCATCGAGGATTTGATGGAAACCTATCGCTTGTTGCTTCCCCAGCACGAAATTACGCCGTTGATATTCGGGTGGCCGGACCGGGACGTCGAAATTCAAAGTACCAATGCTTATGTCAGCCGCGTCGCTGAGCAACGCAATTTATCCGGATTGATTGTTACCAGGCCCGAATGGTCAGAAGACGAGCTGGCCCGGCGGGTGAGTGCTGGTGGCTTCATTGGCCTGAAACCATACCTTAACCTGGCTCCCCTGGATATTCCTGCAGCCGAGGTCAGCATTTACGATTTTTTGCCCATAAGACATCTTGAAGTCGCCAACGATCATGGGTGGGTAGTGGTGCTGCACATTCCACGCCCGAACCGGCTAAAAGACGCATTGAATATTCAGCAGATGGTTGAAATCGATACCCGTTACCCGCACATCAAATTGGTGATCGCCCATGTAGGGCGCGCTTATTGCCTTGAAGACGTAGGCAATGCCTTTAAGGCGCTTAAAAATACCCGGCACATGGTTTTTGATTTCAGCGCCAATACCAATTCGCAGGTCATGGAGCTTGCGCTGCGCGCGGTTGGGCCAGAACGCCTGGTTTTTGGCAGCGACTTGCCCATCCCACGCATGCGTATGCGCCGGATTTGTGAGAATGGAACCTATGTCAACCTGGTTCCGCCGGGTCTTTATGGGGATGTGAGCGGGGATGTGCACATGCGTGAAGTATCTCAGCAGCAGGCACAGCAGCTTACGTTCTTTCTTTATGAAGAACTGAATGCATTCCGGCATGCGGCTGAAAGGGTGGGTTTACGTGCTGCGGACATCGACGATGTGTTCTATCACAATGCAAAGCGATTAATAGGGGAGACTAACAAAGGAGGTGGATAGCCAGAAAAACGATCATACCCCTAACGCATGACTGTACTGTTTGTATTCGCTTAAAGGCTCATATCCGCAACATTTGGGAGAAGAAAGATGAAAACCAAACGTACTATCTTCACGGTACTCTCGCTGATTCTGGTCCTGGCGACCGTGTTGTCGGCTTGTGCATCCCCAACACCTGAAACGATCATTGAAACCGTGGTTGTTGAAGGCGAAAAGGTCGTTGAGACCGTAATGGTTGAAGTAGAAGGGGAGACCAAGGTCGTAACGGCTACACCCGAACCTGAAGTGGAAGAACCCATCGTGATCCGCTTTGCTGGATGGATCGGTATGGAAGAGTCCACCGCTGCCCAGTTCAATCACATGGTAGAAGTTTTCGAAGCCCAGCATCCCAACGTGACTATCGAGTACGAAGGCATCGCCTGGGAGAACACCCGCCAGCAGCTTCTTTTGGAAGCCAGCTCTGGCAATCCTCCGGATATTGCCCAGGTGGCTGCACCATGGATTGGCCAGTTCGCCTATTCCGGCGCTATTGAACCCCTTGAAGATTGGGCGACAGACATTCTGCCTGACTACGTCGAGGGCGTGGTTGATTCATACACCTTCCCGGGCGCGGCTGGGGAGACGCACACTTGGGGATTACCCTGGGTTGCCGTCCACGACGCGATTTTCTATAACACCGAACTGATGCGCCAGGCAGAGTTGGATACCGAGAACCTGCCCCAAACCATAGATGAGTTCGACCAGGTTGTGCGCGCCATCGCCGCATTGGGCACGGATGACCAGGGCAACAAGATTTGGGGCTATACCACTGCCACCGATCGCTCTGAGCTTACTGCTAACATCTTTAACGCCTGGCTGTTCAACTTCGGCGGTGATGTGCTGGACGATGAAGGCAACGTGATCATCAACAACGAAGCTGGCGTCAAGACATTGGCCTTCATGAAGAAGTTGGTGGATGACGGCATTATGCCAGCCGGTTTCCCCTTCCGCGATCAGTACAACTTGATGGTCAATTACCAGACCGGGGGTTTCTCGGATGGATCTTATGCCCGCGACGTTCTGCGCATCACCAGCGGCAAAGATGAGCAGTTTGATGCCGATTTCACCATCGGTCTGCACCCCACCGCTTTGGAGAACCCCGATGTACTTAGCCAGCACAGGTCGATCTTCCACCATCACACCCTGGTGATGTTCTCACAGAGCAAGAACAAAGAGATGGCTTACGAGTTCATGAAATTCCTGAGCACCGATCCCGAGATCACCCTGTACTACGCGCAGGGAAGCAGCCTGTTCCCGCTGTACCAGCCCGCTTTGGAAGATTCGTTCTATTCTCAGGATGCCTATGCCCAGACGTTCCTGGACGCGTTGCCTGGCTCCAAGCTGTATGGCATCAGCAAAACGCCACAATACGCCCAGGCGGTCGACTTCATTGCCATTGCGGTAAGCAAAGCCCTCTCAGGAGGCGATCCGCAGCAGGCCTTGGACGAGGCGGCAGCGAACCTCAAAGTTCTTTACAAACAACAGTAGTTTCATACGTTCACCTATGTGCGATGGTGGGGGTGCAGGATTCTCCACCATCGCACGTCCAACCAAATCCACCGGTATAGATGGCTTGATTTGAAAGGTATGGTATCGATGTCTACAGAAGAACTGTCTACCTCCACCCGGTCCTCAGTGTCGAGGAGGCTCCGCTTTTCTCTGAGCCGCACGCAGTTCTCCATTCTCTTGCTGGCGCCGGCGCTCTTGATCCTGACTTTTACCGTCCTTTATCCCTTGCTACGTGGCATTTATCTTAGCTTTCATTCTTATAGCCTGATCAATTTGAACACTGGGGCGCAGTGGGTGGGGCTAGAAAATTTCAAAACCCTGCTCTCCAGTTCCGCCTATCGCGACGTCTGGGTGACCACTTTGATTTTTGTGGCTGGCTCGGTAGGCGGGCAGTTCTTGCTCGGATTTCTCACCGCGCTGGTGCTCAATCAAGAGCTGCCGCAGCGCAACTTGGTGCGCGGCCTGCTGCTGATGCCTTGGGTGGTCCCCACGGTTGTGTCCGCTCTGTTATTCAAATGGATCTACAACCAACAGTACGGTATTTTCAACTATGTACTCTCAACCGTCGGTTTGATCGATAGTTTCCAGGCTTGGATTGGCGATCCTTCTCTGGCGCTGTTCTCTATCGTTCTGGCCAATGTCTGGAAAGGTTTTCCTTTTCATATGATCGTTCTTTTAGCCGCCCTCCAGACGATCCCCAAGGAGATTCTCGAAGCTGCAATTATCGATGGCGCCTCGATGATCCAACGCTTTCGCTACATAACCATCCCGTATTTGCGCTACATCATCATGATCGACTTGCTGATCTCGATCATCTGGACCTTCCAGAACTTTACGTTGATATGGACGATGACCGAAGGCGGACCGATCACCGCTACAACCACGCTGGCGATTAGCATTTACCGCACAGCATTTCAGGCGTTCGATCTAGGTATGGGTGCGGCTATCGGTACGATTTGGTTGGTGGTAATGTTTGTGTTCAGTGTTCTGTTTGTGCGTATTATTGGTGGTACGACACGCCTCGAGCTGTAGAAAATTCTCAGGAGATGATCTATCGTGTTTAGTCTTACCCGCACTCGACGAATTCTCAAAGGGTTGTCCTATGTATATCTGATCGCGCTCCTGATCCTGACCTTCTTCCCCCTGGTTTGGATGGTCTCTTCGTCGATTAAGCCTATCGAAGACTTGTTTGTTATTCCGCCCCAATGGATACCCAAAAACCCCACTTTATCTACGTTGAATTCGGTCATCTTTGGCGATTACGGCCGCGGCAGCCTCTTCCCCACCTATTTCAAGAACAGCCTCATTGTCACCACTGGAACGACACTGCTATGTCTGGTGGTGGCGACTTTAGCCGCTTTTTCTTTCTCACGCTATCCCTTCCGGGGAAGCAACACGCTGATGATCGCTATCCTCGCAACCCAAATGTTCCCGCAAGGAATGCTTCTGATTTCCTTATATCTTTCCTTCCTCAAACTGAATTTCTTGAACACTTACCGGGCAATGATCCTGGCCAATACGACCTTTGCGATTCCCTTTGCGATCTGGATTCTAAAAGGTTTCTTTGACACCATACCCAAGGAAATCGAAGAGGCCGCCATGATTGATGGGTGCAGCCGGATGAGTGCTTTAACCAAGGTTGTGCTGCCCATGGTCGCCCCCGGGTTGGTAGCTGCCGGAGTCTACACCTTTCTGATAGCCTGGGATGAATACCTTTTCGCTGCCACGCTGACCACCCAACCCGATATGAGGACGCTGCCGCCTGGAATTGTGCAATCTTTTGTAGGCCAGTTTTACCTGAACTGGCCCAACGTGATGGCTGCCTCCGTGCTGATTACCATACCCGTGACCATCTTATTTATTTTCTTCCAGAAGCACCTGGTGCAAGGGTTGACTGCAGGAGCGGTAAAAGGATAGCCGGCTTGGATTGGAGATGTAGATGAAAAAAGAAAGCTTAACTTCCAGACAACGAGTTCTCAAAGCAATTGAGCACAGCCAACCGGATCGAATTCCCCTGGATTTCTACGCCGTGCCCGAAGAATTGGCCGCCGTGGAAGCCTATCTAGGCATCCAACCGGATGATCCCGACCCAAACTTCCCTCATTACATGGCGCCCCATGAAAAACTATTGGAATATTTCCACGGCGATATTCGCTTCGTTCAGCCTAAATACATTGGCCCCGAACTGGAAACCTTCGAGGACGGGAGTTTCATGGATGTGTGGGGCTTTCGCCGCGAGCCGACAGACTATGGCATGGGCACCTATTACGAATTCTTGGACCCTCGCCTGGCTGATGCCAAGACGGTCGCAGAGGTAGACGCTTATCCCTGGCCCGATCCCGATTGGTGGGATTATGAATCAATCAAAGCGCAGTGCCAGCGCTACGATCGTTTCTTCATCATCGCCGGCGATGACGGCAACGTCGATTTCATCAACCGCTCCTCGTTCCATTACGGATACGAGAACGTTATGCTTGGCCTTGCCACGCAAGATCCAGTCTTGATGCGCATCTTCGACCATCTTTCAGATTTCTTTTACGAGTACGACCGCCGCATGTTAGCAGCCGGTGATGGGCGCATCGATGCCATGCATTTTGGGGATGATTACGGAACGCAGCGAGATACCGTCATAAGCCCGCGCCTGTATCGCAAGATGTTCCAGCCGCGTTGGCGGCGGCATATTGAGCAGGCGCGTGGGTACAACACCAAAGTTTTTCATCATTCTTGCGGTAGCACCCGCCGGTTAATGCCCGCGTTTATCGAAACCGGGATCGATGTGCTGGTCACCGTCCAGCCCAATGCCGGGGGTATGCAACCGGCTGAAATCAAACGCGAATTTGGGGACCGTTTGACCTTTCACGGCACGATCGATATCCAGCAGGATTTGCCGCGCATGAATGTCGATCAGGTGCGGGAAATGGTCAAGGAGCGTATCAAGGTCCTGGCGCCGGGCGGCGGATTTATTCTTGCCCCCACGCACATTATTCAGCCTGACGTTGCCCCGCAAAATGTCGTTGCGGTTTACGGGACCGCATTGGAGTACGGTTGGTACGACTAAAACCCTCTCAGTACCTGATTTAGAAAGGTTGGCATGCATTATTTATTGGGTTTGGATGTAGGCACAACAGCCGTAAAGGCTGTTTTATTTGACCTGGACGGATCCCCAGCCGCTGCGGCCAGCCAGCCTATTTCTTTGATTACACCACAGGAGGGCTGGGTCGAGCAAGACCCTCAGGCCTTGTGGGCGGCTGTGATTGCAGTGTTGCGTCAAGTCGCCGGAAATCTGGAGCCGCACGACCGGGTGCTGGCATTGAGCCAATCTTCTCAGGGCGGCACCACGATTCCCGTAGACGATTCCTGCATGCCCACATTCAACGCAATCAGTTGGATGGACCAGCGTGCTAACGAAGAGCGTCAACACATCGAAGCCAATATCGGCGCGCAAACGGTCTATGAAACCACCGGATGGCCTCTAATTACGGCTTTGCCTCTGTTGCATATCTCGTGGTTGAGAGATAAGCGCCCGCAGGTGTTCAAGCGCAGCCGGCGCTTTCTGTTTGTCAATGATTTCATCGGTTATTTGCTCACCGGTGAGTTTTGCATGGATCCTTCTAACGCCAGCATCACTCAGTTGTTTAATGTGGCTTCCGGAGATTGGGAAGAGCGGCTCTTGGATCTGGCTGGACTGGAGCGTGAGCAACTTTCACCGCTGGCGCCTTCCGGATACGTTTTCGGTGCGTTGACATCATCTGCCGGGCAGGCAACCGGTCTTCCGGCCGGAATTCCGGTGGTTAACGGCGCTCACGACCAATACTGCACTGCCATCAGTCTGGACGTAACTCGCCCCGGGCCGGTTCTGCTTTCGTGTGGCACTGCCTGGGTCGTCCTGGCAGTGCCGGAATCCCTGGAGGTAGGATTGCGCAGTGGTATGGCGATCAGTCGCCATGCCTTGGAAGGGCGTCTGGGCGCCCTGCGCAGCCTGGGAGGTGTCGGCGCCTCCTCAGAATGGCTTTTGGATAATCTTTGGTCGCCTCCCCCGTCTTCAGAAACCCAGCAAGGCCAGCGCTACCAGGAGTTTAACCAAAGCGTTGCACGCGCACAGCCTGGCGCAGGTGGGTTGTTGTTCTACCCATTAGCGGGTGGGCATGCCGAGGGCTACGGGATGAGCCGTGGAGGATTCCTGCATTTATCACTTACACATACCCGTGATGATATCGCCCGGGCCGTGATGGAAGGCCTGGCATATGAGCTTCGCTGGTCGATCGAAGAGATCTCCTCGTCGGGGGTGGCAGTCAATAAATTCAAAATGGTGGGTGGCGCTGCCCGCAGTCCGGTCTGGCCTCAAATCGTCAGCGATGTGACCGGGCTCACGGTCATCGTTCCGCAAATAACCGAGGCAGCCAGCCAGGGAGCTGCTCTTTTGGCCGGCGCCGGAGCAGGGGTCTTCTCTCTGGCGAAAGCAACAGGCAAGTTCCGGGGTGCTGAAAAAGTTTTCGAGCCCAATCTGGAATACCGGCAGCGCTACGATGCGTTGTTCGAGGAGTACCGCCGCTTATGCTCGCAGGTATGTTAACCGCTTTTTCGAAGATCACTTAATGAGAGCTCGCACAGTGAAGGAGTCTATGCATGGAAGAGAAGAAAGCCAGGGTCGGTCTTTTAGGATTGATGTTCGACCTTTACGACATGTGGCCGGAACTCAAGCAGCCCATGGTGGATTTTGCCAGAGAACTGGTCGAAACAATGGCGCCCTTTGCCGATGTAGATTTCCCCGGAATCTGCAATAGCCGCACGCAGGCTAGCGAGGCGGTTGCCAGTTGGGATGCGCAGGGCGCCGATCTGATCGTCGTGGTCCTGCTCACCTATACTCCCAGCCACGTGGCGCTGCAAGCGCTGCTGCAGACCCAACTGCCTGTACTGATTTTCAATACCCAACGGCTTTACGGCGTCGATCGCCATACCACTGGGGATGACACTACCCAAAACCACGGCATGCATGGCGTTCAGGATCTGGCCAATGTTCTGCTGCGCGCCGGTCGCGATTTTCACATCCTCACCGGACACTATCAAGATGCGCTCACACTGAATGAACTTCGTTCCTGGTGTCAAGCCGCCCGGCTGGCGCGTTTTACGCGCGGCATGCGTATTGGATTGATCGGTTACGCCATGGAAGGCATGGGAGATTTCGGACTGGATGAGACTGCTTTTCTAACCCAGGTGGGGGTGGAAGTCCATCGCATTCCCATGAAAACATTAGGGGAGCGCGCCCAGGCTGCACCGGAAAACGCCATCGCCCAACAAATTTCAACCGACCGCCAGCAATTTGAACTTTCCAACGACGTCAGTGACCCACAGCACGAAGCCGCCTCCCGCCTGGAATGGGCCCTGCGGGAAGTCTTGACCGAGCGCGGCTTACATGGCTTCGCTTCCCATTTTCTGGCTGTGGGCGAAGAAGGGTGGCTGGAAACGCTGCCGTTTCTGGCTGCTTCTAAACTCCTGGCCGAAGGGTTTGGTTTTGGCGGTGAAGGCGATGTCACCAGCGCGGCCGCCGTTTGCATCATGCAGGCGCTTGCCGGACAGGCCAATTTCACCGAGATGTTTACTATGGATTTCGCCGGCAACGCAGCCTTGATGATGCACATGGGGGAGGGAAACTGGAAAATGGCGCGTAAGGATGAGCCGGTGCATCTCCTGCCCAGCTCACTCGGATTGGTCGACCTGCCACAGACGCCACTGCTGCTGGCTTTCAGCCTGGAGCCGGGTGAGGCGACTCTGCTTAGCCTGACGACAGTGGCGAACGGCAAGTTGAAGTTCGTGATTGCTGAGGGGCAGGTGCTGGATTTCCCCTATCTACCCGATCTGGCCCGCCCACATTACAAATTTAGCCCACAGGGAAGTCTGGCCGATTTCCTGACACGATTCAGTATGGAAGGCGGCTCTCATCACCAGGCGCTGGCTTATGGACACTGGGCCGCTACGCTTAGCAAACTCGCCGGAATGTTGGGCATCGAATGCGCACTAGTTTAACAATTCTGCATCTAAAGAAATAATGAACCTGGTCAGGGAATTGGAATAGACATGTCTCCAAACGAGATAGAAACAAAAAGCCGCAACTTTTCCGGGCAGGTTGGAAAAATCATCCCTCCCAGGCAGTTCCCGGTGGAGAATTATTCCATCGATGAGTCTCGTTACAACTCAGAGGGCAATTGGGCTTTTTGCCGTTTCTTCAATGAGCGGGTATATGCAGCCCGTTTGGGTTTTCAACGAGGAGCATTCGACTTGCGCGATTATGGAGTCGCACCAGTCGATTCCTACTTGCAGTTACATTTGGAATTGATGCTAGATGAAGGCGCTGTTTTGTGGATCGCGACCGGTAAATATCGCCCGGAACAAGTTGCTCTCAAAAAAGACCCGCTCGACCTGCGCTTAACAGATGGAGGTAAGGAAATATTGCGCATCCAGAGCTGGCCTGACATGCACTGGCGCTTCCAATCTGACGATGGAATTTTAGAAGCCGACCTAGAATTCGAACTTCTGGATGTCATCATACTGCCGGATTGCCTGCTGCAGCACAACGTCTTCGCCATGTGGCTGGCAACCGGCCGCGTAACTGGTAACGTGCGCTTTCGTGACCGTAACATACCGGTCGAGGGGGTGGTGTTCTACGACCACCCGCGTATAACCGTCACGCCAAACGATGTCTCTCCTCGCAAGTGGTACCTGTACACGCCATTGTTCTTTCAAGATGGCAGTATCCTGTTCAGTTATTACACTATGGATGATCGTGACCGGCGCGTGTTGGGATATTCGTTCGGCATGTATATCGACGCCAATGGAGACAGCCTGTGGCTTCCCGGTGCACAGCTCTCTAACTTGAAATTTGACCAAGATGGCTTGCCTGAGATGTGGCAGCTAGCCTGGCAATTGGGAGAGTTTCGCCTGGCGGTGGAAGTAAGCGTAAAACCGACCGGCATTCAACGCATCTGGGGATCCCCAGAGCTGCCGAAAACCCGGAGTGATTTCGTCTATATTCCCCTGGTTCTGGATGCGGTCGCACGGGTTTTACGGGATGGGGAGGAGCACACGCTTTCCGGGGTTGGGCTCTCAGAGTACTGGCACATGCCCGGCATAGATCGGCTTGAACAGGCAGGCTTTTATCCTTAATTACGGGACGATTATCGGCTAGATGAGGAAATTCATCAGATGACGACACGTGAACTTTTGCTGCGGGTTTTGAATCAACAAGAGGTGGAGCGCATCCCCGTTTCCCCCTTTATCCACGTAAATTATGTCAAAGAGTTCTTCGATGACCACGACGTGGATTGGGTGACCAAAACGCCCGATGTCTACCGACATTTTGGTTTCGATATCATGCACCGCAACTGTACCCCGGCCTATAATTTCTTAGGCCCTCAAGGCCCGAATTGGGAGTTGGATAGCATAACAGAAAAGGATGGCCGCGACGAAACGACCACTACTTTGATTCATACGCCGGATGGAGATCTGCGCTGTGTCGAGAAGACCCGCTGGATTTATGAATATGATGCCGAAGCCTCCGTCGTTGAATACCCGATCAAAGAGGAACATGATCTTGAATTGTTCATGCGCTACCAGCCCCCGCCGGGGATAGCGGATACCAGCGATATTTCCAAAGCCCGGCAGGCAGTCAGCCAGGAGGGCGTTGTGGCGCCCTGGATTCAGGGCGCCTTCAATTTGACTGCCTTTTACTACCGGAAACTGGACGACTTACTTTTAGATGCTATGCTCAATACCGGGTTTTATGCGCGCACGATGGATTATTTCTTGACGCGCTATATGGTCTTCGTCCAGCAGATGATCGCTGCCGGACCGGATGTAATCAGCTATGGTGGAAATATTGCCAACAGTAAAATCATCGGTCCGGACTTTTACAAGAATTACATCGCCTCCTACGAGAAACGCTTGATCGATTTCATTCAGGGCCAAGGTGTTGTGGTTTTGTATCACAACTGTGGTTATGCATCCAAGTTATTGCCGCTTTATCCAGAATTAGGTATGCAGGCCTACGAATCACTGACTCCACCCCCGCACGGGGATACATCTCTGGGAAAGGCGCTCAGCAATTTTGGGAAGGGAACCACCCTGTTGGGGAATATCGATCAAATCGACCTGCTCAGGACGGGGGATCGCCATGCAATCGAGGCTGAAGTCAAGCGAGTGCTGGATGCCGTGCGCGGCCGCGCCCACTTCATTTTGGCGACCACGGATTATTTCAACGACAACACTCCCCATGAAAACGTCCATATGCTGGCTGACGCAGGACGCAAGTATGGATCCGGCTGAAGCCAGGCTGTCTGAGGAAAGCGGATGATTTTTTACACGCACGAACGCAATTACGCCTGTCGCTTGACTGAATATAAGTACCGCGGCTTACGGACCATCTCGTTAGAGAACGAGCTTCTGCGGGTCAGTATTCTGGCTGACAAGGGTACGGATATCTTCGAGTTTCTTTACAAACCTTTGGACGTGGACTTTATGTGGCGCTCACCGTGGGGCGTACGTGACCCCCGCAAATTCGTCCCCACCACGCACACCCAGGTGAGTTCCTTTCTGGATTTTTACGAGGGCGGCTGGCAGGATTGCATGCCCACGGGAGGCAATCCCGGGGAGTACCAGGGTTTTCCTTTCGGCGCGCATGGTGAAACGCCTACTATCCCCTGGGAATATAAAATCTTGGAGGATACACCTGACCGGATTTCGGTGAAATTCTGGGTGCGCACTTACCGCACACCCTTCCGGGTGGAAAAAACAATCAGGTTGGAGCGCAACCAGCCGGTGCTCAATTTCAGCGAACGGATTAGCAACGAAGGCCGCACGACCATGCACCTGATGTGGGGGCAACACCCTGCCTTTGGCCCGCCTTTTATCGACGAGAGCTGCCGTGTTGACCTTTCGGGGGGGAAGGTATTTTGCAGGAATCTTTCGCCCAATACCCGCTTTGTCGAGGGGGAATACAACTGGCCCTTGGTCTCCGGAGTTCAAGGCGAGACCATCGACCTGCGTCAAATAGCCGGGGTACAGGCAGACACCACCGATACCCTGCGGATAGGTGAGCTGAGCGCTGGATGGTACGCATTGACCAACACTCGCCGCCGGGTGGGTTTCGGGATGGCCTGGCCCCTGGAGGTATTTCCGGCGCTTTGGTTCTGGCAGGTGTATGGCGGAGCCTATGGACCTCCCTGGTATGGGCGTACGTACAATGTCGCTTTGGAACCTTTCAGTACCACGGGTTTGACACTGGCGGAGGCTATCGACGAAGACTCGGCACACGTACTGGAACCCGGCCAGAGC
>Ga0207752_1000800_pt1 | contig 14735 bp, 12 predicted proteins | sample Pon2CUnioCityCA_6_FD_187272 | JGI IMG/M metagenome (GOLD analysis project Ga0207752, IMG submission 187272) | Marine sediment microbial community from Union City, CA, USA - Pond 2C Sediment 2 (SPAdes) | ecosystem: Environmental > Aquatic > Marine > Intertidal zone > Salt pond sediment ...
CTGTGATATCTGCGTATGCATCTTCCCCGATGTGTCTCTTCTTGCTCTCCAGAGTTGGATGCCGTATAATGAGCATTCGACGATCAGCTCATCATCGGAAAGGGTGCAAGCTATGGACAAAATCAAGATCATGCTGGCGGAGGACCACGTCTTGGTGCGAGAAGGCACCAAGGAGATGCTGGACCGAGAAGAGGATATGGAGGTAGTTGCGGAGGCTGGGGATGGCGAGGAGGCCGTGCGTCTTACCAAAGAGCAGGAGCTCGACATCGTCATCATGGATATCGCACTTCCCAAGCTCAACGGCATCGAGGCGACAAAACAGATCAAAGAGATCAGCCCTGGCACGGCTGTGCTGGTCTTAACGGCGTATGACGATGATGAGTACGTCTTCGCCCTCCTGGAAGCAGGAGCCGCCGGATACCTGTTGAAGGATGTCTCTACAGATGAATTGGTAGAAGCGATCCGCGCCGTGCAGGCTGGCGAGTCGATGCTCCATCCAGCCATTGCTCGCAAGGTAGTCAATCGCTTCAGCCGGCGCGTAGACGAGGGGGAAGAAGCTCCTTTCGAGGAGCTCACTGAACGGGAGATAGAGGTGCTACAGTTGGCCGGCAAAGGGATTACAAACCGGGAGATCGCCGATCAGCTGTCCATTAGCCACCGCACGGTGCAGGCTCATCTCAGCCACATATTCAATAAGCTGGGGGTCGGTTCGCGAACCGAGGCCGTGGTGTACGCCCTACGCAAGGGCTTGCTCGCTTTCGAAGACGTTTCGTGACAAGTGATCTCCTCTTAGGCATCCTCGGCTTCTCCCCATCGTCATGGGATGGCCTGACACGGCTATCCCCCCGAGTAAAGGCGCTCGGACGGATTGTTGTGCCCTAACGGCTTTTGAGCGCGTGATAATTAGTGACTGAAAGGGATAAATCTCAGACGTGAAAACAGTTCTATCGCGAATGCGGCGCCTTCGAAGCACGATGACCACCAGCTACTTCTGGATCTTGGTGACCATGATGGTTGGGATAGCAGTTATCCATTATCTGACCCCCCAGATACGGCCCTTGCTGCCGAACATAGGTGTGTCGCTGAGCCGCCATGCCGTCGAGCGTATTCTCTTCGTGCTCCCGGTAGCTGCGGCTACCTTTGCCTTTGGAGAGCTTGGAGGGATTATCACCCTGGTCGTCGCAGTACTAATTATGCTGCCCCGGGCCTTCTGGCTCTCCGACCGTCCTGTAGATGCTATGGTAGAGACTATCGCTACCGGAGTAGTTGGCTACCTCGTGCTCTGGATGGTAGAGACTGAGGAGAGAGAGAAGTCGCTCCGTCAGGAAGCTGTCGCCCGCATGCGGTCCTTCAACGCGATGTGCTCTATTGTGGCCAAGTCGCTGGAGCTGGAGCAAGTCCTCAATGAAGCTCTTGACAAAGCCTTGGAGGTGACCGGTCTCGACGTAGGGTTGATGTACTTCTTGGACCGACAGTCTGACGAGCTCGTGCTATCTGCTCATCGCAGCTTGGCAGAAGACAGTGTGCGAGATCTAGAACGCTTGCGCCTGGGGGAGGGTTTCTGCGGGCGTGTGGCTAGGTCTGGCGAACCGATGGTTCTGGAGAATTCCTCCCAGGATCCGCGGCTGGCAAGATCAGCTGTGCGAGAGGAAGGGTTGAAGTCACAGATCATCGTGCCACTCACGTCGAAGGGAAGCGTCCAGGGCGTCATGGCCCTGGGTTCCCGCAAACGACGGGAGTTCCCCTCTGCGGACTTGCAGCTCATCAACACGTTCGGCAAGCAGATCGGTGTGGGGGTGGAGAACGCTCAGCTGCACCGGGACGTTGAGAGGCAGCTCCAGATTCAGCAGAGGTTGAATGAGGTTGCTGAGAAGGTCACTTCTGAGTTGGAGCTGGATAGGATCCTGCCAAAGGTGCTTCAGATTGCCGAGGAGCTTATTGAGGCTGAATGTGGATTCATCGCCCTGTTCGAACCGGCGACCAAGCGACTCAGTTATCCATATCTCCATAATCTCCCCCAGGATCTGACGAACGTCACAGTATCCAAGGGGGAAGGGGTGGCAGGCGAGGCGATGGCTACCGTAAGTCCGGTGAGCATTTCGGACTATCAGAGTTATCCGAATGCTGTCCCGGCGTTCTTGGATGCGGGGCTTGTCAGCGTCGTGGCCGTTCCTATCGTAAGTGGCAATCGGTCTTTCGGTACACTGGCTGTGGGCAGCCTCGAGAACGCGAAGGAGTTTTCATTAACTGAGGTGTCGACCCTTGCGGGTGTAGGGCGTCAGGCCGGCATCGCCATCGACAACGCACGCCTCTACCAGAACATGCGCTACTATGCCCGACAGATCACTCGGGCGCAGGAGGATGAGAGGAAACGTATCGCACGTGAAGCCCACGACGAAACAGCACAGATCTTAGTTGCATTGTCTCGCCGGCTCGATGCTTTGATGGCCTCGCCCGAGTTGCCGTCTGCGGCTTTCAAGGAACGCTTGGAGGGTGTGCGCGAGCTGACCACAGACGCTTTGCAGAGCGTCCGACGCTTTAGCCAGGACCTCCGTCCCCCCGTGCTGGATGACTTGGGGTTTGTAGCCGCCGTCCGGGGTCTGACGAGGAACTTGGAAGATGCTGGCGTCGATACGAAGCTCCGAGTATCTGGAGCGCCCTATCGGCTTTCGGCTGAGGAGGAGTTAGTGCTGTTTCGAATCGCTCAGGAATCCCTCAACAACGTTAGACGCCACGCCGACGCGTCTGAAGCGAAGGTCATGGTGTCGTTCCATCCGAAGAACGTGCGTATGGTCATTGAGGACGATGGACAGGGGTTCGATGCCCCGGACAAATTCGTCGATCTGGTAGCTTCCGGGAAGCTAGGACTGATCGGGATGCACGAACGTGCGCGTATCCTGGGAGGGACGCTGCGGATTGATTCTGAACCTGGGAACGGTACGAGGGTGATTGTCGATGCCCCTGTGCACAAGAGAGGGACGAGAGCTTCCTAGAGGAGCGACCGTAGATGTCCCGAGCTTAATCCCGGACTGCCCGATTCTTCACTCAATCTCAATACTGTCCAGCCGCAGGTCATCGCCGCCGACGGCGACTACTTCCTTTGCCCCGCATACAGGGCAGACGAATTCCTTGTGACTCAATGGAAATACGTGTCCGCAGGACAGGCATCGCAGTGTTCCCTTGATCCGCTTAAAATGCAGTTCGGCACCTTCAGCGATCGTGTCTTCGCTGATGATATCCCAGTAGAACTGGACCGAGTCATTCACGATTGATGATAGCTCTCCGACGATGATGTTGAGTCGGGTGATCCGCTCCGCACCAGCTTGTTCAGCGTGGCGGAGAGCGATCTTCAGGAGGCTCTCGGTAATCGCTAGTTCGTGCACTTGGATCTGTTGACTAAAGACCGTAGGCCGGCTTAACGTGGGTGACATTATACCGTGCGTACTCTATGGGACAAGCTTGTCTTTCTATCGCGTCATCTGTATCTTCTTGTCTGTAACAAACATCACCCCCACCTTGTTAATATTGTCATTGGAGGGCCCGACGTGAACCTGGTATCATATAACATGGGCGAGCAGCGCTCTTGACATGCGGTAACCCAGATAGTATAATCGCCTCCATAGAATCCTTCTGTCATGGCTCAAAACGCTCGGCCCCCGCATGTTGCCTTGATCAGACCCTCTTAAGGCATATGCAGATGTCGGCCTGGCGCTCTTTTCTGTAGACTGCTCTGCTCATCAACGGAGTAAGGCGAATAGCCGGACTCCTACAGGCTTTCACAACAAGAGGAGGTCAAACTTATGAGCGGTTCAAACTTTCAGGAGAGTTTGAGCCTTCGTGGGATCTCGCGGCGGGAATTCCTCAAGTTTTGCAGCGTCATGGCTGGGACGCTGGCATTGGATGCCACGATAGGCCCCCGTATCGCCCGGGCGCTGCAAGCTCCCGGAAAACCACCCGTCATCTGGCTGGAGTTTCAGGACTGTGCTGGCTGTACGGAATCATTCCTCCGGGCGTCTAACCCCACGGCTGCTGAGGTAGTTCTAGATGTTCTTGCCTTGAATTATCATGAAACGATCATGGCTGCGGCCGGGCATCAATCGGAAGCGGCCAAGGAAGAGACGATCCAGGCAGGCGGCTATATCCTCATCGTCGAGGGCTCAATACCCACAGCCGAAGATGGTGCTTATTGCACCATCGGCGGCCGTAGGGCCAGGGATATCCTGGAGGAAGCAGCGGCAAACGCTGCGGCGATCATCTGCGTGGGCAGCTGTGCTTGCTTTGGCAATATCCCCGCCGCCGACCCCAACCCCACGAGTGCGGTTGGGGTGATGGATCTCATCGACGACAAGCCGATCGTCAATTTGTCCGGCTGCCCCCTGAACGTAGTCAATCTCACGGCTACAGTGGTTCATTACCTCACATTCGAGAAGCTACCCGAGGCTGATGATCTGCTTCGCCCACTTTTCGCGCATGGGGCGCGCATCCACGATAACTGCGAGCGGCGCGGTCACTTCGACGCGGGTGAGTTTGTGCAGGAGTGGGGCGATGAGGGGCATCGCAACGGATGGTGTCTCTATCAGATGGGATGCAAGGGCCCCGTGGCTTTCTATAACTGCCCGCAGGCGCGCTGGAACGATGGGACCAGTTGGCCGGTTGCCAGTGGTCACGGCTGCATTGCCTGCGCCATCCCCGACTTCTGGGATCTGGCTCCCAAGTATGAGCCAATTCCCATTCAGCAGTTTACGCCGCCGACAACCTATCCGGCGGTCGAGGAGGCCGAAGGAGGCATGACTGTGGCGGGTGCCGCTGTCATTGGGGGCGTGGCCGGACTGGCCGTCGGTGCAGCTGGCGCGGCAGCAGCCGCAAAGCTCAGTCAGGAAGAAGAACAGACTGAACAGAGTGAGGAGTAGGAGGCCGCCATGTCTCTCGATCGCAGGCAGTTCATCAAACTTGCCGGAGCGGGAATGGGTGGTCTGCTCCTATCATCCCGAGGTACCGAGGTCTCTCTCGCCCAGAACGCCACGGATGAGGTGGCTATTCTGTACGATACAGCGAAATGCATCGGCTGCTTTGCCTGTCAGGAGGCATGCAGGGAATGGAACCGAACGCCTGCCCAGGTGGAGTCTGGAGGATTGTATGATAGTCCTCGCGACCTTTCTGGGGAGACCTGGACGCTGATCAAAGTGGCCAAACCAGATACTGATTGGCCGTTCATCAACTACCAGTGCAACCACTGCACGGATGCCGCCTGTGTAAACGTCTGCCCGACCGAAGCTCTGTTCCACGACGAACGAGGCTTTGTGAACTTGGATCAGGAGAGGTGCAATGGTTGCGGCTATTGTACGCAGTTCTGTCCTTATGGCGTGCCCGGTCTGACGGATGCCAGTACGGTCGCTGTCCCGGCATCACCGAGGCAGCGGCCGAGATATACGCTCGAGAGCAGCGCCTCCCGTCGAGCGGGTGGCAACCTGGTCACCGGCGAGGCTATCGCGGGAAAGTGCACTTTCTGCCAGGATCGACTGAGCGAGGGCATCGGTGGGCCGTTCTGTGTGGAGCGTTGTCCGACCGGCGCTTTGTCGTGGGGCAACCGGGACGATCTGCTGGAGCAAGCCAGAACTCGGGTGTCAGATCTGAAGTCTCAGGGATTTGATGGTGCGCAGCTGTACGGCGAGAACGAAGCCGGAGGACTCCACCGCTTGACTCTCCTGTTGGATGAGCCCTCACGCTACGGTATACCGGCCGACCCTCGGCCGCCGATCGCCTTCGCCACAGTTTGGCAGAGGGTGATCCAACCTCTCGGAGGGGTTGCTGTGGGCGCGACAGCTCTGGGTCTGACCATCAACTGGCTCGTGGCACGGACGCAAATCAAGGCGGAGGAGGTGTAGCATGGCGCGCGAGCGAAGAGAAGTATTGATGTTCAACACGACGCAGCGTTTCGTCCACTGGCTACACACGGCGGCTTTCATCCTGTTGATGGTCACTGGTATCGCCCTCTACGTCCCCTGGTTCGGCAATTCGGTGGCTCGTGGCGAGGGTGGATACGCCATTCGCTTGATCCACCGGATCGGCGCTGTGGCCTTTATGCTCGTGCCTGTGACCTACATCCTCTTCTCTCCCCGAGAGTGGGCTGCTTCGATGAGGCGGATCTTCACCTGGGGCAAGGAGGATCTGGGATGGGCACGGGCTGCCCCTGCCTACTACTTCCTGGGCGACGAAGAGGCAATGCCCCCCCAGGGTAAGTACAACACGGGACAGAAGCTCTTCTACTTGGTGGTTGCCGTGTTGATGGTAGCCTTCATTGGCACTGGCCTGCTTATGTGGTTTGGCAAGGGCGCGGTGCCGGTGTGGATGTTCCAGTGGAGCGTTTTCGTTCACGATCTGTCAACCATTGCTTACGGAGCGTTCTTCTTGGTTCACTTTGCGCTCTCGGTGATGCACCCCCTGATGAAGGGCGCCATCAACGGCATGCTTTTCGGCTGGATGCCGGAGGAGTACGTGAAGCATCACCACGCCAAGTATTACCAACAGAAGTATGGAGCCAGTGAGGGCGAGTAAGAGAGCTGGCCTCGCCCTTAGGTTAAGGAGAAGATAATGCCAAAAGTTGTAATTGATCCCATCACACGTATTGAGGGCCATCTTCGGATCGAGATCGAGGTAGAGGGGGGCGAGATCACCAACGCATGGTCCTCCAGCACGATGTTCCGCGGCATCGAGACGATCCTGAAGGGGCGTGATCCCCGGGAGGCCTGGCTTTTCACGCAGCGATTCTGCGGTGTCTGCACCATGGTCCATGCTCTGGCTTCCGTACGGACCGTCGAGAACGCACTGGGCATCGAGGTGCCAGATAACGCTCGCATCCTACGCAATCTGATCGCGGGCGGGCAGTACATCCATGATCACGTCATCCACTTCTACCATTTGCATGCTCTGGATTGGGTGGATCTTGTCAATGCACTCGAAGCCGATCCGGCTGCTACGTCGGATCTGGCCCAGTCGATCTCTGACTGGCCCAAGTCCAGCACCGATTACTTCACGGGCGTGCAGAACCGGTTGCAGGCTTTCGTGGATGCTGGTCAGCTAGGTCCGTTCGGGAACGCGTACTGGGGGCACCCGGCCTACAACCTGCCTCCGGAAGCCAACCTGATGGCCGTGGCCCACTATCTGGAGGCCTTGGATTGGCAGCGGGAGTATGCTCGCATCCATGCTCTTCTTGGCGGCAAGAACCCACATCTCCAGACCTTCTTGGTCGGGGGCATGTCCACACCGATCGATCCCGACAGCGTGCACGCTCTGAATGCCGACACGATTGCCACGCTCCAGACCCTCTCGGAGAGCGCGCGACAATTCGTCAAGCAGGTCTACCTACCCGATGTGCTCGCAGTCGCACCAGCTTATCTGGATTGGGCTGGTTACGGAGCGAGCGGAGGTAACTTCCTCTCCTATGGGGAGTATCCCGATGGTGGCGGCGAAAACTGGTGGCCAGCTGGCGTGATCCTGAACCAGGATCTTGGTACCGTCCATCCGGTCAACCAGGAGGACATTACCGAGTACGTGACCCACTCCTGGTACAGCTATGATGACGAAGGACGTGGACTCCATCCTTACGATGGCCAGACGCGACCCAACTACACAGGACCTGAGCCGCCGTACGAGGAACTGAACACCGATGGCAAGTATTCCTGGTTGAAGGCTCCGCGGTTGAACGAGGAGCCGATGGAGGTCGGTCCCCTGGCTCGTATGCTAGTCGGCTACGCTTCCGGCCACAGCGGAATTCAAGAGACAGTCGATCTGGTGCTTGGCGAACTCGGTGCCGGGCCGGAGGCCCTCTTCTCAACGCTAGGACGGACGGCCGCTCGGTGCATCGAGACCGTGCTGCTCGTGGATAAAATGTTCGAGTGGATCGATGAGCTTGCTGGGAACATGAGGGACGGCAACCTTGACATTCACGCCGGGGAGCTTTGGGATCCAGAGACCTGGCCGGCCGAGGCCCAGGGTTATGGCTGGCACGAGGCCCCACGCGGCGCGTTGGGCCACTGGATCCGGATACAGGACAAGCAGATTCAAAACTACCAGGCCGTGGTGCCGAGTACTTGGAACGCGAGCCCCCGGGACGCGGGCGGTAGTATGGGGCCCTACGAGGCATCTCTCGTTGGGACGCCCATCGCCGACCCCGAGCAGCCCCTGGAGGTCCTTCGCACCATCCACTCCTTCGATCCCTGCATGGCCTGCGGTGTTCACGTGCTCAACGCCAAGGGCGAGGAGATCACCCAGGTGACCGTGGGGGGAGGGGGGCATTAGTCTCCAATCCGTCAGGATGTCCAGGCCCTTTCTCGGGCAGTTCTGCGCCGGAGGCTGGCCAGGGCAGGGAGCCCCGGAGCTCGCCCTAGGCGCACCTCTAGGGCTTGGAGATCTGACGTGATAGATCGATCGCACATCGACACGCTCGTTCTGGGTGTCGGCAACCTATTACTTTCGGATGAGGGAGTCGGACTCCGTGTCGTAGAACGGTTGGTGACGTCCTATCAGATACCTGAAGAGGTCCAGGCCCTGGATGGCGGCACTCTTGGCCTGGACCTTCTTCATTATCTGGAGGTCGCGGACGGGCGTCCGGTGGAAAACTTGCTCATTGTCGACGCTGTAGAGATGGACGAGGAGGCGGGCACTCTGCTGCGCATGGAGGGAGACGAAGTGCCCTCCTTTCTGTCCATCAAGATGTCTCCCCATCAGGTCGGCATCCCCGATATGCTCTTCGCTGCCAAACTACGGGACCTCTACCCGCCCAATGTCGTACTATGGGGCGTGCAACCGGGCTCGCTGGAGGTGGGCTTGGATCTGTCTCCTCCCGTCGCGGCACAAGTAGACGTGCTGCTTGAGAAAGTCTTGGAGGAACTAGCCCGCTGGGGCTACCAACTCGTGCCAACTCCACAAGCGACAGGTTGAGCCGGCGCCCCGATTGATCCAGGCGATATAGGAATGACGTATATCATCCTCTAGCCTCAACTCACCGCAGCACAGAACCCGGTAATTCCTCACGAATGGGGGGTCTCTAGTCGTCCCTCATCACCACGGCATTCAGTTCTTGGTAACGACGTTTAGTCTGGGGAGGAGGATGTACGGCAGGCGGATGCCGCCATAGACCCACTCCGACTCGAGGCTCAGGGCTTCGATATCCCGCAAGTCCTGATAGATGTTCCCTGCGACCGAGACATCCTTGACGCGGCCCACGATCTCCCCCCTCTCGATCTTGAAAGCCAGGCTCAGATTATTGGAGAAGGCACCACTGATAACATTCCCCTGACCTAGCCCCAGAGGTGTCTCAACCAGCAGCCCTTTGTCGATCCCGGCGACGATGTCGCCTACAGGTGTCTCTCCGTTTGCGACAACCATGTTGGAGAAAGACGGAGATGGCGGCGAAAAGAGGCTTCGCTCTCCATTGCCCGTAGGCTCGGCTCTTGCCAGGGCCGCGGTCTTGAGGTCGTAGATGTATCCCATAAGTCGGCCTTGGTCGATGAGAACGTTTCGCCGGCGAGGGACTCCCTCGTCGTCATGAGGGCTACTGCCGGGTCGCCCGTCCAGCGTGGGGTCATCCATTACGGTCAGTTTCTCATCGAATATTCGCTCTTCCTCTTGTCCGGTCATCGGTGAGATACCGCGGTAAACATTCTTCCCGTTGAGCCCGTGAATCAACGGTAGGCTCAATATAGGGGCCCCGGTCGGAGTGAAGAGGACGGACATCCGTTCCGAGGAGAGGGTCGCAACCCGTTGAGCCAATCGGAGTTTCTCGGCGACACGATCGACGAACGCACGGTATCCGTCGTCCAGTGTGGTGGTGTTGAAGTACTCGAACAGAGTGACCACATCGTCGCCTCGGACCCGCTCGACCTCCAACATGATCGAGAGGGGCGCTTTCCTCACCGCGACCTCGGTTCCTGCCGTGTTGCGAAGTGTCGTCTCCCGCACGCGGCGCGTCAGGTCGATGCTGACGTTGGCCTCCTCGTCCGCGTCCACGATAGTTTTCACCATCTCCCTGCCTATCTCGATTAGCTGAGAGGCCGGAAGGGCTGCTAGCTCCGAATTGTAGACGTCGACCGATGGTCCAGGTTGTGGCTCCGGGAAGTGGAGTGGGATCTCGTCGCCCAGCTGCGCCGACGCTAAGACGTTTTCGATCAGCTGATCGACGGCGGTGACGTCACTGGAGGCGGCGAATCCTAGACGTCCGTCTGCTACCACCCGCGCGGCTATGCCCTGAGTTTCCTCCACCTCGAAAGATTTCAGCTTGTTGGCCTCGAAGCCAATCTTCGTCGCTTCGCTCTGAATTTCGAATACCTCAGCCCGCTCAGCCTGCTGCATCAAGCGTTCTAGCATTGGTTGTTGCCTTTCCGGTGATCCAGATTCACGTCCTTCCGAGGGTCTGTTTCTTTCTGCCTGAACCGGGAATCGCGTCGAGTCGCGCTACTCACCGCCGATGAGCACGTCCTGGATACGAATGTGGGGCGCGCCCATCGTCACAGGCAATCCGCCCTGCCCCTTACCACACCGACCCCATTCCGCCCACTCGAAATCATCGCCAACGGCGTCGATATGCTTGAGCGTGACGAAGAGATTCCCGCTGAGCACGACATCCCGCACCAATTCGGCGATCTCACCATCGCGGATCATATATCCGTAAGCAGCAGTGAAAGAGAAATTCTCCAGTGCCGTTTGTCCACCAAAGGCATCACAGGCGTAGACGCCCCGGTCTATTCCGCTCATCATCTCCTCAAATGACGTGCTGCCCCCCTCGATGAACGTATTGGTCATACGGACGATAGGCGGGTAGCGGTAACTCGTCGCGCGGGCGTTGCCGGTCGGCTGTTCGCCCATCTTCGCGGCGGTCTCACGTGAGTGGAGGCGTCCGACCAGGATGCCGTCCTTGATCAGATCCGTCCGGCCTGTGGGCGTGCCTTCATCGTCATACTTGTGGGTGCCGCGGAGGCCAGGAATGGAGCCATCGTCGGCAATCGTCAAGATATCACGACCAAAGCGTCGGCCCATCACCATCATTTCCTGAGCTTGTGGATTCTCGTAAACGAAGTCAGCCTCGGAGAGGTGCCCGAAGGCCTCGTGAGCGAAGACCCCGGCCATCCTCGGATTGCACATTACGGTGTAACGTCTCCCCTTCACTGGGGGCGCGGAGAGGAGACCAACTGCACGCTCCGCCACTGTCTGCACCAGGCCATGATGTCCTTTGACAGCGTTGAACCCGGCTACCTTCGACACCGCCTCGAAAGCCCGCTGGACGTTATCGTCCTTGCGAGAGACAGCGCTGAAAGCGACGTTGACCATCGGGCGCTCTTCTGCGACGTAGGTGCCCTCGGAGTTGGCAAATGTGACACGGCTGAAAGTATCGAAGTAAGTCGTTTGGGTGTCCACGATACGCGGATCGGACTCGAGTAGAATCTCATTATACTCCTGGGTCAGTGATTTCTTCTCCGTCACCGGGATGCCGCGGAAATCGTTCTCGAGAGAAACAGTGATCTTGTCCTCGGAGGCAGGAATGGGGGCCAGTTCGATGGGCTCAGCCTGCACCGCACGCGCTCCCTCGTAAGCCTGTCGCGAACGATACTCGAGGTCGCTCAGATCGTTGAACGTGGCTATCCCCCACCCACCGCCGTGGACGAAGCACCGGACGAGACCCCCTCGGTCAATCACGACGTCAGCGGTCTCCAGATCCGGGCCTCGGTAGGCGACGCGCGTGTTCTGTCCTTCTTCCAGGCGAATCTCAATATAGTCGGCCTTACTGTTTCGAATCGCTGCTTCGATTTGTTCTCGCATCAAGTCCTCTTCAATGCCTCAAGGCGAAACGCTGGAAGTGGATCGCGCGCCATCAATCACGATGACCAGAGACTGGCGCGCATCCTACTTCTCTGAGCTTCCGTTAAAGCCGAGCTTCGCCACCACTTTCCGCGGAGTGATCCGCTGAGCCCGCTCCCATTGACCAGCAATCCAACGCTTGAATGCGTTGATCGGCTTGCGCCGCTGACTCTCTGCCATCGCCCACTTGAGGAACTCATAGTCTTGTCCTTTGATCTTCGGCTCAGTGGGATTGCGGCGATAGGAATCATAGTCGGTGATGCGGCTCAGGTCGTGTTGGACTGCGTAGTTATAGAGGTCTGTTCCTGGATGAGGAGTGAAAAACGCTGGACTATAGTAGTCCGGATCGATCTCCTTCATCAGCCGGACCGTGTCCATCACTTCTTCTTTGGTCTCCGTCGGCAGTCCCAGCATATAGTTGGCCCAGATCTTGATGTCATACTTACGACAGATTCGGGCAGCCTCCAGGTTCTGCTCCACTGTCGTTCCCTTGCGGATAAAACTCAGCACGCGGTCATTGCCGCTCTCGAAGCCGATGAAATAGCCACGAAGCCCTGCCTCCGCCATTTGAGCCGCCATATCCTCGTGTTTGACGATGATGTCGGCCCGGCTCTGGCAGAAGAAAGGCATGTCGAAGCCTTGAGCAATATACTTCTTAGTGAACTCAGTGACCCATTCCCGATCCTCGGTCAGGCAGTCGTCGTGGAACATAAACGAAGCGAGGTTGTAGTCTTCCACCAACTTGTGGAGCTCGGCGATGACGTTGTCCACGCTGCGGCGGCGCGTGCGTTTGCCGAATAGATAGTCCTCTCCCGGCTTGCAGAAGGCGCAATTGTAGAGGCAGCCTCGCCCGGCGATGACCGTCGCGAAAGGTGCGGGCAACTCCGGTACGAAAGGGACCTCCGGCGAGTCCAGGTCGTAGCCCCATTTCTTCCACTCCTGAAGGAAGAGATCTCGGTCGGCAAACGGAATCGTATCCAGGTCGGGCAGGTCCCCCCGGAGCACGCGACGTGACGGTGGATTGCCGGTTTCGATCAGCCCGAGTAAGTGTGGGAACGTTTTCTCTCCTTCGCGGGTCACCAGATAGTCTACGTGGGGGATCTGGAGGGCGTCCTCCAAGGCGATGGTGACGTGCGGACCCCCGATGACCGTGGTCAGTTCCGGTTTAACCTCTTTGGCGATAGCGATGGCCCGGGTGGCTGGGTTATAGTCGACGCTCATCATTGTGATCCCCACCACGTCTGGGTCTCGCTCCGCAAGCACCTCTCGGAAGTGATCCCAGCCTGAGAGAGCTCGGAGGTCGATCAGATCTGTGGAGAATCCCTGAGCCTTGGACGCCGCGCTGAGATGAGCCAAGCCATGGGAGATCCACCCGGCTTCCATCCCTTGTTGGAGTGACCTGAACCCTTGGCCGGCGATGCCGGCATAGATGAACGTCGTTTTCACTGACATAGCATTCCTAGACTGGTAGGCTCAGGCGGGTTTGATCACGTATATGCAGTGGCGTGGAGGGCTGGCGGCCCGCTTGATCTCTTCAAAGGAGACTCCCAGGAGCTCTCTCAGCATAGTTTGATCGATTCTACACACCTCGCTGTGTTGTCGGGCCACGCCCTCATATGGGCAATTCGCCACGTGAATCAGATAGTTGCCATCCGCAGTCTTTTCCCAGTCCGCCATATATCCTCGCTCGTCCATGAAGTTGGCGGTGACGACCACGCGTTCTTCAAGGTCGGCGCTTTGGGGAATAGTGATGCTACTCGCTATACGTTTCCCGATGCGCATCATCATTTCCTCAACCTCCTCATCTGAGAAGTGAGAGCGGATTTCGTCAAACATGAAATCGATCAGGCGCTCATACCGCTTGGGGAAGAAATCGCTGGCCTCTTCTGTCAATGTGTAAACGTGTTGAGGACGCCCAGGGGCTTTGCGATGGCGGACATCGGGTGCAGCCACGAGATCCTCTCGGCGCAGTGTGTCGAGATGGTGGCGGATCGTGACCGTTGTCAAATCCAACGTTTCACTTAACTCCTTCACCGTGGCTTGACCGCGTTCTTTCAGGATCTTGAGGATCCGTTCTCGGGTAGCTTGCATACCTTCACTCCCTTCAGGTATCGCACTGTGTAATGTACGTCACGAGGCGATCGATCGCTTATGATACAATTGCCTCGGGCGATTCTAGCACGTGTGCCATAATTTGTCAAACGGTCATCATTATAATTGGGCTCAGAGGCAGCGAGTCTCATGCCAAGAGTCTACGGCCGAACACCGCCTTGCTGGAATTTCGAAGCACGCAGCCTGCTAACCCGCTTTCGCCCGCACCTTGGCATGAGGACAGTTTGCCCATTTCCCGAAAGCGTTGTAGAATACAGTGTGGTGCGCTCTGGAAAACGTGGTACACTTAGTGCTAATGGTCTGCGCTTTACATCCCCGACGGACGATACATTAGTCATTCGTGGCCTTTACCTCGATATGTTGAGCCGTGACAACGCGAGTCCTCTCCGCGATGGTGAAGGCTGGTTGGATAAATAACTATGTCAAGGAGACTATTGCGTCAATGAGCTCTCAGGAATCACAGCTGCCTAAACTCCCTCCAGAACTCCAAGGCACAGTCCACCTGAATGTTCTGGATCAGGCCTATAACTGGAGCCGGAAGAGATCGTTGTGGCCGATGTTCTTCGGGCTGGCGTGTTGTGCTATCGAAATGATAGCGTCTTTCGATCCCCGGTTTGACCTAGCCCGCTTTGGTATGGAGATCATGCGAGCCAGCCCGCGGCAGGCTGACCTTCTGATCGTTTCTGGCACGGTCACGAAGCGCATGGCGCCCCAGGTGGTTCGGCTGTACAATCAGATGCCCGAGCCGAAATATGTGATCGCAATGGGCG
>Ga0207752_1000801_pt1 | contig 14731 bp, 11 predicted proteins | sample Pon2CUnioCityCA_6_FD_187272 | JGI IMG/M metagenome (GOLD analysis project Ga0207752, IMG submission 187272) | Marine sediment microbial community from Union City, CA, USA - Pond 2C Sediment 2 (SPAdes) | ecosystem: Environmental > Aquatic > Marine > Intertidal zone > Salt pond sediment ...
GGGCGAGCGTTGGAAGGGGAAAGTTGTGTTTTCCCCTCCAAAAGAACGGTGCGGGAAGATCAGCGGGCTGAAGAACCAGCTTGCCTGATGAAAGTCAAAAGCACAAGCCATATCTGAATTTCAGCCTCTTTTATGAAACAGCCTCCATATGATTTGCCTGTTTCACGAGCTAAGCTTGCTGCAGATGCGAGGCGCAGGGCATGAAGCTGTGGTCCTTCACCGCGAATGCCCTGCAACAAAGCAGATGAAGTAAGATCAGCTCGCCTGTAAGGGAAAAGAGGCTGGCTATAAAATAAATCCACTATATGAATAAATTCCAAATCTTTGTTCATGATAAAAACAAACAATTCGCCCTATTGAGACATTTGTTTTTTTATAAGGAGTGCCAGCCTCTTTTATGAAATGGCCAAATCATTCGACGGTGAACAATACGGCCCCTGCTTCGACTGAATCTCCGGTCTTGGGATATATTTTTTTTATCTTGCCCTTCCGGGGAGATTTTATTTCATTCTGCATTTTCATGGCTTCCAGTACCAGAACCGGATCATTTTCTTTCACCTTATCCCCTTGCTTGAGCAGCAGTTCGACGACCCTCCCGGGCATGGATGTTTTTACATCCATCTTCCTGGTGTTTCCAATACTGTTTCTGATCGTTTGAAAGGGAGCTTTTTTATCCACCCGGATGCTCTTTCCTGTCATGCAGATATTATATGAATTGGAGTTTTGATTGACGATCACATCATAAACTCTGGATCCTATTTTCAAGAGCATTTCCTCATCGGTAAAAAATTCAACAGAAACGTCATATTTCTTTTTACCAACAGAGATCCGGAGATGCCCGTTCCGGGCTTCTTTAAGATTCAATTTGAATTCTTTTTTGTTATGAATAAAAGAGATATCCATATCACAGGTTCCTTGATAACGACTTCAAACGTCCCTGGACCTTCCAGTTGCTCACGGGTTTCCTTCCTCCTGATTTAAAAGAAAATGCCCGGCTGTTCCGGTAGCTTTTAATCCCAGCGGCTATTAGCGCCACATTCTGCTCCTCGATCCCCAGTTTTTCAATCTCCTTCTCCAGTCTTTCTATGAAATGGGTATTATAATCCCCTTTATAAAAATCCGGATGAAAAAGGATGCGCTTGAAAAAAGGGATGATCGTCACGATACCGTATACCTGATATTCTGATAAAGCTCTCTGCATGCGGTGGATCGCTTCCTTCCTGGAGGCTCCCCAGCTTATCACCTTTGAAAGCAGGGGGTCATAATCCAGGGGGACTTCATATCCTTCATAAGTGCCATTGTCATATCTAAGCCCCAGCCCTCCGGAAGGTGACCGCAGCTTTTTTATTTTTCCTGGAGAAGGCATGAAATCATTGTACGGATCCTCGGCATAAATACGGCATTCCAGGGAAGCTCCCCTCGGGACAACATCCTTTTGTGAAAAAGGCAGTTTTTCTCCATACGCTATTTTTATCTGATTCTTGACGATATCAATTCCTGTCACCATTTCTGTTATGGGATGTTCAACCTGAAGCCTGGTGTTCATCTCCAAAAAATAGAAATTTTTCTCTCCATCAACAACAAACTCAATGGTTCCTGCATTCTCATACTTTACGGCTCTGGCTGCTTCTATGGCTACTTCTTCCATTTTTTTCCTGGTATCATTATCAAGAAAAGGTGAGGGAGTCTCCTCCATGACCTTCTGGTATCGCCTTTGTATGGAACATTCTCTTTCGCCTAAAGAGACCGTGTGTCCGAATCGGTCCGCAAGTATCTGTACTTCTATGTGATGGGGCTCCTGAATATATTTTTCTATGTAAACGGAGGAATCTCCAAAGCTTGACTCGGATTCTGAGCGGGCAAGCCTGAAGGAAGACCGCAAGTCTTTTTTCTCTTTAACAAGCCTCAGTCCTTTGCCCCCGCCTCCGGCTGAAGCTTTCAGAAGAAGCGGAAAACCTATTTTTATTGAGTTGTCAATTAGGTCTTTCTCCCCCGATATAGGCCTAAGCGTCCCCGGAATCACCGGTACGCCGGCTTGAACCATTTTTTGACGCGCCTGTGTCTTGTTCCCCATAATGCGCATGGAGTCTGAAGAGGGGCCAATGAATATCAAGCCTTCCTGTTCACACCTTTTGACAAAGTCAGAATTCTCAGCAAGAAATCCATATCCGGGATGGATAGCTTCCGCTTTAGATTTTTTGGCAGCCTCGATGATCCTATCCATATTCAGATAGCTTTCCGAAGGCTTCGAACCTCCAAGCCTGTATGCTTCCTTAGAAAGCCTTACATGAAGAGCCCTGCTGTCCGCATCTGAAAAAACAGCAACCGGAATAATCCCGAGTTCACGGCAGGCCCTAATAATTCTGACTGCGATCTCTCCCCGGTTTGCTATGAGAATCTTTTTGAACATTTTTTCCGTTTTGATTTAGTTTACTCTATTAGGTGTGTTTTTGTCCAGAAATCTTCCCCTTACAAATAGAGGCCAACTCTTTAAGTGATTCACTCAAAGAGGGATGTTTCCATGTTTTTTGGGAGGGTTCTCGTCACGTTTGTTTTCGAGCATCCTGAGAGCCGCAATGAGCTTTGGCCGGGTATATTTGGGCTCAATAACCTCGTCTATATATCCTTTTTCTGCAGCAACGGACGGATTGGCAAATTTATCTCTGAATTCCTCCACCTTTAGTTTTGTCAAAGCATCCGGGTCCTTAGCTTTTTTCAGCTCCCTTCTGTGAACGATTTGAACAGCACCTTGAGGCCCCATGACAGCGATTTCCGCATTAGGATAGGCATAATTGATATCAGCCCTTATGTGTTTTGAGGCCATCACACAGTAGGCCCCCCCGTATGCTTTTCTCGTAATCACTGTTATCTTTGGAACGGTCGCTTCAGCAAACGCATAAAGGATCTTGGCTCCGTGTCTTATGATGCCCCCGTGTTCCTGTGCCACACCAGGTAAAAACCCGGGAACATCCTCAAAAGTAATCAGGGGGATATTAAAAGCATCACAGAACCTTATGAAGCGGGCTCCTTTGTCTGATGAATTGATATCAAGCACACCTGCCAGGTGGTCAGGCTGATTGGCAACCACCCCTACCGATTTTTTTCCCAGCCGTCCAAAACCGACCACTATGTTTTTAGCATAATCTTTGTGAACTTCAAAAAAATAATTATCGTCCAAAACGCTCATGATTATCTTCCTGATGTCATAAGGAAGATTGGGGTCGTCCGGAACCATCACATTCAGATCATCATCAATCCTTTCAAAAGGATCCGAGGTTTCTTTCTCGGGAGGGTCGTCTATATTGTTATCCGGAATAAAAGAAAGAAGCTCTTTGACAAGAGCCAGGGTCTGTTCCTCGGTTTCTGCGGAAAAATGGGCAACCCCGCTCAAGCTGTTGTGCGTCTCAGCGCCTCCCAGCTCCTCCATGGTTACTTCCTCGTGAGTGACTTCTTTTATCACATCAGGCCCTGTAATGAACATCCGGCTCAGGCCTTGAGTCATTATGATAAAGTCCGTAATGGCAGGAGAATAAACAGCCCCGCCGGCACAAGGGCCCATAATAGCTGATATTTGAGGGATCACTCCGGATGCCAAAACATTTCTCAGAAAAATATCCGCATAGCCTGCCAGACTGGATACACCCTCTTGAATTCTGGCTCCTCCTGAATCATTAAGACCTATAATGGGCACTCCGGCTTTCAAAGCCAGATCCATTACTTTACAGACTTTCCCGGCATTGGCTCTGCTCAAGGAGCCACCGAACACAGTGAAGTCCTGGGCAAAAACAAAGACGGTCCTCCCTTCAATAGTGCCGTGACCCGTGACCACGCCGTCCCCGTAAATACGCTTTTTCTCCATCCCGAAATCCGTACAGTGATGGACAACAAACTTGTCTGTTTCCTGAAAAGACGCTTCATCAAGCAGGATTTTTATCCTCTCTCTCGCTGTGAGGCGCCCCTCCTCATGGCGCTTCTTTATTCTCTCCAGTCCTCCACCCAGCTCTGCAAGCTTCTCCTTTTTTCTTATGTCTTCTAACTTTTTTTTGATAGTCATTTTTCTTTCTGGCTCATTGTCTTTTTGACTTTTTCCCAGTCATCCAAAAAGCGCTCGATCCCTCTGTCTGTCAAAGGATGTTTCACCAGCTTTTCCAGGGAACCAAAGGGCAGAGTGGCAATATCAGCACCCATAAGCGCCGCCTCTACCACATGCATGGGATGCCGGATGCTGGCAACAATGATCTCCGTCTCAAATCCGTAATTATTGAATATAGGGACCAGTTGTTCCACAAGCGCCATCCCATCGCTGGAGATATCATCCAGCCGGCCGACAAAAGGGCTTACGTACCGTGAGCCGGCTTTCGCAGCCAATAAAGCCTGAGTGGGGGAAAACACCAATGTCGTATTGACATGGATGCCTTCATCCGAAAGCTTTCTGGTGGCTTTAAGCCCCTCTACACAAATGGGGATCTTTACGATAACATTTTCCGCTATCTTACAGTGCTTTCTCGCCTCTTTAACGATTTCCTCTGCATGGTTTTCCACACACTCCACGCTCACAGGGCCGGGGACCACATCACAAATTTTTTTTATCAGGTCAGTAAAATTTTCTTTTTCTCTTGAACAAAGAGTGGGATTCGTTGTTACGCCGTCAATAATTCCCCAGGATACAGCTTCCTTGATCTGATCGAGATTGGCTGTGTCTAAAAAAATTTTCATTATTCCCTCCGTTTCAGGTGTTTTTCAATGCCCTGCCATCTTTTTATATTATTTTTGCTTCTATGTCCAGCCTGTATCGCTTTTAGGACTTCACTCTCATGACTCTATTCGACAGAGTCCCTATTCCTTCAATCTGAACATCCACTCTGTCACCAGGAGACATAGGGCCTACTCCGGATGGAGTCCCTGTTGTGATAACGTCACCGGGAAGCAAGGTCATAACATGAGAGATATACCTCAGCAGTGCAGGCACAGGAAAAATCATATTAGCTGTATTTCCGGATTGCCTGAGTTTTCCGTTTAAAAAAGTCTTTATTTTTAACCGTGAGGGATCGACATCCGTTGCTATGCACGGGCCAATGGGTGCAAAAGTATCAAACGACTTTGCCCTGGTCCATTGCCCGTCTTTGTCCTGTAAATCCCTGGCTGTCACATCGTTCATACAGGTGTATCCCAATATATAGTCATCAGCGACAGCGTTGTCTTCGAGCTTCCAGGCTTTTTTCTTAATAACAAAAGCCAGTTCTCCCTCGTAATCCACTCTTTTGGACGCATCAGGATATAAAATGCTGTCACTGGGCCCGATGACCGCAGAAGGCGGCTTTAAAAATATCAAAGGCCTTCTGGGTATCTGCTGCCCCCTTTCATCAGCATGTTCCTTATAGTTCCGGCCGACCGCCACTATCTTTGAAGGGAGGACCGGCGGAAGAACCATCACGTCTCCTATGGGAATCTCTTCTTTCCCCTCCCGAAGCGTGCCGGATAGGGATTTCTTCAGGGGAATCAATATCTCCTCTTTCAGTATCCCGTACTGGACCTTATCTTTATGTTTAAACCGGTATATTTTCATAGCAGGCATCCTTTCATCGTGCCTCTTTTTATGTCTGACCTTTCACTCTCATTACCAGCTTTATCACACGCAGAAATACAGTATTCATACTCAATGCCCTCTTTGACCGAAAAATCATTGAATATGCGCTCTTTAACAGGCACTGAGGTCATAAGAATAAAATCTTCCTCTCCTTTTTTTCTTCTCCATATCTTATATCCGTCGAGATCCTTTGCATCCACAGCATCCCATGTCACCGTGATCCGATCCCGGGCTGCAACCAAAACCAACCCGTGCGGTTTTTCGGGCCGGATCGTATCCTCAACGACAATCCTGACGGGGTCTGAATCATCACTCTCTAAAAAAGGAGGTAGTTCTGAAGCGGAACATCTCACAAAATACTGATATTCTTTACCGAAGAGAATATGGCTGTCCTCATAAGAGGTTTCCATTATCAGTTCCTGATTGATTCTTGCGGACACACCTTCTTCTGAAGACCTGTAGACATGATAACCTTTAACAGAGGAAGGAGAGGAACCATCTGTATTCTCCTCCGGAGACTCCCATTTGAGTATCACTCTATCTGCCACGGCCTCAGCTTTGAGCCCGGATGGAGGGTTGGGGGCGATCCTTAATATCACAGGAATAAGCTTTGGAAAATCGGATTCCCTCCCTTTTTTGTCGGCTGCTTTAATGCCCCAAAAATATATGGTGTTCTCTGTTTTAGATGGTTTTGTCCTGTGGCTGTAGACATATACCCGGTCATCCTCGCTGACGGTGTCCTTGAATTTTGGAAAATCACTGCTTTTTATTGACTTTACAAGGCCTGCTTCCTTGGAAAAGCTTTCCAAGCCAATCGATTTTTCTTCACCCGTCTTGTATTCTTTTTTATACAGCCAAATATCCACTCTGGAAATCTCATCCAGAAGGCTTCCGTCGATGTAGGAAGTGGGGTTTTTCCATTTTAATATGATTTTTTCTCCCCGCTGGAACGCCTCGGTGACCTCGACCTGCTGGGGGGCCTTTTTAATAGGGGGCAGAAGAGGCCCCTTTTTTCCGCAGCAGAGAGAAAGAAAAACTCCTATGAACACAAATAAAAAAACTGAGTATCTTTTCATCAGAGGATGAAGCGGCTGAGGTCCTGATCTTCTATTATGTCCTTTAACTGCTTGTCAACATAATTCTCGTCTATAGCGATATTTTTACTCACGTCATCCGGAGCATTGAAAGATATCTCCTCCATAACTTTTTCCATGACCGTGTGAAGCCTTCTGGCTCCTATATTTTCATTGAGGCTGTTGACTCTTTCGGCGATATCAGCAATTTTATCCACAGCTCCTTTTTTAAACTTGACATTCACTCCTTCTGTTGCCATAAGCGCTTTATACTGTTTGAGCAGGGCATTTTCAGGCTCTATCAGAATGCGGATGAAGTCGTTTTTATCCAAAGAAGAAAGCTCGACCCTGATGGGAAATCTCCCCTGGAGTTCAGGAATCAAATCAGAAGGTTTGGTCACATGGAAGGCGCCGGCCCCAATGAACAAGATATGATCTGTTTTGACAAGCCCTGAACGGGTGTTCACTGTCGTGCCCTCTATAATGGGGAGAAGGTCCCTCTGGACCCCTTCACGGCTGACCTCAGGCCCGTGGCCGGTTTCCCTTCCGCTTATCTTGTCGACTTCATCCAAAAATATAATCCCTGAATTTTCCACTTTTTCTATAGCCAATCTTGAGACCTGATCCATGTCAATGAGTCTCTGCTGTTCCTGTGCGGTAAGGTATTCGACCGCTTCCTTGACTTTGACCTTCCTTCTTTTGGTCTTTCCTCCCAGGCCCGGGATGATTTCCTGTATTTGGATCCCTATCTCTTCAACTCCCGTGTTTGAAAATATCTCAAACGGAGAGCTGAACTTCTCTTTGACTTCGATCTGGACCTGGCGTTCATCCAGAAGCCCTGCTCTCAACTGGCTTCTCAGCTTTTCTCTGGTATCCTGGAATTTTTTTTCTTCCGCCTGGGCATCTGACTCAGAACTCACCCTGGGTTTAGGGAGAAGAATATCCAGTAGTTTTTCTTCGGCGTTTCGTTCGGCTTTTGTTCTGACTTCCTGCATTTTCTCGGTTTTGACCAATCCCACGGCGATCTGAACCAGATCCCTGATCATGGACTCCACATCCCGGCCCACATAACCCACTTCTGTGAACTTGCTCGCCTCGACCTTCAAGAAAGGAGACGACGTCAGTTTCGCAAGCCTGCGCGAAATCTCTGTCTTTCCGACCCCGGTAGGGCCTATCATCAAAATATTTTTCGGGGCAACCTCATCGGCCAGTTCGGGCGGAAGCTTCCTTCGCCTGTATCTGTTCCTTAAAGCGACGGCGACCGCTTTTTTTGCATCTTCCTGACCTATGATATATTTATCCAGTTCTTCGACAATTCTTTTTGGAGTCAGCTCAGACTCATCGAATCTTCCTTTGATCAAATCCAGACTTTCCGGCAGTTCTATGGACATCTATAATTCCTCTATGGTGATATGGCTGTTCGTATAAATACATATATCAGAGGTTATCTTCATGGCTTCCTCGGCGATTTTCCTCGCAGAAAAATCCGTATTTTTTATCAGAGCGCGTGCCGCGGCAAGAGCGTAGGCGCCACCTGAGCCTATGGCGACTATGCCGTCATCAGGTTCAACTACATCACCTGTCCCGGAAATCAAAAAAGAGTTGTTTTTATCCGCAACCAGCATCAGTGCTTCAAGCCTGCGCAGAGCTTTATCCAGCCTCCAGTCTTTTGCCAGTTCAATGGCAGCGCGGGCAAGATTTCCCTGAAATTCCTCAAGTTTTCCTTCAAACCTGGAAAAAAGAGCAAACGCATCCGAAGTCGCGCCTGCGAATCCGGCCAGCACCTTGCCTTTGTAAATCCGCCTTACCTTGCTGGCTCTGGATTTCAAAACCGTATTTTCCAGAGTAACCTGACCGTCACCCGCAATGACGACTTCTCCCTTTTTCCTTATGCATATTATGGTGGTTGCATAGAAGTGCTTTTTATTGGCCATCACTTAATAATGATAAAACGTTCTAACAAAAACGTCAACTTCCCTATTATCAATTATGCATAGAAACACTAATGTGAATAGTAGAGAACTCTGATTTTCGAGTGTGACAGGAAGGGAGCCCGAGCCACACTACCTTTTATCCTTATGAAATTCAGGCGTAGCTGAAGCGACATTGAAGATTTAGCCTTCGGATGAATCTTTTTGAGGGCATCCGGCAAAGCCGGACGCTGAGTATGTCTGACCCACGGACGGGGGGAGTTACGCAAGCGCCGAGAAAAATGAAGGAGAATGGCGTTAAAAATCTGAAGGGAGCCCAAGCCACGCCTGAATTTCACATTATTCCTTGTATTGATCCCTCAACCGGGTCTGGATGCTTTCCATGGGAATGACCTTTCCATTTATGATGACCTGACAAATCCTGGAACTCATTTGAATAGGAGAGCCGCTCCAGATAACAAGATTTGCGGTTTTGCCCTGTTCTATGGAACCCAGTTCATCATCCATGCCTATTATCTTAGCGGGATTTATGGTGAGGGCTCTGAGCGCTTGTTCTTCGTCAAGTCCATAAGCAACAGACAGGCTGGCCGGAACCGGGAGATTGCGCACGTTTCTACTTTCCGGACCCCAGCCGCCAGAGTCAAAAGTAAACAGGACTCCTTTTTCCGCAAGTACAGCCGCTGTGTGGTAATTCAAATCAAAAGGCTCCCATCTCCCCGGAATTCCTGTCGTTCCCCCCCAGATAACAGGGATTTTTTTCTCCCCCAACAGTTCCGCATACTTCAAAATTCCTTTGCTGGCTTTGATAACCCCTCTCAGGTCGAATTGATCAATGATCTTCAGTGCGTTCCGAATGGTCACTTCATCATTTGTAATAAACAGGGCAGGTACTTCTCCTTTAATAACCGGGAGGAGGGCTTCCATCTCCAAATCAATGCGGAAACGACTGCTCTCATTTTCCTTTCCTTCTTCTCCTTTATCATCTCCGCCGATTCCTTCTTTTTTTTGGACATATTGCTTGGCTTTATTGAGCTTCTCTTCTATAAGAGACACGACTCCGGGAAGAGTGGAAGGATATTTGCCATCACTTTTCGCTCCCATATTGAAAATCTGGGCAGCATATCTTTTGATCACCAGGTCCTGAGCCAGTCTTCCCTCCAAATTCATAATCACGGATTTTCCGTTAATGGGGCTCCTGGTGCCGCTTATGGTCATGACAGTAGTGACTCCTCCCAATCGGGTTACAGCAATACAGGGATCCTCAGGATTAATGGCATCAAATGGGTCCATCTGAGGCGTTGATACACCTGACTCATCCAGGTCATTGCCTGCTCCGGGATAACCGGTGACTCCCACTGCGGTCATTAAAGCCACCATGCCCGGATACACATATCTTCCCGAGGCATCGATGATATGGGCTGAAGGAGATGTCTCTAAATCCCGGCCTATCTTGACTATTTTCCCTGCTTCAATGAGAATATCCGCTTTTTGTATGTGAGCCCCTTCAACTGGAATAACTGTTCCGTTTTTTATGAGTATCTGCTGTGAACTGTGGGAAAAAGCGGGATAAAGGAAAAAAAGCACGGCCGCCAATAAAATAATTTTTTTTCTATTCATATCCGCCTCCTTTTACTGTCACGCTTTCTTTGGCATAATCAAAGCAGACCTTTCCTTCAATGATGGTCATAAGGCATTTGGATGTTGAATCAAGAGGATATTTGTCAAACACAGCGATATCTCCGTCCTTTCCCTTTTCTATGCTGCCGGCCCTGTGTTCCATCTCGATCGCATAGGCAGGGTTGAGTGTTATCATCTTAAGCACCTCTTCTTCCGGAATATCGTTGTATTTTAAAACTTTGGCAGCATTGAGATAAAGATAACGGCACTCATCCGCACTGTCAGAATTGATCACAATTCTCACTCCGGCCTTATGCATGATCTCGAATCCATAGGGGCACCCATCATAGGCTTCCTCTTTAAATCCCCACCAGTCAATCCAACCGCCGTAACAGATCCCTGCCTCCGCAATGATATCCGGGACCTTGTAGCCGTCTATACAGTGACTTAACTGCAAAAGGTCGATACCCCACTCCTTGCAAAAATTTATGACCCATACGATCTCATCAGCCCGATAAACATGGCAGTCAATCCCCAGTTTTTTCTCAAGCACCATCTTAAGCGTTTCCATCTTGAGGTCCTTTTCCGGAGGGTCAAGGTCTTTTTTACCCTTAGCTTTTTCTTTTTCATATCTGTCCCACTTCTCTTTATATTCCTTAGCTTTTACAAAGGCATTCCTCATCACATAGGCATTGCCCATGCGGGTGGAAGGAATGCGGCCTTTGCTTCCGTAAAGCCTTTTCGGGTTTTCACCTAAAGCCATCTTAAGCTGCTGTCTTGTATCCAGAACGATCATGTTTTCTATCTGATCCCTGTACTTCAGTTTAACGGTCACATTGACTCCTCCGATGATGTTCGCGCTTCCATGCATGGTTTTAACCATGGTCACTCCGCCTGCAAGAGTCTTCTTAATGGAATCAGAAGAAGGTTCCAAAGCTTCACGCATCCATATCTGGGGAGTCACAGGGTCTGTCGCTTCATTGACATCAGTGAGAGCGATATGAGAGTGACTGTCAATGATCCCGGGCATAACGTACTTTCCGGTGACATCAATGACTCTGATCCCGGCCGGGATAGGGATGTCTTTCCCCACTCCTGCAATCTTTCCGCCTTTGATAACAATGGTTCCGTTTTCAATGGTTCCGTTTGTTATGGTGAGAATAGTGCCTCCCTTTAAGACCAAATCCTGCGGCCAAGCAAGACAGGTCACAAAAAAAACCGCTAAAACGAATACAATGAATCTGTTCCTCAAGGCTGCCTCCTTTATATTTATTATAAAAAACAAGCTTAATAAGGAAGAGCTAAAAAATCAAACATTCTTTTGAGAAAAACGAAGTCATTTAACAAAGCACGATGAGATCACCACGTCGCTCCGCTCGTGATGACATGAAGGGAGCACAAGCCAATCCATTTTTAATCCTATGAAATTCAGGTGTGGCCTGTGCTCCCTTCAGATTTTTAACGCCATTCTCCTTCGTTTTTCTCGGCGCTTGCGTAACTCCCCCCGTCCGTGGGTCGGACATACTCAGAGCCCGGCTTTGCCGGATGCCCTCGAAAAGCCTCATCCGAAGGCTAAATCTTCAATGTCGCTTCAGACACACCTGTATTTTGGGAGGAGAATGTTTTTCTTTTTGAATAAATAACATCCTGCCTCATCCAGACTTTCAGGCAGGCGGGCTGGTTCTGAAGTCATCCGGAGGCGAGCGGGCCGAGGAATCAGCGGGCTGAAGAACTTGCCAGCCTGATGAAAGACGGGAGCGGGAAATGTATCTGAATTTTAAAGGATGATGTGACATGAAACTTAGATATTACTTTTTTCTGTTTGTATTGGTGGTTTTAGTTTTGGCGGCGGGGTGTGTATCCAATCAGAAGGCGGCCGTAAAAGAGACAGAGGAGGTCATCACCACCTATCCTTTTTCAGGACCTGACCCGGTCCCCATTCTTATCCGCTCCAGCCTGTGGGGAAGGGGGGCCAGGCTGTACCCTTATTCCTTTTTTGATGAATTCAGCACCGAGCCTGAAGAGAAAACCTGGAAAGTGGTGCGCATGGAAAATCCTTATGTATCTGTGGAGGTGCTTCCCCAGGTAGGGGGAAAAGTCTGGGGAGCTGTGGATAAAGAAACCGGGCTTGAGTTCATTTATAAGAATCATGTCCTCAAATTCAGGGAGATCGCTCTGAGAGGTCCCTGGACCTCAGGTGGGATTGAATTCAATTTCGGCATCGTGGGCCACACGCCTTCCGGGGCTCATCCTGTTGATTATGTCACAAGAAAAAATCCGGATGGAAGCGTGAGCTGCATTATCGGAGCCATGGACCTCCCTTCCCGGACTTTCTGGCGGGTCAATATCAAAGTGCCGGAAAAGGGGGCTTATTTTGAGACAAATTCTTTCTGGTACAACCCGTCTCCATTCAACCAATCCTATTATGCCTGGTCAAACGCGGCTGTTAAAGCCGGTGATGACCTTCAGTATGTTTTTCCAGGTAATGTCCATATCGCTCATAATTATTCGGAACCGCTCGAGTCCTGGCCTATTGACGGCAGAGGGAGAGACCTATCCTGGTACAGGAACAATGACTTCGGCGGCTCCAAAAGCTATTTCACAGTGGGTGAATACGAAGAGCATTTTGGAGGATACTGGCATGATGATGCCTTCGGATTCGGGCACTGGGCACTTTATGATGATATGCCGGGGCACAAAGTGTGGATCTGGGCTTTATCCCGCGAGGGTATGATATGGGAAAACCTGCTCACAGATACGGACGGACAGTACAGCGAACCCCAGGCCGGACGCTTCTTCAATCAGAATGATCACGGATTTTTTTCTCCTGCCCGGTCGGACAAATGGAAAGAGATCTGGTTTCCCTACCGTGATATCGGCCCTATGGATAAGGCTTCTCCTATAGGAGTGTTGAATGTGGAATGGAATAATGGCATGGATTTGGCTTTTTATCCCATCAAGCAAGTGGTTGATGATTTGGTGGTGTTTAAGGGAGAAGAAGAGATTTTTAGAGAGCATCTGCGGTTGGAACCGACCCGGATTTTTAAGCACAGGATCCAGGAGTTGGAAAATTCAGAGGATATCCTGATCAAGATCGGGGATGACCTTATTTACTCCTCTGACCCGCGTTCCAATGATTTGAAAAAACCCATGGATTTTCATGCCTATGAAGGGGAAGACCTGGAAACTCTGTTTCTTCAGGCAGAACAGTTCAGCAAACAGCGGAGTTACTTTGCAGCCCTTGAGAAATATCTGGAAGTTTTAGAGAAAGCTCCTCTCCATACCAGAGCTTTGACCCGAACAGCAGAACTTTACTGCCGGAGAGGGGAATATGAGAAGGCCCTGGTTTTTGTTAAAAAAGTATTGAAAAACGTCATGTATGACCCTGATGCCCATTTTATTTATGGGATATTGTGCCAAAGAGACGGGAATCTTACGGATGCCAAAGAAGCGTTTGCCTGGGCTTCACGGTCATTGAAATGGAGGTCCGCTGCATACGGAAAAACAGCCGAGATATACATGTTGGAAAAAAGATATGAAAGGGCGGTGGATTATTCCCTCAAATCCCTGGACTACAACCGGACCAATATGAATGCCTATCAGGTGATGTGTGCTGCGTACAGAAAATCAGGGCAGGTCAAAAAAGCGAAACAGGTGATTAAGGAGATACGGGAGATAGACCCTTTAAGTCATTTTGCCCGATATGAGACCTTTCTTTTGAAGCAGACCCAAAGGAATTTGGATGATTTTCAATCCATGGTCCGCTGTGAGTACAGAGAAGAGGCCTTTCTTGAACTGGCTCTTTTTTATCTCCAGATAGGCCTTGAGGAGGAAAGCGCCCGTATCCTTGATTCGGTCTCTGATTACCCCACAGCCTGTTACTGGCTGGCCTATGTATGGAGACAGAAAAGCCCGGAAAAAAGCAGCTCTTATCTGGATAAAGCATCATCTCTATCGCCTGACCTTGTGTTTCCTTTTAGAGAGGAGAGCATAAAGGTGCTTCAATGGGCTGCTTCCCTGAGGCCGGATGATTGGAGGGCTAAATATTATTTAAGCCTTATCTACTGGTCCAAGGCCCGCCTCCAGGAAAGCTTGGCGCTTCTTAAAGACTGCGGGGAGCCTGATTTTGCTCCCTTTTACTTTGTGAGGGGATATCTTCTCAAAGGACAGGATATGGATGCAGCACAGGCTGACTATGAAAAGGCTGTCCGTGTACAGGAGGATTCCTGGAGAAACTGGTACAGATTGACTCAATTTTATAATGAGAACAACAGACGGGAAAAAGCTTTGACAACAGCCCAAAAAGCGTTTGAGAGATTCCCCGCTCGAGTGCCGGTCAGAATGGAATATGTAAAAGCTCTGATGAACGAACAGTATTATGAAAAAGCAGCCTCTCTCCTGGATGACACTACGGCTCTCCCTTATGAGGGGGCTACTGGAGTGCACCGGTTGTTTGTGGAGTGTCATATCAATATCGCCCTGGGGTATATGGAAAAAGGCGACTATGAGAAAGCCGTCGAACA
>Ga0207752_1000802_pt1 | contig 14725 bp, 11 predicted proteins | sample Pon2CUnioCityCA_6_FD_187272 | JGI IMG/M metagenome (GOLD analysis project Ga0207752, IMG submission 187272) | Marine sediment microbial community from Union City, CA, USA - Pond 2C Sediment 2 (SPAdes) | ecosystem: Environmental > Aquatic > Marine > Intertidal zone > Salt pond sediment ...
GATGTAGTCCTGGGTGCGGCGGTCGCTCGGGGTCGTGAACATCGTCTCGGTCGGCCCCTGCTCGACCAGGTTGCCCAGATGAAAGAACGCGGTACGCTGCGACACCCGCGCCGCCTGCTGCATCGAATGGGTGACGATGATGATCGTGAAATTGGCGCGCAGGTCGTCGATCAATTCCTCGATCCTGGCGGTGGCGATCGGATCGAGCGCCGAGCACGGCTCGTCCATCAGGAGCACCCGCGGCTTCGTGGCCAGGGCCCGCGCGATGCACAGACGCTGCTGCTGCCCGCCGGACAGCGCCAGCGCCGATTTCTTCAGGTCATCCTTCACTTCCTCCCACAAGGCGGCGGCCTTGAGGCTCTGCTCGACGATGTGCTCCAACTCCCCCTTACTCTTGCCCCCCTGCAGGCGCGGGCCATAGGCGACGTTCTCGAAGATGCTCTTCGGGAACGGATTGGGCTTCTGGAAGACCATGCCGACCCGCTGGCGAAGCCCAACGAGATTCGTGCGCTTGTCGTAGACGTCGTGCCCATCCACGCGAAGGCTGCCCTCGGTGCGGACGTGAGGAATGAGATCGTTCATCCGGTTGATGCTTCGCAAGAACGTGCTCTTGCCGCAGCCGCTCGGGCCGATGATGGCGGTCACACTGCATGGATAAATGTCCATCGTGATGCTCTTGACTCCCACCTTCGAGCCGTAGTACAGACTGAAGTCTTCAGATCGAATCACCGCACACGGACAGGAATCGGCGGCTGCTTCGGCAGCCAATTCCTCTCGACCCGCCATGACGATGGTGGTCCGGACATCTGACCTTCTGATTCGCTCGTCTGTCAGGGCAATCTGCATCTCTTTGCTCTCTTCCGGCATCGAGCCATTCCTTCCGGCGCCAAGGGGCCGGACGTTATTGTCCTCTTAGCTTCTTGAAAACGCGCCACCGCAGGACGATGGCCATCCCGTTCAGAATCAGGATGAGCATCACGAGCGTGACGACCATGCCGTACTGGTTGTGCGGCACCATCATCGCCAGACGGTCGCCGACGGCCATGTCGTAGCTGCCGTACGACAGGGTCCGCGTGGGATCGAAGATGGAATCCGGCACGGCGCCCAGCGAGACGGCGCCCGTGAATAAAATCGGCGCCGTTTCCCCTGCGATTCGACTAAGGCTCAGGATGATCCCCGTCAGGATCCCGGGTAGAGCGGCGGGCAAGGTCACCGTCAGAAACGTACGAGACCGGCTGGCGCCCAGCGCGAGAGAGCCTTCCTTGTACGACTGCGGCACCGTGCGGATGGCCTCCTCGCTGGCCCGAATCATCACGGGCAACGTCAGAATCGCCAGCGTCAGGGACGCCGCCAGGATGCAGGGCTTGGGCTCGAAGCCGAGCAGCGGGAACAAGAACAGTACGAAGAACGCCAGTCCGAACAGCCCGAAGACGATGCTCGGGACGCCGGCTAACGTGTTGATGCACATCCGAATGATTCGCATCACCCAGTTGTCCGACGCACATTCGACCAGATACGCCGCCGAGATCACGCCGAGCGGGATCACGAAGAGCATCCCCAGCACAGTGATGAGGAGCGTGCCGAGGATCTCTGGCCCGACGCCGCCGAAGTAATGGCTGTTGACGTTATCATCGATGAAGAACTGCCAGTAGAACGTGAACCTGGGCCTGAGCATCTTGCCGGCGTTCGCTTCGATGTATGTGAACAAGGGACGGAACGACTCGGGGAACAGATCCGCCCGAGCCGTTCGCTCCATCACCAGCGGCTCGCCGGGCGTCTTCTCGACCCACTGCTCGGCCCACAGGATCCGATCGAGAAGCTCCTGGGCCCGATCCCAGCGGGTGGCCCCGTAACGCAGCATGACCAGCAGGGGCGCCGCCTCGCCGGGACGAGGGCCCAGAAGACCCGGACGTTCGTCCGAATGAAACAGCAGCTCCTCCACTTCCTGCAGGGCGGCGGCATAGTCGTGATGCTTGCTCAGATCGATCTGCCGGGCCACCTGGAGGAAATCGCGGGCGATGGGAAACAGCTTCTCGGCCGATGTGTCTTTGAACTGCGGATGGTCGTCATGCTGAAGCACCTCGTCGACGATCCGCTGGATCTCCTCGATGTCCTGGCTGCCGAACGCCTGCTCGAGCTTGTCTCGAATCTCGCGGGTCAAGCCGCGTAGTTCGGTGTACTGCTCGGGGGAAACGTCCTTGTCGCGCAGCTCTCGACCGAACTCGCGATGAATCTCTCGCACGCGGTCCGACATCGCCTCGACGTCGATTCCCTTCTTGAATGCGTCGATCATCTCATAGACGTTGCGGCGGAATTCCTCCGCTTCGACGATCTCGGCGTCCAAGGCCGGTTCATCGGCGCGATCGAACAGCTCCCTTTGCATCTTGCGAAATTCAACGGTGCCCTTGAAGAACACGGCGCCGCTGCCCCGGTAGACCATGGGCCCGAGCACGCCGATGAGGATGAGCGTCAGCAATACGACCGACAGGCCCGTGGCGACCGTGAACACCTGATCCAGTTTTCCGCGAATTCGCAGATTCATCTATGCTTTCCCCGACGCTTTCTTGGCCCGCGAGAGAAAGTACTCGCTGATGATGTTCAGGCCGAACGTCAGAACCAGCAGCAGCACGCCAATCGCAAAGAGACCGCCGCGGTGCAGGGAGGCCTCCGGCGCTTCGCCCATCTCACCGGCGATGGTGGCCGTCATCGTTCGAATCGATTGCGACACGTCCCACCAGGGATGCGGAATCTGGGTGGCGTTGCCCGAGGCCATCCAGACCACCATGGTCTCGCCGATCGCCCGCATCATGCCGAGGATGACCGCCGCGATGATCCCGCTATGGGCGGCGGGAATCACCACTTTGAAGATCGTCTCCATACGCGTTGCGCCGCAGCCGTAGGAGGCTTCGCGCAGCTCGCGTCCCAGTGCGGAGACCGAATCTTCCGCCACACTGATGATCGTGGGAAGGGCCATGATCGCTAAGATCAGCGCGGCATTCAAGGCATTCGTGCCCGTGCTGAAGCCGAACGTCTCCTGCATCCAGGGCGCCAGGACCAGGACGGCGAAAAACCCGTACGCGACGGATGGAATGGCGGCGAGGACCTCCACGACCGGTTTGACGATGTTCCGGATGCGCCACGAAACGATGTCGCTGAGGAAGACGGCGGCCATAATGCCCAGCGGGACTGCGAAGACGAGCGCGACAAAGGATACGTACAACGAGCCAACAATGATCGCCAGGGCCCCGAACACCGGAGTCTCCGCCGTCGGCCGCCAGTCCTGACTCGCCAGGAATTCCACGATGCTGTACTCAGACAGGAAGTCGACCGAACGCACAATCACGAACAGCAGAATCAGCAGCACGGCGAGCACGGATGTCGAGGTGACCAGAAAGAGAAATGCCCGGCCCAGATAGGAACCGATATATCCTCTCAGATCCTCTCCCGGCGTCAGCACCATCGGCCGACATTCGTCGGCCGTCGGCTCCAGTGTGAGATTCAAGCTGATATCACTCATTCGGGCTCAATCCTTGCGTGTCGCATCTGCGCAGCGCTGCTTTCGTCAATAATCCGTCAACGGCACGAAGCCCTTGGCTTCGACGAGTTCCTGGCCCCTCTCCGTCAGGTAGAAGGCGACGAACTTGTGAACCATGCCGCCCAGCTTGGGATAGCCGTTGGTGAACATGAACAGCGGACGGCTGACCGGATAGGCGCCGCTGGCCACGGTCTGCCGCGTGGGCAATACACCGTCAATCTGCACGGCTTTCACTGCGTTGTCCAGGAAGCCCAGCCCGACGTACCCGATCGCGCCCGCCGTCGTCTTGACCCTGGCGTGGGCCTGCGGGTTGGCGTTGACGTACTCGACGCCCGCGCCCATCGGTTGCTTGCTCATGACGAGGCTCTCGAACGTCTCATACGTTCCGGATGAGGTGTCCCGGCTGATCACGACGATGGGCGCGCTCGAACCGCCAACCTGGCTCCAGTTGGTGATCTTGCCCATGTAGATATCGCGAACCTGCTCGGTCGTGAGGGCTTTCACCGGGTTTGATGGGTGGACGATCACACAGACGCCGTCCATCGCGACGACGTGCGCCACCGGAAGCACGTTGTTGGAAACGGCTTTGGCAAACTCATCCGGCTTCATGAACCGGCTCATCGTGGCGATATCACACCGCCCGTCGACCAGGGCCGCGGCGCCGTCACCGCTGCCGGTCTTCTTGACCGTGATGTCCAGGTCGGAATAGACGCTCTTGAAGTACTCGGCGAAAGCGTCCGCAATCGGTCCCACGGTCGTGGAGCCGTCGATCTGGAGCGTCTCGGCGTTCGCCGCGCCCATCACCAGGGCGATCATCGCTATGCCAACCATACTCTTTTTCATGTTCGAATCTCCTTTTACTCGGGTCCTTCTCTTGATCTTACGTGAGCACCATTAGGATCGTGTTAGCACTTCATTACGATGCCGTTAGGCATGTAGATATATCCGGCTCATCAGAACTTGAGCACGATGTCGGCCATCAGCCTGTCGTAATCCACATCGCTGTTGCGTTCATCGAACTCGTTCATATAGTATGTGAGGTTGGCCGCGACATTCTTGGCGAGTGCATAGCCGAACGCAAAGCGGTAACCTTCGCCCCCAGTGCCGCCTCCAAGGAAGTCGGAACTCGTGAACTGCCCAACGACGGCGTCGCGCTCGAGGTTCCGGTAATCCACCTCGAACTGCCACGATCCGGGATTCTTGGCCTTGTTGATCTGAGCGCCGATGAGCCAGCCCGTATCCTCGTCCGCGACGGCCGTGTTCTGGACGTAGTCGCCGAAGAACAGAATCGGCATGCCGCCGATCTCCGTGCCGAACTCACCGAACACCTCGAACAGGTCGTAATCGCCGGCATAGACGCCGCCGACGCTTGTGTTGCCGAAGAAGCCGTCGAAATCGCTCTCGGTTTCGATGTTGCCGTAGTCGTACCAGCTCGCGCCGGCAAGAACATGGGTCGGCTCGGCCAGTTGATGCTTCACGTAGGCCTGGATGCCCCACAAGGACGTATCGGCATCGCTCGATCTCTCTTCCACCCAGAAGCCGCCCCCCACGACATTCACAGCGGTCTGGTCGCCCAGCGGCACGCCGTATAGAAACGCGGCGCCCTCAGGGGTGAGATCGCCGTCCCAGATCAGCTCGTTTTTCGCTGGCTTGTACCACGGATTGCCGATCTTGCCGGCCAGGACGTTGAGCCCTTCGATCCAGTTCGGGTGGTATCCCAAGAACGCCTTGTCAAGCCAGACATCCTTCTTGGAAGACCAGTCATCCAACGTCTGGTTTGTGGAGACCGGATCGCTGTCTCCCGTAGCCAGTCGAAAGCCCAGGTTCCATTCTTCATTCACCTCGGCGTCAAGGCCGAGACGCGCGCGGATGCGGTTGCGGTGACGGACATCTCTCTCGCGCTGGTCGATGTACTCGTAACGATACCGGAAGTCGCCGGACCAACGCAGCTTGCTGGCCCATTTCAGCACGTCGGGAATCTCCGCTGCCCTCTCCTCGGTCGCCCGGGCGCTCACTTCGTCGATCTTCTCGTTGAGGGCCTTCTCTTTGAGTCTCTGGCGCGCCTCCAACTGATTGATCCGGTCCTGCAACTCGGCCTGCTTTTGCTTCTGCGCCTCAAGCTCGGCCTGAAGCTGGGTCAGATCATCTTGCGCCCCCGCAGCCGCCGGCCACAGCAGGACCGTTGTCCAGAAGACCAACAAGCCCAGAATTCCGTTCCGCCATTGCCCATTCTTCATCGTCGCGTCTCCAAAACGATTTCGATACGTGGCGTCATCCCCAAGCCAATCTCGGGGAACGATCATCCAACGCCTACGCAGGTAAATACCGGCCGTGCGTTAGGGCCGAATCAGGCTTCTGTTAGAATCTCATTAAACTTGGCGAAATGCCGCTCTGTCCGGACTGAGAATCGAATTGTGTGGAGGGAGGAACACGACATCCGCTGCTCGGGAGGTAGACAGGGCAGGCGGGAACACGGGGTCTGCTATGGCTGGTGCGGGAGATGGATAACGAAGGTGCTGCCGGCGCCCGGCGTGGTCTCGACGGTAACATGCCCGCCGTGGACCTGGACAATATGCTTGACGATCGCCAGACCAAGACCGGTGCCGCCGAGCTTCCGGCTGCGGCTCTTATCGACGACATAGAAGCGCTCGAAGATCCTCGACACGTGCTGCGGCGGGATTCCGCAGCCGTTGTCCTTGATCCGGATCGTGGTTTCATCGGCCTGCTGCTCGGCCCGGACCTCCACCGTGCCGCCCCGGTCGCTGTACTTGATCGCGTTGTCGACGAGATTGAGCACGGCCTGCTCCAGCAGCGGACCGTTGACGCGGGCCTCCAGCCCCTCATCACAGATCAGGTCAAGCCGCATCTGCTTCTCTTCCGCTCTCACGCTGGCTGAATCGATCGCCGCATCGAGAACGTCCTTGAGCTTGCACGGTTCCAGGGAAATGGCCCGCCGTTCAACATCGTCCTCCAGATGGGACAGGCTGAGCAGATCGTTGATGATGGCATTGAGCCGCTGGGCGTGCTTGACGATGATGCCGAGATACCGTTGGACCTGCTCGACGTCCGATCCTCCCTCCTGCAGGGCCTCGGCGAAGCCCTGGATGGATGTCACGGGCGTTTTCAACTCGTGCGAGACGTTGGCGACGAAATCCCGGCGGAGATTCTCGAGCCGATGGATGCGCGTCATGTCACTGAGGACAATCACGGCACCGGCGCGCTGCCCCCGTGGATCGACGAGGCCGGCTCCATGGGTGTGAAAGAACCGCCCGTCCTCCGTCGGAAAGGAGACATCTCCTTCCGTAGGTTTGTCACTGGCGAGCGTGTCACGGACGAACTGCTGAAGGCCGACGTTGCGAACAACTTCCTCCACGCTGCGGCCCCGCGCCTGCGCCGCGTCAATGTTCAGCAATTGTGCCGCTGCTTTGTTGATGCTGACAATGCTCCCGATGGAATCCACCGCGAAGACCCCTTCCGTCATGCTGGAAAGCACCGTCTCCAGTTCGTTGCGTTGTTGCGTAATGGTGAAGATCCTGTCGTCAAGCTGGGTCGCCGTCTCATTGAGCGCCTTGGCCAGATCGTCCAGTTCGGCGACTCCGGCTGCGGGAACACGCAGGTTGAGCTGGCCTCGGGCGAAGAGCTGGGCAATCCTTCTCATGCTGACGATGGGCCGGCTGATGTTGCGCGAGATCACGAGGCTCAGCAGCGCCACGCAGAGCACAATGGCCGCACCGGCCCAGAGAATGCTGGCGCGCATCTCCCCGATGACCTGGTCGATGGCGGTGGCGGCGACGGCGACCCGGACCACGGCCCGAGGCTGCCCGTCCACCCGGATCGGAACGGCCACGTACATCATCTTCTTGCCAAGCGTCGAGCTGAAGCGGACCGACTGACCGGCCCCGGTTCTGCGCGCATCGAGAATCTCCGGACGATCCGAATGGTCCTCCATAGCGGCAGGGTCTTCGTGGGAATCACCCAGGACCCCGCCGGCCGGCGCAATGACGGTGAACCGCACGCGGCCTTCTACGGTCCCGCCAAGGCTCTTGCACAGCTCATCCACATTTCCCGGTTGGGCCGTCGTCAGCGTCTGGGCCACCTGCGGCACGACGATGTCGGCCAGGGTGCGCAGCTCATCGCGCATCTGCCCGTGGTAAAACTCGCGGAACGTGTGAGAGAAGTAAGCCGTCGCGGCGGCCAAGGCCAGCAGGGCGACGACCAGGAAGGACGGATAGAGTTGCCAAATCAGTCGCCTTCGGAACATAGCCAATCTCCGGCTGCGCCGGTCATCGCGCCTGTCAATGCAGGCAGCGCTCTACCGGCGCGTCACGTTTCCTCAGCGGCAAGTTGATCCGCATCGTGCCTGACGCCGGGCGCCGCTTTCGGCTCAACTCCCGCCCGCTGCAGCCCGCCGATGACGGCCTGAGCGATATTGGTCAGATGGTCGCGCACCGTATCCACATTGCCGACTTGCCTGTTTACGACCAGAATAACCACTTCCCGATCAGGTAGAAGAGCACGGTCAAGCCCGCTGCGATTGGAACGGTGGCGAGCCAGGAGGCAAAGATTGACTTAACGACTTTGCGGTCAATAGCAGTGATGCCGCGGGCCAATCCCACACCTAAGATCGCGCCAACCATGGTGTGCGTGGTGGATACAGGCAGGCCCATCTTCGAACAGGTCAATACCGTCATCATGCCGGCCAAGTTCGCGGCAACACCGCGTGAGGGCGTAATCTCGGTGACTTTTGTCCCAACCAAGCGCATCACGCGGTAACCGAACGTAGCCAGGCCGACGGCGATGCCAAAGCCGCCGAGAACCAAAAAACGTGTGTCCACCTGGACCGCGCCGGGGACCGCGTTGGTCTTGACGATTTCCGCTACCGCGGCCAGCGGCCCAATGGCATTCGCCACATCGTTGGCCCCCTGCGCAAAGGCTACCGTACACGAGCTAATGATGACCAGTACCACGAAGGTTCTCTCGACCTGTGCGAGCTGTTGCTCCACGGGGACTTCGCCACTGCAATTGCGATTCCTCCCGTCAAGGAATATGGAAATGCTTGCCGCGGTGAGCCCTCCGAGAATGCTGAAGGCAATCGCCTTGGGAGCACTGAGGTCAAGATGCAGGTTCTTCAAGCCTCTGTAGATGATGGCCAGAATGATTGTGGTAAAGACGACAAAAAAGCAGACTGGTACGCCTTTTCGCGCAGCCCTCACAGGTTCTTCGGCAGACAGAATGTAACGCAAGATCAACTTGAATATGACAAAGGCTATGATCCCCCCGGCCAGTGGCGAGATAAACCAACTGGCAACAATCTGCCCCAGCTTAGCCCAGTAGACATATCTGAGTCCGGCTTCCAGAATTCCAAACCCGACGACGGCTCCAACGATGGAATGTGTGGTGGAAACCGGCATGCCAAAGCACGAGGCAAGATTCAACCACACTGCCGCAGCCAAAAGCGCGCACAGCATGCCGTGTGCGAGCATACGGGGATCGTTGGTGAATGCCTGCGTGTCTATTATTCCCTTCCTGACGGTATCGGCGACGTGGCTGCCTACCAGCACGGCTCCGCAGAAATTGCAGGCCGCTGCCAGGACTACCGCCCAGAAGACCGTCATCGCCTTTGAACCGACCGCGCAAGCCATGGAGTTGGCCACATCATTGGCACCGATATTCCACGCCATGTAGAAGCCAACTACAATTGCTGCGATAACGATCATTTCCATAGGCACAATGTCTCTTCAGGGCAGGCTGGGCTACTTCTTGCGAATGATGAGACGCAGGTACTTGGCGGTTCCTTCGGCGTTGTTGGCGACACTCGCGAGCGTCTTACAGTACTTGTCGAGGAAGAAGATGGTAACGGGGTCGACTTTTTCTTCTATGCTGTATAAATGGCGAGCAAATTTCCTCTCAAGACGATCTGCTTTCCATTCTTCTTCGCCGATTCTTTCAATGCCTTTCAGCACTTTCTCGGCTTCTTCGCCGGTAAAAGCGGCCTCTGCGAGCGTCGAAAGTTCGCTCTCCAGACTCATTAACTGTTCGCTGACACTGATGACTTGCTCAACAAAGGCCAGAAAATCAGCTTTGAGTTCTTCCGGAATTCTGGTCTTGCGCAGCAGCAGCACAACAGCGAAATCCTCCGCGGCATCTGCGACGTCGTCCTGATACGCCAGAAACCGGCTTAGTTCATGTTGTCCGATCGAAAGGAAGTACGCTTTGGCGAGTTTATCGCGCAATTCCGTTTTGATTTGGTCTGCCTCATGCTCGGTTTTCGACATCACATTGTGTAATTCCTCGATCTTTTCATAGTCTTCCGCCAGCAGCGCGCTCGCCAAGGGCCGAATAAGCTCAACACACTCGTGCACTTTCTTGGCGTGCTCATGCAGTTGGGCGAAAGGCGACGGAGCAAAAAACCTCTCTAAGACTCTCATTGTTCACTCCTTAGGCCAAAACTTGCTGTTTAGCATCAGTTTGGGCGAGACTTCCCATTCGTACGTGCTCAGCTACGACGGTGAACCGCATCGTCAGTAGAATAACATCTCTGATCATGTTGAGCCCTTGTCAAACCCCGCGAATCGCTAAGAACCCACGGGAGCGCTCTTTCTGCTTGTTTTTGGAAACCGGGTCAAGCCGCTTTCGGTATATAACTGGTCTCCGGCCCGGCCGGGTATCGCATCTGTCAATACAGGCAGCGCTCTGCCGGCGTGTCACGTCTCTTCAGCGACAAGTTCATCCGCATCGTGTCTGTCGCCCGGCGCTGCTTTGGGCTCGATCCCCGCCCACTGCAACCCGCCGATGACGGCCTGCGCGATATTCGTCAGGTGATCGCCCACCTTCTCGACGTTATCGACTACGTCGATGAAGATCAGCCCGGCCTCGGGGGAACAGGCGCCTTCGCGCATTCGAGCCACATGGCTACGACGAAACTCAATCTGCATCCTGTTGAGATTCAGTTCGTTCGTGATCGCCGCCCTGGCCGCCTCTACGTTCTTGCTCTCGAGGGAGTCAATCACGCGATCGAACATCTGCTCGATCTCTCGACTCAACCGTGTGGCCTCCTCGAGGGCCGAACCACTAAACGGGAGCCTCTGCTCGATCTTGCGCTCCGCGATTTCCGCGATGTTGACCGCGTGGTCGCCAATTCGTTCCAGGTCATTGACGGTGTGCAGCAGCACGGGAAGCTCGACAGCGACCTCATCAGACAGGTGTCTCCTCGAAAGCTCGGAGAGATAGGTGGTGATCTCGAACTGGAAGACGTCGGTGTAATCTTCGAGCTCCCGAACCGATTTCAACGGGCGCGGGTTGCCATCCACGACCCCTTCAATTGCGGCACAGATGGCGCTCTTGGCCGTCTGGGCCATGCGAACGATCTCTTTCTGGGTCTGCTGCAGCGCAATCTCGGGCGTATCGAGGAGATGTTTCTCAAGGACAACCGGCCGCATCGCCGCATCGCTCGGTCTTTCACGCACGACCCGCACGACGAGTCGGGCGAGCATGTCCGCCGCCGGCAGAAAGATGGCCGAGTTTCCCACGTTGAACACCGTGTGCGCGATGGCGATGGACATCGCGATGGTGGTCGGACTCAGTTCCCAGGGCGAAACGAGTTCCACGAGGTTTCCGAACCAACCGACGTATATGAACGGATAGGCAATAGCGCAGCCGGCGATGTTGAAGATCGTATGGGCCCAGGCGGCGCGCCGGGCATTCAGATTGGCCTGCAAAGCGGCAAGCTGCGCCGTGATGGTCGTGCCGATGTTGCTGCCGAGCACGAAGGGGATCGCTACGTTCAAGGCCACATCCCACTGCTGCCCGAACGCCCCTCCGACGGCCAACAACTGCACCACGGCAATGGCGGCGGAACTGCTCTGCAAGAGCATGGTCACGACTGCGCCCGCCAGGATCGCCAGCATGGGGTACTTGGCGAGAGCGACAAAAAGTTCCTGGATCCTGGGGCTCTCCTCAAGCGGCGCAAACGCGTCCTTCATGAAGCCGATGCCCACGAAGAGGATGCCAAAGCCCAGAAGGATCTGGCCGACGTTCTTCATCCTGCGCGTGCGGCCGCCGATGTTCAGGAGAAAGCCCAGAGCCACAGCAGGAAGGGCATAGGCGGTGATCTTGAAGGCCCCAAGCCCGGAGATCGAGACCAGCCAGGCCGTGGCAGTCGTGCCCACGTTGGTTCCGATAATTACACAGATCGCCTGCCGGAGCGTGAGCAGACCCGCATTGATGAAGCCGATGACCATGACCGTCGTGGCCGAACTGGACTGGATCAAGGCCGTAACGGCAGCACCGACCAGAAAGGCCATCAGGGCCCTCTTCGTCATGGCCTCGAGGATTTTCTTGAGTTTGCGGCCCGCAACCGCCTTGAGACCGTCCGACATAAGTTTCATGCCGAACAGGAAGAGACCCAACCCGCCGATTGTGCAGAAGATACAGTCTTTGATCATATGGCTCGTTTGATAGATGGAAAAGCCTCAACGGCTCTTCAAACAACTCCTTCTACGCGTTTTGTCCGGTGCCGTCAAGGTGTTTTTCCGCCGTCGCTCGACGGGACCTCAATCGACGAATCGATAGCCGACGCCTCGCACCGTCTCAATGTACTTTGCGCACGGGCCCAGCTTCTTTCGCAGCGAGACGATCTGCACGTCGATCGCTCGGTCGGTCACCAGGTAGTCATCGCCGTGGACGGCATCGACAATCTGATAGCGGGTGAATACCCGTCCCGGCCTGCCGGCCAATGTATGAAGAATGTTGAACTCCGTCAGCGTCAGCTCAATGGGCCTGCCCGCGATCAGGATCTCGTGCCGGGCCGGATCGATCACCAGATCGTGAATTTCCACCACCCCTTCACGGTCGGTCTCCTCCCGTTTTCGGCGCAGAATCCTGCGAATCCGCGCGACCAGGACCTTGCCGCTGAAGGGCTTGGTCATATAGTCGTCGGCACCCAACTCCAGTCCGGTGATGATGTCGGCCTCCTCGCCTTTAGCCGTCAGCATGACGATGGGGACCTGCTGCGTCCTGGGGTCGGCTTTCATTCTCTTGCAGACTTCCAGACCGTCCACGTCGGGCAGCATGAGATCCAGTACGACCAAGCCGGGCGGCTGGGTCTGAACCAGCTTCAGGGCCTGCTCCCCCGTCTCGGCGAGAACCACTCTGAAGCCCTCTCGGCTCAGATGCAGCTCCACCAGCTCACGGATATCCTCTTCATCGTCCACGACAAGAATCGTTGCCTTCGCCATCGTCACTCCTTCCCACGTCCTCTAACACAGAATTAGCGGGATTCTAGCGCGGCCCTAATCGCCCCCTAACTTCCATTTCGTATCTCTCTTGAAAGAGAAGACAATCCGCCTTTTTGGGAATCGACAATGTCCAACCTGCTCGTTGAGGTGTTGTGTGGAATCGGAGCCATGTACCTGGCGATTCACGTCGGCTGTTTCGCGCACACGATCCTCCGACGCCGTCGCCCGTCGGGGACGGCCCCCGCGCCGCGTCCCGGCTTCGATCCGGAGAGCTACGAGACCGAGAGAACGATGCACGAAGTTCGTACGTCGTGAGGACCTCCGCTGTGATCGAGGGTGCATGGACAGGATCAACCTTTCCTGATGTTCTCGGATATGGCCGCTAACAAAACCTCAGGCTTGACGGGCTTTTCCAGCACTTTCTTGACCGGCAGCCAGGTCTCGTCCGGCTCGAACCCGAACGGCAAGCTCATGTCCTGACGGATTCCGGTCAAGATGATGATCGGAGTGGCCTGGAGCGCCTGATCCCCATGCAGCTCCCGGGCAATATCGAAACCCTCATGCTTCGTGGCCATCATCACATCGAGAAGAATGATATCCGGATCCTCGGCCTTCGCCTTTTCGACGCCCTCTCTGCCGTTCAAGGCGGTGTGGACCTCATAACCCTTGGCCTCGAGCAAATCCGACATCGCATCGACGAATTCCGGATCATCATCAATCATCAGCACCTTGTTTGCCATTACCTGCTCCTTTAATTCACGTACATGCCAATCCAATCGATATTCCGGACGGCTGCGCTGCCCGACGGAAAGCTTCGCGGTCACATCGAGCGACAGTGTAGTCTCTTCGATGGTCTGTCTCAACCGGTCAGGGTTGAGATTATCGCTCTTTATCGCCCAGCAAGGTAGCGGGCCGGGCTACGAGGATGCGTTACGCTTCTTCGGCTTGTGGAGGGGATGCGAACGGAGCATCCGCTGTTTCTCGCCCGTGCTGCGAGGTTTCTGGATTTCGGTGATGATCCGGCCTCGGCGGAAGATAGTGACGGAGCCGGTGGATTCGCTGACGGTAACGGCGATGGCATCGGTGATCGCGGTAATGGCCGCCGCCGCATGGTGCCGGGCGCCCAGGCCCCGCGGTAGTTCAAACTCCTCCTGGCTGGCCGTGCGGATGTACGTGCCGCAGGTCTCCATCGTTCCGTCCTCGCGGATGATGAACGCTCCATCCAGTGTCGCTAACTCCTTGACGGTCTCTTCGAGCGAGGAATCCAGGATATTCCGCTCGCTCGGCGGATAGCCCTTGAACGGATTGAGCACGAGCTGGCGGGTCAGGGGAAGCACGCGGTCGGTATCGCCGATGATGAACATGGCCCCAAGCGCCCTGCCCTCGCGACCCTCGCTGCCCAGCTCGGACGCGATATCCACGACCCGCTCGATGACTTCCGGGAGGATCGACGGCATTGTCGCCGTCAGCTCCGCTCCGGAGGCGAAGATCTCATACTCGCGCCCGACCTCTGTGACGATGATCGTATCGAGCGTTTTGGCGGCGGCCAGACCGGAGAGAAAGACCACTCGATCCCCGTGCTTGATCAAACCCCGCGAGAGGGCCAGAAAGACAGCGATTTTGACCTGTCCCATACGCGTCAGCGGCACATTTGGCACACGCAGGCATTGGATTGCCCCGGGATGGCACTCCCGATCCTTCGCCGGGCTCTTGGTGACGCAGAAAACTCTCGCGTTGACCGGGAGGTCAAGGTCCCGTTCCTCCTCGTCCATCGCATCGACATAGACGAACAGGGCCGTCGCACCGCAGGATTCCGCGATCCCGGCGGCGTGCTGCAGCAGGCTGCTCGTGATCGTGCGGGCCGCGGTTTTCTCCTGGTCCGACCGGCTCTGGTTCGCCTGGGCTTGTGAGTGGCTTGCGGGCTCTTCTGTCATGTCTTTCCCTTCCCAGCGGC
>Ga0207752_1000803_pt1 | contig 14705 bp, 7 predicted proteins | sample Pon2CUnioCityCA_6_FD_187272 | JGI IMG/M metagenome (GOLD analysis project Ga0207752, IMG submission 187272) | Marine sediment microbial community from Union City, CA, USA - Pond 2C Sediment 2 (SPAdes) | ecosystem: Environmental > Aquatic > Marine > Intertidal zone > Salt pond sediment ...
TCAAAACGGTCCACGGCGCTCCAGTCGTAGTCGCCCCGGGGGTTGAACCAGGCGTCGTCCCAGGAGCCGCGTTCCGTGAGGTCCTCGAGCGGGATTCGCACTTGCTGCCACAGGCCGTTCCAGGCGGCGATCTTCCCATCGATGGTCGTGCCCATTCGCCAGGGGTGGTCATCCGGGTCATCCGTCTTCGTATCGACGAAGCGGATCTCGACTTGCGCCCCCGGCGTGTCGCCGCAGATCCAGAGCACCAGGCAACCGCCTCTCTGCACAAGCAGCGTGAGGTCCTTGTTCGGCCGGAAGTCAAATCCGATCGTGTTGTAGCGGCTGATGCCCGTACAATGGATGCAGTACAGGCCTTCCGCTGGGTCGATGTCCCAGTAGTAGTCGAGCGTTCCCTGGCTGAGCCAACCGAAGCCCGACACGCGCGGGGCCATGTAGTCTGTGTAGATGGGGAAGCCTCCAACGTCCGGGGTCATCACGAACGGCGTCTGCTCCGGGGCCGTCAGGTCGAGCGCCTCGACCAGCGGGATATTCAAATCGTGCTCGAACAGCTCGTTCGTCCCGGCTTCAAACAGGCCGAAGCCCCCCTGATAGTCCCACATGGTCCAGGCGACGCCCTTCTCCTCTAAGTACGTGCGGACGACCTCGTACCAGTGAACGCGGTGCTCGTCGTTGCTGTTTCGCATGTAGACGCCAAGCTCGCCGCAGAAGACCGGGATTTGCCGCCGGTCCCGAAAGTCCGCCGCTATGTCGATCCGTTCCTTCACGCGTTTGATGGTCCCGTCGCTACTATATCCGGATAGAGAACTCTCTACCCAGGTGCCCTGCAATTCCGGCGGGCACGAGGGCATGTCGTCCACGCCGTACGGGAACGGCACGCCGGCTAACGGCACCATCGACGGATCGGTCCAACCGGCGCCCTGATGCGTGAACAGGAATGGATCGTAGAAATGAAACGAGTAGATCAGGTTGTCGTCGCCATAGACGGGCAGATACTGTAGGTTGTTGTAGCTGCCCCACCCCGCCCCGGTGACGACGATGGTGTGCGTCGGATCGACCGCCCGAATCGCATTGATGACCTCCTGCTGAATCTGGGCCCACCGGTTGTCGGAGATCCCGTGCGGCTCGTTCAGGATCTCGTAATAGAGCAGCGGCGAACGGTCCTTGTAGTGCTCCGCCATCTGCGACCACACGGGCACCAGGACCTTGTCGATGTCCGGCGCGGTATCGGAATCCACGTCGAACGTATGATTGTCGAGGATCAGGTGCAGCTCCAGCTCTTCCGTCCAGTCGACGATCTGGTCGAGGAAATAGAAAAAGAGCGGATCGATCGTATAGTTCGGCTCCCCGTCGGTCATGAAATGCAGGTTGATCGGCAGCCGGATCACGTCGCAGCCCAGGCCCTTGATATTGATGAGGTCCTGCTTTGTGAATCTGGTGAACTGAATCTCGCGGGGACTGCCGACTTGCAGCCAGCCCGTGAGGTTCACGCCGCGGTGGAAAGGGGTCTCCAGCACGGCCCCCGGCCTCGGACGCACCGTCGCCCCGCCGCACACGCCGGCCAACAAAAGTAACATCAGTACCACTAAGAGGCGAAATTTCATGCCCAAATCTCCTCCAATCTGACCTACAGCTTGGCCTCCCACAATGTCCATTATACCAGTTCGCGGACGATACTTCAAACCCATGTCTGCAAACCTGGCAATCCGGGCGTGACCGTACACTGCACTGCAACCTTCCTCATTCTCCGCGCGGCCGCTCGCCTTGGGAAATAGCCGAAATCAGCGGTCTTTTTCCGGTTGACAGCCGGCTGTGGGGGCGGATAGAATTACAGCCGTAGAAGTCAAATATGCGGCTGTAACTCAATGGTAGAGTGCTACCTTCCCAAGGTAGATGTTGTGGGTTCGAATCCCATCAGCCGCTGTTTGTTTTGCCTCCCTACGACGCCGATACCGAGAGCACGCGGACTCCGGCATCTTCAGGGTATCTTCAGCCACGCAACAAGTCCCCCCTGCCTTGGAGCCGATGGGGCGCTATGAGTACTTGAGCAGGTACAACATCAGGAAGAACAGGATCGCTCCCCACACCCTGACCATCACGCCCAGTTTCTCCTGGGTGGCTCGGCGGCCTATTTTGTTCGCCGCCCATACGACCAGCGGAAGACACGCGGTCGCGACTCCGATTCCCGCAAGGACGTCGCTGGCGTAGTGAACGCCCATCACGATGCGGGCATAGCCAACCGCCAGGGCGACGGCCAACACGGCACCTCTCATAACCCGGCCCCACCACCGTCGATTGGAGACGAATATCGTAAAAGGCAGTGCCAGGGCCATGCTCTTCGTGGCGTGCCCCGACGGCATGGACGGTGTCGCTGGATGCGACAGAGGCGTGATTTCATCCGCATATTCGACGAAAGGCCGGGGCCGATTGAAGACCGGTTTCAGCAGGTCGCCCGTTATCCCGCCGATGCCGTATGAGAAGATGATCAGCAGGTAAGCCATGTGGGCCCCTTTGGGCGTCTTGAATCGTACGGCAAGCACGAGGTGAGCGAGGACGACGAATACGATGAATGCCATGCCGTACCCGGAAATCGACTTGAACACGCCGGCCGCGCTGTCGTTGCCGCGAAGCGCGTTGTGCTCAACCAGGATCAGCCGGTCGATGTCGCCCTGCGTCCAGAGTGCCAGCGCCACAGCCCAAAGCAGCACTGCAGCGACAGCGACGAACGCCCACGCGCGTCGGCCAAGGACAAGCGGGGTGACCGGTGTCCTGGTCTCCCCCGACTTCGTTTTGGACAATGCCTCGCCGATTCTCTGTCGGATCCGTAGCACCATCTTTTCTCCCCGTCAGAACGATGATGATCCCCCACTAAAGAGCACCCCTGCGCGGGCCGCCGGACGTGGGCGGCGAGCCTTGTACCCGCATTGTCAGATGTTCGGTTTGATCACGTCCTCGCGTTTGATCTCGTAGGTCTTGCCGCGCCAGGCAAGAGTGGCTGGGCCGAAGGCGTGGAAGATGCGGAGGCTGGCGGACTCCTTCAGGGGCTTATCGTCCGTCGCACGCAAAGTGAAGAGCGCTCCGTCGCCGTAGTCCTGGCCGTTCCAGTGGCGGGCATGGAATGCTATGAACCGCGGCCCTTCTACGATGAAGCCCCACGGCGGCAATACGGTGCGGCCGCCAGTTGGTGAATGCATGTCGGCCGGGTTTGGGCCGAAGTTGACGGTGACTGTCGTGGCCTCCGGACCATCGCCGTAGGTGGCCCGTCTGACGTTGCCATCGGCCGTGAGGAACTCGAATTGGCTGAGCCGGTCGTGGGCCGTGACGTGATGCAGTGGGCCGAGCACTTCGTGGGTGTTCTTCAGAAATACGTCGAGTGGGTGCAGGCCTTCCGCCCAGCCGTTGTCGCTGCGCGTGTAGCACGCGTTGGGTTCCGTCGCCGCAGACCTGTCGCCTCGGGGCGACTGCCAATAGAGGTGATCCGGGAACGAATGGTAGTGCAGCGGGCGGGCGCAGAGGACATGATGGGCGACGTACTGCCCCGCATCCTCGGCCCGGTAGCCGTACTTGCCATAGCAGACCTGACAATCGTGGTAGGCCATCTCGAAGAATGGGATCGTCTTCGCACCCAGATCCTCCGGCTTGAGCTGGTGGTAGTAGCGCCCGCCTACGCCGACGAGGCCCTCGAAGAAGTCGCTGTGGGGCAAGGCCCATTCGCGCCCGCACTCGCTGCCGAAGACGCCGAAGGTGTTGCGGGCGTAGTCGCTGAGCAGGATCTTCCACGCGATGTCGTCGTTGCGCCCGATGGGATGGTTCGGGTCGTGACATTCGCGCGGGCCGACGGCGTAGGTGGTGTCGATGAAATAGCTCCACGGCTTGAAGAGATCGCGAATGGCCCCAAGATTCTGCACCCGCTGGGCAAGCTCCAGTTGCTTCGGGGCACAGACCATGTATGCTCGTCCCCCGAGCCAGCGACCACCGGTGATGAGCGAGCCATCCGGGCGCTTTTCGATGAAACTCGGGTCCCAGCTCTTTGCGTCGCGGTACATGTCCTGCACGTTGTCATGCAGACAGGCCATATAGCCCAGCTTCTGGATGCGCTGGACGGCGTCCGCCAGGGCCTCGTTGCCGCCGCACTCTGGATTGGCCGGAAGGTTGTCCGGGTGCCGGACGTCGTACCCCCCTTCCGTCCAGCCGCCTATCATGAAGAAACATCGCTCGATGCCCACGTCCTGGCGCAGATGCTCCGCGATCCGGGCGGCCTCGTCGAATGTCCAGCGGACGTTGACGGACTCTTCGGCCGTGCTCTCTTCGTTCATGCGACGCGCCAGGCACGTCCAGAGCTTCGCGTTCGAGGCGCCGAGCATGAGTTCCAGGTGCGGGTCACGCCGAATCTTCTCCTGCAACGTCACGGCGAAGCCTTGCCCCTCTGCATACCTGCGGTACTCGCGGGCAATCGTGTCCCAGTCGCCCTTGCCCAGCGGCATCAGCCGCAGCGTCTTCGCCGGGCCGCGCAGCTCGAACGTCGCCGTGAGTCTGTGTCCATCCGCAACGGTTCTCTCCAACTCCGCAAACACGTACGCATCGTCCCATGTCGCGATCAGGACCGAGCCCTGTTTCACAAAGCCGAGCATGTTCATGTGGCAGCCTTCGTACTCAGATGTACCGAACCCCCGTTTGAAGGCCTTGTCGCTCTCAGCCGGAACGAGCAACCCTTCTCGACAGGGCACGATGATATAGCCGCCTTCCGCACTGGTGATTGCCAGCGCATCGCCGAGGGCCCGGATCGTCTCGCTGCCGCTCTTCTCATAGCTCAGTTCCAGCATCTGCCCTCCGCCGCCGAGCGAGAAGACCACGGCGGCGTTGTTTTCCCCGACGAACCGGACGGACTGTCCCGACAGTTTCTCCACGCGAACCGGCTTTCCCTGCAATCCGGAATCCGCCGTCCCTTCGGAAGGCCATCGCACGCCCGATCGCTTGTCCAAGAGCGTCCATTGTGCCGTCTCATCATCGATTTCGACGACAAGGCAGTCGCTTTCCAGTCGGAAAGTCCCGGCCCGGCCGGCGGCCGTCGTCAGCAACAGCGCGCAGACCAAGAACGGAAATCTCCCCTGAATCGTTCGCACGAGGCTTCGGTACGTCATGGAAGGCACCTCCAACAAGAGCCGCAAGAAACACGATTATCGTTCGCCCAACAAGGTAGCGAGCGAGCCGCACAAAGGCAAGCACGTTGTAACGCACCGGCCAGACCGTATCGTCTCTTGCTCAAGCTTGCTGAGGCATCGTCGGGGTGAGACGCAGCCCGGCATCATCCGAATCGAACAGGTGAATCTTCTCGATGTCGATATTCACCTGGATCTCTTCACCGGTTTGTGCCGTCTCGGACGGAGGACAAGAGATAATGCACTGCTCTCCGGAGGGCACTTTCACATACACGTCGGTTCGCGAGCCAAGCAGTTCGATGAGGTCCACCCGGCCGCCAAGTATGGTGTCCTTCTGCTCCGCCGGCGGGACTAGCGACAGGTCCTGCGGACGGATTCCGACGATGATTGTGTCGTCGGCGCGATCCGCTGCAAGAGATCGCAGAGACGGGGGGAGGCTGATGCAGTCGCCCGCAAACTCCAGAGAAGCGGCTCCCCCCTTGAGCCGGAGCCGCCCCGTCAAGAAGTTCATGGGAGGGACGCCAAAGAAGCCCGCTACGAATCTATTGACCGGCCGGTCATAGATGTCCGGCGGGCGGCCGACCTGCTGCATTCGCCCCTCGCGCACTACGCAGATACGGTCGCCCAGAGCCATGGCTTCGGACTGGTCGTGCGTGACGTAAAGCATGGTCGCGCCGAGCCTTTGATGCAGGGCCTTGATCTCCGATCGCATGGCGAGGCGAAGGCCGGCATCCAGGCTGCTCAGCGGCTCATCGAAGAGAAACACCGCCGGCTCGCGCACAATCGCCCGGCCCAGAGCCGCACGTTGCCGCTGGCCGCCTGAAATGGCCGCCGGCTTTCGATCAAGCAAGCCCTCTATGCCTAACATTTGCGCAACGGAACGAATTCGCCGCCTGATCTCTTCCCCCGACTGGCCGCGCCGGCGCAGGGCGAAAGCCAGATTGTCGTAGAGGTTCATATGAGGGTACAGGGCGGCATCCTCGAAGACCATGGCGATGTTGCGTTCCTTGGGCGAGGCATCGTTGATCATGTTGTCCCCGAGGCGGATTTCGCCCGAGGTCAAGGTCTCCAGGCCAGCGAGGAGTCGCAGGATCGTTGTCTTGCCGCACCCGCTCGGTCCGACAATCGCCATGAGCTCGCCATCGCGAATATCCAGAGAGAGTTCGGCGACCGCCGTGACGCGCCGGCCGAATACCTTGGTTATGTTTTGCAGGGAGACGGATGCCATAGCTCTGGGTCAAAGACGTTAGAATGGATTCAGTCGCAGGCGCATCCCCGCCCGTCCGACGAAAACAAGCCCAACGGTCACATAAATGATGAAGTTCAGGACGATCCAGCCTGTTGCATCGGCTACGCTGCTCATTCCACCTTGCATCCACTCGTAGTGACCGTTTGCGGTCGCAATGACGACCGCGTGAACGAACGGGTTCATATCCACGTACAGGCTCAGCAGGTCCTCATCGCCATGGGTCATGATCAGAACGATAATCAGCAGGATCGGGACAACGGCCCAGAGGCCTGCCGCCAGGGCCATGTTGGCGATGACCGCGGTTGTCGTGTGTTTGAAGCGAGTGCTGAAGTACAGCCCGGTGCTGGCAAGAAAGATCACCGTCCAGGCCACGAGGACGGACATCTGGATCAGAGCGATCCAGTGGATCACGCCCGTCAGTGTGAACACGAGAAGATGTCCGAATAAGAGCAGCCATATTGGCAGACATCGGCGCAAGACGCCCAGGAACTTGCCCCAGAGGATCTGCCAGTCACTGACGGTTGTCGTCAGCAGAAGCGGCCACGTCTGAGATTCCTTCTCCGAGGTAATGCACGTTGCCGGCAGAACAACGGCAAACAACATTCCGAGCGCGACAAAGACGACAACGTAGGCGATGTGCGTTTCTTCATCGTCGAGCGCGTTTTCAATGGTGCAGAGCCCGTAGGTTAGCAGGAGCAATGCCAGAGCGATCGCGATTCCCATGATGGCCAGGCTCTTGCGTCGTCCCAGCAGCGGCGCCCTGCGTTCTTTCCACAGGACCGGAGGGCCGGCGACTCGGCGCACACTGTGTGCGCGCGGCCGCTTGTTTGATTCGTCGAAGGATTTGCCCGACCACAGTCCTGTCTGGCCCATCGCCTGTCTCAGCGCGGCCCGCCGCACCAGCAGGACCGCCGCCAATACCAACAAGGCCGAGGCGCCGAGCATGGCTCCGCAATGAACTGGCCAGTGCAGTGGAAATGGGGGCGCGGCCGAGAACAACGCCTCAGTTCCGGCAACCATAATGACGTATGGATTCACGCAGGCCAGAGCGGCGAAGAATGTGCCGCTGCGCAAGGAGTCATCCACAAGGTAGTGGATCACGAACCCAGCGATAAGAGGGAGCAAGGCGAACAGCAGCCCCATTGCCAGAATGGTCGCGATAATCACCACGTACGCACGGCGCGTGAAGATCGAGAAGAATAGACTGAGCGACCCGACAAAGATCACCGTCGTCAACATTACGCACAGGGTGGAGACCAGGTATCCCCAGGGAACGCCGCCAAAGACGCGCACGATCGCCAACAGCGGCAGGCTGATCCCGAGCAGTAACACGAGCTGGAGCAACTTGCTGAGCAGCTTGCCCAGGACAATCTGAAAGCCCCCGATCGGTGTGGTCATGAGCACGCCGAGGGTGCGATGGTAGATCTCATCGCTGATGGACGTGCTGAGCATGACGATCGCGATGGCCTGCGTCGCAATGAACTGGAACCATACAACGACTGTCATGATGGCCATCCCGGCTTCCGCCATCCTGGCGCTTTGATAGAGCGCCGAGGTGCCCTGCGACACCCCCCCCTGCCAGATCATGGCCAGCAGACACGTGAAGAGGCCCACGTAGACGAAACGCAGCACGTAGTTCCGCCGGCGTCGGCTGGAAACCCGCAGCTCCTTATCGAAGATCGGGCCGGTCAGCCGCGCGGGGCCGAGGATCCGCAAGATCCAACTGAGCACGATATGATTCATCCAGCTCCTTTGTCACGCGTGCAGTTCACCTGCATCGTCGGTGAGTATAGGGCCCACAACGGGCAACCGCAAGGACAGGTATGCGCGTCTGTGAGTATCGCAAGTCCGTCGTCCGTTCGAGTTCGGTGGATCAAAGAATATTCCTCCGAAGGTGACATTTCGCGCGCCAGAGCAAGAGCAATCCGACCAGCACGTACACGGCGGCGATGAGTACGAGCATGCCTGTCAGGCCGACGGCGCCAATGGCGTCCCGCCCGGAATGGAACAGGATATGTTCGGCGCCGTAGGCGAGTGAGTGCCAGGGCCGGCGACCGTTTTCGGCGCCGGCTGCACCGGCCATAATGATCTCGGCCTGGATCGCCGGATGGGCCCACAGCACTCGCTGAAGGCCGCTGCCGTAACGGGTCAGGGCCGACAGCAGTCCAATCACCATCGGGCCAATCGCCCAGAGGCCCAGAGCCAGGGCGAAACTCGCCACGACGGAGGAGGTCGTCTTCGCGAAACGCGTGCTGAAATACAGACCGGCTCCCGTGAGGAAACACGTCAGCCAGGCGACTACGATGGACAGGTGGAGAATCGCCATGGGGTGAATGTAGCCAATCAGTGAGAAGAAGAGCAGGTGGCCGGCCAGCAGGCCCCAGATCGGCAGACATCGTCGAAACGCGCTGATCCCCTTTCCGAGCAGAATCTGCCATTCGTTCAGCGGTGTCGTCAAGAGCAGCAGCAGAGATTGCGACTCCCGCTCCGTCGTCACTTGCGTCGCAGCAAAGACGATGTTGATGATGATCCCCAGGAAAAGAAAGAGCATGGCGTAGCAGACATGGGCGAAGTCCTCATCCAGGATGCCACCATGCGCCGCCGACCAGTAGGTCAGCAGAAGCGCCATGACGGTTATCCCGAGACCAATGTAGCTGTTGCGGTTGTCTACCCCGTAGATGAACGGCGCTCGCAGTTCCTTCCAGACCACGGCGGGGCCGTGCACCCGTTTGAGGATATGACCGGGGCTTGACCCGTCGTTCGGCGACGACGATTTCCTTCGTCGCATCCTTCTCGTTCGGGACGACACCTCAAGCTGGCCCGTGGCTTGTCGCAGCGCCGTATGTCGCACGACGGCGGTTGCCCGAATGAGGACGGCCAGCGACAGCGCGAGCATGATGCCCGACTGGAGCAGCCAGGAATACGACACGCCGAGGCGCAGGGGCGACAGCGCCTGTTGTGTCATCTGCGAGATTCCCAGGTACGGGTTGATGTTGGCCAGGATCGCTACGGCGACGTCGAAGATGCGCGATTGTGGATCGATGTCGATCCCGAGCATCGGCAGGCCAAAACGCCACAACACCGCGATCAGTGGCGGCAGAAGGAAGTAGAAGAAACCAAGCAAGAAGACTGTCCGGATGATCACTCCGTATGCGTGGCGGTACGAGATGGACAGCAACAAACTCACAGAGCCCGCGAAGATGGCAGCCGTCAGGGTCACGGAGAGGCTCGCCAGGAGATAGCCCCAGGAGACGCCGCCGAAGACGCGCACGATCGCCAGCATCGGCAGACTGATAGCCAGCAGAAGGATCAATTGGAGCAGGCGGCTGAGGACCTTGCCCATGACGATCTGGAAGCTGTTGATGGGTGTGGTCATCAGCAGGCCGAGCGTGCGATGGTGGATCTCATCGCTGATGGCGGTGCTGAGCATGATCACGGCCAGGATCTGGGCGGCGATGAACTGGAAGACGACGGTTGTCGTAACGATCCGCTTGCCCGCCACTGCCATGCGCGATTGCTCGACGGCCGTGCTGCCCCGCGACGCCACGACGCTGAGCCAGACGATCGCGATAAAGACGCTCAGCAGCAGGATATAGAAGACGCGCAGGCTGTAGTTTCTCCGCCGGCGGCTGGAGACGCGCAGCTCCTTCTCAAAGATCGGCCCGGTGAACCACGCCAGATTCAGAATGGTCCGCACTGTCTTTCCTATGAGGCCTATCATTCCTTATCTCCGCAGGGATCACACAATGTTCCGTCTGAACGTGCGCATAGCCCGCCAGAAGAACCCAAGCGATATAAGCATGTACACAAACATCGAGAGGAGCATCAGCACGGTCATGCCGAAAGCTTGGATGGAGTCGTCAAACAACTCGATCTGTCGCTCGCCGCCATCAAGCGTGGTGGCGATCATGGCGAGAGCCTGGCCGAAGGGAATGGAACTCAGAGTAAGGGTCATGCCGTCGTTCCAGTCATGGGTCAGACCGCGCGCCGCCGTATACACCAGAATTGGCAGAATAACCCAGAGACTTCCCGCCAGCACGAGATTGGCCGTGACGGCTTCCGTCGCTGTCCTGTAATGCAAGCCAAAATAGAAGCCGGTTGCCGAGAGGAACAGCACGATCGAGACAATCATGATCGTCACCTGGGCAACGGCGAGAGGACGGAAGCACTGCGCGTACGTGAATGCGGCGATGTACGCAAAGAGCGCCAGCCAGATGAGCCCGCAGCGGCGCAGCACACCGACGAACTTGCCGGCCAGGATATCCCGGTTGGTCAGGGGGGTGAGCAGCAGCAGCGGCCAAGCTTGCGATTCCCTCTCCATACTGATCACTGTGGCCGAAGCGGTTATGGTGAAGTAGATTCCGAGCGCCAGAAACACCCACAGATACAGAACGTGCGCCAGCACATAGCTTACTTGCGTCGTGATCGCGGGAAACGAATAGGCGATGCCAATGAGAAGGATTTCAATTCCGACAACCATCCCTATGACAAGCCTTTCGCGTCGCGTCAGGGCGCGAGTCAGTTCCTTCCAGATCATCGGTGGGCCGGTCACTCGCCGAATGCTCCGTGACCGCTTGCGCGGAATCGTATCGATCTCGACGTTGCGCCGGCGGCGGAATCGCAGGACATCCAATCGCGCCGGCTCGCCCATGGCGCGCCGGAGGGAAACGCTCCGCACGAGCCGTACGGACAACGTGAGGAAAAGGAGCGAGGCGCCCCCCAGTAGCATACAACAGAGCACCAGCGCCGGCACCGAGAGGGCCCCTGCCCTGCCCGGCGACATCATATAGTCTGTGAGGCTATCCAGCAGGATATAGGGATTCAGGCACAGAGCCACCGGAACTTCCTCCAATCTCGGAAGTGGAATCCCCATCGCGAGTGCCATGATAACCGATACGAGGAACAACAGCAATGGTGCACTCAACGTGGAGGCGATCACAACGAGATAGGCGCGCCGGCACAGGGCTGAGAAGAACAGGCTGACTGAACCCACGTAGGCGGTCGTGGCCAAGGTCAGACACAGACTCAGGATCAGATACCCCCACGGGATCCCGCCCAGCACACGAACGACAGCCAGCAGTGGAAGACTCGCCAGCACGAGCAAGACGATCTGGAACAGCCGGCTGAAGAACTTGCTTGTCACGAACTGACGACCGCTCAGCGGAGTCGTCATGAGCACCGCCAGCGTCCGGCCGTAGACCTCTTCGCCGATTGCCGTGCTCATGATGATGACGGTCACGACCTGGGCGCCGTAGAACTGGAACCAGACGATTCCCTGGGTGATGACCTTAGCGGCTGCTTCCATCTGGGCCCGCGACATCACGGCGGATCGCTGGATTTCCACCGCGGGGACCCACACGATGGCGATGTAGATCATCAGGACGAGCACGTACGCCGCCCGCAGCGCATAGCTTCGCCTGCGCCGGCTGGCCACCCGCAGGTCCTTGTCGAACAGAGGCCCTGCGTGCCGGAAGAGACCGGCCGGAAGAGAAAGCAACCTCATCGTCGTCGCGAATCCCAAGGATCGCTCCTCTCAAAAGATATCACGTCGCACGCGGCCGATGGCGGCCCCCAGACACAACAGCCCGATGCCCATCTGGGCGATCGTGGGTATACATAATACGATCAGCGCAGGGAACAGCCCTGCCAGCGAGCCTTGACCCGGCGGCCGGAAAACAGCCGCGCGAAACATCACCGAGGTGAGGCCGCCACAACAGAAAAACTTCGACCCGACGAACAGTAGAAAGGTCGCCGCGACGGCCGTCGTCGTCTTTCGCAGCCTGGCGCTGAGATACAGACCGACTCCAAGCAGAAAGATCGTGGTCCCGACCAGGCCAACAGCCGCGATGAGAACAGAAAACAGATAACGCTGAATGGCGCCGCCGAGCCCCGGCGTTACCAAGATCCCCAGCGCATACAGGACAGGCAGGGGCGCAAGGAGCGGCAGGTTCCTGCGCAACAGCCCCATCGCTTTACCCTTGATGATCTGGCGGTTCTCAAGCGGGGTTGTCAGGAGAATGGGCCACGTGCGAGCTTCGCGCTCGGTTGTCACGGCCGCGCCGGCCGAGGCGGCCAGATGAATGATGAAGAGGACGTACAGCGCGTACCCAAGAATATACGGGCCGGCTGCTACATGGGCACCGAGCAACAACGGCACGATAAGGATGCCGGCAGCAACGATGGCGAGGAACGCGTACATCAACAGGCTGCGTCGCCAGCGCGAGAACAGGGGCTTGCGCAGTTCCTTCCACACGATCGGAGACCCCTTCACATGTCGGATTGCTCCCGAGTGCCCGACGGCAGCAGGAGCGATCTGGACCGCCGTGCCAGACCTGAGTCTGTGGACTCGCCACAGCGAAAGCAAAAGCGCCATTCCCGCAACTCCGAGCAGGGGCGCGCACTGCATTAAGCAGGAGAAGGATGGTCCCGGGTTCGGCCGGGCCGAGAGCATCGCACCAGTCCGGGAGATCAGAGCCGCGAAGGGGTTCGACAGCAGTACGACCGATTCGGCAGCTCCGGCACCGATCACGTCCCAATGCGCGAGCAGTGTCGTTGCCACAAGAATCCCACCAATTATGCCTATTTCCCATAGTACTGCCGCCAGCATGGCTTCGTGTGCGCGCCGGAAGTACGAGGAGAACAGCAGGCTCAGAGCCCCGGCGAACGCGGCGGCCGTGAACGTCAGGCCGAGGCCGGAGACGAGGTAGTCCCAGGGCACACCGCCGAACACGCGGATCACAGCCAGCAAAGGTAGGCTCGCGGCCACGAGGATGCCCACCTGCAGCAGCTTGCTTGCGAACTTCCCGAGCACGACCTGCGCCGAACTGATCGGCGTCACAAGCAAGGCATCCAGCGTGCGCTGGCGTATCTCGCCACTGACGGCACCGCTGAGCAGGACGACTGCCAGAACCTGCGCGGAAAGGAACTGCAGCCAGACGACCAGGACTGTGACGCTTCGGCCTACTTGTGCCATGCGGGAAGCCTGAAAAACCGCGGAACTGGGGCCACCCCCTCGCACGGTGCCGAGCCACACGAAAATCATGAAGACGGTCAGCAGGCCGACGTACAGAAAGCGAAGCGCGTAGTTCCTCCGCTGTCGGCTGGCGACGCGCAACTCCTTATGGAGCATCGCGCCTGGCGGCAGGAGCCGGTTCAGGAGCAGCCATGCGGTGGATAGCGATGTCGCGTTCATACGTTGCGGATTCCTCGCTCAGAAGACGTAGTGTCTCATCACCCGCCGCGCACGTCGCAACAGCGACACGCCAACGATGACGTCCAACAGGGCCGTCACCGCCACTACGCTCAAGGCGAAAGTCATTATGGATTTGTACGACGTGCGGAACCGCCCTTCCAGTAAGACATAAAGGGGATTATAACGGCCAGCGATGAGATAGTTCAGGCCCACATACAGACCGAAAGCCGCGCAGGCTGCGGCCGTGGTCGTTCGCAGGCGAACACCAAAGTAAAGACCGGCCGCCATGATGAGAAGGATCGAAGCCATGGCGGGCAGTGGATAGAACAGCAACGAGCGTACCTTCTCCTCAGGCGAGCACACGCAGAAGTAGAAACACTGGCGGACCAGCATGGCCGATAGCAGCAGCACGATACTGTGCCGCAGGACAGCAATCGCTTTGCCACGGAGGATCTGGCTCTCATCGAGCGACGTGGTCAGCAGCAGGAACCACGTACCGCTCTCCTTCTCGCCGGCCACGGCGCCGGCGGCACGAACCGCCAGGTATACCAAGCCCACCGTCCAGAAACCCCAGGAGGCATAGTCGGCGTAGACTTCATACCGCCGGACACGGAGAACATCAGCCATCACGATCGTCGCGCCCACCAGCAAAGCCACCACGACGACCGCCAGATTCGCTCGCAAAGCACTGGCGGGATTATCCTTCCAGGGGATCGGAGCTCCTCGCAGACGGTAGACCGGTATGAACCTCTTCGTCTCTTTGGCCACCATGCCGTACGCCGCCGGCCGCACTCGCCACACCGATAGCAGCAGGATCACGCCGGAAGCTCCCATCATAATCAGGCAGTGCAATAGCCAGGAAAGGGCCGATGGAGCAGATGCTGCGGCCGGACGGGTCCAGGCCGGCCCTATGGAAGCATGGGTTGCCCGGAAGGGATTGACGAGGTCAAGGACCGACGCCACGACGGTCGCATTCCACCCCAGCGCGGCGGCCATGACGAATACCGCCATCGGCAGACCGACGAAGAGGACGGCGTAGATGACGGCACAAGCCAGGATCGCATTATGACTGTCGCGAAAATAAGTGGACATCCACAGCGCCACA
>Ga0207752_1000804_pt1 | contig 14698 bp, 9 predicted proteins | sample Pon2CUnioCityCA_6_FD_187272 | JGI IMG/M metagenome (GOLD analysis project Ga0207752, IMG submission 187272) | Marine sediment microbial community from Union City, CA, USA - Pond 2C Sediment 2 (SPAdes) | ecosystem: Environmental > Aquatic > Marine > Intertidal zone > Salt pond sediment ...
GTCGCCCAAATTCCTTTATTGTATTTAGTGCCACCATGCCTTTCTGCTTAATTTGAACAATATTCAGTTACTTTTTTCTATTCACGATAGCGGCGACTTTCGTCTGTAGGCCGAACAGGCGTATGAAGCCTGTGGCATCCGTCGGGTCGTATTCTGCGCCCATCTTGAAGCTCGCCAGATCGGTTTGATATAAGCTGTTCGGGCTTTTTACGCCGGCCGGCGTGCACTGGCCTTTGAAGAGCTTCATTTTGACTTCGCCGGTCACATTACGCTGGGTCACATCTACAAAACCGTCAAGCGCCTCGCGCAACGGTGAAAACCACAGGCCGTAATAAACAAGCTCGGCGTATTTCAGGGCCACCTGCTGCTTGTAATGTAAAGTCTCTCTGTCCAGCGTCAAGGCCTCAAGAGTGCTATGAGCAGCCATGAGAATCGTGCCGCCCGGCGTTTCATAGACACCCCTTGACTTTATGCCGACCAGGCGATTTTCTACCAGGTCAGCCTGTCCGACGCCGTGCTTGCCGCCGATTTCATTCAAAGCTTCGATAAGTTTGACGCCGCTTGTAAGCCTGCCGTTAAGCTTGACGGGAATACCTTCGAAAAAGCCGATTGTCACGTAGTCCGATTTGTCCGGGGTTTTCGAGACCGGCCTGGATATTACGAATAAATTATCTTTCGGCTCGTTCGCCGGGTCTTCAAGGTCCGCCCCTTCGTGGCTGATATGCCAGAGATTCCGATCGCGAGAGTAGATTTTCTTTTTGGTCTGATCGACGGGGATTTTGTGCTTTTTGGCATAATCAACTGCTGCCTCACGCGAAGTCAGCGTGAATTTCGGGTCCTTCCAGGGAGCGACAATTTTCAGCGACGGATCCAGCGCCATATAGGTCAATTCAAACCGCACCTGATCGTTGCCCTTGCCGGTAGCGCCGTGAGCTACTGCCGCGGCGCCTTCGGCATGCGCCACTTCCACCTGGTGTTTGGCGATTAACGGCCGGGCTACGCTTGTTCCCAGCAGGTATTTTCCTTCATAGACTGCACCCGCTTTGAGCATCGGCCAGATATAATCCTGGACAAATTCCCTGCGCAGGTCTTTGACTACGCACTTGCTCGCCCCGCCGGCCAGCGCCTTTCGTTTAATACCTGCCAGCTCATCACCCTGGCCGAGTTCGGCGGCAAATGCTATAACTTCATAACCGTAGGTTTCCTTCAGCCACGGCAGAATCACGCTGGTATCCAGCCCGCCGCTGTATGCCAGTACTACTTTTTCAGCTTTGCTTTTACTTTTAGCCATTGAAAATGTCCTAAATAAGCCAAAACAGCTATTTTAGCCTGTTAAATTATCACAAATCCACTCTCCCAGAGAATTATATCGGCTATCGGCGGTAAAAACAATCAAAAGCATAATAAGATATAAGCCCAAAAGCGAAGTGCTTCAGGTGTAATTTGGCTGTTGGTTAAGTCTGCCCTGCGGTTGTTGAAAGCTTCGTCCAAATAAAAAAATTGAAAATATTCGAAAAATTTGGAAAAAGTCCGTCAAATTTGGGCAACTTATTGGACTTATATAGTAGAATAGTAGTTGGCCGTTAGCATTTAGTCGTTGGAACATTATCAGACAACATCGTTTGACGGGCAACTCTTGGGATAAGCATTAGAAACTAACATACGACGAGATTTTGAGTTCAGGGATTTTAATCGAGAGGAGTAAAAATGTATGACTTAAGAGGACCTTTTGGCTTTGTGGACAAAAACAACAGATTGATGAATGTTTTACTTATGTTGTTCTTCACATGCTTATTTGTCTTGCCGGCCGAGGCACAATATGGCGGGGGCACCGGAGAGCCCAATGATCCCTACCTGATTTATACCGCCGAACAAATGAATGAAATCGGCGCCGATGCGAACCACTGGGACAAGCATTTTAAACTAATGGCCGATATCGACTTGAGCATCTATAAGGGAACGGATTTCAACATCATCGGTGAACACTCGAATGCTTTCAGCGGAGTCTTTGACGGAAACAGCAAGAAAATCTCTAATTTCACATATAGTTCCACGAAAGGTCATTACAAAGGAATTTTCGGGTATATCGAGGGCCCCGAAGTCGAGATAAGGGATCTCGGACTTATTGACCCGAATATTGACGTAGGCTCAAAATGGTATGCCGGCCCGCTTGCTGGCTGCGCCGATGATGGAACAATCATTAACTGCTATGTCAAAGGCGGCAGTGTTTCGGGGGAAATGCGGATCGGCGGACTGATTGGCTATGCTAAAGCTGGAACCATCACGAACTGCTACACTGAGAACGTCAGCATCTCAGGGGGTAACGATGTGGGAGGATTGGTGGGATTTAGTTCGGCCAAAATAAAAATGGTGGATTGTTATTCATCTTCCAGCGTTTCTGGAGATTATTCCGATGTGGGTGGATTAGTGGGACGTAATGGCGGAGAGATCACCAGTTCTTATGCCACAGGTATGGTTTCTGGAAATAAGATTGTGGGTGGACTTGTGGGAGGTAATAGCGGAGAGATTACCAACTCTTATGCCGCAGGCATGGTTTCGGCAGATGGAAATGACGTAGGCGGACTTGTAGGCATTAATAGTGACCCGGTCATTAACTGCTATGCATCGGGGTCTGTACTTGGAAACGAGAATGTCGGTGGCCTTGCGGGCACCAATATCGGCCATGTGACCGACTGCTATGCTGCAGGTGAGGTTATTGGAAGCAGAAACGTCGGTGGTCTGGTCGGCAGCTATACCGGCTATCACGGCTCTATCACCAATTCCAGCTCAAGCAGCAACGTTTCCGGAGAAGATAACGTAGGCGGCCTTGCAGGAAACGTTAGCAGTCAAACAGTCAGCAACTGCTTCGCCACGGGTAGTGTTTCAGGAATTCAAAATATTGGCGGCCTCATAGGAGCCAATGCCCCGGAGATGACCGGCTGGGGGGACATTGCACATGTGAATTACTGTTATTCAACGGCCAGTGTTTCAGGAGTTCAGAACGTAGGCGGCCTCGTGGGAGCCAATATCCCAAAGCCGTCTGATTGGGGGGGCACTGCAAGTGTGACTTACTGCTATTCAACGGGCAGCGTAACGGGAACAACGGACGTCGGCGGACTGGTGGGCTGGCATAAAGAAGGTGAGATTAGCATTTCTTTCTGGGATATTCAGACCAGCGGTCTAAGCAATATGTGTGGACGTAAGGATCAGGGATCAGGCTGCGATGACAGCAAAGGCAAAACGACAGCCGAGATGCAGACAGAAAGCACGTTTTTGAATGCCGGCTGGGATTTTGTAAACGAGAGTGCAAACGGGACCGAAGATATCTGGATCATCCGTGAGGGCCAGGATTATCCTGAATTAACCTCGCAATTCGTTACAGCCCGTATCATTGACGACTTCGAGGACTACAATGCAGGCGACAACCAGATATGGTTCTCATGGCACGATGGGCTGGGTGCCGGTACACCGGGTACATCCGGCTATCTCCCCGGTAATGGGACCGGCTCGGCGGTAGGCGATGATACCAGCCCTTCTTATACCGAGGAAACCATTGTCCACGGCGGCAATCAGTCGATGCCGTATTCGTACAATAATTCTTTCAACTTCTCGAAAGCGGAACTACTGCTGAGTCCGGTACAGGATTGGACGGAAGAAGGAATTTGCATGTTATCGCTGTGGTTCCGCGGCGTTTGGTACAACGCTCCTGCACCGATAAGTGTGGTTCTCAATGAAGATTATGCTGTTTATCATGATAATCCCAACGCAACAAAGATATATACCTGGACGAGATGGACTATTGACCTGCAGGAATTCACAGGCATGGACCTTACGAATGTCAATTCTATTGCTATTTGTTTCGGTGACCAGAACGATCCCAAGTACAGTGGTTCAGGCACTGTTTATTTCGACGATATTTGTCTGTTTCGGCCAAGGTGTAAATAGAACCCGCATTCTCTCGGGGACGCCTTACAGCGGGGCAACGAAACTGCACCATACCGAAGCGTTATCTAATGTTGGTAAATCGTTTGTTTATTCTTTGCGGGATTATTCGGTAATTTTGTAGACGGTGTCTCCCGCACGGACGCGGTCGGTGACTTTTACGCCGATCGAATCGCCCGCTTTGGCCTCGTCGACATCGGCGTTTTCTATCTGCATCGAGCCGACCTCCATCTGAAGGTCCGTGGTGTGGCCTTTGATGCGGATTTTATCGCCGACTTTCAAAGAACCGGTCAGCTCGATACCGGCAACCACCGGGTGTGCAAAGAAATCCGAAACCATTCCAACAACATCCTCTGCCATTTTATGACTCCTTTCGTGTTGATTGATTTTCAATACGGCATCATTCTACAAAAGTAATTCAATTATGCAATAGTCAGGATTTTATTTGTATTGGCGGTCTAAAAGGATTTGTTTTAAGCGGCGTTTTTCATTAATGCAGGGCGTTTGTCGGCAGGAAGAACCGGCCGGGGCCGTCTATGTCGTCGGGATAAGGCTCGCTGGTTTCCGGGTCTTTTATAACCTTCATTGTCAATGTATCGGACGACAGGAAAGTCTCCACATGCCCGTCTGTATAGCCGGCACGCAACTTGATTTCGGGCACATCCGAATCAGCAGCGCCTTTACGCGACCAATATTCGGAGCTTAACGGCCTGTCTTCCGTGATTGAAGAGCCTGCAAATTTCTCACAACTGCCGAAAGCGCCCGGGCTTCGCCAGTGGTTGTAGCCGAAATAATCGCTGAGAAGCAGCTTGCTGCATCTGCGGCCGGATGCGGAATTTTTCGGCCCCTTGAAAAGATAGTCCCTGTCCTCGAGGTAGCCTGTATAGTTCCAGTAAAAGCAATATATTCCGTACACGGGATCTCCAACGGTCGGCGTTTCGGGATTGTCCCAGTCGTCGCCGGCATCCCAGGCAGCCTTGAGGTACTTATATTTTCTCGGTGCGTTAGGGCAAAACATCATCTCAGCGTCCTCGATATACGGCCGAAGGTAAGCACTTATGGAACGATGGAAACGCAGGTTGCGTGCATGAAGTGCCGTCAACATCATCGGCTCGGCCCAGTTCCAGTAGGTCGAATCATCCCCGAGGGTTGCGACCGATTCAGGGTACCGCTCGTCATTGTCCACAGCGAAAAGGTTTACACCGCCGACAATCCCGTGCTGGTTGCTTGTGCCGACCAGTGTCCGGACCTGGCGCTTTACCTTGCTCAGTGCCGGCAGCAAAATGCCCATCAAAGCAGAGATTATGGCAATCACCACCAAAAGCTCAATCAGCGTAAATGCTTTTGGCTTGCTCATAGCGGCTCGTTTCCTTTCCTATTTATACTTACGATACACAAAAGGAGTTTTGTGTTCTAACTAATTTTATCCCATCCTGTTATTTTCAATAATCCTTAAATCCCTGCATCCACTCCGGCCATTTTTCAGGCTTTGCTCCCCCGGCTTTAGTCCATTGGCCTGCGGTGTCAAAATCGTCCCACCATTTGAGAGTCCACAATTCCTTAATCCCAACTTTTCGGACGGACCAATCCATGAAAAGGCTGTTTATTCCTCCATTATGCCGATTGATGACAAAACCCCACATACCACCGTGGGTTACTTCGGGCCCATAGGGCCACACAGGAGGGCCATCTTCATATTCCGGAGGCGGGGCCCATGAATATGGATTACTCCCCCTTGTTCGACAATCCAGAAGAACAGGGATTTTGTTAGCGCCTGCAGCCTGCCAGTCCTGCCAGAAATGTATCATCCCAGGGGCAATCTTGAGTACACTGGCTACATTTGGGTCCAATGGCCACGTCCAATCGTTCCTGCCGTAACTGCCGGTCATGGGGCCACTTAAGTATATACTTATGTGCCAGGCCGAGTATGTATCTCCCCAGGAGCGAGGCTCATTCCAATGCTTGAACTCGCTGGCCATAGGGCAGAGAAACAGGTCATTGAAATCATTTATATAGTCTCTTAGAGGACAAAGAGGACGGAAGAGGTGAAATTGTGGAAGCCACCCGTTATTGTCAGATGTGTACATTGCGAATGCATGGCCCCATTGTCTAAGGTTCGACTGACATCCAATCGCCTTTGCCTGCCTTTTCACTCGCTGCAATGCCGGCAGTAAAAGTGCCATCAAAAGCACAATAATAGCGATTACCACAAGCAGCTCGATGAGTGTAAAGGCTCCGGGTGATTTATTTCTAACACGGCAAGGCCCATCACGGCGGCCAACGGGTTTTGGCACTGTTCCGCCGTACATCATTACTCCGCATTCGCATTTATAAATCTCTCGGTATATTATCTATAGCTAAGTAAATTGTCAAAAAAATCTCCATGAGAAACTACTGCTTATTTTACAGCTAATCAGCCGAAAGCTCCTCGGACCACTCGGTTTCGTTGCCGTACTGGTCTCGTGCCTTGACTCGGAAACGAAGGACCTGGCTCGAGCTGCCGACCGGAACTTCGTAATTACGCGAGGTTTGCCATCGGCTGCTGAAGCCGGCGTCCGTGGTACACTCGAAGAAATACTCGACCGGCCCACTGGCGTCCGTTGCCTGGGCCGCTGTCATCTTTATCCAATATTCTACTATTCGATAACTTCCTAATACGCCGTCTTCTCTCGGCCTGCCGTCAGGCGCCCACTGAGCCGGATTCGGTTCTGGCGGGCTGGTCTCATACTCGGGAAACCAGTAAAGCGGAGCCATACTGGCCTGGCAGGTCCCGCCGTAGGCGCCCATGTTGATACGCAGATTCAGGCCGTATTCGTTTTCAGGGTCGCGCGGGGCCCTCATCGGCTCTTCGCCCAGCGGCGAGGCCGGATCGCCCACGTCTATACACGGACTTGTAACATTATCCCATATCCAGAATCCGCTATTAGTATCCCATCTCCAGCCTTCACTCTTCAAGTGGTAATCGCCATAATCCTCTCTCCATCGGGAATAGTCATCGACCGGATCGACAAACAATGGATTGGCGCTTATGTTACCGGCACCCGGAACCTCGCTTTCAAAGCAGCTAAACCGGGCCTCGCACTGGAACAGGTCACCTTGTATGTTATTGAAGAAAATACAGTTACTAATGTCAGGATTCGAATTCTCATAAGCGGATATGCCAAAATCGTTATCTACGATTGTCAGGTTTCTAATCGTCGGGCTGCTACCGTAGTTGAGGGATATTGCCATGCTGCTGTTCTTGATGATGAAATTCTTTAGCACGCTGCCGGGTCCTTCACCAGTATGGAATGTAACCGCATCTCTATTGGTAACACTGCCCGTCCGGGAAGGCCTCGGAGCCTCAATCACGGCGGCTCCTTCGATTCCGGCAACGGTTATGGCCTTACCCATAAAGTCGATCCTGGAGTACACTCCAGGCCGAACCAGAACCATCTGGCCGTCTTTTGCCACGTCGATGGCTCCCTGGATAGTGCCGAACGGACGGATTAATGACCCATCCCGGCGAATGTCGCCCCGTTCCGGGTCGTCAAGGCCATAATTATCGACATATATTATGCCTTGAAATTCATAAGCACCCATATCCACACGACCGCTTGCGATGCGCGGATTGCCGTCAATGTCTGTTATATTCGGTTCGGGTGCATAGTTCGGGTCCCCGGCGTCGACGCAGGGTGACGATGGAGCGAGCCGAAGGTCGTCGTCTTCGGTGCCGGGTACACCGTCGGGGCCGTTCGGATCTGTGAACAACGGGTCGGCGTCGATATTGCCCGTGCCGGAGAAGCCGCCTCTGATGTTGCTGTAAGAGATAGCGATATTCGATTGGTCGTTAATCCATACTGCATTGCCTTGATCCCACAGGATGCAGTCGAAAAGCCCGGCAGTGCTTTGGCCTATCTGCCCCCAGGAGTTGAAAGCAATGGTACTGCCATCCAGTGCCGAATTTGTCGCGAAAGTGCAGTTAGTCAAAGTCAAGTTGCTGTGGTTGTTATATATTCCGCCGCCGTAAGAATTCGTCTGATTCGCGACAACCAGGCAGTTGTTAAGGCTCAGGCTGCTATTGCCGATATTATACATCCCGCCGCCGTAATCATACCCCTCGTTCCCGACAAGCATACAGCAGGTTAAAGCAAGGCTGCTGCTGTCATTGTACATTCCGCCGCCGTAATATGCCGAGTTTTTGTTAATCGAGCAGCCGGTAAGATTAGGGTCGCTGTTGTTAAAGCATATTCCGCCGCCGCCATAGTCCGCCGAGTTCTCGCTGAACGCGCAGTTTCTCAGGCTCGGATTGCTGTCACTGCTGTACAGTCCGCCCCCCCTGTCCTCTGCGGAGTTGCCCGTGAAAGTGCAGTTGACGAGTACCGGTGTAGTCAGAGAATCTTCATCCATTTCATAGGCACTTACCTCCATCGCTGCATAGCTGTGTATCCCGGCGCCGGTATGTGCCAGGTTTCCAGTGAACGTGCAGTCAGTCATGCTTATGCTGCCGTGACCGCTGTGTATCCCGCCGCCGCGATGTGCCAGGTTGCCCTCGAACCGGCAGTTGTTAAGGTTTAACTCGCTCTGGTAGTTGTATATTCCGCCGCCCTCGGTTCCGCACGAGTTCCGTGTGAAAGTGCAATTTACAAGTGCAGTGCTGCTGTAGTAGTTATAAATCCCGCCGCCATAATACTGTGCCGAGTTTTTAGTGAACGTACAATTGATAACCTGGGGCGAACCATACTCATTGAGCATCCCCCCGCCGTTACGATCGGTAGATATGTCGGCATTGCCGCCGGTGATCGTGAATCCGTCGAGGACGGCGGTTTCGTCGGTTCCGCTGCCGGTCAGAACATGGAAGCTGTTTTCCGCCATGCTGTGTTTATACCGTGAGTCCTGAAGATTGGTTACATCGATGTCATTATTTTCCAAATCACCGCTCAGGATGGTCTGGTACAGTTTAATATCCCGTGCATCAGGCTCGGCCTCTCCGAGGCCGGCATAGCCGCCTTTGATCATAACACCTGATATTAGTTGAAACGTTTCCATACGGTCGCCGGATTCCGCTATCCGAATTCCCATTCGCCCTGCCTTTTCAATCCGGCGATCCGGCTCGTACATACCTTTTGCAACACGGATTTCATCGCCAATGCCTGCCTCGGCAAGAGCATTCTGTAAACAACAGAACGCATTATCCCAGCTTGAGCCTTCACCATTAACGATAAGGGGTGCATCATCGTCCACGTAAATTATCCTGCCCGTCACAGACGTGCATGACGCCGCCAACAGAAACAATACATACAGCAACGATCTAAAATGATTCATCTTGCTTTGCATCTTTTTATTCCTTCAATCCCGGTACGCCGTTATCGAACTTATTGGGAAACTCCTTTGAGCTCCTTACGGAGTACCAACCCTGCGACTCTGTCCAAAACCTTCACTCCGTGTAGGGTGGGCAAATTCTTTTTTTGCCCACGCGGATAAATGCAACGAGCTGCATACACTACCCAGAATGAATTTTCAATCAGTTTGGCTTTTAATAATCACGGACTATAACCGCGTCTTTGCCTACAAGATAGCAATCCGAACCTGCTACCTTGAGATTGTAAACCTTGCCCGTGTACGACATCGGTCTTTTGGTTACACTGACAATAGCAACCGAACCGGTTGCCGTTTGCAGTTTCATTGCGGCTTTGAGATTCCGCACTGCGAGCCATTGGCCGGATTGCGTTAAAAAGTAATGGTTCCCGGCCACACCGATGCTATTGCCGCTTTTAAGCAAGACATCATAACATTCGAATGTGCCTTCGTGCTTTTGCAGCTCCTGAACTCTACCCAGATACGGCAGCGGCATCGGTTGTGTGGCAGCCTCAAGCGCAGCTTGGCGATGGTTTTCGTGGCTCTTACCATCCCCAAAGCCTCCGGCTTTGAGGCTGCCACCCATCAGAGCGATGTTATTTCTGCCGACGCTGCATCGTGAGGCAACACTTGAAATTGAAACAAGGGTCCCGTCCACCCAGACATCCGTCTCCGCAACAAAGCAAGTCCTGCCTTTAGGCGGCGGTGGTGTGAACCCTCCTCCTCCCGCTGAGCTTGTTGTGAAACTCCACAGCACACCGGTCCTCGTTCCGTTGCTGTTGACTTCGTCGATACGCCAGAAATATGTGGTATTTCCATCCAACCAGCCGGGATCAAACAGATTCAGAGATTGATTACCCATAAATGCGAATGCCAAGGGTTGTCCCGGATAGCCCCTGCCGAAGTAGACGTCATGGGAGGTGGCATTTGTACCGGGAATCCATCTAAGTATAATATTCCTGTCAACATCAACAGCTCCATCAGCGGGAATGGGATTGGAAGCCTGGCCCGGCAGACCCACCGGCTCGTACGGCGACAAGCCGGCCTGGGCAGTGCCGCCGTAAGCGCCCATATTGATGCGGTTGCCGTTGGGTATTGGCTCGTCCAATGTCTCTGCGTTCGGGTCGCCGCCGTCTATGCAGGGGCTGGTCAGGCGGTCGAGTACCCAGACATCATGCTCGGGCCAATACCGGCCTCGATTGGAGCGAAGACGATAATCATCATCGTCCGGATCGGCAAAGAGCGGGTCAATGTCGATATTGCCACGTCCCTGGCTGGCGTCGCTGAGACGGCTGTACCTTGCCTGGCATCCGAACATGTCGCTGTAGATGTTGTTCCAGAAGATAATATTGCTGATATCGGGGTCCGAGCCATCGGTGGCTTCGATGCCGTACATGTTATCTACTATCGTCAGATTGCTCAGCGTCGGAGAGCTGCCGGCGATGAAGACAGCCATAAAGTTGTCTTTGATGATGAAATTCCTCAGGATGCTGCCGGGGCCTTCGCCGTTGTAGAACGAGACAGCAAAATCGTTGGGATTATGCAGTACTGGCACGCCGGCAGGACCGGCGGCAACGCCCTGCACGACGACCGCCTTGCCCTTAAAATTAATCTCCTCTCGGTACAGGCCCGGAAAGACGCGGATCACGTCGCCGTCTGAAGCTGTCTCGATAGCCTTTCCAATAGTCGCCATCGCCGTTCCCGGAGTTATACCTTCATTGTCATCGTCTCCATGAACCGCATCGACATAAATGTAGTCCCAGGCGAGAGTTACTCCTCCTCCGAATCCTCCTTCCTGAGCTGCTGCCGGGACGGCAAGCCTGGCGAGAAATACCAGAATAGCCGTTATTCTCATGACATTTACATTTTTAGCCATTTTGCACCTTCCCTTCTGTTCTAAGCTCTCTCTCAAAAGATGTAAATCACCAGCTGTCGTTAATTAATTTTATAAGCCACAGCACACCCGGCGGGTTCTGCCGCGGCTTCCGGTAGCTTTTAACCCTCGGCGAGGCGAATTCGTTGCCGACATTGTCGATATTTTGCAGGTAAGAAAATTTCAGCTCACCTTCAACACCATTACCCGCTGATAACATAATCCTCTCGACAACATCAATTTCCATATCTATAGTATAGACAAGCCTGTCTTGCCCTTGTGTTAAGACAACTTCTGCTTTTTCTCCGCCGGATAACTGTCTGGTTTCAAACCAAACCTGCTTTTGGGCCGCGTCCCGGCGTATTGTATCGATCGTATGCAGCCCCATCCAGGGTCGTCCCAGGCCCTTGAAAAAACTGCCGGCCTTGTATGCCGCTAACGTTTTCCCGCCTGCATCGATGACGCACGCCTCGGTCCCGCTGTCAATAATCCTCGCACCATTTGCTAATTGTAAATTTAGCCAGGGGGCGAAATAACCTCTTGCCGCGTACACGAACGGTATTTGCCCGGTTCCGGAGACTTGCTCTTCGTTTATATGGCCGGTAATTCTGAAATACGTCCAGCCTCGTTTGTGCATTTCGTCGCGGTTGTCAACGATTCTCGCATCTTGCGGCCAGTCGAACTGGAAGTATTCCTCGTCCAGAACATTGAAGTGGAGTTCCGTCCTCCAGATTCTGTCGCCGGCTTCGCCTTTGCGCCTGGAGATTACAAGCAATCCTTTTTTCGTGCTTGAAACACGTTCCATTTGGGCTTGTCCGCCCTCGAGACGGGAAATAAAGCGACTCAAGTCCCCGCCGTCCGTTGGCAGTCTTGCCACGGACAAATCGGAACTGTAAGTGCGAAAGTTGTTTATATAGACAGTGTCGTTGTCATAATAATAGTTGGCATGTTGGTTTTGAAGGTTTTGGCAGTAAGAGTTGCCGCCGGAGCTATCGAATTTCAGCAGGCGCATCATGACCGGCCTGCCGGGACCTTCGGGAAAAAAATACCAGCATTGCTCCATATCCTTCGATTCGGCTCGTCCCGGCGAATTGAAGGAAGTTTGTGCATTAATTCTTCCTGGCCCGATATCGAGCTTGTCCGTCCCGTGTGTCACCAACGTCGCGCCTCCTGCAATCACGACAACAGTAGCCACCGAAATTACTGCTGTTTTGCCTGTCATTATTCCTGCCAAAGAGGCAGCCAAACCGACCTTGAGAGTTGCAGCCGTTACCGTTACGTTAGCGGCGGCCGCTTCAGTTGTGGCGGTAAGCTTTCCAAAAAGTACCAAAGCAGCCATCAGGTACCCTTTACCAAGCCCATGGCGGGCAAGTTTTTTCGCCAGGGCCTTCTTCGCACGATAGAACAATGCCTGGGCGCCGAATTTGGTGCATCCCATGATATCGGCAATCTCGGAATACGGCATGTCTTTATAGCAGCGCATAGTCAATACGGCCCTGTGACGAGGCGACAACTCCCGCATCGAGATAAGAACGATTTGCTTCAATTCACGATTGACCATCTCGGCCAGCGCGCTTTGGCTGTCGCCCATCGAGAGCTGGCGGTCGATATCTGATAGAGGAATCGTTTTATGCCGCCACTGCCGGCCGTAATGCTGCCGAATTTTATTGAAAGCTATGCCGTCCAGCCATGAGAAGAACTTCTCGGTGCTTTTGAGTGTGTTAAATACCTTAAACATTTCCAGAATGCTCTCCTGTACAATATCCTGCGATAAATCTTCTCTTAAAGTCAGGCGGAGCACATATTCGCGCAGATGCACCCTCGCCGCCCCAGCCAGACGGTTCAGACTTACCTCGTCGCCAAGCTGTGCCTTCCTGACTAATCCATCAATCTCTTTGTCGTTAATCATTGACTCCAATATATAAGTCCAACAAATCAACAAAAGTTGACGCTGTTTTTTTGAATATTTTAAATTTTTTGCAGATTCTTTACAAAATCCATCGAATTCTTAGCCTGTTTTCCCAGTTTTAGTACTTTTTTGTCAAAAAAACGAAATTTTTTCGATTTCGCTATCAACATTTTACCATCGACAAACGCTGTCAATGGTAGAAGAAGTATATTTAAAATTCCGGCATAGAAAAAGGGTGCTAAGATGGGTAAAAATGTTAAACAGTGGCAAGATGAAAATGCCAGGCTGATGAAAAAGGCAGCCAACGATGATTTTGAGGCGTTTGATCGGCTCTTTCAAAGGTTCGCTCCGCTGTTGATGCACTTTTTTGCCAAAAGGGGCGTGCATATCGACTTAGCCGGGGATTTAGTTCAGAAAATCTTCGTCTGCCTTTGGCGGCAACGTCAGAATTATCGCCCGAAATCCTCTTTCGAGACATACTTATTCAGTATTGCCAGGAACATTCTGCGCGAAGAGATGCGCAAATCTCACAAAATTGACAGATCAGGATTGAAAAGACGGCAGGCTTCCGATGAGGGTAAATACAAAGCCGGAAGCTCAATTGTACCTGAAGGAGCTAATCGAAGCTCTCGAAGCGGCAAAAGCCAGGCTGACTGACGAACAGTATAAGGCTTTGCAGATCGCTAAGAACCCGGATATCAACTTGCACAGGAAATTAGAGCAGCTTGGATGGTCCAAAGAGGCTTATAAAAGCCGCCTGAAGCGCGCCCGCAAGCGGATTCGCAAGGATTTGACCCCGATTTTTTTTAGAAGATTTAAAACATAAAAAACGCCGGAAACGGCCATAAAATGAAGATTTGCAAAAAAAATTTAAAAAATCACAAAAAAGTCTGCCCCTTTTAGGCCGTTTTTGACATTATAATAATAGAGAGCTATGTTTTTCAGCGGACAAATCGACTTGGAATGATTTTGTTATGGTCGTTTGTATTTAGCCGCTGGTAACGCCGTAAGACCGGCAACCTTGAGATATATGCGGAAGGAACTAACACACGGCGGATAAAGTTAGGAACGAATAAAGGGAATTATGCGCAAATGCTGTAGCCGGCACGTTCGAAACCAAAACCATGGATCATCACAAAATAAAAATAGAAAATTTATGCCATAGGTACTTGTGCCATAGGTATTCATGCCTTAGGTATAAACAATCGACAATTCATGCCCCAGGTATTTATGCCCAAGGTATCGTAAATCCAAGGGCCTTTACACTCATCGAGCTCTTAGTGGTGATTGCGATCATTTCTATGCTAATGGCGATATTGCTGCCTGCACTCCAGGGAGTCCGAAAACAGGCCAAAGCAGTTGTATGTCAGACGCATCTCAAACAATGGGCGACGGTGTTTATTCTATATTTGGAGGATTATAACGGGTACTTCCCCGGAAACAGATTCGATGCTATATGGATTATGAGCGGACGGTCCTTCGGTCTGGACAAACCGAATGAGCCTAAAGAATACCACTCCATTCGCACAAAAGGCATGTTGTGCCCCATGGCCACCAAACCCTTAGACCGGGGTGGAAGAGGACTTTTCTATGCCGATCCCAGCGGCCAATTATTTGGCTTAAACTACAATTTCGGC
>Ga0207752_1000805_pt1 | contig 14696 bp, 15 predicted proteins | sample Pon2CUnioCityCA_6_FD_187272 | JGI IMG/M metagenome (GOLD analysis project Ga0207752, IMG submission 187272) | Marine sediment microbial community from Union City, CA, USA - Pond 2C Sediment 2 (SPAdes) | ecosystem: Environmental > Aquatic > Marine > Intertidal zone > Salt pond sediment ...
TGAACTCCCAAATATCTAGCCACCTTTCTCACTTCCCCCTTAAAGAGGGAAACAACAGGCTCGATAACTTGAAATCCATACAGCTCCTTGGTGCTTATTCCAATCTGCTCTAGAACGTTATGCTGAGTTTTGACTCCACCCTTTGTTTCAACTATGTCCGCCTGTATGGTTCCCTGCACCAGAAACTTGCACCCCTCATTTTCAGCGGTTTCACTTAAGACCTTGTAGAATGTTTCTCTGAATTTCTTGCGTTTCTCTTCAGCATCCCGCAACCCCTTCATTTCTCCCAAGAAACGCTCCTGAACGTTAACAACTTTCATGGGAAGATTTAGGGGAGGCTGAGACAGAAGATTTGCCACTCTTTCAATTTCTCCTTCCCGCATGAAGGCATCGTCAAGGATGACGCAGAGAAGATTTTTTCCCATAGCGCGGTGGGTTATAACAGCGGATGTTGTGCTGTCTACTCCTCCTGAAACCGCTATGAGTGCTCGCTCTCCTCCGACAACCTTCTTAATCTCCTTTACCTGCTTTTCCACGAACTCTTTTGGATTGAAATCATTCAATGTTCTACACCACCCTCTGCTAAAAGCTGACGCGCCATTTTTTCGGTAATATACAACCCTCCTTGCAGCATTATATCTTTACCGATAATTTGCTTCCACGCCTCTGTAGAAACGGGTTTTGGAAATTCTTTCAAATTTTTGAATCTGATAAAAGTGGAGCTTTTTCTTCCCTGCAGAAAATCATTATATTCATCATATGAGTTCAGCAGAGATTCGTGACCAAGAGCTTTCCACAGCTTCTCAACGTCTCCGGTTACCCGTTCCACAAAATCTGCGTAGCCTCGAATATCCTTGTGGGGGCGAGTCACATAGAAAAACAGTAGCTCCGCGTTTTTGGGACCCACCAATCCTCTCCGAACAAAGGCGTGTGCCGGTTTGCCTGCTCTGTTTTGGCTGCAAAGTCGGTTCCAGTACTTCTCGTAATTAACAACTATGTACGCGTATTTCTCCAACTTTTCACTTTCCGTCTGAGTTTGTTGGATAATAATTTATGTTGTTTTTCCTTATAAGCAAAACAGACCAACAGGAACAGATATTCGGGTGGAAAGATGGAAGGTTTATAGAAAAACATAAAACTTAGGATTTGAGGATGGTTTTGTTATGAAATGTCCAAGATGCGAAACCGAGATGATTGTACGAAAACTTAGGGGAAAAAAGCAAGTGTTCTTTTCGTGCCCTAACTGTCACTATAACCGCACATCAAGAACGTAACAGAGCGGTCAGCCTGTTTCCTGCCCGTTGTCCGTTTTTTCTCCGGTCAGGTACTCCTTCCGCATCAAGGCGGGAATCGGCGGCAGTATACACGCATTCTTGAATTCTTTCAGGATTAACTCCGCAATGTTTGATTTGATGAATTCCTCGTTGGGTGGGTCGTTTATCCAAAACAGGGCTTCAATCTCGTTTGTCCACTCTCGGTTGCGGAAAATGAACCGTATTTCTCTTTTTCGTTTCTTGCTAAAGATTACCGATTTGTGGTTTTTCAGGATGTTTTCTATTATGGTTTTGGCTTTTTCAGCATCCGCAGTATAGTCTATAGCGAAGGTTAGTGAAGCCACTGCCTCAGATGCGCCACCCGTAAGATTGATTATTTTTTCTTTCATAAGCATAGAGTTCGGAATGATTATCTCGTTTCGGTCGTAGGTCTTCAGTTTGGTTGTTCTGAGGGCTATGTCTGTGACTGTTCCGGTTAGGTCTCCAACTCTGATTACGTCGCCGATGGTGTAGGTTTTGCCCCACATTATCAGCACGCCGGAAACCCAGTTTTCTATTATGTCCTTCAAGCCGAAGCCGATTACTAGTGCGCCTATTCCTAGACCTGCGATTGCCGCGGTGATGTCGTAATCTAAAATTGAGAGTATTATGATGGCGGCTACGAGGTAGATGATTATTTGGAAGAACCGTTTCAGGTGAACAAGTTTTCCTTTCTCTAGTTCGCCTCTCTTCTCAATTCTAGCTACTAGCTTGTTGAATATTGTGACAATCAGAAATGCGCCGATTATGGTTAAAACTATCGTTAGAATCCGGATAGGCTCATCGATTAGCCCTTGAAGACCAGCAAGCATAACCAGTTCCTCAGCATATTTCTAGAATGTGGTGTCTCTTTTTTAGGTTTTCTGAACTGCAACTTGAACGGCTTCCAATTAGAAAGCAACGTTAAGTTCATTCTTCTAGAAAATGAATACTGAAACGCCCACCTGTTGCAGAATGAATGCGCCGTAAATCAGGCAGAGGAATATGGCTCCCTTTTTGGTTAGCCGTTCACTTGCGCCCACCATATACCAGACACTCAAGGACGAAAGCAACACGTAGAACATGATGCTCTGCACAGCCACCACGTTCACTGGAGAAAACGAGAGCAGCGACGAAACCCCGAGAATAAGGGTGATGTTGGTGATGCAGCTGCCGAGCAGATTTCCAAGAGCCATGTTGACCAGCCCCTGCTTGAGAGCTTGTATTGTTGTTGCCAGCTCAGGTAAGGAGGTTCCAAGGCCGATAATGGTTGCTCCTATAATGGATGTGGGTAAACCTATGAAGCCTGCAATGTCAACGGAGCTGTCCACCGCAAATTTGGAAAGTACAATTATTAATGTCGCGCCTACCAAAAATTTGACGCCTACAATGGCGATGTTTTCTTTCTCTTTTTTCTGTTTGGGTGGCTCATTGGAGGTTGTGGTTTCGGTTTTGCGGGAAACTGTTACACTGAAGTAGATAAACAGTATCAGAAGTACGACGCCTAAGACGGCTCCTAGGCTTCCCCTTTGGACTATAAAGAGGGGGATTATTGAGGAGATGAACAGGAATTGTACAAGTTCCTTTTGTGACTGTCCTTTCAGTGCGATTTCTTTTCTGCTGAGAAGTATTGCCAATCCAAGTATTATGGTGAGGTTTGCGATGTTAGAGCCTAAGACGTTACCTGCGGAGAGTCCTCCTTCACCCGCGAGGGATGCGACTATGGAGACTGAAAGCTCCGGCAGCGATGTTGTTACGGAGAGTAAGATGAAGCCTGCAGCCATTTCGGATAGACCGAGGGCTCTGGATATGGCTAACACGTATCGGATTATCCTGTCGCTGATCAGCATAATCAGAAGCAATGATATAGCCAGCAGAGGTATGCTGTAAATCATCATTTGAGACACAACATCCACTTTTGATAGCAGAGAATAGACCGTAAAACGCTTTTAAAGATTGCAGTTCAATTACGACTGTCGTAGTCTGTTTAAGAGATAGTTAAGATGAATAATAAAAAAGATGTGAAGAAACAATACGAAGCTTGGGCATCTACTTACGATTTAGACAAAGTTGAAATCATTAGAAAAGACACGGGCATCGAATTGGAGGAATTTGTCAATCACATCTTAGATAATTGCCAACTGAAAAAAGGTCAAAAAATACTTGATGTGGGCACTGGAACAGGTCTCATATCCGTGTCCATTTCTAAACGCCTAGCCGGGAATTGCCAAATATTGGGAATAGACATCACAGACGCGATGCTGGCAAAAACCAAGAATAACATTAAGATGAAATCTTTAGATAATGTTATTTTTTTGAAGAAAGCTTCGGCTGAAAATTTACCTGTCGAAAATGGTTTCTTTGACTTAGTTGTATGTGTTTTCACTATTCGACATACACATGTTGAAGTAGCTTTGAGAGAATTTATGCGAGTTTTGAAGCCTAAAGGAAGAGTTGTTATTGTTGATCTTTATGCACCAGAAAGATGGAGGTCCTTCTCAGCAAAAATAGTTATGCCCATCTTCAAATTGTTGTTTATGTGGAAGAAAGAAATGAGTGCAGAGAAAAGATCTAAGCTTCTAACGTTAGAAGAGTGGAAAAGTCAAGCTATGAAAATAGGAGGCAAAGAGGTTAAAATCGATAATTTCCCCCACATAGATGAACCCGAGTGGAAGCCGGGTAAAATGATACTGTCTTGGATCAAGAGTAAACGGAGTTAAGATGAAATAATGTTTCCTTTACTAGAGTTCGAGTTGGGCTTATGGAACGCTTGGATATTCATGGTTTACGTTGTTTTCTCTAACTTTTTGCCATCTGTTCTAGCGGGGAGAGTGATTGACAAGGGAGTGATGAAGAAACTTGGTGCCGACTTACAGCTGAGCGATAAGGAAAGAAAGCTTTTGAACATCTATTCCGTTCTGTTCTTTGCTATGGTTGCGTATAGCGTATTCTTGCCGCTTAAATTGGGCACAGTCTGGTTCTATGCGGGATTAATCATCTATTTGCTGGGTGTATTTGTTGAAACCGTGGCTATGCTGAATTTCTTTACTACTGCAGTGGACCAGTCTGTCAACAAGGGAATTTACCGTTTTTCAAGGAACCCCATGTATTTTGGTATGTTCTTGATTTTCCTTGGTACAAGCATCGCGTGTGTTTCCCCTATTTTCTTGACGCTCACAGCCATATTCATGATCCTATCACATGTTGTTGTGGTTTACGAAGAGCGGTTTTGTCTCCAAAAGTATGGGAATTCATATCAAGAATACCTGAACCGAATTCCGAGATGGATAGGACTTGCTAAGTCGAGCAAGATAGAAGACGAACCACTTCATTATTCTGGAATTAAGAAAAATAGGCGTTTCTCGCAATAAGGTTTAAAAGAGGATGTTTGGATAAAAGCTGTGAACTTATCGGAGGAACAGGAAATGGTTGAATTTCCAGAGGAAGTTGTAAAGAAAGCGTTTGGCGCTGCAGATGGCAGATGCGAATGCCTAGAGGTAGAGCATGGACATAAATACAATTCGATGTGCATGAGAGTTCTCGATTGGAATAAACGAGGACAATCTTTCATGGGACCCGACGGTCAAAAGGGTTGGGAGGCACATTGGATAGTTCCCCCTGAAAAGGGCGGAAAACCTACACAGCAAAACTGTGAGATACTCTGCTGGGACTGCTACTGCAAAAAGAATAAAGAATAAGCAACCACCCCCTCTTTTCGTCCTGAATTATATCTGCTTTAGGGTATGCTAGGTTTTAGAAGATATTTTAAGTTGAAGTGACACTAATAGATAGTAGTGAAAAATAGTTTTGTGACAGGCAGGGTGGGGGTGAATCTTTGGATAAGTTTGAGGAGATGATGGAGAAGATGTCTAAGATGACGGAAAAGGAGCGGATGAAAGCTATCGAGGAGAGCAAGGCTCTGTGTATCTGTCCAGACTGTCCTAGTTATAATGAATGTGCACAGGAAAAACAGGAACTATTCTTTTGTGGATTGGGTAAAAGCCCAACATGCATTACAAAAGAACAGGGTTGCATATGCCCGGCATGCCCAGTAACAGAAAAGATGGGACTCACTAAGCTATATTTCTGCATAAAAGGAACAGAAAAGCAACAAAGAGGAATGGAATAGACTACTGACAGTCTATTGCCTCAGAAACATGTGAATTGCTGACAGTTCCAAGTTTATTAGCAAAAAAATTACTTTGGGTGTTGCTTCATTTTTCCTCTGCCTAAAGGAATAAACCGCTGAAACTCCTCTATGGGAATCTGTGTAACGCTTCTTTTCAGCTTTTCAGAAACCTTCTTGGACAACTGATGCCTTATCTGCTTGGCAAGTTGACTGCTCTTCTTGTCTCCCGGGGCAACCTCCACATAAACCTCTGTCAGATTGACGATAGCGTCCACAGGTCCTCCAATAACCATCATTTCGTCATCTTCAATTTTTACTCCAATAGCAACATGCAATGGAACACCGCGAACAAAATTCTTGGACCCCCTAATCATGAAAGAGCCCTTCTTGAGGAACTGCCCAGACGGAGGAGTTTTGCTAACCTGATCTGGATTCACCCAGTAGACGTTTGCTGCACTCATCATCTCCCTCCAGGCTCGAGAGTAGGAGGCTGCAAGCTGGGCTGCTTCGCTGATGGTCTGCTCTGGAACAGTCTCTCCACCTGTTTTTATCAGCACAAAGGGGGCGCCCACAATCTCGGCGTGGAAAACGATGTCTTGGGGTTCCATGTGTCTTTTGATGAGCAGTTCGTTTGTTGTGGCGTCTCTGCCACCAATCACCAGAAAACCGTTAGATGAGTGGAACCATCTGAACTTTTCGAACCACTGCTTTTTTCTTCTCTTAACAAGGGGGCGCTGCGTCTCTTTTCGTCGTATAACCTGTTTTTTTGCTTTTTCGATTTTGGCTTTGGTCTCTTGGAGGGTTTTCTCGGCGCCCCTAAGCTTCTTCTCAGCCTTCTTGGACCGGGAGTAATATTTGTTCGCGTTTGCTTGGATGGAATGACGGAGGTTGATGGAGAAAACTTGGTTATCTACCGAAACATGGAGAATTTGGTTTTTTGGCTCCAGAGAGTGGAAGTAAATGTATGGGGGGCGGTTAGCTTTCTTTTCTTCTTCAAGCTGTGAGCTTATTTCTTCCCACGATTTGCCGCTTCTTTTCTTTTCCCTGATTTTCTGTAGTAGCGAACGGAGTTCTCCGAAGTGCATGTAGATTAGGTCTCCGATAGACTTGTTTTTTGTGATCGGCTCCTTCAAGTTCTCTAACGCTTTCTGCTGCCTCTGAAGAATCCGTTTGTATCTGGAGACTTCGCTCTCCACTTCTTCGGTGATTTCTTCCTTTCTCTCCGCAGCTGTTATCTTAGCGTAGTAGTCGTCAAGGGCGCTATTGAAGGTCTCACACTTTTTCTGCTCAAATTGTTCATACCTTTTCAGGGGCACAGGAGTGACGTCAATCCACACGTTCTTTTCGTTGCTTACGATGCGTGGCTCCATGGTTCCGGAGTCAATTAGGGAAAGAAGCTTCTGGAGCTGGCTGAAGATGCTATCAAGTTCCTGTTCGGCGAGAGAACTGCATTTCCTCTTTTTGTTGATGTCTGCTCGTAGAAGGATTTCTTCGGCGTAGGTTCCGCTGATGCTCAAAAATTTGGTTAGCCCCCTCACTATCTCTGTTTCTCCAAGCTTCGTGATTTCCTCAAAGTCTTGAATGTTCAGTTTGGTGGGGTTCTTTCCCCTTGCGGGGGGATGCTGGAATGGTTCGCCACGCAGGATGTTTCTGTCCCGCATTCTCTTGTAGGTCATAGCCTGCAGGATTTTGCCCTCTGGGTCAACGAGGATTACGTTTCCGCCGCCGAAAAGCTCTGAAACCAGCTGAAAGTCGCCTTGCCGCGTGCTTATCTCCATGATTGCTATTCGCTCGAATTCGTGTTGCCGAACCTCCTTGACTACGCCATTATCGAGGTATTTCCTTAGGCTCATGCAGAACGCGGAAGGCCTTTTTGGAGTTTCATGCGCATATGAGGTTAGGTGAAGCCGTTTTCCCGCTTCAATAAGCAGTTGGAGTTTAGGCTGTTTTGGTCTCCGGAGCTTGAGAAGCAATGTTTGGGTGCCGATTTGATAAATCTTGGAGACATGGGCACCTTTCGTTGACTCGCTAATTTCGTGGGTGGCTGCGGCTACATCGAAGCTTGTCATTACTTCCTTCAACATTTTTCCCTCCAGAGACAAATAACAGGCTTTTCCGCATTAAGGGAGAGAGCCTCGTTCATATCCGTTTTCTGTTTATTTTAGTGCATAAAAAGGGTGCCGTCTTGAAATGACGTAATTCATTGTGGGGGCAGGTAAATGCTGTTGGATGACGTTTCTTTTACGACTTTTTTTTGAAGACCTTTGTGGTTTTCTTTTTGTCAGTTCTTGAATCCATTCTCTGAGCGCCTATCCAATATAGTGTCCACCCGGTCATCCAGAGGAAAATGGTGAGGGGTAAAAGAACTATGACTCTTACCTTATGCCACACACTTTTTTTGCTGTTCGAATCAGCCATGCAAGTTCACAGTTGATGATTAAATTGGAAAAGATGTAAAGCTCTTATGAAAACGGGCTACATAGTCGGAATATGAACAGCTAATCGTCTTTCTGGATCAGGTTCCTCCCCGAAGCGGTTCTAATAGCCAGCTTGCTTCTTTGGCTGAGCGGTTATTTGGGGAGGGTTTAAGTAAGTGAGAGCCGTTTTAAGCGGGTGGAAAGGCTTCCAGAAGCGAAAGTAAGATAAAGTATAAGTGAAAAGTTATGGTGTTCACGGAAACACGGGATTAAATTGAAGACATTAAATGTTATTTATTGTATGCGAATCGGCTTCGGTATCCTCGCCGCTCTAATTGCTACCTTGGTAGTGAACCTCAAAGTAGGTGCCCCGCTCATAAACGGTATAACTGCGGGGTTAGCAGTTTACCTTGTTTCATATTACATCATTAAGGGGCTGTTTCTGAATAAGGTGGAGAAGCCGACCAAGATTCTTACAATGGGAGTAGGCGCGTATGCGCTTACCTTTATTTTCTGCTGGGTACTGTTCATCACGCCGTTTCTGGCGCCTCCAACCGCCATATTCACTGTAGACCCACAAACTGCAGAGGTTGGAGAAACCATAACCTTTGACGCAAGTGCTAGCTTTGATGATGATGGAACAATAGTCACGTATGTTTGGGACTTCGGAGACGAAAACACAGCGAAAGAAGAGTTTTCCACAATCACTCACAGCTATAACATAGCTGGAGAGTACACCGTTGAACTAAAAGTCGTGGATGACCACGGAATAAGCCGCAGCAACACAACTACCCTAACCGTGACTGCCACCGCTTAACAGCAACAAGAAATACAAACTTTTCTACGCCAACAGATAACAGGTAAAGGATACTGCAGGTTTCAGAGAAAAGCTGTTTTTCAACAATCTTCTGCTATTAGGAGCCTAATATGCTGGCGGATTAGGACAACAGATTATGCTCTTTTTTGGTTTTTCTGAAAAAAACACTGATTTCAACAATGTACCTCTATTAGACTACAAATATGTGATGTGAAGAGGTTTGTGGTACAGTAACTGGGCAGAAAAAAGGGTTAATACAATGCAGTTTAGACATAAAAAAAGCGGATGAAATATTCCACGGGTTTACGGTAATAGTTAAATGCCACTGTCTCTATGTATTTGCTCTAACAAGAATAAGGGCTCCTTTCAGATGACTGTGCTAGAGCAGATTTCGAATCCTTACCTTGCTTCGCTCAGCTTAGGTTTATTGTATGGGCTCACTTTCTGTGCTTCCGCCTGCCTTCCATACATCATAAGTTACATCGCAGGCATAGGAGCAGGATTCAAAAAAGGAATCGTAGTCACTTCAATCTACAACTCAGGACGCATACTGGCATACGCCATCATAGGAACAATAGTTGGGCTGCTAAGCACGGTGATAAGCGAGGAAGTTTTCGGTTTTTACCAACAATACTCCTCCATCGCTTTTGGTGCTGCCATTATAGTTATCGGAGTAACCATACTTGTAAGAAAATTTGGTGTCGGCGCCTGCAAAACAAAAGAATGCCACGATTTAGGAGTTTCGAAACTGACACAGCGGTTTGACTTACGCGCCTTCTCTATGGGCTTCACCAGAGGCCTGATACTGTGTCCGCCCTTAATCGCTCTTCTCTTGTACGCGGTAACATTTTCTCCGGTTAACTGCACCATCCTAGCGGTTTTGTTTGGATTAGGAACCGCATTGTCTCCGCTTCTGCTTCTTGGCGGAGCAACAGGCTGGCTGCTAAACAAGGCACCGCTATTCAGAACATGGCTGTCAAGAATTGGGGGAGTAGCCCTGGTTGTTATGGGATTTAGCGTTTTGTTCAACGCTTTATCGGTTATCATTTAATGGAGAGAAAAGGGGATGCTGGAAACTATCGCAGAAATACTGCTGACAACGATAGCGGTAGGGTTAGTGACAGCTGGAATACTGGCTATACTGGTCTGGGTGAGGAATCTCACCAGAAAACTGAGCGCCCTGAGGCTCTTCATCCAAATAGTAGCCGTAGCCGTAATCTTTCTGGGGCTGATAATTGGACCCTTCGGAGTTGCCGAGTGGTCTTACCTTGGCTCCGCACCAAAAGACATAGCGATAGGCAAAAACATTATGGGAAGACCATACCCCGATGGACTGTCCGTGCCCACATTCGCATGCTACTACGCATCAGGAAGAACCTCAACCTGCGTTGTCTGGCAGCTCCAAAGTTACATATTCCCGTACTGGGAAACAAGCAGCACATACCTCACAACGGGTCTAGAGAGACTGGGCATCGCCTTCGGTTTACTCGTCGTAATGTCACTAATTTTTGGCAGATTCTTCTGCGGATGGATATGCCCCTTTGGGCTGTACATGGATTTGCTGACCCGCCTCCGAAAAACACTGAAAATAAGATACTGGAGCCTCTCAGAGAAAGCTAATCAGGCGTTACGCCAATCCCGATACCTAATTATAGCCGCCTTTTTGATTTTAAGCGCCATTTTAGGCATGAGAGCAATCGCTGGTGTAGAACTCATCCCAGAAGCAGAGCTGGGACGATACTTAGAGATGCCTTTCTGTCAAGTCTGCCCCGCTAAACCCCTGTTTGTGCTCGCAGAGGGAGCCTTAGGATACATGAACCTCGATTACGCCCTCTCCAAAACCATAGGCGACTTCGCCCTTACAGGATGGTACCTCACATCCATAAACATAATCATCCTAGGCGTAGTCACAGTGGGCTCCTTCAAGGTAAGGCGACTGTGGTGCCGCATCTGCCCCCTAGGAGGACTAATCGCACTGTTTAGCCGATTTGGACCCTTCAAGAAACTTTCCCTCATCAAATTAACCAAAGTAGAAGAAAAATGTACAAAATGTGGCATCTGCAAAAGAGTGTGCCCACCCCAAGTTACGGAAGTCTACGACAAAAAAGGAGGCGACGTAACCGCCTCCGATTGCATCCTATGCTTCCGATGCGTAGAGATGTGCCCATACGAAGATTGCCTAAGCGTAGAAGTTGCTGGCAAAAAAATCTACAAATCCAAAAACTGGCTAAAAGAAGAGGAAGAATGAGGAGAATCTAATGGCAAGCGAAATCGAAAAAGGATCAAGATACATTCCTGAAATGTCTAAGAGCGAGATTGAAGAACTAGGAAACTCGATAAAAACCTCATCCATTAAAGTGATGGAACAAAACATCGAGAAAATGAAAAAGACATGGCCGAACCGACCGGAAGCCATGGAATACTTCGATGAAATCTCAAACTTTTTTGGGCGACGCGAAAAAGAGATTCGCGAACAAAAAGAGGCGGGAAAAAAGCTCATCGGCTACTCCTGCATGTTCGCGCCCATAGAATTCATTTTGGCTGCAGACGCCATTCCAGTTCGCGTAGGCTCAGGATGGTATGACGCGGCAAAACTGGGAGACAGAATCATGCCGGTGGAGGTCTGTCCAGTCATAAGGTCCACGGTTGGAGCAAAGATGGTGAGCCTCTCCCCGTATCTTGAGCTCAGCGACGCCATAATAAGCCCGCTCACATGCGATGGTAGAACCAAACTGAGCGAAATCCTGTCAGACTTCAAACCTATATGGTATATGACTCCTCCACGAGTCAAAGATGACCCACAGTCCTTGAGCCTCTGGAAAGAGGAGATGCAGGTGATAAAAGGAAAAATTGAGGAACTGACAGGAAACAAAATCACCAAAGACAACTTGAGGTCATCCATAGAGAAGATGCAGCAAGCAACGAAGGCTTTTCGCAGGCTACAAGACCTGAGGAAAGGTCCCCCAGTAATCACGGGAAGGGATGCCATGCTCGTGAATCAAACCAGCCTGTGGGACAACATAGAACGGTGGACCCAAAAAACAAATGAGCTGTGTGACGAGCTGGAGAAAAGGGTTGAACAAAAGGATTATGCTTGTCCTCCTGACACTTCAAGGGTGATGGTTACGGGAACTCCGATGCTGTGGCCTGACAGCTGGAAGGTTCCAAATCTGATCGAAGAATCTAACCCTAAGGGACTGCTGGTTGTTGACGAGCAATGTTCAGGTGACAGAATTCTCTACGACCCTGTGGGAGTAGATGAATGGACTATGAGCGACATGTTCGACGCTGTAAGCGAAAGATACCTTATGGCATCCACATGCCCCTGCTTCACTTCCGAACAGGGAAACGAGGACCGCGTCAACTGGATCATGAACAGAATCAAAGAGTATAAGGTTGACGGAGTGATTTATTACGTGGTTCGAGGATGCATCCTCTACGCCATGGAATACGCAAGAATCAAACGCATCCTAGACCAAATGGGCATCCCCGTGTATTACCTTGACACCGAATATACAAGGGAAGACGTGGGGCAGATGAAGACAAGAATAGAAGCCTTCCTAGAGATGCTGGAAGCAAGAATCGACATATAAGAAAAGGAGAAAAAAGAAAGTGACAATATCCGCCGGAATAGACATGGGCACCCAACGGGTGAAAGTAGTCATCATAAAAGACGAGCAGGTTTTATCCCAAACCCAAAACTTCTTGGGATTCGAACCCACAAAAGCCGTTGAACAAGCATTCGAAGAGGCACTACAGAAAGCCAAACTGTCCCACGAGGACATACAACATGTTACAGCCACCGGCGCCGGTGTAGAGATGGTTTCCTTCGCAGACAGCACTGTCAGCATGATGGGAGCTGATGCCCGGGCAGGAGCATGCTTTTTCTCTTCAGCCAGAACGGTGATAGATGTTGGGGCTGAGGAGGCGCGGGCAGTGAAGTGTGACGAGAGGGGAGCGATGCTGGATTTCGTTGTAAACGCTCGGTGTGCAGCTGGAGCCGGCACCTTTATCGAGGCAATGTCCAGGGCGTTGGAGGTGGAGTTGGAGGATATGGGTTCTCTGTCCTTGAAGGCGGAGAGGGCTAGTCCCATAAACGCCAGTTGCGTCATCTTCGCAGAGTCTGACGTGGTTTCCCTGATTCACAGAGACGAACCTAAAACTGAAATCGCTCGGGCTATCTTTGATGCTATGGCTGAGAGGGTTTCCTCGATGGTATATCGGCTGGGGATAAATCCGGATATCGTGCTGGTGGGGGGCGTGGCTAAAGATGTTGGGTTCGTTGCTTCTCTTAAGAGGAGGCTAGGAACGGAATTGCTTATACCTGAAGAGCCGCTGTTTGCTGGTGCTGTAGGCGCAGCCTTAATTGCAGGCAAAAGAGCTGCAAGGAGGCAACAGTAGGATGGAAAGTAGAGAAAAAACGGAATACTGGAGATGGGGTGAATATCAACGAGTTATGCCGAGCAGAGACTTGAATAACTCTGAAATAATAACTGCTGGCGTGGATGTTGGCTCAGTTGGCTCCAAGGCGGTTATTATGACAGATGGGAAGGTGCATGCTTGGAGCGTAATGCGAACAGGCTCTAACAGCTCTGACAGCGCCAAGAAAGCGCTTGGGTGGGCTATGGAAGACACCGGCTTAACGTTAAAGGACTTCAACTATATTGTGGGAACTGGTTACGGCAGAGTAAACGTTCCCATGGCTAACAGAGCCATAACAGAAATTGCCTGCCACGCCAAAGGCGCCAACTACATCTGGGGACCATCAGTAAGAACGGTTCTGGATGTGGGTGGACAGGACGTTAAAGCCATCCGCTGCGACCAGAAAGGCAAAGTAGTCTCCTTCCTGATGAACGACAAGTGCGCAGCTGGCACGGGACGAGGAATGGAAGTCATCGCTGACCTGCTGAAGATACCCATCGAGGAGGTGGGCAAAGTGTCCCTGAGCGTAACAGAAGAACCTAAACCAGTCAGCAGCACCTGCGTGGTCTTCGCAAAAACAGAGGCTGTTGGGCTGCTACGTAAGGGATGGAGCAAAGAAAAAGTTTTAGCCGCGTACATGAGAGCCATGTCCATCAGAATGAGCGAACTTATAGAGAAGGTGGGTTGCGAAAAAGACTTCGTAATCACCGGCGGTCAATCCAAGAACATCGGCATAGTACAGCGGGTGGAGAACATTCTAGGCATAAAAAGCCTTCCAACCCCAAACGTAAAGGAAACTGGACGCGACCCCGTTGCCGCTGGAGCCATAGGAGCAGCACTGTACGCCAAGGCATTATACGAAAAGTCTAGTAAACGCTGAGGGTGATGCAGGTTATAACATATTATGGCTACCAGGACGGTTCAGGCGAATACTACATAGTTATTGACGCGGAGAAATGCAACAGCTGCGGCGATTGCACGAAAGCCTGTCCCCAGGACGCCTTGAAGATGGAGACCATGCTCATTGACCTCGAAGACAAACTTGTAGCCGCAGTCACAGAGGAGCACCGCAAAAAAATAAGGTACACATGTTCTCCCTGCAAACCCGAAAGCGGACAGGTGCCCTGCGTTCAGGCTTGTGGCCAAGAGGCTATATCGTGTGTCTGGAATCCCCTGAACCAGAAATAAAGATATACAGCCACGCTTAGTGCAATTTAGATTTTGGTGCTGTTTTCTTTTTCTTGAGATAATCTTTTTATTTAGATCTTGTTATGGATGAAATTGTTGGAGACCGCTTGCGATGGATGTGGGAATAGTTGGGTGTGGATGGATTTCTGGGATACACGTCAATGCATGGAGAGATGCGGGAATCTCAGTAGCCGCCGCTTGTGACCTGAACGAAAAAACAGCCCTACAATTCACTAAAGACTGGAAAATCCCCTCGCACTATACTAGCTTCTCTGAAATGCTTGAAAAGGAGAAATTGTCCGCTGTTTCGGTGTGTGTTCCGCCCAAGTTTCATGCAGACGTAGCCGTGGAGGCTCTGAAGTCGGGCTGTAGCGTGGTTGTTGAAAAGCCGTTCACCATAAACAGTAGCGAGGCTGAGAGACTGCTGGGTG
>Ga0207752_1000806_pt1 | contig 14684 bp, 12 predicted proteins | sample Pon2CUnioCityCA_6_FD_187272 | JGI IMG/M metagenome (GOLD analysis project Ga0207752, IMG submission 187272) | Marine sediment microbial community from Union City, CA, USA - Pond 2C Sediment 2 (SPAdes) | ecosystem: Environmental > Aquatic > Marine > Intertidal zone > Salt pond sediment ...
CGCGCCTGCAGCGCCGCCAATTCGGCGCCGTCGATAGCGCCATCGACGCGGAAGGTGCTGTGGCTGCCGTCGAGCATCAGCGTCTGTCCGGCCGCCACTTGCCGCCAGCTGCCGTCCTCGATGCGCGCCGCCAGCAGCCGGTTGAACAGATGCGCGCGCGCCGCCGACAGGTACAGGCTGCGGCGGTTGCGATCGACGCGGCGCAGCTCGCCGCGCAGCAGGCGGCGCGCGGCGAGCAGATTGCCGCCATCGCGACCGAAGCGCTGCTCGCCGAAATAATTGGCGAAGCCGCCGCTGGCGATCGCCGCGAGGCGCCGCTCGATCTCGTCGCGATCGCCAGTGAGTTCGCGCAGCGTGATGTGAAAGCGATTGCCGCGGTGCGCGCCGCGACGCAGCTTGCGGCGGTGGCGGGCCATGCGCAGGATTTCGACGCTGTCCGGCAGGCGCGCCGCCAGCGCGGCTTCCGCTGCACCATCCGGCGGACAGTGCACGCTGAACCACTGACTGGTGACGGCGTGGCGATCCTTGAGCCCGGCGTAGCTCACCTGGCGCTGCGCCACGCCCAGCGCGCGGGCCAGCTGGCGAGCCACCCAATCGGTATTCTCGCCGCGCTTGCGCAGCTGCAGCCAGAGGTGCTCGCCGTCGCCTTCCGGCTCGATCTCCAGCCACTCGTCGACGACGAAATCCTCCGCCACGGCGCGCAGTTGCGCGCGACCGGCGGGCGCGCCGAGAACGCTCGGCAGTTGGCTCATCAGCGGCTCGGCCGCTTGACTGGCCGCTTGGCCGGTCGCTTGACTGGCTGGCTGGCCTTGCACAGCGACAGCGCCACTGGCGACGCGGCTCGATTCGGACTGGGACATCGGTGGCGGCTGCTCGAACGGCTGGGGGACAAGCGGCGAGTGTACCCAAAGCGCCCCGCGCCGGCAGCAATCGCGGTGCGCACATTCCATCCGGGAGGGGCGACGCGCGGTGCGGCGCGACGTACCATGTGGCTCCCGATGACAGCGCGTGCAACGCGGCGGAGGTTCCGCATGAATTCCGATGTTCAGGCTCGATCCACAGGCAACGGCTTCGCCCGCATCAGCCCGGCGGATGCCCGGGCGCTGATCGACAGCCGCGCGCACAACGTGGTGGATATCCGCGATCCGGGCGCCTTCACCGCCGGGCGCATCCGCGGGGCGCGGCTGCTGAACAACGACACGCTGCCAGCGTTCATCGACGAGGCAGACGTCGAACAGCCCTGCCTGGTGTGCTGCTACCACGGCCATTCCAGCCAGCAGGTGGCGGCCTTTCTCGCCGCGCAGGGCTTTGCCGAGGTGTACAGCATCGACGGCGGTTTCGAGCAGTGGCGCCGCGACTATCCCCAGCACTGCGAGCGATAGGCTAGAATGCCGGCTGCTCCAGACAGGACAGCCACAGGACGACACGCAACGTGATCGACGCGTTCGATATCGAAGAAGCCCGCACAAAGCTCAGCGAACTGCGGCTCGAACACCGGGATTTGGACACGATCATCTCCACCCTCTCCGCGCAGCCATCGCTGGACCAGCTACAGCTGCGGCGGCTGAAAAAGCGCAAGCTGCAACTCAAAGAATGCATCGCCCGGCTGGAGAGCCGCTTGATTCCCGATCTCGACGCCTGAACCCGGCGTCTGACCCCACAGACAGAATCCGGAGTCAGAGCCCGGCCTGACTCCGGCTCAATGGCCTACCTGGCCGGGCCAGGCCGGAGCATACATGCCTAGCAATATCGAGATAAAAGCCCGCCTCGACGACACCGCCACCACCGAGGCCCGCGCCCGTGCGCTGTGCGGCGCACCGACGGCGCAGCTCGACCAGCGCGACACCTTCTACCCCTGTGCCGAGGGTCGCCTGAAGCTGCGCGTGATCGCCGCGCAGGCCGGCGGGCACGCCGCGGGCGATGTGCGCGGCGAACTGATCCACTACCTGCGCGCCGACTGTAACGGCCCCAGGCGCAGCGATTATCAAATCGCCGCTGTGGCACGCCCCGATGAGCTGCGCGCAGTGCTGGACGCGGCCTGCGGCGCGCTGCTGACGGTGCGCAAGCGGCGCCATCTGTACCTGCACGGGCGCACCCGAATCCACATCGATCGGGTCGAATCACTGGGCGATTTCGTCGAGCTGGAAGTAGTGCTGAAACCCGGTGAGGACCCCGCCGCTGGCGATGCCGAGGCACAATCGCTGATGGCCGAGCTGGGCATCGCCGACCATCAGCTGGTGGCCGGCGCCTACGCCGATCTGCTCGCCGTGGATGGCAAAGGTGTCGCCAGGGCGCCAGCGACCAACGGCCGCAACTGACGCGACACCAGCCGCCACAGGCCTGTGCCGCGCTGTCCATTTGGCCTCGGGGCGCCGTGGCGTAAAGTGCTGACGAGACCCATCGCACAGAGTGGGCAACGCATCCATGCGCTGACGTCAATGGTTTGACTGCTGCACGGTTTTTCGTTGCGAGCACGCCACAATTCGGGACATCTACCGAATTGACAGCGAATCGCCACCGGCATGTATCACATCCAGCACCCAGCCTCGATAAATCGAGGCCTGCGCAACGCCTCCGATAGCCGCGCCAGCCCCACCCGCGATCCACTCAATGGCCCCGGAAACGGTTTCAGCGACCGGCGCCACCAGCCGCCAACCGGCGGGCGCCCGGTGGGTGCGCTGCTGCTCGACGCTCTGCGCTGGATTGTGGTCGTCGGCCTGGCGCTGCTGGCGGCGATGCTGCTGGCCACGGCGGCGATGCGCTGGATCGATCCGCCGATCACCGCTTACATGCTCAATCACCAGTCGAAGGCTCGCGCGCTGGGCCAGAGCGACACCATCGACTACCGCTGGGTGGATGCCCAGCGGATCGCCGACAGCGCGCGCCACGCGGTGATCGCCGCCGAAGACCCGCGCTTCTACCAGCACAACGGTTTCGACTTCGAGGCGATCCGCGCCAACCTGCTGCCCGGAGAAGCGCCACAGAACGTCAGCTCGCTCAGCCAGCAGCTGGCGCGCAACCTGTTTCTCTGGTCGGATCGCTCCTGGATACGCAAGCTGCTGGAGGCGATGATCACCGTGGTGCTGGAGGCGACCAGCTCCAAGGAACGCATTCTCACGCTGTACCTGAACACCGCCGAATTCGGTCACGGCATCTTTGGCATCGAGAGCGCCGCGCAGCACTTTTTCGAGCGCCCCGCCAGCGAGCTGACCGCGCAGCAGGCCGCGGCGCTGGCAGCGGTGCTGCCCTACCCCGGGCGCTGGAGCCCGGTCGAGCCGCAGGACACGGTGTCCCGGCGCGTGCAGCGCATCCGCCAACGCATGGACGAGCTGTTCCCACCGCGCTGAGGCCGGCGACCAGCCCGTTCGCGGGGCTGCCGCGCCGGCAGATTCCGGCCACCTGCCCGAATATCCACCCGAGCCGCCGGCGCCGCGCATGGCGCGGCGCCGCGGTGACCTCTTTCGACAGCGATTAGTCCGCCGCCGGCGGCCGCTTGCCGCTACAATGCGCGACCTTTGCCGCGCCTCGCCGTGGCGCCCATTCGCCCCGGCAGATCAGGCACATGGCCGCGAGCCCCGACCCCGTACCCCAAGCCGCCAGCGAGGCCGAAGCCGGCCCCTCAGAACAGCGCCGCGGCACGCTGCGCGGTGAGATTGGCGCCACCGCGTCGATGGCCGCGCCGCTGATCCTCGCCCAGCTGCTGCAGGTGGGCATGGGCTTCGTCGATACGGTGATGGCCGGGCGCGTCAGCGCACTCGATCTGGCCGCGGTGGCGCTCGGCTCCAACCTCTGGGTGCTGATCTTTCTCGGCTGCGTCGGCCTGCTGCAGGCGATGTCGCCGACCATCGCCCAGCTGTGCGGCGGCAATCGCCACGAGGCGGTACCGGCCGCCTTTCACCAGGGTCTGTGGATCGCCCTCGGGTTGTGCCTGCTGAGCTTTTTTCTGACCCGCTGGATCGGCGGGCTACTGCCGCTGTTCGGCGTCGAAGGCGAGGTGGTGACGCTGACCCGCGACTACCTCGATCTGGTCTCCTGGGGCATGCCCGGCATCTGCCTGTATCTCGCCGGTCGCTACCTGCACGAGGGCTTCGGTCACACCCGGCCGCTGCTGGTGGTACAGCTGCTGCTGTTGCCGCTGAACATTTTCGGCAACTGGGTGTTCATGTTCGGCAAGTTCGGCTTTCCGGCGATGGGCGCACTGGGCGCGGCGGTCTCCACCGCCATCGGCCTGTGGCTGGGCGCGGCGATGATGCTCTACAACTGCCAGCGCAGCCGCACCATTGGCCCGCTGCAGGTGTTCGCGCGCATCTCGCCGCCGGACTGGCTGGCAATCTGGCGTCTACTGCGCCTCGGTGCGCCGATCGCCGCTTCGATCCTGATGGAGACCAGTCTGTTCTCCGCGGTGGCGCTGCTGATGGCGCACTTCGGCCCGGTGGCGGTGGCCGCGCACCAGGTGGCGATCAACTACGCCGGGCTGATGTTCATGATTCCGCTGGGTTTCGGTCTGGCGAGTACGGTGCGCGTCGGTCACGCGGTGGGTGCCGACGATCTGCCGCTGGCGCGCCGGCGTGGCTGGATCGGCATCGGCCTCGGCGCGGCAGCGATGCTCGCCTCGGCGCTGCTGATGCTCGCCGCGCCGGAGCTGATCGCGGCCATTTACACCGATGATCCGGCGGTGATCGAACTGGCGGTGACGCTGCTCTTCGTCGCCGCCCTTTTTCAGCTCTCCGACGGCCTGCAGATCGCCGCTGCCGGCGCCCTGCGCGGCCTCAAGGACACCACCGTGCCGATGCTGGTCAGCCTGCTGGCCTACTGGATCATCGGCCTGCCGGCGGCCTGGCTGATCGGGCTGCACTGGGGCGGCGGGCCGAGCGGTTTGTGGGTCGGCCTGATCATCGGTCTGAGCATCGCCGCGGTGCTGCTCAACTGGCGCTTTCACCGCATGACACTGGCGCCGCCGCACGCCGCTGGCAGCGAGCCGGATGGCAATGGCAGCGGCTGATCGAGTGGTGACAGCAGACAAAATGAAGGGGTGATCGGGAAGCCCCGATCACCCCATTCGCTGCAAGCAGTTGACTGCTTGTTACCGTCGCCTTGTTGTCGCTATCGAAGTGCTGGCTGATGTAGTTGATGCTTTTTCTCAGCTTGTCGAGATAACAGCAGAAACCGTGCCAAAGGTCAGACGTATCGCGCAGCCTGCGGTGACCGCTGCAACGAAGCATCGACAGACAGAAATCCATTGGGGACTTCGCGCTCATTCAGACAGATAAGATTTTCATCTGGAAACCGCTTGACGCGGGCGCAGCAGCGTGGTGGGAGGCAGTCGCCGCATACCGCCTGAGCGTTGTTGAATAGGTGTCATGTGGTGACGGAATTTTGCCAACTTGGGCTGCGGCGCTGACGCCGACGACGGTTTCTGTACGGCACGGCGCGGATTCCGGCTGGCAGATTCGGGGCAGAAAAGCAGCGCCCCGGGCGGAAGGGGGCTATGGATGCCCGGGGCGCGTCCCATTCGGGAAAAGCACAAGTCACAAGCGAAGCCAGTCCACCCGGCACAGCCCTCGCGGGCCGGCCATGCGGCGAGTCAGTGCTGAGCAGCGCGAGGAGGAATCCGACGCCGCCGCAAAGTGAATGTCTACCGCGGACGCAACTCTACCTACCGGTCGGTAACATTGTCAATCGCTGGGTATCGCCGCGGCGCGCTGCTAGAATGCCGAGACACGCGCGGGGGATCGCCAGCACATGAAACGACCTGCCTGGAACGGAGAGATACAGGATCGCGACGAGCAGTACCGCATCAAGCGCCAGGCGCTGTTGCGCACTGCCGCGCGCGCTTTCAACCAGCACGGCTATCACAAGACCTCGCTCAACGACCTCGCCAGACAGCTCAACGTCACCAAGCCGACGCTCTACTACTACGTCAAGAGCAAGGAAGAGATCCTCATCGCCTGCCAGCGCATCGCCATCGAGCAGATGCGCGACGCGCTCACCGATGCCCACGAGAGCCAGCGCCCGGCGCGCGAGCGGCTGCGCAAGTTCATCGGTCGCTACGCGGAGATGATCGCCGACGACTTCGGCCGCTGCCTGGCGCTGTCGGGCATGACCGACCTCTCCGCCGAGGCCCGCGAGGAGATGCGCTGTGGCCGCCGCGACATCGACATCGCCATGCGCACGCTGGTCGAACAGGGCATCGCCGACGGCACCATCGCCCCCTGCGACGCCACGCAGACCGCCAACGCGCTGTTTGGCGCGATCAACTGGATGGCCCACTGGTACCGCGAAGACGGCTCGCAGACCCCCGCCGACATCGCCAACCGCATGTTCGATATGTTCGAGCACGGCATTCAGCCGCGCTGAACACCCGGCCGCCCCGCTGCGCGAGCCAGCGCAGGGGGCGTGTCGGCCGGGCTTTGCGATCGGCGCCGCTCAGGCGCGCAGGCGCGCGTTCTGCGGGTCGTAGATCGGCTCCTCGCTGACCACCGCGCGGCGGCGCTGGCCGAACACGGCGATTTCCACCTCGGTGCCCGGCACCGCCAGATCGGTGCGGATGTAGCCCAGCGCGATGCTGCGCCCGACACTGTGTCCGTAGCCGCCGGAGGTGACGTAGCCGACGCGCTCGCCGCCGCGGTAGACGGTGGCGCCGTAGCTGGCGTCGATATCGCCGTCGTCGAGCAGGAAGGCGGCGAAGATGTCCGGCAGCCCGGCGTCGCGCTCGGCGACCAGCGCCGCCTTGCCGATGAAATCGGGCTTGTCCAGATTGACGAAGCGCGCCAGCCCCGAGCGCAGCGGCGAATACTCGCTGTCCAGCTCGCTCTTCCAGCCGCGATAGCACTTTTCCAGGCGCAGCGAATCCATCGCGTACATGCCGAAATCGGCGATGCCGAATTCCTCGCCGGCCGCCCACAGCGCCTCGTAAACCGGCAGCTGATGGGCCACCGGCACGTGCAGCTCCCAACCCAGCTCGCCGACGTAATTGACCCGCAGCGCGCGCAGCCGCGCGTAGCCGACGCTGATCTCGCGCCAGCTCAACCACGGGAAAGCGGCGCTGGAGAGATCATCGTCGCAGACCTTTGCCAGCACCTCGCGAGCCCGCGGCCCGGCCAGCACCAGCGAGCCGTAGCGATCGCTGACGTTCTCCAGCTGCACGCCTTCCGCCGGCAGGTGGCTGCGCATCCAGTCTTCGTCGTGCCACTCGGCGGCGGCGGCGGAGATCAGATAAAAGCGGTCTTCGGCGATCCGCGTGGCGGTCAGTTCCGACCACAGCGAGCCCTTCGGCGTACACATGTACGAGAGCGTGATGCGGCCGGATTTGGGCAGATCGCCGGCGATCATGCCCTCCAGCCACTCGGCGGCGCCGGGGCCGCTGACCTCGTACTTGGAAAAGCCGCCGAGATCGAGAATGCCGACCCGCTCGCGCACCGCACGACACTCCTCGCCGACCGCGTCGTGCCAGTGGCAGCGATGGAAGGTGAGATCGTCGCGGGCTTCATCCTGCGGGCGCGGGAACCAGGTGGCGCGCTCCCAGCCACCGCGCGCGCCGAACATCGCGCCCTTGTCGGCGAGCCGCTGGTAGACCGGCGTGGTGCGCGCCGGGCGGCCGGCGGCACGCTCTTCGTGGGGGAAGGAGATCGCGTACTCGCGCTGGTACAGCTCGACGGCCCTCTCCACCACGTACTGCTGGGTGGCGTAATCGGTGTAGCGACGCGGGTCCAGCGACCAGAGATCGAGCTCCGGCTGGCCGTCGAGCACCCACTCGGCGATCGCCTTGCCGGCGCCGCCGCCCTGGCAGATGCCGAAACTGAAGCTGCAGAAGTGGAAGAAGTTGTCCAGCCCGCGGGCCGGGCCGACGTAGGGATAGCCGTCCGGCGAATAGGGAATCGGCCCGTTGATGACCCGCTGTACGCCGGCGGTGCCGAGCAGCGGCACGCGATTGCAGGCGGATTCGATGTACCACTCCAGACGCTCGAGATCGTCGTCCCACAGGCTGTAGGCGAAGTCCTCGGGGATCCTGCCGTCGACCCAGTTGGGCGTCGCCTGCCACTCGTAGGGGCCGAGAATCAGCCCGTCGCGCTCCTGGCGCAGATAGTAGCTGTCGTCCGGATCGCGCAGCAGCGGCAGCTTTTCGCCGCGCTCGGCCAGCGCCGGGATGCTCTCGGTGACCAGGTACTGGTGCTGCATCGACACCACCGGCAGGAACTGGCCGACCATCGCCGCCACCTCGGCGCCGCGGTAGCCGGCGGCGTTGATGACCGTATCGCAGAGCACCTCGCCCTTGTCGGTCTGCACCCGCCAGCCGCCCTCGCTGGTCTGGGCGATGCCGGTGACGCGGGTGAAGCGGGCGATCTCGGCGCCCATCTGGCGCGCGCCCTTGGCCAGCGCCTGGGTCAGCTGGCTGGGGTCGATGTCGCCGTCGTAGGGGTCCCAGAGGCCGCCGTGGCAGTCCTCGGTGTTGAGCTCCGGATAGCGCGCGCGCATGTCCTCGTTTTCGAGGATGCGATACTCGACGCCCATCGCGTTGGCCATGTCGCAGACGTGCTCGAACTCCTCGCGCCGCGAGGCGTTGCGCGCCAGCCGGATCGAGCCGGTGACGTGGTAGTTCATCGGGTAATCGACCTCATCGGCGAGGCGCGTGTACAGCTCGGTGGAGTAGCGCTGCAACTTGATGATGTTGCGGCTGCTGGAGTAGGTCGGGACATTGCCGGCGGCGTGCCAGGTGGAGCCGGAGGTCAGCTCGTTGAGCTCCACCAGCAGCAGATCCGTGCAGCCGCGCTTGCACAGGTGGTAGGCGGCGCTGGCGCCGACCACGCCGCCGCCGATGACGACTACTTTCGCTCGCGATTTCATTGCTCTCTCCTCTCGCTGTTCACTGTTCGCCGCCGGCTTGGCCAGCGGCTTGGCCAGTGGATTGGCCAGCGGATTGGCCAGCGGCTTGGCCAGTGGATTGGCCATCGCCGGGCAGCATCGCCTCGCGTGGCAGGCGCACCGGGAATTCGGCGCGGATGCGCGCGTCGGTCTGCGCGTCGATGTGCGCCGGGTAGTGGCTGGCGAGGATCTCGGCACAGCTGCGCTGCGCACGCTGCAGCACGTCGCTGCTGCCCTGCTCCTTCCACTCCTTCGGGCTGCTGCGGTCGCCGACCTCGGGGTAGACGTAATCGCGCTGCATCCGCTCGATGGTCTGATCGCTGCCCAGGTAGTGCACCGGGCCGTCGAGGCAGACCGCGCGCATGGTTTCCACGGAAATGCTCTCGTCGCTGACCTCGATGCCACGCACCGTGCGGTTGATGGCGCCGAGCATGTCGTTGTCGATCACGTAGCTCTCCAGACAGCAGCCCATCAGGCTGCCCTGCATGCCGGCGGATTCGTAGATCAGGTTGGCGCCGCTGTGCGCCGCCAGGGTGTCGGTGTAGCCCTTCTCGTAGCCGGACTGGGCGTCCGGCAGCTTGGCGTCGGACATGCCCGCGGCGATGCCGGTGGGCAGATCGTAGAAGCGCCCCATCTGCCCGCAGGCGGCGGCGACCACCGCCTGCTCGCCGGAGCCGCCGGACATGGCGCCGGTGCGCAGATCGGAGATGAACGGCCAGGTGCCGAAGATCGCCGGGTGCTGCGGCACCAGCAGATTGACGAACACCAGCCCGGCGAGCACCTCGGCGATCTCCTGCACGATGGTGCCGGCCAGCGACGCCGGGCTGGTCGCGCCGGCCTGCCCGGCCGCCAGCAGCAGCACCGGCATGCCGCCGCGCACCGCCACCTCCAGGCAGCGGCAGGCGTCCTCGGCAAAGCGCAGCGGCGGCACCACGTGACAGCAGGACATGCTGACGAAGGGCCGCTCGCGCCATTGCTCCTCGCCGCCGGCGATCAGGTGCAGCATGCGCAGCGATTCCTCGACGTGGGCCGGCTCGACCCAGCTGCTGCCGACGTGCTTGCTGGTGCCGCTGATCGCTGCATAGCAGGTGTTGAAATCCAGCTCGCGCGGGTCGACCAGATCGCGCGCCACCATCGGCCGCTGGAAGAAGTGGATGTGTTCGAGTCTGTCGACCAGGCGCGCCGCGCGGTACAGATCGGCCAGCTGCGACTCACGGTACTCGCGGGTCCGCACATCGACCACATGCACCGCGGCGCCGGCGGTGCCGAAATACACGCGGCTGCCGGAGAGCTGCATGTCGTGGCGCGGGTGCTGGCCGTGCAGGGTGATATTGCGCGCCGCGCGGGCGATGGTGTCCTCGACCAGCGCGCGCGGAAACAGCAGCCGCCCGGCGTCGGTATAGCGACCGCCGGCGGCGGTGACCAGCTCGACGCAGGCGGGGATCGCCTGCGCCATGCCGATGTTTTCCAGCACATCCAGCACCGCGCCGTGGATGCGCTGCACATCGGCCTCCGAAAGCGGTCGGTAGGCGCCGCCGGAGAGCCCCGGGCGCACCGCGCGCAGCTCGTCGGCCAACGGTGCCGCGCGCACTGCGCGGCGGGCGGCACGGCCACCCTGTCGACGTTCTCCCATGCGAGATTCCTCCGCGTGTTGCGGGGCCGTGGGGCCTGAATGGCCGGCCTCTCGCGCAGAAGTCTCGGCCCGCCGCAGCTGCGGCGATGCGACGTTTGCGACCGTTTGTGCACGGCTTGCGACAGGCCGTTGCCACCCCCCGGTGCCAGCCCGCTGGCTCTCAGTGCAGATCGGCGGCGAGGCTGTCCAGCTCGCGGTGCACATCGCGCGCTTGAACCACCGCGCCGCGCACCAGCTGGTCGAAGTGGTGGCGCAGCGCGCGGATGTGCGGCGTGCTCTGAAACACGAAGAACATCTGCCCGACGTAGATCACCGCGCGCTGCTGGCCAAACACGGTGAACGGCACCGAGTACTGGCGGCGCAGATCGAACAGGTGCAGGCGCAGCGCCGGGTATTGCTCATCGGCCAGACGCGCCATGCGCAGCAGCTGTTCGCGGCGCAGCTTGCGCGACAGGCCGCGCCAGATGCCCTCGCCGCGGGCGAACTCCTCCAGCGCCTGGCGGTCGAGGCAGATCTCCATGTCGGTCTCCGGCATGCGCGTGTAGGCCAGCTTGCCCTGGGTGGCGCTGAGCGCCTGATCGGTGGTTTTGGCGCGGTAGTCGCGGTACTCGAATTCGATCACCGCGTCGGTCTTGTACAGATCCGGCAGATTGCAGGGCACGTGGCAGACCTTGTAACCGGCGGCCTCCTCATGCCAGCGCGCCAGATCGATTTCGGCATCGCTCTCCGGGGCGATCTGCAGCACCTCGGCGAGTACCGCGCCATCCAGGCGGTTGTCGCCGCTCTGGCCGAGCAGCCAGTCGAGGCGCACCTGCAGCGCGGCGGCGATGGCCGCCACCGTGTCGGCGCGCGGCAGGCGCAGATTGTCGGCGCTGAGCAGCTGCGACAGGGTCGAGCGATCCACCCGCGCGCGCGCGGCGAGCTGCGAGCGGTTCAGACCGGCCTGCTGCATGGCCTCGGCGAGGCGGCTGCGGAACACCCGCGCCGTGTCGCGTTTGTCGGGTACTGGTGGGAGTGGATTCATCTGCCGCTCCGGCAATCGGGCCTCAACGGCGATCGATCTATTCGCCCCCGCGGCCGGCGCGCCGACGGCGCAGCAGATGCCACAGGCTGGGGATGTCGGAATGGGTTTCGCGCAGCAGACAGGTGATCGCGATCTCCTCCAGCGCCGCCAGTGCCGCCAGCGGCGTGGCCAGTCGAAAGGGCCACACCGGGCCGCCGGCAAACATCAGCAGCGCGCTGCCAGCGACCCCCACCGCGGCGGCCTTGGCGCTCCACGTGTGGTAGCTGGTGGTGCGGCCGAACTTGATCAACCCGGCCAGCGCCGGCAGCGCGACGCTGGCTATCACCGCCAGCACCCAGGGCAACTCGGCGCGGATCAGGTCCGGCCACAGCCACCAGGCGCACAGCGGCATGCTCAGATAGATGGCCACATCGGCCCAACTGTCCAGTCGCGAGCCGAGTTCACTCTGCAATTGCAGGTGGCGGGCGAGAAACCCGTCCAGCACATCGGAGATCAGGCAGGCAAACAGCAGCCATAAAAAGCCCTGCTCGCGCCCGTGCCAGGCCAGCCAGATCAATAGTGGCGTGGCCAGCAGGCGCAGCAGGGTGATGGCATTGGGCAGATTCATCGCGATCCGGATACTGTGGTACATGTGACAAAACTCTGACACATCTCATGGGTCAGTGGAAATGCCGGCCAGCGACTGATCCGCCGCGCCGATGCCGATCAGGTCCAGTGCAGCAACACCTTGCCGGAATGCCCGGAGGCCATGCTGGCGAAGCCCTGCGCGTAGTCGGCGACGGGAAACTGATGGGTGATCACCGGCGTCAGATCCAGTCCGCTCTGCAGCATCGCCGTCATGCGATACCAGGTTTCGAAGATCTCGCGGCCATAGATACCCTTGAGGATCAAACCCTTGAAGATCACCTGCGTCCAGTCGATCGCCATTTCCCGCGGCGCAATGCCGAGCATGGCGACGCGCCCGCCGTGGTTCATCAGCCGCAGCATGTCGCAGAAGGCCTGCGGATTGCCGGACATCTCCAGCCCCACATCGAAGCCCTCGCGCATGCCCAGTTCAGCGATCACCGCATCCAGCGGGGTTTCGGCGACGTTGACCGCGCGCGTCGCCCCCATCTGTGCGGCCAGCCGCAGGCGATAGGGATTGACGTCGCTGATCACCACGTGGCGCGCGCCGACGTGCCTGGCGATGGCCGCTGCCATCACGCCGATCGGCCCGGCGCCGGTGATCAGCACGTCCTCGCCGACCATGTCGAAAGACAGCGCGGTGTGCGCGGCGTTGCCGAAGGGATCGAGGATCGCCGCCAGCTCGTCGGGCACGTCGTCGGGCAGCGCAAAGACATTGGCCGCCGGCAGCGACAGATAATCGGCGAAGGCGCCCGGCCGATCGACGCCGACGCCGCGGGTGTTGCGGCACAGGTGCTTGCGCCCGGCGCGACAATTGCGGCAGTAGCCGCAGGTGATGTGGCCCTCGCCGGAGACCCGCTGGCCGACCGCGAAGCCCTCGACGTGGCTGCCGATTTCGACGATCTCGCCGGCGTACTCGTGACCCACCGCCATCGGTATCGGGATGGTTTCCTGCGCCCACTGATCCCAGTGGTAGATATGCATGTCGGTGCCGCAGATGGCGGTGGTGCGGATGCGGATCAGCACATCGTTGGGGCCGATTTCCGGCTCCGGCAACTGCTGCAGCCAGATGCCCGGCTCGGCCTTGGCCTTGACCAGTGCGCGCATGATTCAACTCCCGAATGTCCAAAGATTTGCCACGCAGATGCCGCCAGTGCCGGGGCCGCCGGCCATCCCCGGGCCACCCCCGGGCCACCCCCGGGCCAGGCGCGGCGATGGCGCGGCGATGGCGCGGCTACGACCCGATCACGCCCAACTCACGGCCGATGCGGGCGAAACAGGCCACGGCAAAATCGATATCCGCATCGCTGTGCGCCGCCGAGAGCTGCACGCGAATGCGCGCCTGCCCCTGCGGCACCACCGGGAAGGAAAAGCCGATCACGTAGACGCCCTCCTCCAGCAGTCGCGCCGCCATCCTCTGCGCCAGTTTCGCCTCGCCGAGCATCACCGCGACGATGGGATGCTCGCCATCCGGCAGCTCGAAGCCCAGCGCGCTCATCCCGGCGCGAAAGCGCAGGCCATTGGCGAGCAGCTTGTCGCGCAGCTCATCGCTGGCGGCGAGCAGCTCCAGCGCGGCGCTCGACGCGGCCGCCACCGGCGGCGCCACCGAGTTCGAAAACAGATACGGCCGCGCCCGCTGGCGCAGCCAGCCGACGACGTGATCGGGACCGGCGATGTAGCCGCCGGAGCCGCCGCCGAGCGCCTTGCCGAGGGTGCCGGACATCAGCCCCACGCGGCCATCGACAGCGCAGTGGCTGGGCGTGCCGGCGCCCTTTTCACCGAGCACGCCGACCGCGTGCGAGTCATCGACCATCAGCTGCGCATCGTAGCGCTCGGCCAGTTCGCAGATCTCCGCCAGCGGCGCGATGGTGCCGTCCATCGAAAACACGCCATCGCTGACGATCAGCCGAAAGCGCGCCCCGGCGGCGGCCTGCAGACAGGCCTCCAGCTCACCCATGTCACGGTTGGCGTAGCGATGGCGCTGCGCTTTGCACAGGCGCACGCCGTCGATGATGCTGGCGTGGTTCAGCGCGTCGGAGATGATCGCGTCGCGCTCGTCGAGCAGGGCCTCGAAGACCCCGGCATTGGCGTCGAAACAAGACGGGAATAGTATCGCATCCTCGGCGCCGAGCAGCGCGGCAATCTGCGCTTCGAGCCGTTTGTGCAGATCCTGCGTGCCGCAGATGAAGCGCACCGAGGCCATGCCGAAACCGTGGCTGTCAAGCGCCGCCCGCGCAGCGGCGGTGATGCGCGGATCATCGGCCAGGCCAAGGTAATTGTTGGCGCAGAAGTTGACTACCTCGCGGCCATCGGCGATGCGCACCCGCGCCGCCTGCGCCGACAGCAGCAGCCGCTCCGGCTTGCGCAGGCCGAGCTGCTCGAGTCGATCCAGCTCGGCGCGAAAGTAGTCATCGAAAGGATTGCCCATGGCCTCGGCCCTCGCTCGGATGGGTGGTGGCGACAATTGCCGGCTGCAATCTGCCACAACGGCAGCGTCAACGGCAGCGTCAACGGCAGCGGCAGCGGCAGCGGCAGCGGCAG
>Ga0207752_1000807_pt1 | contig 14679 bp, 10 predicted proteins | sample Pon2CUnioCityCA_6_FD_187272 | JGI IMG/M metagenome (GOLD analysis project Ga0207752, IMG submission 187272) | Marine sediment microbial community from Union City, CA, USA - Pond 2C Sediment 2 (SPAdes) | ecosystem: Environmental > Aquatic > Marine > Intertidal zone > Salt pond sediment ...
GTGGGGGTCTCGAGGAAGTCGGCCTCGAGCGCCTCGTCGCTCACCTCGTCCCAGTCGGCGGCGGGCTCGTACTCCGTCGAGCGCAGGGCCTTGAGCAGGCTCTCCTCGAACGTCCGCCCGATGGCCATCGCCTCCCCGGTCGACTTCATCGCCGTCCCGAGGGCGAAGTCCACCTCGGGGAACTTGTCCTTCGGCCAGCGCGGGACCTTGGTGACGACGTAGTCGATGGCCGGCTCGAAGGCGGCGGTCGTCTCGCCGGTGATCTCGTTTTCTATCTCGTGGAGCCGCTTGCCGAGGGCGACCTTGGCCGTGACGCGGGCGATCGGGTAGCCCGTCGCCTTCGAGGCCAGCGCGGAGGAGCGCGAGACGCGCGGGTTCACCTCGACGACGCGGTACTCGCCCGAGGGCGTGCCGTCGTCCCGCCAGGCGTGCTGGATGTTGCAGCCTCCCTGGATGCCGAGCTCGCGGATGACCTTGAGCGCCGAGTCCCGCATCTCTTGGTGGGCCTCGTCGGGGATCACCTGGCTCGGCGTGACGACGGTGGACTCGCCAGTGTGGATCCCCATCGGGTCGAGGTTCTCCATGTTGCAGATGATGATGCAGGAGTCGTCGGCGTCGCGCATCACCTCGTACTCGAGCTCGATCCAGCCGTCGATCGACTCGGTGATCATCACCTCGTCGTTCCGGGACATGCGCAGGCCGGAGCGGACGCGCTCTTTGAGCTCGTCCATTTCAGCCTTCAAGCGCGGATTTTCTGCCTTGGCCTCTGCCTGGCGCTTGCGGGCGGTCTGCAGATCGGAATCCAAGGCCTCTTTGCGTGCCAGCCGCTGCTCGGCTTGCTCGAGCGCCTGGCGGGCTTCTTTTCGGGCCAGTTCCAGTGCTTCCATCTGCGAGCGAGCCTGTTCCGTCTGGCTTTCTTCTTGCTGCAAACCGCTTTGTTCCTGCACCAGCCGGGCACGCGCGGCGTTGATCTCGTCGCGCGGACCTTCACGGCGCTTTTCCTGTTCACGAAAACGGCCGGCGACCTCTTCCCAGCGCTCCAGTTCAGCGCGCTTTTCCTGCCAGCCTGCATAGGCGGCTTCGATTTCTTCTGCCTGGGCGAGAATCTCATCGAACGACTCTTTTTCGTCCTGGCGTTCAGCGGCGCGCCCTTTCAAGTCTTCCAGGCGCCGTTCGGCTGACTGAAGCTGGCGGTACAGAGTCTGCACCATTTTGCGCTGTTCGGCCAATGTGGCTGCGATTTTGCGGATATTTTCTAATGCCGACTCTTGAACGGAGCGCTCCCGGCTCAGCCGTTCCAAATCCTCTTCCAGTTCCTTTAAACGCGCCTTACGCTCCTGCTCCTGGTCCAGTTCGACCGAAATCTCCTGCAAGCGGCCGTCCAGGCTGGCAAGCTCGGTCTCCACTTTCTTGCGCAGCTCGGCAGCTTTCTGGCGGTAGGTTTCCCAAATTTCAAGCCCCAAGATATTACCCAAGATGCGCTTGCGGTCGCCGGAGCGCTGCTGGGTAAACTGGTCGGCGTTGTCCTGCAAAAAGAAGGCGGCATTGACGAAGGTTTCGTAATCCAGGCGCAGGGTTTGCTGGATGCGCGCCTCTGTCTCGCGCATAATACGTTCGGTAAGCGGCTTCCAATTCAGGTGCTGCGAGGTGAGAAAGGTTTCTAAGGCAGAAGCGCCGCCATCCCCGCATTGCAGGATGTGGAATTCCAGCAGGGTAGTTTTATCGCGCGGCTTGGTGCGCTGCACCCGGTAGACGTTGCCCTCGTAAGCAAAGGTCAGGCTGACCTCAGCGGATTCCGATTGGGTGTTGATGAGCGAATCATCGCGTTTACGCGCCTGGCCAAATAACGACCAGGTGATGGCATCTAACAAGGAGGACTTTCCGGCGCCGTTCGCTCCGGCGATACAGGCCAGCTCAAAGCTTGTAAAATCAACCTCGACCGTTTGGCGGTAGGACAGGAACCCCGAAATGGATAAGTGCAAAGGAATCATAAGTTTTGGAAAAAAATTAACTAGCGTATGGTTCGAATCAAGTATACTGGCAAGCGAGTAAGGATTCCAATGAGAGGCTGAAAGGACGCCATTTTATTCATTTGCTTGCAAGGGCTGATTATAACAAAGGTCGGGACCGATGAAAGCCAGCAACTTGTGAGATTCTCCTAAGGAATATATATAATTGAGTAGTACAATAGGATTTCTCTCATTTGGGCAGAAGGACAGGAAGGCAGGAATGTCGAAATCAAAATTTTTATCGTTTCTAGAGGACTCTGACACGCCCTTGCTCGGCGATGGCGCCATGGGCACGGTTTTGAATGCGCGTGGCGTGGACTTCGACCAGTGCTTCGATGCGCTCAATCTGACGCAGCCCGGCCTGGTTGCAGACATCCATCACGCCTACATCGAGGCTGGTTCCCAGATCATCCAGACTAACACTTTCGGGGCCAACCGTTACAAACTGGCCGAACACGGCCTGCAGGACAAGGTCGCCGAGATTAACCAGGCCGGGGTCGAGCTTGCACGCCGGGTGGTGCTGGCCTCGTTCAAGGAGATATTCGTCGCCGGCGACGTGGGCCCCCTGGGGGTACGGGTAGCGCCCTTTGGGCGTGTGAAGCCTGAGCAGGCGCGCGAGGCCTTCGCCGAGCAAATCGACGCGCTGGTTGAGGCCGGCATCGACCTGCTGGTCATCGAGACCATCAGTGATTTGAACGAAATCAAGCAAGCTGTGGCTGCCGCTCGAAGGCATGCAGACCTGCCGGTGCTGGCCTCAATGACTTATACGCGCGATGACCGCACCCTGCTGGGCGATTCCCCGACCACCGTAGCTCAAACCCTGCACCAGGCAGGCGCGGACGTGATCGGCATCAATTGCTCTGGTGGACCGGCTCAGATCTGGCGTATCCTGCGCCAGATGCGCCAGGCCGTACCCGAGGCGCGTTTTTCCGTCATGCCCAACGCCGGATGGCCAGAACAGGTTGGCGGGCGCATCATGTACCCTGCCAACCCGGATTATTTTGGTGAATACGCACTGGCATTTTGTGAGGCGGGCGCCACCGTGGTAGGCGGCTGCTGCGGGACAACACCGCAGCACATCGCTGCCATGCGCGCCGCGCTAGACGATTCCTCCCCCGGCTGTGCGCCCAGCGTGGCGGAATTGAGTATGCCTGTGGAAGGCGACGAGCGCATAAGCGCACCAAAAAGCCCTTCTGGATTGGCGCGCAAGCTGGCTGCCAAGCAATTCGTCGTCTCTGTAGAGATGGACCCGCCGCGCGGCCTCTCGGCTCACAAGCTGATCGCCGGCGCCAGCCTGCTAGCCGAATCCGGCGCCGACGTGATCAACGTGGCAGACAGCCCTATGGCGCGCATGCGCATGAGTCCCTGGGCGGTGTGTGACCTGGTCCAACGCAAGGTTGAGACCGAAACTACGCTGCATTTCCCAACCCGCGGGCGCAACTTGCTGCGCGTGCAGGGCGACCTGCTAGCAGCCCACGCATTGGGAATCCACAACGTATTCGTCGTCATGGGCGACCCGACCTCCATCGGAGACTATCCCGACGCCATGGACAACTACGATCTGGTGCCGTCCGGTTTGATCAAGCTGATCAAGCAGGGCTTCAACGCCGGGGTGGATCACGCCGGAGCGGACATCGGGCAGCCGACGTCTTTCTTCGTGGGTTGCGCGCTCAACTTGTGTCCCAAGGACCCGGAGAGAGAGTTTAAAAATCTGCGCCGCAAGCTGAAGGCGGGGGCGGATTTCATCCTGACCCAACCCGTCTACCAACCCGAAGAAGCCGAAAGCTTCATTCACCAGTATGAGCAGCGCTACGGCGACCTGGAGACCCCCATTCTGGTCGGCGTGCTGCCGTTGTACGGCACACGCCACGCGGCCTTCCTGCACAACGAAGTCCCCGGCATTACCATCCCGGAGGCCGCTCAAAAACGCTTGAAACAGGCCGGAGAGCGCTCTCCAGAAGAAGGCGTGCGCATCGCCCTGGAGCTGATCGAGCAGATGAAGACCTGGGCCAGTGGCATCTACCTGATGCCGGCCTTCAACCGTTACGATCTGGCGGCAGAAGTGGTGGAAGGCTGCCGCTGATCAGTTGGCCGGAGGCAGGGGCTCGTTCAGATCTGCTTCTGAAAACTTGGCAGCAGGTCTATTCCTCAAGCTAAAGAAACCCACCGCCGCCGGGATTGCCGCCAGAACCAACCCGAGGCAAAGAAACCCTAGCCCGAATGCCAGGGCCGCGGCAGGGCCGTTCATGCCTTGAATGCTGATTTCGGAATCGGGAGAGAAGGCCGCCAGGGAGGTGGCTGCGCCCACACATAGACTGAGCAAGCCCGGGCAACCGCACAGCAGGGCTGTGATGAGGGTGGCAACGATGGCCGTGTTTCTGTTTTCCAAGATTCTTCTCCTTGCTCGCGTAATGCATTCATTTTGAACCCAAAACAGCCTCCTGCAAGCCGTGATCACAGCAACTTGGCCAGCCGCTCACGGGTTTCCCGCAGGAGGCTTGTCGTTTTGTTAGCTGCGCAGGTGTGCGTGCAGTTCCTTTTCCAGGCGCTGGATAATGCGCTGGCGAATGGCAAAGACTTCCTTCTCGGTCAGCGTGCGGTCCGGCAACTGATAAGTCAGGCTGTAAGCCAGGCTCTTCTTCCCGGCGCCGATCTGCTCGCCCCGGTACACGTCGAAAAGCTGCACCTCTCGCACGGTGTCGCCGCCGGCTGCCCGGATCACCTGGGCTACCCGCCCGGCAAGAACAGATTCATCGACGATGACCGCCAAGTCCTCCAGCGCTGGTGGGTAAGCAGGCACAGGCTCGACCGGATATCTTTCCCGGATGGCCTGCAGAATGGCATCCAAATCCAATTCGGCTGCCAGCACAGGCGCTTGCGGAAGCTCATAATTTTCACTCACCAGCGGATTGAGTTCACCCAAGACCCCCAGAAATTGCCCTCCCAGGAACATGCGAGCGCTCTTCCCTGGATGGTAGCTGGGATGCTCCACTGGCTCGTAGCGCACGGCCTCCAGGTGCAGCCCTTCGAAGGCTGCTTGCAGCAGGCCTTTCAAATCGAAGAAATTCATCGGGCTGGTGTCCGCGCTGTCCCAGGTGGGCAACTGGCGCGGCCCGCTCAACACGATGGCAACCCGCTGCAGTTCTTCAGGCAACTCACCATCCTGCGCCACGAAAACCGGTCCGATCTCGAAGAGCGCCATGCGCTCACGCACACGTGCGTTGCGCTCGACCACTTCCAGCAAACTGGAAAGCAAGCTCTGGCGCAGGACGTTGCGATCGCTGGTGAGGGGATTGGCCAGTTTGACGTAAGGTTGGCCTACTGCCACGGTCTCTGCGGGCAGCAAGCGCGCCTCTCGCTCGGGAGAGGTCATGCGGTAGGTGACCACCTCCTGCAAGCCAAGCCCCACCAGGATATTCCGCAAGCGCTCCTCCCTTTCCAAGGATACATTGCCGCGTTGGGGAGGCAATCCATCCGCCATGCGGGTTTCGGGAATACGATCGTAACCGTAGATGCGGGCGATCTCTTCCAGCAAGTCAGCCACGCCGATCACGCCCCGACCGATGTCCAGACGGTGGTCGGGTGTGGTAGCCCGCACAGCCTGGTCTTCAATCTCGACCTCGAACTCCAGCCCGCGTAGGATATCGGCGATTTGCTCTTTCGAAAGCTGGATGCCTAACCAACGTTTCACGTCATGAGGACTGACAACCACCGTAGGGTCGTCCGGCGGCAGCGGATAATTGTCCACCAAACCTTTCGAAACCACGCCTCCCGACCAACGCCGCATCAGCTCGAGCCCGCGGCGGACGCCGCGCAAGGCCATAGCCGGATGCACGCCGCGTGAGAAGCGATAAGCAGCCTCCGAATTCATATGCTGAGAAGCGATGGTCCGGCGGATGTTGATGAAATTCCAGGCCGCGCCTTCCAGTAATACGTTGCGGGTTCCGAGTCCGACCTCCGACTCTTCGCCTCCCATCACACCGGCGATGGACAGAGGCCCGGCCGTATCGGTGACCAGCACGGTGAAAGGGTCCAGCTTACGCTCGACGTCGTCCAGCGTGGTCAATGTCTCACCCGGCTGCGCGGTGCGGGTGATAATGGTCGGGACTTTACCGCCGGCCCGCTCCACCAGCACGTCGTAGTCGAAGGCGTGCAACGGCTCGCCGATTTCGAACATAGCGTAGTTGGTGCTGTCGACGATGTTATTGATTGGGCGCATGCCCGCCAGGCGCAACCTGCGCTGCACCCAATACGGGCTGTCCTTGATCTGCACATCCTTAATCAGACCCAGCACGAAGCGCGGGTTCAAGGCAGGCTCTTTGATTTCAATCGCAGCCTGGCCCTCAATTGATTCGCCTTGGGCGTCGATCTCATAAGAAGGATGGCGCAAAGGTTGTCCGGTCAGGGCTGAAACCTCACGCGCCACCCCCAGCACGTTGGCGTCACGGGCAATATTCGGTGTGAGGGCGATGTCGAAAACCGCGTCGCCCATATAATCCACCAGCGGCACGCCCACCGGCGCATCTTCATCCAGAATGATGACGCCTTCGTGCTCTTCCGAGATGCCCAGCTCTTTCTCCGAGCAGATCATGGAGTAAGACTCCACGCCGCGGATTTTGGCGCGTTTGAGGGTGGTCAGCACCTGTCCGGGCTGGTGACCGTCAAAGAGGCGGGCGCCTTCACGCGCAAAGGCTACCTTGAGCGGCGGTTCAAGCGCTCCCTGCTCCAGGTAGGGGAACAAGTTGGGCGCGCCGGTCAGCACGATGTGCTCCTGCTGGCCGTCATCCAGGCGGCACAGCACCAGCCGGTCAGCGTTAGGGTGCGGCATCACTTGGCGTAACGCCCCAACGACAATCTTCTGCGGGTCCCACGCCAACCCGGAAACCTTGGTCTCCGGATGCGAATGACCACCTGAGCGGCCTTCCAGTTGACCGTCCGGCGCCGGCAGCCCTACATAGCGAATCTCTTCCACCTCCAAGCCAGCAATGGTCAGGCGATAAGCCAGTGCTTCGACAGAAAGGTCGATATCTACGAAATCTTTAATCCAGGAAAGGGGTACTTTCATCATCAATCTCCTTGGAGCGTGTTTAGCTAGAACTGCTCGAGGAAGCGCAAGTCATTGGCCCAGAAATTGCGAATGTCTTCGATGCGGTGGCGCAATAAGGTGATACGCTCGGTCCCCAAACCAAAGGCGAAGCCGGTAAAACGGGTGGGGTCGTAACCGCCATTCCGCAAAACCACCGGATGCACCATTCCGCAACCCAGCACCTCCAACCATCCGGTGCGTTTGCACACCGAGCAACCTTCGCCTCCGCAAATGAAACACTCGATATCCATCTCAGCGCTCGGTTCGGTGAAGGGGAAGTGTGCCGCCCGGAAGCGCGTGCGCACATTCTGCCCGTACAGACGGCGGGCGAAGTCGCTCAGGGTGCCTTTAAGATCCGTAAAGGTGATGTTATCGCCCACCGCCAGGCCCTCGACCTGATTGAATTGGAGTTCATAGCGAGCGGATATCTGCTCGTAACGATAGCACATCCCTGGCACAATGATGCGGATGGGCGGTAGGTCATCAGGGTTCTGGGCGGAGATTTCGCGCATGGCCCGGATTTGCCCCGGCGAGGTCTGCGTGCGCATCAGGATGGGGTTGTCGCCCCGATCGACCCCTGCATCGATGTAGAAGGAGTCTTGCATTTCACGCGCCGGGTGATTGGGTGGGAAGTTCAACAATTGGAAATTGTATTCGTCGGTCTCCACCTCGCGCGAACGATAGATCTGGAAGCCCATCTCGGCGAAAATGCGGTAAATCTCCCGCAAGGTTTGTGTAGCGGGATGCAGCCGCCCACGCGGCAGCGACCGGCCGGGGAGCGTGACGTCGATGCGCTCGGTCTCCAAAGCGCGCCGGATTTGCACTTCGTGCAGGGCCTGGCGCTTCTCCTCCAAGGCGGATTCTAGCTTGTTCTTGATTTGATTGGCCTGGCGCCCGATCTGCGGCCTTTCTTCTCTAGGTAGGCTGCCAAGCTGGTCAAACGTGTGCATCAAGGCGGAGCTGCGCCCCAGATGAGACACCCGCCAACGCTCCAGACTTTCCTCGTCCTGAACTTTCTCCAGTTCAGCTAACGCCTGCCCCTCAGTTTGCTCCAATTGTTCCAACATCTTGCCTCCTTCTTCCACTTCACTCGATAATTGCTGCGGGCCGATAATTGCTGCGGGCCGTACAGAAATGCTCGCGTATTGGCTTCTAGAAAACAAAAAACCCGCCCCGCAAAGGGACGGGATTCAATTCCCGCGGTACCACCCTACTTGGCCGCGCTCGTGCGGCCCACTCGTTGACCAACGGCCTGCGGTTATAATTCGCCGGCGATTGGCTCCCCGGCTAACGCTGGGGCTGCGGCTCAAACTAATGGATTGGGATCTTCTCCCTTTCGTTCACCTGAGCAGCTCAGGAGGGAACTTCGACCAGTTTCCACCGGGTCAGGGTCTCAGTCATTGCCCTGACCTCCCTGTCGGTTTCGACCGGCTCCGGTCAAGGGATGCCGGTCTGGCTTACTTTCCTCCGTCCTCGCTTTTGAAGGTCGGTTATTGTCCTTTATTATCTCTTAAAACAATCATCTGTCAAGTGGCTCGCGAGTTTGATGCGTGGGGAAGGGCAGGTCTAGGAAGGCATTGTGGAATGCAGGTTTGATTTTAACCTCGACGTTCTGATCGAGCCCGGTTTCAACAAGTCCTGCCCCTACCAGGTAATGGATATTGGTAGGGGCGGGACTTTTCATGGTCTGGGCGTTTCGTAGTGGTTGTCCTGTTGAATCGCCGGTTGGACTATTACGGCAATAGACCCGCCCTTGGCGTAAATCCTGCCCCTACCTGGCAACGGTCTCGAGGGGAGGTTTGGCTTCCAATAACTCCTTCAAACGCGGATGGTCGGCGTAGACGCCGCGGTAGACGGGCGGTAGCAGGGCGGCAATCCGGCACATGATCTCGTCCGTATTGCGCTGCAGGTCTGCCGTGCGGGTGCGGTGTTTCACCGGCGGCAGATTGAAAGGCTTGCCAAACTTAATCTCAATGGGGGGACGCTTCAGGCGTTTCAACTTGGCGAAGGCGGTCTCCGTGCCCGAGACCGCTACCGGCACCACCGGAACGCCGGCTTTGTCGGCCAGGTATGCAACGCCGGTTTTGGCCTTGATCAATGCCCCGGTCTGGCTGCGAGTTCCCTCAGGAGCGATGCCCAAGGCGCCACCATCCTTGAGAAAGGCCAGCGCTTCCCGCAACGCCTGGAAATCCGTTTCATCGCGGTTGATCCAAATACCGTCAACCGCACGGATAAGCCAACGAAAAAACAACTTTTGACGGTATTTTTTGGCTACCAGGGCGGTGATCTTATCCCGCTTGAGCAAACCAAACACCAGCGGAGGTTCGAGCAGGCTCAAATGATTGACTGCCAGCAGGCAACCGCCTATTTGAGGGACATTTTCTATCCCGTGAATCCTTACTCTGGTCAGGGTATTGAATAACGCCCGGATGATTATGCGGATTAGATTGCTCATGGATTTTTCTTTTCGGTAAGGTCTGGCCAGCTATCTTTTCTGTAATTTTAACTTCAAGCAGGAAATGCTACAATCGAATACCTGACGTGGCAGCCGCAGACCGGATTTGGCAAGCGGTGGAAGGGTTTAATAATAAGGTTGTGCTTACGGGTCATTTCCCGGATGAATGTGGGTATAATTACCCATCTATGACCCGTAAAGTATTTTACATCAAGGCGCTGGTTTGGCTTGTAATTTTATCAGCGATAATAGCAGCTTGCAATCGGGGTGGGATGACTCCGAGCGCTGCTCCGCTTACCACAAGACCAGCCAGCCAACAACCACAGAGCGCCACCAGCGCTCCCAATGAAACCCCTACTCCGTTTCGGCCCTCCCCCACACCGGTCGCTCTGGCTGCAAATGTCAATGGAACCGGAATCCCTTTGAGCGAGTACCAGGCCGAATTGGCCCGCTATCAAGCCGCTCAGGGGCGCGAGCTGACTGCCGAGGATCAAGAACGCGTGCTCAATGACTTGATCGACCAGGTCTTATTGGCCCAGGCAGCCGCGGAAAAAGGGTTTCAAGCCGATGAGGCCGAGGTCCAGGCACGTATGGACAGCCTGGCCGAACAACTGGGTGGCTCACAGGCACTGACGGATTGGCTGTCAGAAAACGGCTACATGAAAGAAGATTTCCGCCGGGCACTGCAGCGTTCCATCGCCGTAGCTTGGATGCGTGATCAGATCGTTTCTGAGGCGCCGGAACAGGCAGAGCAGGTCCACGTGCGGCAGATTTTGGTCAACTCTCGCACGCAGGCTGAAGAGGTGCTGGCTATGCTCCGCAACGGCCAGAGCTTTGAAAACCTGGCAGAGCAGTACAGTCCAGTCACGCGCGGCGATTTAGGCTGGTTTCCACGTGGTTATCTGCCCTACCCGCAGATTGAACAGGCCGCCTTTGCCCTCGCTCCAGATGAGATCAGCGAGATCATTGAGACACCCAGCGGCTTCCACATCCTGCAACTGGTCGAGCGTCAGGAACAGCGCACGTTAGAACCGGATGCGCGGTTGGCATTACAGAAACAAGCATTACAAGCGTGGGTAGAACAACGCCGCAGCCAGAGCGAGTTGGAGGTGTTTGCACCCTGAACCGCCTGGCGGGCGGGAGGCTTTTTTACACAATACACAGAGGACATCATGGAGAATATTGATTACGAAGATAGGCCTCTAGCTCGATACCGAACGGATCGTTCGGCGCTCATATGGAATATTCTGACTGGCATGGTAATGATTGTGGTGCTGGCAGTGGTGGTGGTTTTTCTGACGATTTTGATTAACCCACAAAGCGGCATGAACCCCTTTCCCCCGAACACTTTGCCGCCCGCCTTGGCCTTCCCGACCAGTACGCCGACCCCGCTACACCAGCTTCCGGCCACTTGGACACCGACGGCCACTTCACAGCCCACGGCGACCAATACCCCCAGGCCCACAGCCACCCTCCCGCCGACCCAGACGCCTTTCTCGTTAGTCGAGCCATCTCCAGGTCCCCCAACAGCTACTTCTGGAGGCATGCCCTTTGTAGTCCAGGAAGGCCATCCGGTAGCCATCTCAAACATCTATCATCCTGAAAAGGGCTGCAATTGGACCGGCATTGGCGGGCAGGTGTTCGACATGAAGAACTCCGCCATCTCCGGCCAGCAGGTGCTGCTGGGCGGCGTATTGAACGGCGAGCCGATCGATCAGGGCTCCCGCCCGACTCTGACCGGCCTGGTTCCCTACGTTCCAGGGTATTACGAATTCGATCTGGGTGAAGAAACCTTCGATTCCAAGGACCGGCTGTGGGTGCAACTGGTCGACCAGGCCAGTCTGCCCATGTCGGATAAAGTTTATTTCGACACCTACGACAACTGCGACAAAAACCAGGTCATCATCAATTTCAAACAGGTCCGCTAAGCCAGGCAGCCGTTAAGCTAGGGACAAAAAGCAACGCACGCGAAGCATACTTCCGCGTGCGTTTTGTTTTCATCTGAAAATTTTTCACCGGTGAGCTTGGATTCCCGCCGGCCAGGCCAGCTACAGCAGACTCTCGGCGGCAAATGCCATCCAACGGCGCTGCATTAACAAAGCGTCTTCCTCCATGACCGGGCTTTCGCACAAAATCCGTCCGCGAGCCCCAATCCCCTGCAGCGCCCGGAAGATGGCCTCCAAGTCCAGATCGGCTTCCTCCAGCGGCAAGTGATTTTGTTCTCCTTTTTCGCCATACTCAATCCCCGAGAGATGAATGTGAAGACTTTGCAACCCCTCATCACCCAGAGCGCGCCCGTATTCTTCCAAGGCAAGCGCCCACTCTTCATAGGTGTTCATTGAACCATCCCCCGGGCGAGCGTGCAAATGAGCGAAATCCAGGCACGGAGCCACCCCCGGCACGGCCTGGCTCATTAACAGCGTATCCTCTAGAGAGCCGAGCATGGCCGACTTGCCCATGGTCTCAGGGCGCAGCGTAACCGCGATCTGGTTCTCGTGCAGCTCGGCAACACAGCCTTCCAGGCGGCGGATCGCCAAAGGCAGCACTTCGACCGGTGGTCGCTCGAAGTACGACCCGGGGTGAAAAACAATATCACTGGCTCCGGCCAGGAAACCATAATAAGCTGCGTCCATCAGCCGTTTGCGTGACTTAGGCCACTCTTTCTCATCTGCATTCAAGTTGATATAGTAGGGCGCGTGGACGCTGATCGCCACGGAATACCCTTCACCGGTAGCCTTGATCTCGGCACAAGTGGATTCCTTGACACGAACGGAACGCACCCAACCCAGCTCCAGGGCATCCAGGCCCAACTCGGCCGAACGGATGATGGCGCCCTGGCTGCCGCCTGGCTTTTTGGGGGTCGATATGGGGGAACCAACGGTCCCAAAACGGAATGACAAGGGTGACATAAAGGACCTCAATTTTAAGATTTGGAATGCCTGGTCTTAAGGAGATGTTCCTTGAAATTATTCTTCCGGGGTTCCTGGTTGCGGAAATTGCCCGTAAACCATCAAGCTGAAGACCATCAGGATGGGAAGAAGATCGGCTGCAGCCGCTGCCACAAAGGTGGCCCCAGAATCAAGAAACCGATTAGAGCCGCGCTGCCGGCAGCGATCAGCACCGCTGCCGCGCCCACATCCTTGCCGACCCTGGCGAGCTTATTTTGCTCGGGGCTGGCCAGGTCCACGACAGCCTCTAGAGCGGTGTTCAAGAATTCAGCCGTCCAAACCATGGCAATAGCTACCACGATCATGGCCCAATCGCGTTCGTTCAACTGCAACCAAAAAGAAACCACGATTACTGCAATGCTGATTACGGTGTGAATCCAGGCGTTGCGCTGCGTCCGGATGACAAACCACCATCCGCTGAAGGCGTAACGAAAAGAACGAGCCCGGGATCGGAAGAAGGAACGCATGCAACTAAGCCATCAGCTTCCTGAAAAGAGATTTGTTAAGTGCCGAAAATAGAGTTAATACAAACACTTATCCGGATGTCTCGATTTCCCCGACGCCCAGCCGGTCGAGAATTTTGCGCTGCTCGGCCCACATGGCGGTCTTCCCCTGCTCATCTGCGTGATCGTAACCCAACAAGTGCAGCATGCCGTGTACGACCAGCAGTTGCAATTCAGCCTGCACAGAATGCCCCTCCTGGGCAGCCTGGCGAGTCGCCTGAGGGTAGGATATGACAATATCGCCCAGATAGAGCGAATCCGTATCCGGATCGGTGTCTTCAGAAGGGAAAGAAAGCACATCGGTGGGTGTATCGTAGCCCATAAACTGACGGTTTAATTCACGCATGTGCTCATCGCCGCTCAAGACGATACTGACGTCCAAGGGCTCGTTCCTACGCTGCACGTGTTTCAAAGTCTCCTCGGCTGCCTTCTGCAAGAGGGCCTCTTTCACCACAGGGGATTGGGTCAGATCCGGATAGGTTGTGCGCAGCGTTTCGGGTATTTGCAGGTGGATCATGTGCTGTCGCCTAAAGAAGCAGGCGAGGTGGTATCGATGGAAGTGCCGACAGGCACGTCGGAGGTCTTTTTCGAAGTCGCAGGAATGGTGTCCTCCAACGCCGCATCGGCCTCTTTTTCTCCCGTAACCAGCGTAGGATATTTGATGCGCGGATGATAAATACCACGCAAAGTCGCGGTGAAGGATTCCTGGATCTCTTTTAAATCCTGTAGCGTAATCGTAGTGTCGTCAAGCTGGCCGATGGCCACACGATTATCAATGGTGCTCTTGATCAAGTTGCGCAGCCGCTGCTCTTCCTGGGGTTTCTCGGCCCGCAAACGGGCTTCGCAGCCATCTGCCAACATCAGAATCGCCGTTTCCCGGCTCTGGGGGCGCGGGCCGGGATAGCGGAACTTTTCGATATCCACTTTACTTTCATCGCCGCCGGCAGTATTCACGGCCTGGGTGTACTGGTAGCGGGTCGCCATGGTTCCGTGATGCTCGCTGATAAAATCCAGAATGCGGGTGGGAAGGCGATGCTTGCGGGCCAGCTCTAAACCGTCGGTTACGTGCCGGATAATGGTCTCCGCGCTAGTTTCAGGCTCAAGATCCTCGTGAGGATTTAACATGCCGGGTACTTGGTTCTCGATGAAGAAAATCGGGTTGAGAGTCTTCCCGATATCGTGATACAGTGCTCCCACCCGGGTCAGCAATGGGTCTGCGCCGATGCGTTCGGCGGCCTGTTCCGCCAAGTTAGCTACCTGCAAACTGTGCTGGTACGTGCCAGGAGCGTCCCGCAGCAACTTCTGCAGGAGCGGGCTGTCGGGCCGGGTGAGCTCCATGAGCTGCATGGGCGTGGTCATGTCTAGCAATTGAGCGAAGAAGAACTGCATCAAAATGGTCAGGCTGGCAGATGCCAAGCCGTTGAAAATCGCCGCGCCAATCAGGGTGGCGAGGCCAATTAAATCGGTGCCCGGTTCAGGTAAGCGGTATACCAGAACGGTGATCATCCCGGCTAAAGCCACGGATGTGCCCGCCCAGAAGAAAGAAGCCACTCGCCGGGCCTTGCCCAAGGCCAGGATGCCGAATAGGCCTGCCATGATGTAATAAACGGTCAATTCGAGCGAGCCAGGCAGCCCAAAAGCCACCAACACTGCCAGTGGCAGGGAGGAGATCAGGGCC
>Ga0207752_1000809_pt1 | contig 14673 bp, 14 predicted proteins | sample Pon2CUnioCityCA_6_FD_187272 | JGI IMG/M metagenome (GOLD analysis project Ga0207752, IMG submission 187272) | Marine sediment microbial community from Union City, CA, USA - Pond 2C Sediment 2 (SPAdes) | ecosystem: Environmental > Aquatic > Marine > Intertidal zone > Salt pond sediment ...
CATCATGCAGGCGACCGGCGCCCGCTGGAGCGGCCGCATGGCCGGCATCGCCGAAGCCTTCTCCGCGTTTTTCCCGGTTTCCTTTGTCCTTTTTCTGATCCTGTTTTTCGGCCAGTCTTATCTCTTTCCCTGGCTTCATGAAGATCTCCACGGAAAGGAGGCCTGGCTCAACGTTCCGTTTCTGTTCACCCGGGACGCGGCAGGCCTGCTCGTCCTCTACGGTGTCGGCTTTCGGTATTTGTACAATTCCCTGCAGCTTCGGTTCGGCGGAGCGTCGGCCGGGGGCCGCCGGTTTCGCGAGGGCCTCCAGCGACGCTGGGCCGGCAGGAGAATCGACGAAGCGGCAGTGCGGCGCCGGGCAACCTTCTGGGGCCTGCTCTACTGTTTCTGTTTTGTCCTGGTCATGTCCCTGATCGGCTACGACCTGGTCATGGCGGCCGACCCCCATTGGATTTCGACCCTTTTTGGGGCCTACTCCTTTGTCAAGGCGATCTATCTGGGGCTCGGCGGGCTGATCATCACCGCCTCGGTGCTGTATCTGAAAAACGGTCCGGCCAGCGGCCTGACGACAGATCATTTCCACGACGTGGGCAAACTCTTTTTTGCCTTCTGCCTGGTCTGGGGAGACTTTTTCTACGCACAACTGGTGGTGATCTGGTACGGCAACATTTCTGAAGAGACCGCCTACGTGGTCGAAAGAACGATGCTGGCGCCCTGGAACCGTGCGGCTTGGGCCGTGCTGCTGATCTGCTTCGTCGGTCCTTTTTTGATTCTGATCAACAAGAAGATCAAGACCGTTCCTATGGCGATGATCGTGCTTTGCACCGCTGTGGTGCTCGGCATGTATCTGGAGCACATGCTGCTGCTGGCCCCGGCCATCAGCCACTCGCCGGCCAACATTCCCATCGGGATCGTCGACCTGTTTGTTTTTCTCGGGTTTTTCGGACTGATGGCGGCTTCGCTGGCGACCTTCATGACCGAGTTTCCCGAGGTGGCCCGGGTCCGAAAAAGAGAAGCGAACTGATGCAAGATCCGACCTCGATAGACCCCGAAGGGGGGATTTCCCGGAACCGCTGGACGATCCTGCTCATCATCGCCACGGTGCTGCTCACAGGGGCGTTTCTTTTCTACTTCTATGCCTATCCCTATCTGGGAATGGGGCCGGAGCAGCCGATTCCGTTCAGCCACCGGCTGCACGCAGGACACAAGAGCATCCAGTGCCAATTTTGCCACCCATACGTGGGTCGATCCAAGCACCCGGGACTGCCGGCGGTGGAAAAGTGCCTATACTGCCACAACTACATCATCGCCAATCACCCGTGGATCTTAAAAGAGCACGAGTACTTCAACACCCGGACCCCGACGCCGTGGAAGAAGGTCTATTATCTGCCCGAGCACGTGCTGTTCAATCATCAGCGGCACATCCTCAAGGACATTGCCTGCCAGGAGTGCCACGGCAAAGTGGAGGCCCAGGACCGGCTTGTCGGGAGGCGGTTCAAGATGGGGTTTTGCATCGGCTGTCACCGGGAGCGGGGGGCCAATATCGGCTGCTGGCTGGCGTGCCACAACTGATAAACTCGCTTTTGCGATTTTATCGACGTTTCGCGTTCCGCGAAACAAGACAAAAAAATGAATTGGAAGCCGGACAAATTTGCATATTTATAGAAAGGTGTCGATGACAACCGGAGAATCGACCCAGATTCGGACCTATCCGACGGCGCTGGCCTTCTGCATCACCTCCTTTTTCTGGATGGGGGTGGCCACCTTCATGGGGCTGTTGGGGGCGACGTTCCTCATCGCCCCGGAGCTGGCGAACAACGTAAGCGGGCTGTTTTTCGGCCGCGTGCGCCCCGTTCACGTGAACATGGTGCTGTTTGGCTTTGTCACGCCGGGCCTGCTGGCGGCGGCGTTTTATTACCTTCCCAAGGTGCTCGACACCGAACTTTACAGCGAGAAGCTCGGGGTTGCCACGGTTCTTCTGTGGAACGTCGTGCTGGTCGCGGCCGTCGGCAGCCTTTTGGCGGGTCATTCACAGGGACGGGAATACGCCGAACTCGTATGGCCGGTGGACATCGGGATCGTGATCGTTTTCCTGATGGTTTTCCTCAACATGGTCATGACCGTGAAACACCGCCGGGAGCCGATTCTTTACGTTTCGGTCTGGTACGCCTGCGCCGCGGTCGTGCTGACCAGCGTCACCTTCTCCCTCGGAAACGTGATCTGGAAACCGGACACCGGCGCGCTGACCGGAATTCCCGACGCGATCCTCCTCTGGTTTTACGGGCACAACATCTTCGGGCTGCTGCTCACGCCCCTGTCCGCCGGGGTGGCCTATTACGTGATTCCGCGGGTGGTCAAATCGCCATTGTACAGCCACACCCTTTCACTGCTGGGATTCTGGTCGCTGATCGTGATCTACACCCACATTGGGACCCACCACCTGCTCCAGGTGCCGGTCCCCACCTGGCTCAAGGTGATCTCGATCGTCGACAGCGTGGCCATGGTTATCCCTGTGATGGCCTTTCTGATCAACATCTGGTACACGGCCAAGGGAAAACTGGGCGCGATCCACGAAGATATCGGCGCAAAGTTCGTCTTCACCGGGACGATCATGTACTTTTTCGTCAGCATCCAGGGATCCATGATGGCCCTGCCGGTGGTCCAGCGCATCACCCATTTCAACAACTGGGTGGTGGCCCACGCCCACATCGGCGTTCTCGGCTTTGCCGGCATGATCGCCCTGGGCGGGATGTACTACATTCTGCCCAGGATCAGCGGAAAGCCCCTTTACAGCCGGCTGCTGGCGGACCTCCAGTACTGGATGGTGCTCATCGGGATGGTCGGCTTTACCGTTGTATTGACCATCGTCGGGCTCATTCAGGGAAACGCCTGGTACAACGGGGAGACCGTCTACCGGGTGCTTCCCGAACTGCAGTATTACTACGTCACCCGGGCGATGCTCGGACTGCTCATATTCAGCTCTGCCGTCATCGGCCTCTACAACGGAGTGCGGACGCTCCTTTCCAAACCGGGAGAAGCCGTTTCATGAAAATGACCCCCGCCGCCGTGATCATCGGAAGTCTTCTGCTGCTGGCCGCGATCGTGCTGGTGGTGGTCTATGTTCCGTGGGCCACGCGCCACGATGCGCCTTCGGAGATTTTTCGCAGCCGGTCGGAGCTGGAAGCCGACGGCCGGCTCATCTACATCGCCAACGGCTGCGTCTACTGCCACAGCCAGTCGATCCGGACCATTGACTGGGGGCACGGCGCAGAGCGTATTGCCCAGGCCGGGGACTATGTTTCGGACCAGCCGATTCTGCTCGGCTCTCAAAGAACCGGGCCCGACCTTTCCCAGGAGGGCGGAGAGCACCCCGACGACTGGCACATTGCCCACTTCATCAATCCGCGCTACACCCGGCCCAACTCGATTATGCCGGAGGTGGCCTTTTTGGGGGAAGACAAGCTTCAGGCGCTGACCGCATACATCCAGAGCCTCGGCATGACCGATGCGGACCAGCGGATGCAGCGACAGATCTACTGGAAGAAGGAGGCGACGGACGCTTACGAGGCCGGACCGGATGAAAACGTCCAATGGTTGAGCGAGAACATTCCGCAGGGCTGGCGCGACTTGCCCAATCCGTACCCGACAACCGACGCGGGACTCGCCCGCGGCCATCTGATCTATCAGCAGTTCTGCATCGGCTGCCACGGCCCGGTGGGAGACGGCATGGGGCCGGCCCAGCCCTGGCTTTATCCGCCGCCGCTGAATTTCACCATTTTAAAGAACCGGGAGATTTCCGGCGGGATTCTCTACTACCAGATCATGAACGGCATCACCGGAACGGCCATGCCCTATTTCAAGCGGGAACTGGAGTCTGAAAAAATCTGGGACGTGGGCAACTATGTGGCGGTGTATTTTATCGACGACAGCGACGCCAATGCCGAACCGCGCGGCATCGACGCGGCGTACGAGCCTGGCGGCGTGAACCGTTGAATGGTTGAAGGGTCAAATAGGCGGAAAAAGGGAAATTGGTCAAATGGTTGAATCGTCAATTCGGAAAAGAATTGCAAGAAACCGCCGGTTGTTCGCCGCGGCCTATTCAACCATTCAACCAATCACCCAATCACCCAATTAACCAATTAGCGAGTCAACCAATCAACCCATGTACTTTCCCTACTTCATCACATACATCGTCGTCGGGCTGGCCATTACGCTGGCGGTCTTTTTCTGGGCGCTGAAAAACGGCCAGTTCAGAGACCAGCAGCGGGCCCGGTACCTGCCGCTGCAAGGAGATTCCGACACGACGTCGCCGCCGCCATCGTCGCCCTTCAGCCGGATCGAGATCTACGGCCTTTTTCTGCTTGCGGTTGCAGGCCTGGGGGCTTCGGCGGCGGTGCTGATTTTTGCCATCATTCATGGCGGCCGGTGATGCCAAAGCTCAGCGGGCTGCGTTCAAACTGCTGCAGCGGGTGATGGCGAAAACAGATAGATCCTGGATCCTCGATCCTGGATTCTTGAAAAAACCGGTATAGGACTTATCTGAATCCAGGATCCGGTATCCAGCATCCAGGATCTGCAAAAAAAGCCATTGAAGACAGTATGGCAAGGAGAGCGTGACATGCATTTCTTCCCATTGCGCAATCTACAGGACGTTTTCCTGTATCTGTTGCCGACCCTTGTCTTTTTGATTATCTTCGGCCTTTTTCTGGGCTACATCTATTACCACGGAAAAGGTTCCGACGAGCGGACCCGTCAGATCATCTACCGGTTTCCCGGCGGTCTCGAGGATCGGGACGCTCCTTTCCCGGTGGCTATGACCCTTACCATTGTCGGCACCGTGCTGTGGGGCTTTTTTTACATTCTGTTCCACGGTCTGCTTGGAGTGAAAATATGAACGAAGATCCTTCGCTTCCAAGAGAGTCGCTTCTTACCCCACCCAGAGAATCTGCGTTCAAGACCTGGGTCGCCATCTTTCTGATGGTTGCCTTGATTCTGGCCAAGGGGGCATACGCATTCTACGTTGTCGGGGATCGCGGCATGCCGGACTGGGATTTTCCCGTCGTGGCCGACGTGCCCGCCGAATCCCCGTATGCCGAGTATGAGCTGCTGCCCCATCCCCAGCACGTGCGAGGCGCGAGGGGGGAGTAGATGAAGAAAAAACTTGTCATTCTGCTGCTGCCCATTGTCGTGATCGTGGGGGCCCATTATGCCCTCACCCTGATCGACAACGTGCTGAAGGTGGGCAGGATGTGGGAGACGCCCGGCGTCCGGCCCCATGAACAGCCGATGCTGGTCATGCAGACCGGCACTGTCCCGGTCTCCGGCGGTGAGGCCCTGTATCGTTCGGCACCTCCTGCCTCGCTGGAATTTCCGGAAGGTGCAGAAAGCGAGGCTGGAATCAGCGTCGGCAAGAAAGGATATATGACATACTGCGCCCAGTGCCACGGCAGCCACCATGACGGCAACGGCACCGTGGGCCAGAGTTTTGCACCGCTGCCCACCGATCTTCAAAGCGCCAAGGTGCAGGCGCTTTCGCCGGGGGGCATGTTCAAAGAAATCAGCTACGGCATCCCCGATGGGCGCCAGCCTCCCCTGGCCACCACCATCGAGTTGAACGAACGATGGACAATCGTGGCGTACGTCAAATCCCTCGGCGTCCGAAAATGAGATGAAATCCCTGCCCGGCGCCTGCGATCTTTGCGGCCTTTCCCTGCAATACGGTTCATATCCCCTTTCCACCCGGCAAGGCGATCGGCGTTTCTGTTGCCTGGGCTGCCGCCAGGTCTTTGTCATGCTGATGGAGGCCTCGGGCGCCTCCGATCCGGCCCAATTCCGTCGTACGGAAATCTACCGGCGCTGCGTGGATGCGGGGATCATCCCGAAAGACGAAAACGATTTGGCTGCCAGAAGCCGCGGCGGGCCGGCGCCTGCCGAGGAAATACGGACTGAAGAAGGCGCGGCGAGCGGGCTGTCCCTGCATCTGGAGATCGAGGGAATGTGGTGTCCGGCCTGCGCCTGGGTCATCGAAGAGATGCTCCACCGGCAGGACGGTGTCTTCAAGGCAGCCTGCCATTTTTCCACCGACCGCCTTCGGGCGGTGTACGACCCGGTGCGCACCTCTCCGGAACGGATCCGGCAAGTGGTTCACCGGCTCGGATACCGAACGGCTTTGCCCGAAGAGTCACCGACAAGGCGCCGGGGCCGGGCCGAATTCGTGAGGTTTGCCGTTTCGGCTTTTCTGGCCATGAACGTGATGATGCTCTCGTTTGCCCTGTACTCGGGTTTTTTCACCGAACTGCCGGAAGAATCGGTTCGCTACCTGTCCTGGCCGATCTTTTTGATGTCCACGGCGGTCATGTCCTATGGGGGGCTGCCGATTTTCAGCCGGGCGATCCTTTCGATTCCAACGGGCGCCTTTGGGATGGAGACCCTGGTCGGCGCCGGAGCAGCCAGCGCCTACCTGTATTCGGTGTTTAATTTCGTATCGGGCAGCCTTCACCTCTATTTCGACACCGCCAGTATGCTGATCACCCTGGTCCTGCTGGGAAAACTCCTGGAACGTCGGGCCAAGGACCGGGTCCAGGAGGACCTGACCGCCGTTTTTACCCTGCGGCCGGCAAAGGTGCGAATCTGCGCGGAGAACGACCCAAAAGGGCGGTATCTTCCCGCAGAACTGCTGGCCGCCGGGGACCGCTTTCGGGTCGAGGCAGGCGAGGTGGCTGCGGCAGACGGCCTCGTTCTGGAAGGGTCCGGCATCGTGGATGAGTCGTCCCTCACCGGCGAGGCGGCGGGTCTTCGAAAACGGGCCGGAGACAGGATCGTCAGTGGAAGCCGGATCCATGAGGGAAGCCTGTTGATCCGGGCCGAAGCGGCCGGGGTCGACTCGGTGCTCGGCCAGATGATACGGATCATGGAAACCGCCCTGGAAGAAAAGACCCCCTTGGAGAGCCGAACCGACCGTGCCCTTCGGTTTCTAGTGCCTCTTGTTTTCTTTCTGGCTGCCGCCACCGCCGTCTTCTGCCTGCTGCGGGGTGCGGCAGTGGAAACTGCCGTAATCCGGGCGGTCACCGTGATGGTGATCTCCTGTCCCTGCGCCCTTGGAATCGCGATACCGCTTGCCCGGGTGGCCGGTATCTCGATGGCCGGCCGCAGGGGGATTCTGGTTCCGGCGTTTTCCGCGTTCGAGGAAGCCGAAGCCGTCGATGCCGTAGTGTTCGACAAGACCGGCACCCTGACCACAGGCCGGTGGGAGTTGTGCGAAATTCTTCCCCTGGCGGGCTGGACAGAGACGGAACTTCTGGCCTTGGCGGCCGGCCTGGAGGCAGATTCAGAGCATGCGGTCGGCCGGGAAATTCTGCGCCAGGCCCAAAAAAGAGGCATTGCCCCGGCGCCGGTGGCGGCGCGAAAACAAGAGGCGCAGGGAGTTTCCGGAAGCTGGAACCAAGAGCCGGTGTGCGTCGGCAGCCGGGGGTTTGCAGACCCCGGCGGCCGGTTTTCCGTGCCGGAGGAAAAATCGGCATCTGCCGTTGATTCACTCCGGTCCATGGTTTATATGACTGTCGGCGGATGCCTTGCAGGGGTGCTTGTGTTCGGCGACACGATCAGAGACGGAAGCGCCGCGACGATCCGGCAGCTGGTTGAAGACGGATACCGGCTGTCGGTGGTCTCAGGAGACGGGGCAGGCGCAACGGCGGCCACTGCCGGCCAGTTGGGGGTGGCCGACGCTTCCGGAGACATGACGCCGGTGGAAAAAGCCGGCCGTGTGCAGGAACTCCGGCGCAGAGGATACCGGGTGGCGATGATCGGTGACGGGGTCAACGACGCTCCGGCCCTTGCCAGCGCAGACCTGGGGGTTGCCGTTCACGGCGGCGGAGCGATCGGGGCCGAGGCCGCCCAGGTCACGCTGATGAAGAGCGATCTGCAGCAGCTGGTGGATTTTTTTGCCCTGGCCGGGCGGGTCAATCGCAAGATCCACCAGAACCTGGCGTTTTCATTTCTCTACAATGCGATCGCCATCCCGGTGGCCATGGCCGGGCTGCTTTCTCCGCTGGTGGCCGTCACGGCGATGCTCTGCAGCAGCCTGAGCGTGATCGGAAACACGCTATGGCTTATCAAGTCGCAGCCGGCATAAAATCTTCGGCGCGAGTGGATGAAGGTTTCGCGTTTCGCGAAACATGACAAAAGACCTTTTTTCGGCAGTCAACCGGCTGCGCCGGAAAACGCGCGAAGTTTGACGGTTCCGGTTGAGCCGAACCCTCAAGGTGCAAAAAGATGACCATTTCAGATCATTTCCAGCCCCGGGAGCTTCTGATCCTGGTGCCCGGTGCAAAGGGGGCTATCGGAAGCTCCCTGGCCGCCGCCGCCGAAGCATTGAGAACAGACCCGGCTTCGGTCAGACCGGGGCTGACCACCGGCGAGCTCTTCACCGATATCCTGCCGCTGGACGCCATCCGGGTGGCCGGCTGGGACCCCTGCGACGCCTCCTTGAACCAGTGCCTGCTGCAGCACCGGATTCTGCCGGAGGCCGTGGAAAGCCGGTACGGCGAGGCGCTGGCCAAGGTGCCGATCCTCTGTCCGGAGAAGACGGCCGAGAAGATCGGCGGCCAGGTGGAAAAGATTTTGGAAGACATCGATGGCTTTCAGGCGCGTTGGCCCGAAAGCCTTCCGGTGATGGTCAACCTGCTGCCCGCCGCTGCGGTTCCGGCGCCCGCCGAGACGTTCAACCTGGGCCGGCTCTATGCCGACATCCGGTGGGAGGTTTTCCCCGACCTGGCCTATGCCATCGCCGCGATTCGGGCCGGCATCCCCCTGGTCAATTTCACGCCGAATCGGGTCGAGCTGCCGGCGGTGCTCGATCTGGCGAAAGAAGTCGGCGTTCCGACGGCAGGAAGAGACGGAAAGACCGGCCAGACCTACTTTAAAATCGTTCTGGCCGAGGCGCTTCGGGCACGGGGGCTCTACGTGGACGGCTGGTACAGCCTCAACATCCTCGGCAACGAAGACGGCCGAAACCTCATGGACCCGGATCGAGCCCGGGGAAAGCTCGCCAACAAGACCGACATTCTCGACCGGGTGCTGGGCTACCCCGTGGGCGAACGCTACGGCCGGCCGACCCACCAGGTTCGGATCGAATACTACCCGCCCCGGGGGGATGCCAAGGAGGCATGGGACGTGGTCGATTTTCTCGGCATTTTCGACATGCCCATGTCGATCCGGCTCGATCTTCAGGGCCGGGATTCGATCCTTGCCGCACCGATGGTTCTGGACCTTGCCCGTTGGATGGCCGTGCTGGGCTCCCTGGGGCGCAAAGGCCCGGTGCCGGAGCTCGGCTTTTTTTTCAAGCATCCCGTGGGCGACAATCCCCCGGAGCGGTTTTCCGACCAGCTGGCGGCCCTGGAGAGGCTCAAGGGGGAAGTGGCAGCCCGGTTGTCCTAAGACCGGACTTTCGACGAGAAATAGTATGATAAATTCGAATATCGAATATCGAAACAAATTCTAAATTCGAATGACAAAATGTTCAAAACGAAGTCCTGCCCGATATGACACGCGTGTCGATAGCTGGAAAGACGCCCATGCCCCCGTTTTTGTCATTTGAATTTCGGTCATTCGGATTTGTTTCGGATTTCGAATTTCGTGCTTCGAATTTATTTTTGAAAATGGTGAAGTTATTTCAAATATCGAGAAAGTTTGATGGCACATAAGGATTTTCAATGATTCTCGGCTACAGCACCAACGCTTTCGTCAATTTCTCGCTGGCGGAGTCGATCGACAAGATCGCCGCCCTGGGTTTTGCCGGGGTGGAAATCATGGGAGACCGGCCACATCTCTACCCGCCGGATTACGACGAGGCAGCCGTCGAAGGGCTCAAAAAACATTTGGCGGCCCGCCGGCTGAAGGTCACCAACATCAACAGTTTCACCCTGTTTGCCGTGGGCGACACCTACCTTCCATCCTGGATCGACCCTGACCCGGCCCGCCGGCAGCTCCGGATCGCCCATACCCTCGATTGCCTGAAGATGGCCTCCGCCCTGGGGTGCGCCAACATTTCAGTCCCCCCGGGCGGGCCGCCGGGCGGCGTGAAGCGGGAAAAGGATATGGCCCTGTTTCACCGGGGGATCGAAGCGGTGGCCCCAGAGGCCGAGCGCCGGAATGTTCGCATCCTGGTGGAGCCGGAGCCGGCGCTGTTGATCGAAGACAGCGGGCAGTTCCTGGAGTTCATCCGGGGCGTCGGTTCCGAAGCCGTGGGGATCAATTTTGACATCGGCCATTTTTTCTGTGCCGGGGAGGATCCCCGCCGGGCGTTTGAACGGCTCTTTCAGTGGGTGGGCCACGTCCACCTGGAGGATATCGCCGCCTCCCGGGAGCACAACCACCTCATTCCCGGATACGGGGCCATCGACTTGCACGGCGTCTTTGCCGCCATGAAGCGCCTCGGCTATTCGGGCGACATCAGCCTGGAGCTTTACCCTTACGTGGACGCTCCGGAGGCGGCCGGAAAAGAGAGTCTCGAGGTTCTCCGGCCGCTCTTTTCCGAAGCCGGACTGGAAGTGGGGCTCTGATCATGACGATACTGAAATCTCCCTGGACCGACGACCGGGGGCGCAAAGAACAGCTTGACGACCACATTCAACACTCCAGGACCGCCTATTTCGGCTTTCAGAAAGTGGCCGCAGCAGAAAAGCAGCCGCGGGTGGCCCGGCATTTCGATGCGGTCGCCCGAAGATACGACCTGATGAACTCCCTGCTGAGCTTCGGGATCCACCACGCCTGGAAGCGGACCGCGGTCAGGATGCTCGGGCTTGCACCGGAGGCGAAGGTCCTCGACGTCTGCGGGGGAACCGCGGATCTGGCGATCCTTGCGGCCCGGTCCGCCGGACCTGCCGGCCGGGTGGCGGTCTACGACATCAACCGGACCATGATGTCCTACGGCAGGCCCAAGGCGGCCGCAGCGCGGCTCGAGAACCGGATCGACTTCGTGCAGGGAAATGCCGAGGCCCTCTCGTTTCCGGACGCCCGTTTCGATGCGGCGATGGTCGGCTTCGGCATCCGCAACGTGACGCACATGAAGCGTGCCTTTGCCGAGATGCACCGGGTGCTAAAGCCCGGAGGGAAGCTCATGTGCCTGGAGTTTTCCAAACCCGCCTGGCCCGTTTTCCGCTGGATCTACGACCTGTATTCTTTTTACGTCATGCCGCTGCTGGGCCGTCTCATCGCCGACAACCGGGCCGGATACCTGCTGCTGACCGAAAGCATCCGCCTGTTTCCCACGCCCCGGGAGCTGGCAAAGGTGCTTTCCGATATCGGCTTTTCCGACGTCCGCTTTCGGCGGCTCACCAACGGCATCGCGGTGATCCACATCGGCACGAAGAAAACTCCTTGAGTGCAGTCTCCCAATTTTGGTCCTCAGGACCCGGTGAGAGGCAATTGGCTCTGCCTTTCAGCCCCAAGGGAAAAATTCGAAGCACGAAATATTCGGATTTCGAATTTCAATTTAAATGCCCTCCGGGCTTAACTCAAAGCCGGGTCCTCCGGGACCGGATATTTACTTACCCGCTAATCACCAGCCGAAGCACGATCAGCGCCAGCATCGCCGGCGGGTAGTAGCTGGCCCGGTTGAACAGGGCCATCGCATCGACGCGGTCCCGGCTTTGAAGTAGACGCCAACCGGGAACCAGCAGAAGCGATACGCCGATTGCAACAGAAGCGAGGATGAAAATCGGGTTGAATTCCGCCCGGGAAAGGCGCAGCACGGCGATGTTGACCGCCACTGCCCCGGCAAGGGTGAAAAAGGCGATTGCCGACGAGCCGCGGAACCCGAACCGAACAGGTATGGTGCGGGCCCCCAGGCGCCGGTCTTCCTCGACGTCGGCCCAGTCCGCCGGAACGTTCTGTCCGCCGATCTCCCACAAAAATAGCCACAGAAACATGACCGCCAGAAAGCCGATGGACGGGGCGGCATCCACCGCGTAAACCGCGGCCAGCGCGCCGGTGTTTTTCACGACCCCGCTGACCAGGGTTCTAAAATGGGTGATCTTCAACAGCAGGCAGTAGGCGGCCTCGAAGAGACAGCCGCCTAGAAAGATCACGACGCACACCGGGTTGAGCAGGTAGGCGCCGACCAGGGCAAGAAATCCCCATGCCAGCGCCCAAGCCAGCCCTTCTTTGAGACTGAGGGCCCCCTGGGCGACGGGATGCCGGATCATGAGCGCGTCGAGGTAGCCCTCCTGGCATCGGTCTCCTCCGTGGCGGAGCTTTTCTGTATCCGTCCGGTAGTCGACGAGATCGTTTAAGGCATACACGGCGGTATATCCGGCAAAGGTGGTCACCAGGCCGATGAGGATGACCTCGAGCGAAGGAAAGTTTCCGAGCCATAAAAGAGCCGCGGCCGCAGGCGTTGTCATGTCCAACAGGCCGTGCGGGGTCCGCGACAGTGCCCAGAAAAGCTTGATGCGGGCAACTCCGGTAACCGGTGTGCAGGTGGATGGCTCAGCCACGGGAGGGGTCCGTCGGTATGGGTTGACAGATTCGGGCACGATGATCGGATGAAGGTCTAAACTCTTTTTTGCAAAGCGTCAAGGCGAAGGACCGCATAGTTTCGATCCGCATTTTATCTCTGGTGGAGAGATCGGAAAGATTTCACGATTCCGGCGATGGAGGTAAGAAGCACGAAATTCGAATATCGAAATCCGAAACAAATCCGAAATTCAAATGTCCAAATGACAAAAACAAATCGGCTTCTATGAAATACAGCCTCGGCGTCCTCAGGTGTTTGTCCCAAATCTGCGTTTGTTTCGAATTTTGAATTTTGGTCATTTGAATTTGTTTCGGATTTCGTGCTTCGAACTTCGAATTTATGTCTGTTATTTGTTTCATGCTTGCATGCTTGGCGGTAGACCGGGAAAAGGGGTACTTTCCGGACTTCACCAGAGGGTCTGCACGGCGTCGGCGCTCAGCTCGAGGGACATGGCGATCATCAGGATTCCGGAGAGGATGTCTGACTGTTTCCGGTAGCGGCGGGCCACCGCCGAGGCGCCGCCGCCGACCAGCAGCAGACCGGGCAGGGTTCCTGCACCGAATGCCGCCGTCAAAAGCGCCCCGGATCCCATGTTTCCCGCGCCCAGGGCCCGGGCAAATGCACCGAAAGAGAGCCCGCAGGGGAGAAATCCGAACATCGCTCCCAGAACGAAAAGACCGCTCCACGTTTCGGCGGCAGCCCGGGACCGAAGCAGACGGCCGAGGCCGGGAATCCTCCGGGGTTCTGCGACCGAAAGCCAGCTAGGTTCTTGAATCAGACCGATGCGTCCCAGGCCAAAGACCAGGAGAAAACCGGCGGCCGCCAGGGAAAACATCACCTGGGAGCGAGTGATCCAGAGCGCCGGATCGCTGCCGGTCATGCCGGCGATCCAACCGAGTCCGGCACCGGCGGCGCCCATGACGGCGCCGATGGCCGTATAGGTGAGCAGCCGACCGCCGTGGTAGGCCAGATGGTGGCGATAACCGCCGATCCGGCCCGGAAATGCGATCACCAGCGGTCCGCACATGCCGATACAGTGCCCGGTGCCGAAGATCCCGAGAAGGAACATTGCCGTCAGATCGATGGAAGAGGGGGCCATAACGATTCCGCCGCCCTTATGGCACGGGAGACGCAAATTTTCAAGAAACGACAGGGTCTGTCGTCGCAGGACTTCATGGCATTGCTTGCCTTTTGCCGCCGGTTTCGGTATTTTCTTTCACCGCAGAGCCCAGAGAGCGCGGAGAAATTATCATAGTGCCTTATGTTGAATGAAAATACGTGGAGATCATAATCAATGCCTAAAATGATCTATAATGCCTAAATTGCCTAAAATAGTGGTGTCACTTCGCTCCATCTTTCATATAAACAGGCAGTATTCCATAATTTTAGGCATTTAAGCGCATTTTAGGCATTTTAGGCAATTCCAATCTCCGCGCCGCTGCGGTGTGCAACTCATTCCCAAAAACGCCGACAACGCGTGTCCGCTGCAGGAGGATCCATGAGATTTCCCCGACTGTCTCTCTGCCGGTGCTTGGCGATGATGGCGATGGTTCTTTTCCTTTTTCCGGCGGCCTGCCAGGATTCGAAAAGTCCATCCGGACCCGGCCCGAAACCCGCGCTCCGGGGCCTCGATGCGGCGGGCCGGATGCAGATCGGCAAAGAAGACCGGTGCCCGGTCTGCGCGATGCCGGTGGCGGCCCACGAACCGTTTTCCGCCGCCATCGTTCTAAAAGACCAGACCACTTTCTACTTTTGCGCTCCGGGATGCATGATGCGGGCATGGCTTCATCCGGACGTTCACCTGGGCCGCCAGCGGCGCCAGCTTGGCCGCACCGTGGTGAGGGACTATTTTTCCGGGGATTTCATTGACGCTCATGAGGTCTTCTGGGTGTCCGGATCCGATGTGATCGGCCCCATGGGCCCTGCCCTGGTCCCCCTGAAAGATTCATCGGACCTGGCCGCGTTCCGCCGGCGGCACGGCGGAAAAGAAGTGTTCCAACTCCGGGATCTCAACGATCAAAACTGGGAGAAACTGACAGGCAAACGCGCGAAACGGTGACCCCCGATGGAGCCTTCCCAGAAAAGAGGGTGTCCGCATGATCGGCTCGATACCGCCCGGCTTCTTTTCCGGGCCGCTCTTTTGCTCTCCTTTGCGGCGG
>Ga0207752_1000810_pt1 | contig 14670 bp, 9 predicted proteins | sample Pon2CUnioCityCA_6_FD_187272 | JGI IMG/M metagenome (GOLD analysis project Ga0207752, IMG submission 187272) | Marine sediment microbial community from Union City, CA, USA - Pond 2C Sediment 2 (SPAdes) | ecosystem: Environmental > Aquatic > Marine > Intertidal zone > Salt pond sediment ...
AGATGATTATGACAATATTCCGGCCGGCCGAGTCGAAGAAAACAAAGCCGATCAAAGCCAATTGCACGAGCCCATACCGCAAAAAGGAGCGGGAAAAAGAAAAAAATCACCTATATCAGCCAATTTCTTAACCGGATGAAGCAAAAAAAAATCCTTGCCGATGAACATATCCCGACTTGTTAGTCTTTACACGGCGATTTTATAGGCCGTAAAGCTAACCTGTGCGGCACAAGATATGCCAAAAATATTATCAGCATACTAACACTTTCTTTTTTTATGACAAAATGCTATAATATAGGCAAGTAGCTATTCAGTTTTTATGTTAACTTAGATAATACTTGTACCGATATAACACTTGAAATTCACGAAAATTGTACCTAATGAAAGGGGACAACAAAGGAGAGGATTTAAGATCTACAGAACGATCTTTTTCCGTTTTTTTTGCCGAAAGATACAATGAGGAGATATACAATGAAAAAGCTTCTGAATATCTCGCTTCTATTACTGGTTGTCTGCGCGTCCGGTTCCTTAAGCTGTAAAAGCTGGTTCAAGCCCAAGAAGAAGGTCCAGACGGCCGAACCGGGCCTCGGTGCCAGTGACTTTTTCAGAACCGAGACGCGTAAAGCCATGACTCAGAGACGCCAAGTACCTTCACGTACAACAAGACAGTCAAGCCCCGTACCTACGGGACTCATAGCCGTCAGTGAGCCCGGATCATCCACCGTCTCAAGAACATATCCGTGGCCTGAGTGCGGGATTGTGCAGTTGGACAAAATCATGCCCAAAGAAATCGGCCTGAACAGAGCATTCAACTATACAATCAAAATCACAAATCTAACGGAAACAAACCTGACCGATATCATCATCACTGAAAATTTGCCGGAGAATTTCAAATTCCTGAGCGCCAATCCATCGGCAAGAGCAGAGGAGAACAAGATTCACTGGGAAATACCGTCGCTTGGCCCCAAGGCTCGCAAACAATTTACAGTATCCGGCCTGGCCACCTATACAGAATCTCTCCAATACTGCACAACCGTCATTACGCCCGTAATCCCAGCCTGCGCCAATGTTGAAGTTATCCAGCCGGAGTTGAAGCTGACAAAGACCGCTCCGGCCGAAGTGCTGCTATGTGATTTGATCCCGGTAAGATTCTCGGTGACCAACGCAGGAACAGGATCCGTACAGAATATTAAAATTATAGACAATCTTCCCGCCGGGCTTCGAACTACCGACGGCAAGAGCGAATTGATATTCGATGCAGGCACCCTGGGGGCCGGCCAGTCCCGTCAATTCTCCGCCGAGCTGCGTGCCACTAAAACGGGGACATACTCAAGCAAAGCAGTGGCAAGCTCGACTACCGGTCTGAGGGTCGAATCGCCTGAAACTAAAACTTCCGTAGGTATGCCCGTGCTGACAATCAGTAAGAACGGCTCCGAACGTTTATATATCGGTCGTCCGGCATCCTATGAAATAACGATTTCAAACAACTCAGACGTCTTAGCGAAAAACACAGTCCTGGAAGACACTATTCCCAGCGGAGTAACCGGAGTCAAGGCAACCGCCGGCGCAAAGCTTTCGGGATCGAAATTAATCTGGGAGTTCGGCACCCTGGAACCCAACACTTCCAAAAACGTACGCGTATCTTATACACCAACTAAAGCGGGCACACTGATAAACAGCGCAACAGCGACGGCTTATTGTGCAGAGGCTGTGTCCTCGGCAATTAGGACCACAGTAACCGGAATTCCCGCCTTGGCGCTGGAAGTCGTCGATATCGAAGACCCGGTCAGAGTCGGATCCCGTGCAACATACGTGATTCGCGTAGAAAATCAAGGCTCGGCTACCGCCACGAACATTCGTATTGCCTGCTCTCTGGAAGATTATGTTCGATACGTTTCGTCGGCCGGCGCAACCGCCAGCTCAACAGAGGGGCAAAGAATCCGATTTTTCCCCTTGGGCAGTCTTGCTCCGCAGGCCAAGGCGGCCTGGCGTGTGATCGTCGAGGCCGCAAGGCCGGGAGATGTACGATTCAAAGCTACTATGAATGCCGACCAGCTCACGCGTCCCGTCGAAGAAACAGAATCAACACACGTATACGAGTAGTTATAACTATAGTAAAATCCGGCACTACGGCGTAGCTTGCGTCGTAGTGCTTTGCACAAAAAGGCAGGCTCCCTTTTCTTGCACTCATTAAACACCACCGACTCGACGTCAAAAAAAATATTACAGCGTTATTTTAGTTGACAAACATCGCAGTTTAACCTTATAATATTCATGTTGCGAGTGCAGCTCGGCGGTTTCGCCATAGCGCTACCCGCGGTAATGCGCATAAGGGCATATCGCAACAGGGAGGCAGGCCCAAAATTTGTTTTCATATTTGCCTGTGCCTCCCTTTTTTTGTATAATTCCTGCCGATACTTTTTAGGAGGCTTGATATGCGAGTAACGGAATTTCTGGACAAGTCGGCGGTTCACTACGAGGTGAGCGAACATGCGCCCGCATTTACAGCTCAGCAAATGGCGGCGGTCGAGCACGAGCAGGGCAAATACGTGGCCAAGCCGGTGATAATAAAGGCCGACGACAAATTCATAATGTGTGTACTTTCCGCGTGCTATAAGATTGATCTCGGCGCGTTGAAAAAGCAGCTCGGCGCCAAGTCCGTCGATTTGGCAACGGAAAAGGAAATCGGAAGCATCTTTGAAGATTGCGAACTCGGGGCCGAGCCGCCGTTCGGCGACTTATACGATTTGCCGGTCGTTATGGACAAAGCGCTGGAGAAAGACGACCACATAACGTTCCAGGCCGGCACGCACGAAAAAGCGATTCGGATGAGCATGGAAGATTACCGAAAGCTGGTCGAGCCGAAAGTGCTCGAATTCAGCTACCACATGAGTTCGTGACTAAGGCTGATATCCTCAGAAACGGTCAGCGGGCCGTCCGGGCTGATATCGCCGGTGACTGTCACGTCTGAGACCCGGACTTCAGCGGTACGAACCGGGCTGCTTGAGGTGACGGCCAGGCCGATATGAACCGTTTCGCCCATAGGGATTTCGACGGCTAAGGTATGGCCGGAATTTTTGTCACGCATTACCAGCCAGCTAACTCCGTCGCCGGAGTGCTCGGCGGTGAATTGATTGCCGTTGCGCGTGAGCCTCAACCAGCAGGGAAGTTTAACCTTTCCGGCGGCGTACGAGCTTCGCGCAGCTTCGAGCTCGACAGTACGGTATTGAAAGATGATGTCACCGAGTGTGGTGACTATAACGGATGCGTTCGGCGAAGCAGGTTCGAGCGTGCTGCGAATCATCAAGCCCGCCCGCGTTGTATAATGTGGCGGGGCAAGGCTCTCGATCTTCGCCGTGAGCGAGCCGTCGCCGGCGAGAGTCTTGTACGTGAAATGCAGGTCGTCACAGATATGCCACATCTCCGAGCTTGGCTCGGGCAAGCTGAAGTTGAGCTCACCCACGATGATCCACGGATGTGACGGCGGAGCTGCCAGAGTATAGGAGTCCATCGCACGATCATAGCGAACGGTTCCCGGTGCAGCAGAGCTGTATTCGGATGCGGCGGATTGATCGGCATAAGCCGTCTTTAGAACGTCGAACCATTTGCGCGCCTCCTGAGGTTTGTTCCATGCGGTGTACAGAGCGATAAGATCCCGGATGGTGCCCAACGTATGCCAGTGGTTCTCAACGAGCAGATGACACTGGATTTCGAGCGTCTCCAGATGAAGTTGTTCCGCCTCGGCGTATTTACCCTGTTTCTGATACAACACCGCAAGCTCGTGCAGGGCGCCGGAGGTCATTGAGCTCTCGTCTGCGAGATACCCTCGTGCAAAATCGACTGCACTGCTAAGTTGCTCCTCAGCTTCATCATCCCGGCCCTGCTCTCGATACACCATTCCTAATACGATCGTGTTCATAAAGGTAATCGGATGCTCGGTGCCATAGGCGGCAAGGCTGGCAGTGTGTGCCTTTTTGACCGACTCTTCGGCGTCACTGTAACGTCTCTGCCACAAGTAGAAGAAGCCGGGATACGGCAGAGTCTGGACTGCGATCTCCGAACGTGACTCTTCCGCCTGCTCGCCTTTGCGCACGGCCTCAAGCAGCAGGCTCTCGGCCACGGCAATCTGACCCTGACGTGCATAGTTCTCCGCCAGAGCCGCAACGCTGTGGAATGTCCCGCCGTTGTGCTCGCCCCAGGCCTCCCGCGAGATTTGCAGCGCGCTGGTGAGTAGATTTTCCGCTTCCTCGTATCGGCCCTGCCGGCTGTAGAGGCGTCCCAAAAGAGCGCTCGGATACGCCTTCAGCGGATGGGCCGGGCTCAGCAACGTTGCCGACAATTCCAGAGCTCGTGTCAACGTATTCTCCGCATCGCGATATCGACCGCAAGCCAAGAGAGCTAAGCCATGAAAAAACATGCACTCCATTGTTTCCGGGTGACTTTCACCAAATATCTGCAGTGTGTTCTTACAGGTCTCTGCCAGTGACTGTTCCGCTTTTTTCGTATATCCAAGAGCATAATACGTAAAACCCAGCCACCTTTCGGTCATTATTGTGTCCGGATGTTTCGGCCCAAGAAGACGGCTTCTGGCTGTCAGCGCCTCCGACAAGTATTGTTCGGCTTCGCGATACCGCCACCACCCCCAGTACAGGCGACCAAGCTCGTCAATTACCTCGATGGTGCGCGGATCGTCACGTCCCAGCTCGCGCGTGAATACCTCGAGCGAATATAATAAATGTCGCCGTCCCTCCTCGAAGCAGGACGCGTTTGTATAAAGCCCGCCCAGGGTTTTTCTTATGGATGCTTCCTGTAAGGGCGAGTCCGCAAACCGGCTTGAAACTTCCTCTGAAGCAATATCAAGACTCTCTCTGATGTTGACCTTCAGGCCGCCGCGCTCCGAGGCGTCCATAGCGCGAAATACGTAGTTCTGTAAGAAATCGGTTACGGCGGCCGCATCCCTGCCTGCGCGTTCCGCTTTTACTGCAAAGAGAAGTGACACTACGGCGCCGCCGATCAGAACGGCCAGCACGGCGGCAAGACCCGTGACCAGGGTACGATTACGCCGTACGAATTTTCGGGCCTTGTATGAGAGACTTGGCCGGGCAGCCGTAACGGGTTCGTAGTTCAAGTACCGCCGAATATCACCTGCAAAATCGCCGACAGATGCGTAACGACGCGTGCGATCTTTCTCCAGTGCCTTTATCGTGATCCAGTCCAGGTCCCCTTGCAACTGACGCTGCAACTGTCTCAGGTCGGTTCTTCTTCGCTGGGCGGACTCTGTTGATTCAGCGACGGATGTTCGATTTAGTTTCGTGCTCGGCGTCTGCGGTTCCTGCTCACAGATGACCTTTCGTGCGCCATCGATTCCGTGCTCGCGCAGTGTTTGAGAATCAAAAGGTAAAACTCCTGCGGCAAGCTCATACAGGACGACTCCGAGAGAGTAAACATCCGTCCTCGTATCGATGTCCTGATTGCCCGGGTCGGCCTGTTCGGGGCTCATATACTCCGGCGTGCCGATTAGCTGTCCCTGCTCGGTATAAAAAGTCCGCTCGGTCAGCGACCGGCTTATGGCTCTTGCAACTCCGAAGTCGATTACTTTCGGAGAGGCTTGCTCGCCCTCGGTTGTTACCAGGATATTCGAAGGTTTCAAATCCCGGTGGATGATTCCTTTCTGATGAGCATATTGGACGGCCTCGCAGACGTGCAGGAACAGCTTCAATCGCTCCTCTACGGTCAGCCTGTGCTTATCGCAGTGCTCGGTGACAGGTAAACCTTTGACATATTCCATGACGAAGTAGGGTCGTCCGCCCAGCGTCAAACCGGCGTCGTGGACACGGGCCACGTGCGGGTGCTCCATCAGGGCAAGGGCCTGCTGCTCGGCCTCGAAGCGGGTGAGCACGCGTTTGGAATCCATGCCGGGCTTGATAACCTTTAAAGCAACCTGCCGCTTAACCGGGCGCTGCTGCTCGGCCAGATAGACAATCCCCATGCCGCCTTCTCCCAGGACGCTTAGCAGTCTGTACCGGCCTATCCGGCCGCCGGGCTGCTCGAAAAGCATCTGTTCGGAAATCGCGGGCCGGTCCTGCCTCTCCGGTTCAGATTGTAGCCACGCCTCGGACATGAATCGCTCGAGCCCTTCGGGTGAGGCGCCAAATATCGAGTCATCGTCTTTCATGCTGCTCCAGCAAACTCTCAAACATATTTTTCAACAGTGCGCAGATTTCGTTACTCAATCGGAGTATCCGGGCTGTGCTATCTCTTAATCCGTAAAAAAATGCCATTGCCTGCAATCTTTATTTAAAAAATCTGAACATTTCTTCCAGTTCCGCCTCGGCTACATCACCCGAAAGGACGGTCTGGCGAACGTGCTTGGTCAAAATTTTCTGAAACTGTCTTTTAGCCGTACCCAGCATGTTAGATGCTTTGGTCTCGTCCTCTATCTGGTATTGCTCACACAACTGAGAGAATGAAGGAGCTTCAAGCCCCTCCAGGCTCGGCCGCAGCAGGCGGTCTCGAAAAAGGTACCAATGCGTTTCCATTGCCCGCCCGAAATACCACTGTTTCAACTCAGCCAGTGCCCTCTCCAGCAGGTCGGTTTTCCACGCATAGTCAAAGCACTGCTCCGGCTCAAGCCGGCTTATCTTCTGCGGCAAAACGGGCGGATTGCTGATGTCCAGCGGAACAAGCCTGGCTTTTGGAATACGCTTTTGAGCGGTTTCTTTTCGTTGTTCATCGATGAGAAATTTGTTCAACGCATTAAGCAGGAACGAGCGAAAACGGCCTTTCGATTGATCGGCGCGCTCAATTAGACTGCGACTTAGCACAACTTCATGGAAAAAATCCTGCGTCAGGTCTTTGGCCTGCTCGTTGTCATAGCCCTTGCGGCGAAGATAGCAATAAACCGGTTTCCAGTACCGCTCCAGCAGCAATCCGATCAAGGCCCGGTTTTTGTCTGTATCTGTATGCTCTTTTACGCCCTCGATGAGCGACCAATGGGTCGTCAGGAAAGTTTCCCTCATACCCCCCATGTCTGTACGGTCGGGATATTTCATATTTTGGAATCTCTCTAATGGTGCCGATTGCCGGGCAACACATTTTTCGCCGTATATGATACCATTTTCGCCCGTTCATGGGCAAGATCCACGTGTCTCTAACGATAATAATGACGGGGCTGGAAGTGACTTTTTTGCCTTTTTTCGGATTTTTTCAGGAATTTATGCAGGAATGAGAATTTTTTACGGAATTAAAGGTGGCCTCATAGTTTGGAGATGTTGACGCGTTCGCTCCTCGAATTTGAGTACGGCGGCAAAAAAACAGTCAGAAACACATTGCCAGGTAACGTAAATATAAACCATTTTTAATGAAAGAAAGGACAAAAAGATGGAAACAGTAAAAGCAAAGATAGTCTGCGGCGAAATACTGCTGATTTTGATTTTGGCATTCAGCATACCTTCGGTCTCTCCGGCAGCAGAGGAAATATGGACAAAGAAGGCGAACATGCCAACCGCAAGGATGTTGCTGGGCACCTGCGTACTGGATGGCAAGATCTATGCCATCGGAGGTGCGCCAAGACCACACGTAGGTCTTTCAGTTGTTGAGGTCTATGATCCTACAACCGATACGTGGACAAAGAAGGCTAACATGTTAGCAGCAAGAGCCGGTCTTGGAGCGAGCGTTGTCAACGGCAAGATCTATGCGATTGGAGGTGTAATAGCAACCGGTCCATCAGTCGAAGAGTACGACCCGGCAACGGATACATGGACGCGGAAAGCCGATATGCCAACGAAACGAAATTTTCTCACTACCAGCGTCGTGGACGATAAGATCTACGCCATCGGAGGCTCGGTGGAGACAGACGGCCCCTTCTTCTCAACTGTCGAAGAATATAATCCGGCCACCGACACCTGGACGCGAAAAGCGGACCTGCCGGAACCCAGATATCTGCATACTGCCGGCGTCGTGAACGGTAAAATTTATGTCATTGCCGGCTCACCACGAAACATGACAGCCAGCAACGCTGTATTTGAGTATGATCCGTCAACCGATGCATGGACAAGGAAAGCTGATACGCCAACGGTAAGATCCTGGCAATCCCCCAACGCCGCTGTCGCGGATGGAAGAATATATGTAATCGGAGGAGATGCCGGACCTCCACATGCGGAAGTAGAAGAATATGATCCTGCGACGGACACCTGGACGGCAAGAGCGGATATGCCGACACCGAGAGGAGCCCTGTCTATCACGGCGCTGAACGACAGGATTTATGTCATTGGAGGAACGGTAACGCTTTTTAATGACGTGCTTTCGACCGTAGAAGAGTACTATCCCAATCCGCTTGTGGTGGACTTTAACGGCGACGGAATTATAAATACCAGGGAAATCCTGCGGCTGATCGAGCACTGGGAGCAGGATGACCCGATGTGTGACATAGCACCGCGTCCGTCCGGCGATGGAGTTGTGGATGCTCTGGACCTAGAATTTTTGATGAGCTACTGGGGACAACCTGTCGATGATCCCCTGCTGCTGTCACACTGGTCTCTGGATGAGGCCGAAGGAATGATCGCCTATGACACAGCCGGGGTTAACGATGCTTATCTCGTCGGCGAGCCGGTTTGGCAGCCGGATGCAGGGGCGGTCGGCGGTGCATTGATGCTCGACGGCGTCGACGACTATGCCTTTGCTCCGCTCGGCCTTAGTCCCGCGGACGGCCATTTCAGTGTCTTCGTCTGGGTCAAGGGCGGGGAGCCGGGGCAGGTTATTCTTTCTCAATCCAACGGCGCAAACTGGCTGGGAGCAGATGCAGATACGGGCTGTTTGATGACCGAGCTAATGCCTCCCGCAGTCGGCAGGTTTCAACCAGAGCCTCTTAAATCCGAATCCGTCATTACAGATGGTAACTGGCACCGAATAGGCTTCGTCTGGGACAAAGCGAGCAGATCGCTCTATGTAGATGATATCCTCGCAGCCAAAGATACGCAGGATAACCTATCCGGTTCTTCAGGCGTTCTGAACATAGGCTGCGGAACTAATTCTGCGGCGGGAACATTCTGGTCCGGGCTAATCGACGATATTCGCATATACAAAAGAGCGGTAAGCCCATAGCAAACAGCAGCTCCGGCTTCAGCAGGTCACCTAAGAAAAAAACAAAACATAAAAAAAGCCCACAGTTTTGATTCGGATGAGCATGGAAGATTACCGAAAGCCGGCCGAGCCGAAAGTGCTCGAATTCAGCTACCACATGAGTTCGTGATTTGCACAAGACGGCCGGGAAATATAAGAACACCCAACAAAATGACTCTGCATTCAAGCGGCTTGCTTCGTATCCGGACGGCGATTCATTTTTATAGGCACTTTAAATACATTTCGGTTTACCTTCAGACCTGTCATTGTAGAATTTTCTAAGATTTTTCCGGCATTGGCGACGGATTTGCCGGCTGGAGCGAGAAATAGTTACAGAGACGTGAACGATAATAGTACGCTGAGATTCGAGCTGTCAACTAATGAATGTGGATTCCGAGACGTTTACGATACACGCGGCGAAGAAGGGCAGCGAGCAGGCATGGCGCGAGCTGTTCGAGCGTCACTTCGATGCAGTGTACCAGTTCTGTATCGCTCTTGCGTACGGACGGCATGACCTGGCCGAGGAGCTGGCCCAGCAGGTTTTTGTCACTGCGGCCCGCCGGATCCGTCGTTTCGATCCCGATCAGGCAACTTTTCGAGCATGGCTTTTCGGGATTGCGAAGAACCGTCATATGGTAATCCGGGCCGGCGAGCAGCGGCGGAAGCGACACGAGGACTCTTCCGCCAAGCGGGATTCTGAGCCGGTAACGCAGGCAGAGCCTGATTTACTGGTGCATGAGGCGCTCGCCCGGCTGCCCCGGCATTATCGCGTTGTGCTCGAGGCTAAATACATTCGAGGGCTCAGCATGAAGGAGATTGCGGCGGACAGGGGTGCAAGTATCGAGGCAATCGAATCGCAGCTACGTCGTGCCCGGGCCGGCTTTGCCCGCGTGTACGAACAGATGAGAACTTTGGAGTGATGTATTATGCAAGGTGACAATATCAAAGAAAAAGATGTGGATAAATATCTAAGACAGCATTTGCCGGGCTGTGCGCCGCGAGATGCGTTTAAGCAACAGGTGCTGCACGACTCGACGGCTGCGTTGTTTCGAGCTCGGCGATGGCGCTCCGCCCTGCGGAGGGCGGAGATGGCGGCAGCCGCCGTCCTGATCGCCGGTTTCGGGTTTCTTGGCGGTCGCCTGTCGATTCCACGCACGTTGCCCGGGAACTTCGATATCGTGCCGCAGGTGACCGCCGAGTCCGGCGGCGTAACTGTACCCAGTGACCTCATCGCCTGGCTGGACGCAGCTCGCCTGTTCAATCAGTTGGGGATGCTAGATCGCATGGCCCGTGCTGTCGAGCAAGCGGGTAAACTGCTGCCTACTGACACAGTCACCGCAAACGGCCAGACGTCGCAAGTGTTCGCCGCCGGTGGGTCTGTCGATAATCAGAATGAGCATATGGAGCCGATAGCCGTGCATGGTCCACAACCGTCGGCTGATAGTATAAATCAAATTCTTGCACAGTCTTTAGGAGATTAAAAATGAGAACCGAACCGATCAAAAAGTTGTTGTGCGTCGTTTGCCTGGGAGCATCGATGGTCCTTGGAACGATTGCAACGGCCCAAAGCGAGACGCCGGGCATACTGGAGCGCGTGCAGAAGGTGGACGACCCGGAATTAGCCGAGTTGATTCGAGTGGCGATGGAGAGTCGGGAAGACCTCAATCAAAAAGAGATTCTGGAAATGACCCGTAAGGTTACACTCAGCTATGTGCAGATCAAACTGCTCGACCAGCAGGTTGCAGAAGTTTCCCGCAAGATCGAAGCAGAACAGGGACCTTCCGAAATGCGTTATGAACTATTGCTGGCCAAAACAGAGCTTGAATCGAAGCTTATGACCGAACTGGCGAACCTTAGAGAAGTGATGGGCATCATTCCTAAAACCCCTTTTGCAGAACAGCCGATACCAACCCTCAGCGCGTATATATCTCTCCAGATAATAGGTGAGCATATATATGTGCTCGAAGGTCAGAAACCTTTTGCTAATTACTGGATCCGTCGACGATGGAAATCGGTGGGGTTGCTATCTGAAAAAGAAGCGTTGGACTACATCCTGGGAATGTTGAAGGGCAAAGAGAATCTGCCAATACGACTTCACATATACTATGATCCCGAGACTAAAAGTGTGGCTGATGGCCTGCGTAACAAGATAATCCTGCTGGCCAAAGAGACCAACTCCCAGATGGACACAGAAGTGCGTCTGGAACGGATTGAATTCGTAGGCTCCGGCACGTCCACGTTTTTCATCATGCAGGGCAAAATCACTACGTTCTATCCGAATGCTATGCAGAGACCGGACGGAGGGACCAAACCCCTTTCTTCGGGCCTGGTCAACCCGAACGACCTCGAACAACATATTTTATGGCGTCTTACAATGCCGAAGAACTTACCGCTAACGCTCCGAATCGAGCACGACGAACCAAGCACCTTGGTGGCAAAGCTGGTCGCCGACACGGCTAGGCACATTGTAAAACGCTTGGGCATTACCGAACTGGTTAATATAGAATCCATCCTTGTCGAACCCGTTCCCGAAACTGCCTTCCTGGGTCGATGGCTTGGTACCATGAAAAATAATATTCAGACAATTGATGTCCTGCCTAATGGGATATGTCAGGTAACGATGGGCGGCAGATTTAGGCGGAAATCCACCGGAGCTATCAATGCTGAGAGCAGCATATCAGGCACGTGGTTACTGACCACCAAAGCAATAGTTATAGACATCAACGACAAAATAAGAGACCCGGACGGATCCGAATATGTCTATCGGGGGTATCTCGACGAGGAAAATAATCTAATCGTGGACAAAGTACTGATTTACCCCCAGGGCAGTTTCGAGGTCCACGGCGCACCGCACCTGATGGTTTTCAAGAAGGTTGAATAGAAATCTATTAAGGAATCATCGTAAACGGTGTCCTGAGAATAGTAAAGGAGAGTAAATGTAAGATTAAAACTGTCAAGGCAGTGATGCAAACCTGCTCAGATAATAATACTTTTGAAAGGAGAACTATTATGTGTAGGAAATTGTTTCTTTTAACTTCTTTTCTTTTGGTAGTGGTTCCGGTCAGTACAAATGTCGCCCTGGCGGACATTATCGAAATCCCTATCGTTACTGAGGATGAAGACACGTCATTGCTGGACGTAGACTCTGGAGCTGCGCCTGCTGCGCTGCCTGAGGGATGGCAGAGCCGGGATATAGGCACCATCGGCGGCAGCTCTGCTGAGATTGACGGCGCATGGGCCATTAGCGCTGATGGAGCCGACATCTGGTGGAAGTCGGACAAATTCCACTACGTGTACGTGCCGCTCTCCGGAGATGGTACAATTATCGCACGCGTTGTGGACAACGGCACCGGCTCAGATACCTGGGCCAAGGGAGGCGTGATGATTCGCGAGACGCTCGAACAGGATTCCAAGCACGCCATGATGGCAGTAACAGGCGGCAGCGGCGGCGGTAAAGCATTCCAGCATCGTCCAACCACGGGTCAACCCTCTTTTTCAGCGCATGGCGGCGATCAGGTAGCTCCGCCAATGTGGGTTAAACTGTCACGAGTTGGCGATACATTTACAGGCTACTATTCGTTCGACGGCATTAACTGGATTGAGCAGGAAAATTGGGATCTTGATGGCGGTGTTTTGGCCTTTAATCCAGCGACCATCGAGATGGCAACAGACGTATACATTGGTTTATTTGTTACCTCACACGAATCCGGCGAATTGCGCACATACACCTTCGACAACGTGAGGGTAGTCAAGCGGGTTGTTGATGTCACTGCGCCTGGGGATTTTGTACAGGGTGTACCAAATGATGGAGATTGGCCCAGCGAGTATTATCGACCTGCAACGCCCGAGATGGCCATCGATGATGACATCGAGACGAAGTATCTGCATTTCAAAGGAGATTTTGACCCCGACCCCGGAACGGGTGGCGCCGGTTTCCAGGTTACACCGTCGGACGGCCCGACTATTGTGACCGAACTGACTTTCACCACGGCCAATGATTTTCCAGGTCGTGACCCGATAGCGTTCGAGCTTTCCGGGTCTAATGTGGGCATCGATGGACCTTACGAGCTGATTGCCAGTGACTATATCGTCGATTTCGCTCAGGCGCTGGCGTGGCCTCGATTGACAATGAACGCAACGCCGATTTCGTTTGATAATGACGTGTCATACGGTCACTATCAACTCATATTCACAGCCATTCGAGGCCCGGCAGGCGGCTCTGTGAATAGTATGCAGATCGCCGAAGTGGAGCTATTAGGGGTCTCCGCCCCCGCGCCCGCTGGTGCCGACATTATCCTGGTCACGGAAGCGATAGACTGGGATTTGGACGGCCTCCGAGACGACCACACCCTGGAGACCTTCCTTGTCTCCGAGGGCCACAGCGTGGACGTCCGGCCGGACTACTGGAAAATGCTTACTCCTGACAAGATCGCCGAGTTGAATGCAGCCGACCTGATCATCTTCAGCCGATCAACCTGGAGCAACAACTACATTGAAGGCGACGAGACAATCCAGTGGAATTCGATCACGACTCCTCTGTTGCAGATGAATGCTTACTTTGCCCGCAACACCCGGTGGGAATGGGTCAATTACTGGAACGCAACGAACGACACGGCGGCTGTAAACCTCGAAGCGATCGAGCTGACTCATCCAATCTTCGCCGGTGTGCCGATGATTCCGCAGTATCCAGAGAATCCTGTCGTGTCAATTATCGAGGTCAATCTCGTGCCGATAATCGACCCGAACGTTGCATCGGGGATTACCTCATTTATCGATACCACCGACATGGGCAACGGCCGGCTCATTGCCAAACCGGTAGGATTCGAGATGGGTTGGATCGCCGAGTGGGACGTTGGCGTAGAATTTTTCGAAGGCGCGGGCCAGTACGCAGGCGGCAAACGCATGTTGTTCTGTGCCGGCACGCAGGAGATTCAGTTCTTCGATCCCCACACACAAGAGGTAATAACCACCGCTCAGGGCGAGCTGAACCTTACGGCCGAGGGCCTGCAGATGTTCCGTAACGCCATTGCCTATTTGCTGTCGCCTGAATCCACATTAGAGATGCAGCCGGAACCATAGGTCGGTGAAAATAAAAGGTAAAAAAAGCCCCCGGGCGTGATTCGATGTCACTCCGGGGGCTGATTGTCTTATCAGATTTCTTCGTCTATCCAGGCGAGCAGCTCTTTCAGGTCGTCGAGAGTGATGTCACCCATGTGGGCGATTCGGAAAGTTTCTTCTTTGAGCTTGCCGTAGCCGTTTCCGAAGATTGTGTTATGCTTGTTCTGAATTGCTTTGATAGTCTCGGCGACATTTATGCCGCGGGTGTTCTTGACTGTTGTTAGTGTATTCGAGGCGTATTTTCCCTCGCAGAAGAGGGCGAATTTTTCCTTTGCCCAGGCCCTTACGAACTCGCCCATTTCCTTGTGGCGCTTCCAGACGTTCTCCATGCCCTCTGCGACGAGTTTTTCGCACTGATAATTCAGGGCCATAATGTGAGGAATCGCCGGAGTGGTCGGTGTCTGGTTCTTTTCGGCCCGTTTAGCAAATTGC
>Ga0207752_1000811_pt1 | contig 14669 bp, 15 predicted proteins | sample Pon2CUnioCityCA_6_FD_187272 | JGI IMG/M metagenome (GOLD analysis project Ga0207752, IMG submission 187272) | Marine sediment microbial community from Union City, CA, USA - Pond 2C Sediment 2 (SPAdes) | ecosystem: Environmental > Aquatic > Marine > Intertidal zone > Salt pond sediment ...
ATTGGATCCCCCCGAGACAAACGTACTTGATCTCGACGAATTCATCGATGCCGTACCGGGACCCTTCCCTGCCGATTCCCGATTCCTTCATCCCGCCGAAAGGCGCCACTTCCGTGGAAATGATGCCGGTGTTGGCCCCCACGATGCCGTACTCCAGTCCTTCTGAAACCCGCCAGATCCGGCCGATGTCCCTGCTGTAGAAATAGGCCGCCAGCCCGTAGGGCGTGTCGTTGGCCATTTCAATGGCCTGGCCTTCTTCGGCAAAACGGAACAGCGGGGCCACCGGACCGAAGATCTCTTCCTGCGCGATGCGCATGGCACCGGTCACATCGGCAAGCAGGGTCGGCTCGAAAAAGGTGCCGCCCAGGGTGTGGCGCCGTCCGCCGGATACGATTCGCGCTCCGTCCGAGACCGCGTCCGCAATCAGCCCCTCCACCTTTTCCACCGCCTTCATGTCGATCAGCGGCCCCTGCTCCACCCCTTCTTCGAGCCCGTTTCCAACCTTGAGGGAAGCCACCTCCGCGGCCAGCCTGTTGGCAAACGCCTCGTAGATGCCTTCCTGGACCAGCAAGCGGTTGGCACAGACACAGGTCTGCCCCGAATTGCGATACTTGGAAGCGACCGCCCCCTTGACGGCGGCATCCAGGTCCGCGTCGTCGAACACGATAAAGGGGGCGTTGCCGCCCAACTCCATGGAGACCTTTTTCACGGTACCGGCGCACTGCTCGATCAGTTTCTTTCCTACCGCCGTAGATCCGGTGAACGTCAGTTTCCGCACCCGGGAATCCCCGGTCAAGACCTGTCCGATCCGCCCGGAATCCCCGGTCACCACATTGAATACGCCGGCAGGAATACCGGCCATATCGGCCAGCTCGGCCAGGGCCAGGGCCGACAGCGGCGTCTGACTCGCCGGTTTGACGATCATGGTGCAGCCGGCGGCCAGGGCCGGGCCTGCCTTGCGGGTAATCATGGCGGACGGAAAATTCCACGGCGTGATGGCGGCGCACACCCCGACCGGCTGTTTCAACACCAGGATGCGGCTGTCGCCCTGGTGGGTGGGCACCACGTCTCCGTATAGCCGCTTTCCTTCTTCGGCGAACCATTCGATGAAGGCAGCGGCATAGGCGATTTCCCCGCGGGATTCGGTCAGGGGTTTTCCCTGCTCACGCGTCATCAGGTGGGCCAGTTCTTCCTGATTGGCCATGATCAAATCGTGCCACTGGCGCAGAATCGCTGCCCGCTCTTTTGCCGTCTTTTCCCGCCACGGCGCAAACGCCCTCTGGGCGCCGGCCACCGCCGCGTCGATCTGTGCCTCGGCAAGAGAGGGCACGGTTCCCACCACTGATCCATTGGCCGGATCGAGCACCTGCATCGTTTTGCCGTCTTCCGCCGCCACCCACTCACCATCGATATAGCAGCGGTCCTTGATCCACCGATCTATCCTTGATCCCATCGCGATGCTCCTTTCTTGGCAAACTTCAACGATCCATAATTCCTCATGCTGTCATGGTCTTTGCCGGATGACGGCTCCCGCCCGGGGACCGCAGCAAAACAGCAGGTCGAAGGTCGACAGGTTCCCTATGAACTCTCCCCAGAGCTGGGGATAAATGCCGGGATAAGGGGCAAAATACGGCTGGGCGGCGGAGAGAATCATGTCGGCAAAAAGCGGCCGAGCCGCTCCCGTGATGCATCGGCGGCCGCCGAGACAATCTTTTGTGAATAGCGGCCGAAGCTGAGAAGACTTTCGGTCAGCCTGCAATATTCGCTGTCCGACAGCTTCCCGGACACCATAAGGATTCGCGGAAAGAGCAGCGCATTGATATAGGGAATCCCGGCGTTTCGGCAAAAAGAGGCGCCTTTACGATCGTCGATGACGATAAAATCCCCTTCTCCCCGTGAAAAAAGCCGTATCGTCTCCCTTTCCCCCGGGCCGGTCAATACGGATTCAGCCTCCGGTCCATCATCGCTTTGGGAGGCAATCACCCGGATCGACCCTTCGCGGCGCGCTGCGGCAAAACGGCGGGCACCCGGGTATCCATTTCGACTGATTTCGCTGTATACGGTCTCTGCCATCACCACATGATAGGTTGCGGTCAGGCACCTGAAAAGATGGGCCTTGGCCAGCAAAATAGCTGAAGAAGCATCAACGATGGTCCGCTTTCGTTGCATGTCTTCCTGTAGTGATTGGTCGAATCGATGATTGGTCGAATGGGAACACAAGAGATTGCAAGTCGATTTGAACAAGAGCTCAGACGCATCACTTCGGAAAACAACCCAATCAACCAATCAACCATTTACTTATCTTTTAGTGGAGACGGATAGGACTCTTCGATGCGCGCCAGGATTTCCTCCCGGGGAAACAGCCTTCCCCTTCCGATGCCCGGACACTCACGGGCGGTCTTCCTCCATCGTTTCTCCGATCTCATGATGTCGAACCAGAACGGATAGGTGCAGCACTGCCGGGGCCGGACCGGATAGATGCGGCAGCCGTTTTCGTAAAAGCAGCACCGGCCGTCGGCTTCTTCCCGAAAACTGATGCTGTCCCGGTATGGATATCCGTACCGGGTCTTCACCGCCGCGGTGGAAATGTCCAGATACGCGGCAATCGCATCGATTTCATCGACGGCGGCATAGATCGTTCCCGGCTCGCCGGTGCAGCATGCGCCGCAGCGCCGGCATTCGAACCGAATCCCGGCGTCGAAAAAATGGCGGGGCTCGGCAAGCCCCTTCCTATTCGGCATTGACCCGATGATCATTTCCGATTCTTTGGGTTTCGAATGTTGGTCAGCAGTAACGAATCCATCGTGCAGTTAGCCCGGATATTTCATGAATCCGGATCTCTTCAAAGCTGCAATTGACCCGGAAGGGGGGCCGAGGGGTCTCGGATCGGATGCCGGGCAACTGTTTGAGCCAGGTAGGCCGCGTTGAGACGGCCGCGGTGCTTCAGTTGGAAAGAGCCCAGACTTTACGATTTGCCGAGGGTCTTTGCAAAGCATTCCGTCATCGGCCGTCTTTACGCGGCCTTCATGGCGAGTTTTGGCCGGCAGGAGATTCGATATCCCTCGACCCCCCTCCCAAATACTGGAGCATTCCGTATAATCCCTTTCATAAACCATCCGGATTAGGCCGGCCTGTCCCCGAAGCAGATGCCGATGTCCCGGGCCGTCTGGAGGGTATCCCCATCCAGGGGAACCCCGCGAATGGTGCCGATGATCTGCTCCAAAGGCACTGACCGCACCGTGGGCGGTTCCAGCGCCACCATGCATCCGAACTCCTCTTTTTCGATCATCCGGACTGCGGCGGCCCCGAAGCGAAGGGCGAGAAGTCGATCGAAAGTGGTGGGCGATCCGCCGCGCTGAAGATGACCGAGGACCAGCGATCGGGTGTCCTTGCCGGTTCTTTGCCGAATCTGCTCGGCCACCCATTCTCCGATGCCCCCCAGCAGCACGTCCTGGCGGCCGATTTCTCCATTGCCCTTGCTCACGGCCGCACCTCCTGCCGGGGCAGCCCCTTCTGCCGCCACCACGATGGCATACCGCTCGCCCAACAGCTCGTCTTCCAGGATGTGTTCGCAGACCATCCCGATATCAAAGGGAATTTCAGGAATCAAGATCACCCGGGCGGCTCCGGAGATGCCGCTGTTCAATGCAATCCATCCGGCATGGCGCCCCATCACCTCCACGACCATGATCCTGTCGTGGGATTTGGCTGTGGAGTGAAGACGGTCGATGGCTTCGGTGGCGATTCCCACGGCCGTGTCAAAGCCGAAGGTAACGACCGTGCCGCCCAGATCGTTGTCGATGGTCTTGGGCACCCCGATCACCGGGATTCCCTTTTGTTGAAACCGGTAGGCGATGTTCAGGCTGCCGTCTCCTCCGACGGCGATGAGCGCGTCAAAACCGAGGCGTCGGAAGTTTTCCACCACCTTGTCCGAGACATCCCGCAGCTCGATGTCTCCGGCCAAGTTGGGAACCGGCAACTCAAAGGGATTTCCCTTGTTGGTGGTGCCGAGGATGGTCCCGCCGATGCTCGATATGCGCCGGACCTTGTCCGGAGTCAGGTGAACGATCTCGTCGGTGTCGAGCAGCCCGGTGTATCCTTTCCGGATTCCGTAGACCTCCCAATTGCGATTGGAAGCGGCCATGACCACCGCTTCGATGACCGCGTTGAGTCCCGGAGCATCTCCCCCTCCGGTGTTGATGGCAATGCGCATTCGGTTCGACACGGCACGCTCCTTTCTTTCGTGCTTCCCGTCATGGCCTCCGGCAGCACCGGAGGCATGCCAAGAGGTCGCCTCCTCTTTCCTGTGCAGCGTCAGGGCGGAAACACCCGATCAGCCCATCCATTTTCCTGCTGCCAGCGGCAGCAAAGCAGCCGCGCCATGGTGTGAACCGAAGAAATATTGGACCGGACCTGGATCTGGCGAGGCTGTCCTTTGCGGCCCGCTTTTTCCTCGGAGTTTTCTTCGGTGAGGATCTCGATGCCAATGCCGAACGTCACCATGTCCCGGCAGGCCGGCCCAAACCTTTCTTCCAGCAGCGCCCGGAGGCGGCGAAAATTTTCGGAAACCGTCAGGGAACGGCTTTCTCCAAGAAAGGAAAAGTCGACCTTTTCCGCCACAAAGCGGACGACATCCATCCCGGTTCGAAGCAGGAAGAGCACGCCTGTCCGTTCGCCGAAGGGCGGGGCAAACGCCGTTTCGGCCAGGCCGGCGGAAAACCGCTCCAGGTCCCGGGATCGTTTGCCTCGCCAATCCCGCAGCCGCTGCTTTTTCGTATCGTAGACGGCTTCTACGACCAGGAGCCCCTCCTTGGAGAACAGGGTGCGCTCTTTTGCGTCACCGTCCCAGAGCCGGATCGTTTCCGTCCCAAACCGGCACCGCAGCGCATCGAATCCGCCAAAAGGCGCATCCAGAAAATCCCTGGCCACGGCCATGAACTTCACCCCGCACGAAGCCAGCCGGTCCCCGAGCCGTCCGGCGACCTCGTCTCTTTTGCAGGGTCCGAAAACCGAAGGAAGCCGGGTGCGCAGACGGTTTCGAACCATGTATGGGTCGTAAATGCCGATGTCGGAAAGGAGCGCAACGGCCTCCTCGCTTTCCGTTGAGCCGGGGAAGATGACAAGCAAACTGTCTGAGGGGCGGTCTGTTTCGTTTGCGCCCATTGCCCTTTCGAAGGAAGCGGCCATTGGATAGGGAAAGTGAAACTGCAATCAATCGCGGAAGCGATGGCATGTTTTCGATATTTCACCGCCAGACGATTTTGTCAAACACAGGCGGCAACCCGCAGGGCCGGATCAGGGGATCTTGCCCGAGGCCTGGAAACGCTCGAGGTCTTCACGATCGATTCGCACGGCGCTGTGAATCCGAACAGCCCCGAGCTCTCCCCACTCGATCAGGTCGTAAACGGTTTTCCGGGCCACACCGAGTATGCGGGCCGCCTCCGGCACGGATACCGTGCCCGGATAGGAGGTATGCGGTGATTGCTCGTTCATAAAAATACTATTGGACCGGCCACAGCGGCTGTCAACTTAAAACCTGCGGTGCGAATCGCTATGTGCCGCTCAGCCGATCGGCGATGCACGACATCGGCCCCCGGATCTGTTGTTCTGCTTCCCTGAGTGAATCTTCCGTATGGAAAGCCGATCCCAGGGCCCTGAAGATCGCATCGTAGGGCGACGGCCGGGAGCAGGAGGGCGGATAGACCACCGCCGGCCGGGTTCTTTGCCGGTCGTTGAAAAAGTAGTTGACGGGGCCGGCAATTTGCCGGGGCCGGTGCGGCCAGTTGCACTTGAGGCGATAAAATTTTCGCAGCGCCGATGCACAGACCGGATCTTCGGCCATGTCTTCTTCTCTGAGCGGGCGGCCGATGGCTTCTTCTATGGCGCCGAAGAAGCCGGCCAACAGTTCATCTTCGGTAATGACGAGGCCGTACAGGTACCAATCTCCGGCGGTTTTTTGCACGACCTTCTTCCAGGCCGGCGCCAGGGTTTCATGCGAGGGGCAGAAATACACCCGGCAGGCCATGCCCCCGTAATGGCTCAGCCCGCGAAAATCGACGCCGTCGTTTCCTTGCCCCAGGGGGTGGAGCAGGCATCCCACCCGGGTGCGGTCTTCGCCGATCAACCCCAGAAACGGACAGTGATGAAACCCGGGGATCGGCGACCGGTCTCCGAGGTCCTGGGTGATCTTTCGGCCGAAATCGGAAAGAGCCTCGATCTGCCGGGGGGTGCGGGCAAATGCTTCGGTCCGCTGCTGGAGCATTTGCTGCAGCCGATCTTCATCGGCCTCCTGCAGGTTATACAGCCCGCAGCAGGCCCCGCAGGACAGCCCGTCGTCCACCTGGCAAAGATAGACCCCGCCGGGCACGCCGGTCGCGGCAGGTTCGGAACTTGGCACCGACTTCGAGGCTTCAGCTTCCTGCCTTCGGTTTTCGCCAGGGGAAAAGCAACGCCCTCTTTGCATCCGGTTCATCGCTTGCTTCCACCGCTTTTTGCCGCCAGTTTCCGAAGCCTGTCCCGGCTTTTTGCCAGTTTCCTTCTGTCTTCGGCAAAGACTTCAAGTGTGATCGTTCCCCGGTAGCCGATTTGGGTCAAACGCCGCATGACCCCCGGAAAATCGATATTCCCCTCGCCGATGGGCAAATGATCGTCGCGTTTGCCGCGGTTGTCGCTGGTGTGCACATGGCCGATCCGGCTGCCGTGTCGCCGGATGAACTCGAAGATCCTGTCTCTGCCGCCGTCGATGTTGGCATGTCCGGTGTCCAGGGTCATTTCCAAGCCGGGGTGCTCGTCGAAAAGAGCCGAAAAATGGGCGGGTTCGAAAAAAGACCGGTAGCGCGGGAACATGTTTTCAAGACAGACACGCAGGCCGAGGCCGCGACCATAGGCGATCATCTTCTCCATGCTCTCTTTGGCATACCCCATGGCCAGATCCATCACCAGCGGCCCCAAGCCCGTGATGGCACTGGGGTGCATGACCACCTTTTCCACCGCCATCTCCGCCGATAGATCCATGGACCGGAGCATCTCATCAACCGATGCCTTTCGGATGGCCTCGGTCAGGTCGGCAGTCAGGACGAAGGTGGGAAGGTGAATCACCAGACCCATTCCGCACTCCTGAAGCTGCCTGCGGATTTCCCTTCCCCCGGCACGAATCCGGTCATGATGGGCCTGGGGCGGGTCGAGGGAAAGCTCCAGGTAGTCGAAGCCAAGGGCGGAAAATTCGGCGATTTCGTCCATCACCGGGCGAATCGGGAAATTCATGGCCCCGTATCGCATCATTTTTCTTCCACAATCTCCAGGGTGAAGGCTTCCTCCGGAAAGCCCCGAAGAAGGCTTTCAGACGCCTTCTCGGCAGAGGTCTCCCGCCAGGCAAGCAGAAAATCCCCGCCGGTCACCCCGTCCACCGAATAGGTCCATCCCTGGTCGTCCTCGAACAGGGTCAGAACAACCGCCTGGGGGTTTTGAGCCGCCTTGGCCCTTACTCGTGCTTTTTGAATTGCCATGGCCAGACCCTATGGCACGAAATCAAGGGATTTTCAAGGAAAGCGCGAAATCGGCAAACCAGTGGTTTCTTGACATCGTCCCCCAATTGCCGTAGAAGAATAGAACGCTCATAAATCAATATATAACAATTAAATTAAATACTTAAAGGAATTCACATGACCGAGGACACACCGACGAGAAAAGACGCCTGGACTCTTCTCAACCAGTACAACAAGAGCGAAAGCCTCATCAAGCATGCCCTGGCCGTGGAGGGGGTCATGCGCTACATGGCCCGCAAGAACGGCCAAGACGAGGAAAAATGGGGGGTGATCGGGCTGATTCACGATCTGGACTACGAGCAGTTTCCGGACCGGCATTGTCAAAAGACCCAAGAAATCCTCCGGGAAAACAATTGGCCCGAAGAGTACATCCGGGCGGTGATCAGCCACGGATATGGGATCTGCACCGACGTGGAGCCGAAGACCGAGCTGGAAAAAACCCTCTACGCGATCGACGAACTAACCGGCCTGGTGGTGACCACGGCCCTGGTGCGGCCGAGCAAAAGCGTCATGGACCTGAAGGCCAAGTCGGTCAAAAAGAAGTGGAAGGACAAGCGGTTCGCCGCCGGCGTGGACCGCTCAATCATCGAAAACGGCTGCACCATGCTGGAGATGGAGCTGTCCGAGCTGATCACCGACACGATTATGGGGATGCGGGATGTGGCAGAAGAGATCGGGCTCAAGGGAGAGGCTTCATGAAGACGCATAGGACAGAAGTCCGGATGTCAGAGGTCAGAGGTCAGAATAAATCTCAAGCACCAAATCACAAATCACAAACAAGCACCAAGCCTCAAATCCCAATATCCAAACGAGGACAAAAGTCTTTTATGGGTATTTTGTTTGTGAAAGGACAGAGGACAAAAGATAAAGAAACGGCAAAAATTTTTCCGATGAGTTCTTCGATCAGTTGCTGTCATCTGTTATCTGCCGTCTGTCCTCCGGTTTTCCTCTGACATCCGACATCTGACCTCTGACATCTAATTATGGCACTTTGAACCTGGAACCTCTGAACCCCGAACCCAGAACCCAGAACCTCTGAACTTTGAACCCCAGCACCCGGATCCCGGACCTCCCCCCCATGAACATTGCCCTGTTCATCAACCTGCGCTCCAGGCAACGACGCACGGCGGTCCGAAGGATTTCCGACCGTCTCGCTGCCTCTGGCATCCGGACTGAGGTGTTCGCCACCCGGCATCCGCACCAACTGCCGGAGGTGATTGACGGCCTGCGCATCGAACGGTTCGACGGCATCGCCTGTCTTGGCGGCGACGGCACCCATTTTCACATCCTAAACGGTCTGGTCCGACGCTTCGGCGTCGAGCCGCTCCCGCCGGTGGCCGTCGTCCCCATGGGACGGGGCAACTCTTTTGCCCGGGACCTGAACCTTTTTTCCATTTTCGATGCGATTGCCGCGGTCCTGGAGGGAAAGACCCGCCGTGTCGACCTTTGCCGTTTTTCCTGCAACGGTTCTGATGCCGTATTCACCAACCTGATGGGCATCGGATTCGTCACCGACGCAGCCGCCACCGCGGCACGGTTTAGCCGGGCCGGAGACCTGAGCTACGTGATCGGCGTATTTTACCGAATGCTGTCGATGCGCCCGCAGCAGGTCCAGCTGGAAATCGATGGAAGGGATTTGAGCGGACCCTTTTGTTTCCTCGAGTTCTGCAATTCAAGATACACCGGTGGCAGCATGCTCATGGCCCCGGATGCCCGACTCGATGACGAAGCGTTCGATGCGGTTCTGGTAAGTCCGATGACATCGATCCAGCTGCTCCGGGCCTTTCCGCTCATCTACCGGGGAGCTCATCTGGCACATCGGGCGGTGCGGGTCATCCGGGGCAAAACCGCCCGGATTTCCAGCGCATCCCCCCTTGGGCTGCTGCCCGATGGCGAGCTTTTCGGAACGACTCCCGTCGATATTCAGGTGTTGCCTCGATGCGTGCGATACTTTACCCGATAGAAATCTTCGGTTCCTCTCTGCTCTGGACCGCCGGACTGATCTGGTTTCTGGTCTGCTTTTCGGTGCTGTCGTTCGGGTTGTCGATCTCTTCTCCGCGCCGTCTCTTTCCCGTGGTCGGCGTGCTGACGAAGATCCTTCTCCGGATCATGGGGGCGCCTGTGACCGCGCATGGTTTACATCGTCTCGACCCGAATCGCGCCTATTTGTTTCTGGGAAACCACCAGAGTCTTTTTGACCTGTTTGCTCTGCCGGCCGCTCTCCCCTCTTTTGCCGTCGGGGTGGAAGCCGCCTCCCATTTCACCCTTCCCCTGTGGGGGAGTCTCACCCGCCGCTGGGGAAACATCCCCATACCGCGCCGGGACCGGGCAAAGGCGATCACCGTGTTAGACACCGCCCGAAGCCGCCTCCAGTCGGGAACCTCCATTGTGATCCTTCCCGAAGGCCACCGGACCCGGAGCGGAAAACTGGGCGATTTCAAGATGGGCCCCTTTCACCTGGCGCTGGCAGCCAAGGCAGACATCGTTCCATTTGCCATGAGCGGTCTTTTCCGGTTTCAGCCCAAGGGACGTTTTCTGATCCGGCCGGGGCTCGTTGCGGTCGTGTTCGGCCCGCCGATCCCCCATGACGCCGTCCGAAAGCTGTCTGCTGTGCAACTGCGCGACAAGGTCCGCGGTGGGATAGAAGGGCTGCTGGCCGAAGCGCGTTCGACAGGCCGGCGGCGGCCGTAGAAAGTGAATCGGATGCCTGCTGGAATTCCTTGTCACTTGCAATTGTCTACAGAAATGAGCAAAATAAAAAAAGAACCGTCCTGCCTTGATTGTTTTTCATTTTTGACCGATTGCGGCAGCCACGCCCATGGCGTGTCAAAACTGAGTCGCCGGAGGAGAAACGAGCCATGATCAAACGGATACTCGTCGGCTTAGGGGGCACACCGTTCACGAAGGTGGCTACCCAACGTGCAACGGAGCTGGCCAACCTTCATCAGGCGCAGACGACTGGGGTTACCGTTGTGGATACCAGCAAGCTGGACAAAGTCGGCCCCGTGCCTGCCGGCGCCGGTGCCTACGCCCAGCGCATCCGGGAAAAAAAGCGGGAGGTCACCCAGGAGGCGACGGAACAGGCGGTCGAGGCCTTCAAGAAGCAATGTGGAGATCACCAGGTGGTCTGCCGCCGCATTGAATATGAAAAGAAGGACCCCTTTGCCGCCATGATCTCCGAAGCCCGCTACCACGACCTGACGATCTTCGGTCTGCGCAGCATCTTCGACTATGGGTTTACCACCGATCCGAACAAGGCCATCATCAAGCTCGTGACCCATGGGGTCCGCCCCATCCTGGCGGTGGCGGAGACCTACCGGCCCGTTAAAAAAGCGCTGATCGCCTACAGCGGCTCGATGGAATCGGCCAAAGCGATGCGCCACTTCCTTCACCTGAACCCGTGGCCCGGTGCTGCGCTTCACATCGTCCATTTCAAGGAAAACGCGGAAAGAGAGCCCTTTTTGCTCAATGACGCCGCCGATTTCTGCCAGGCCCACGGGTTTACGGTGCAGACCGACCTGGTGGAAGGCTATGCCCGCCAGGGCCTGCTCGACTTCGCCCGTCAGACCGACTCGGACCTGATCGTTATGGGAAACAGCGTGCAAACGGCGCTGCTCAGACGCTTTCTGGGCGACACGGTTCTGGAAACCATCAAAAACGCAGACCGGCCCCTGTTTTTGTCCCAGTGAGCGAGGAAATGGCGAACCCGCACGGCAGCCACCACCACGGCGGCGCGAGCAAAACCGGCCTGTTCTCAACGGCCCTGCCGCTGCTGCTTTTTGCCGGACTGTGCACCGCTTGGCCGGCGGTGGTGCGCGGGGAGGTGTTTCAGGTTCAATGGCCCTGGATGCCGAGCATCGACCTGTATCTGCGGTTTCGCCTCGACGGGCTGAGCCTGCTCTTTGGCCTGATCGTCACCGGGGCCGGTGTTTTCGTGTCCCTCTATTCCTCCAGTTACATGGCTGGCCACCCCCACACCAACCGCTTTTTTTTCTTCCTTCACGCCTTTATGATCTCCATGCTGGGGGTCGTCACGGCCGACAATCTCCTGCTGCTGTTCGTTTTCTGGGAAGGCACCACCGTGTTTTCCTACCTGCTGATCGGGTTTGAAAACGAATCGGAAACCGCCCGGGACAACGCACGCCAGGCCATCCTGGTCACCGGCGCAGGCGGATTGGCCCTGCTGGTGGGAATTTTTCTGCTCAAGGCGGCCGGCGGATCTTTCACCCTCAGCCAATGGGTCGACGCCGGCGATCAGATCCGCGGCCACGGCCTGTACCCATTTATTTTTCTGTCCGTGCTCCTGGGCGCGACGACCAAATCCGCCCAGTTCCCGTTTCACTTTTGGCTGCCCAATGCCATGAGTGCGCCTACGCCCATCAGTGCCTTTCTGCATGCCGCCACCATGGTAAAAGCCGGCATCTACCTGCTGATGCGGTTTCACCCGCTGCTGGGCGGCACCCCGCTCTGGATGGGCACCCTGGTGGTGATCGGCGGAGTCACGGCCCTGTGGGGTGCGGTGCAGGCCCTTGCCCCCTGCGATCTGAAACGGGTCCTTGCCTACACGACCATCATGGCGCTAGGGGTGCTGACCATGTTTCTCGGCGGACAGGCCACGGCGTCGCTGACCGCCGCCGCCACATTTTTGCTGGTCCACGCCCTGTACAAGGCGTCTTTGTTTCTGGCTGTGGGCAGCATCGACCACCAGACAGGGACCCGAGAACTCGATCGGTTGGGCGGCCTGTGGCGGCAGATGCCGCTGACCGCGCTGGCCGTGGCCGCGGCCGCCATGTCCATGGCCGGCTTTCCGCTGTTTTTCGGGTTCATCGGCAAGGAAATCATGTACAAGGGCGCCCTGACCGAAGACATGTTCCCCGCATTTGCCACCACGGCCGCCGTGCTGTCCAATGCCCTGATGACCGCCGTGTCCGGCATTATCTTTCTCGGCCCATTTTTCGGCAGGCGACCGAAGGAATTGGGGCAGGTCTCCGAGGCGCCTTTGACCATGAGGCTGGGCCCGGCCGTCATGGGGATTTTAGGAATCGTGTTCGGCATCATTCCCTGGTGGGTGTCGGCCAACCTGATCGAACCGGCGGTGCGGGCCTTCAACCCGGCAACGGAACAAATTCGCCTCTCCCTGTATCACGGCATCAACGCCCCGCTGTTTCTGAGCATCGCCACACTGACCCTCGGCGGATTGATCTACTTTTTCCGGCGCGTTGCCCGAAAGGTGACAGCCGCAGCGATGGATCGGCTGCCGGTCACCACCGAACGGCTTTACCAGGGCTCCCTCGACCTGTTTCTGAAGACCGCAGTCGGGGTGACCCGCCGTCTGCAAAACGGATCGCTGCACGCCTACATGTCGCTGATTTTTATCGTCACGATCGCCGCCGTGGCTTGGCCCTGGATCGGGGACGCCCTTTCCGCCCTCCGCATTCCGGACATGGGGGGGGCCGTTGCAGCCGTCGGCCTGAGCGGACTGATTGCCGCCGCTACGGCGGTGGTGGTTACGGCAAAAAACCGACTGGCCGCGATCGGCGGGCTGGGCGGCGTGGGCGCCGGGATCGCCCTGACATTTTTGCTGTTCGGGGCGCCCGACATCGCCCTGACCCAGCTGCTGGTGGAGACGCTCACCGTGATCATCGTCTCGTTGGTGCTGCTGAGACTGCCGCCGCTCGAGGAGGCCAAAAAACGGCCGGCGCCGCGCCGGGCACTGGATGCCGCCCTTTCACTGGCTGCGGGGCTGCTGATCGCCTCTTTGCTCATGGGGGTCACTCAACACCCGCTGGACCGCTCCCTGACCGAATTTTTCGAAAACAACAGCTATGCGGCGGCCCATGGCCGCAACATCGTCAATGTCATCCTGGTGGATTTCAGAAGCCTGGACACCCTGGGCGAAATCACCGTGGTGGTGCTGGCCTCCCTGGGAGGAGTGGCCTTGATCCGCAATTTTGCAAGGCAGACAGAAGAAAGCGACCAGATCCAGTCGGTCATTTTAAAGACGACTGCCCTCCTGATGGTCGGGGTGATCATCGTCTTTGCCGCGTACCTGCTTCTGCGAGGCCACCACGAACCCGGCGGCGGTTTTGCCGGCGCCCTGGTGGCGGCCACGGCATTTGCCCTGTTCGGCATCGCAGAGGGGCCGGACAAGGTGCGCCGCGCCGTTCGCGTGCGGCCAGCGGTGATCGCCATGGCCGGGCTGGCCATGGCAGGGGCAGCGGGACTCCCCGGCCTGCTTGCCGCAAGCCCCTTTCTGACCGGAGTCTGGTGGAACATCACTTCGGACATCGCGGTGGGCACACCGATCCTCTTTGACATCGGCGTGTTTTTGGCCGTTTTCGGGGCCATTTTGGCCGTCCTGCTGGCATTGGAGGAAACCTAAAGATGGAAGCGCTGCTTGCCTGCCTGGTCGGTCTGCTGTTTGCCGCCGGCATCTACCTGATGCTGTCGGGCGTGCTGGTCCGGTTCGTTTTCGGTCTCTCGCTGATCAGCAATGCCGTCAATCTGCTGATTTTTACCGCAGGACGACTGGAAAACCTCCATCCGCCGTTGATTGCCGAGGGCCAGACCACCCTGAGCGTTCCAGCGTCCAATGCCCTGCCCCAGGCCCTGATCCTGACCGCCATCGTCATCGGATTTGCCATGGTCACCTTCTTGCTGGTCCTGCTCAATGGCGCCTATCTGCGAACCGGAACCCAGGATACCGACGACCCGCCCTTTTTGGATGAAACCGGTGACGGAAGTTTGCATGCGGCTTCCGCCGCCCGAAGCGGTGAAAGCGATCCGTCATGAAGATATTGCCGGTGATGCCGATCCTCCTTCCCATGGCCGTGGCGATCCTCTCGGTGCTTTTGCGGGGAGACGAAAAACGGGCGCATAGGCTGGCAATGGCCGGCGCCGTCGTGCACCTGCGGGGCGGCATCGCCGGCCGCACCCGCCTGGCGGTGGAGTTCGCGGTGCCGTGGTCCGGCGACGTCCGCACGATCGGCAGGCCCAGCGTCAGGTTCACCGCCTCCCGCCAGGCCAGCAGCTTCACCGGGATCAGTCCCTGGTCGTGATACATACATACAACGGCGTCATAGCGTTGATTTGCCGCATGATAAAAAATGGTGTCCGGAGGAAACG
>Ga0207752_1000812_pt1 | contig 14665 bp, 14 predicted proteins | sample Pon2CUnioCityCA_6_FD_187272 | JGI IMG/M metagenome (GOLD analysis project Ga0207752, IMG submission 187272) | Marine sediment microbial community from Union City, CA, USA - Pond 2C Sediment 2 (SPAdes) | ecosystem: Environmental > Aquatic > Marine > Intertidal zone > Salt pond sediment ...
GGCAAAGGGGGGCCAGCCGCAGATGTGGGAGCGGAGCCGGTTCGAGGCAGTGGAGGATTATATTCACGACACGCTGGACGATGCCGGCCGGTTCCGGCTGAAGTTGATGAACCCGCTGGGGGTGGGCCACCGGCTGGTAGCGGAGCAACTGGAAGCGACGGAAGCGAACCTATCGCTGCTGCAGAAGGACAGCGATTTGTTGGACGATATCCAGCGGCAGATGACGTATTACGACGAAGATATGCAGCGGAATTTCGAGGCGCGGCTGGGGGAGATAGACAATATCCTCTACGAGATGGAACGGCGGGGGAACGACTTCTTCGACGAGATGATTCGCTTCGGCCGGATTCCAGACCTGATCCGGAGCAAGCAGATAGAGGCGGAATTTGAAGAAGAAGTGGTGGCAGATACACCGCGTAAGATTGAGCGACGGGTGAGCGAGCTGGTGGACTGGATGGTGGAGCAGGATTTGAGACAGTGGACGGCCGTGGCCGAGCATCTGACGGAACGGAAACAGGATCATGCAGCACGGATTGTGGGGGAGGGCGGCCCGCGGGAAGGGACGCTGGCCTATGACCGGCAGCGGCTGATCGATTCGATTGGGCAGGCGGCACGGCGGGCCATCGAGAGTTACGACGAGGAACAGGAAGCAGAACAGATTGCGGAGGCAGCGCGACAGGCAGTGGTAAGCACAGGCCTGGCCGGGGTCGGCGTCGGCCTGGGGTTGGCGGTGGCTATCGCCGCCCACGTGGCGATTCTGGATTGGACGGGCATTATCGGCGGCCTGACGGCGGCTACCATCGGGTTGCTGATTCTGCCGGCGCGACGGCGGAGGGCGAAGGCGGAGCTGGCGGAGAAGCTGGCCGAGTTGCGCGAGCGGCTGATGAGTAGCCTGCGGGAACAGTTCGAGCGGGAGATGCGGCGGAGTACGCAGCGGGTGGAGGATACGGTGGCGCCATTCGGACGGTTTGTGCGAGCGGAGAAGGAGAAGCTGGAAGAACAGCAGGAGGAACTGGTAGAGCTAGAGGCGCATGTGGAAGGGTTGCAGCGGCAACTGGAGGCGCTGGCGGTGGAGACCGGACAATTACAGGATAATTAAAGACGGCTGAAGCCGTTACTACAAACCCGGCGTGGCAGGAATAAACGGCACCCTCTGGAGAGGGTGCCGTTTGCATCAATTGAGGGAGCGTTAACCGCCGGTCAGGGCGCTGAGACCCAGACTAACACCACCGAAGAATATCCCGATGATTGCCGAGCCGAGGAAGACGACAAACCAGCCGATTAACACAGTTAGCAACGCCTTGGTGTTGTCGACATCCAGTCCCTGGCGGACGGCAATGAAGGCGGTAACCAGCGACCAGATCCAGGCGATGAGGCCAATGATCCAGCCGAAGCAGGGGATGAAGGTCAAGACGCGCAGCATGCCGGGCGCCTGGGCATAGCCGATCACGCGTAGCATCTCGGCTAAATCGGCCTGCCCTTCAAAAAGAGAGGTGCCGACCCAATAAGTGACGGCAGCCCAGATAAACCAGCCGATAATGGCCCAGAGCACAGTGGTGAGAAAGCCGACAATGAAGTTGTCTGCGCCAAACGCGGAGCCCAGCCCGGAAAATAGGGCTACGAGGGCGACGACGATGGCTGCTTCGGTCAGCGCATTAGGGTCATGCTCAATTTCCTCGTAAGTATTGACATCGAGTCTTAACACACCCATGATTCGGTCTAACATATCTTCCTCCTGTCAGTAATAATGTTTGTCGATTGCCCCGCCTGTTTACATCCGGTTCCCCTGGAACAGCGGCCAGATGATACCACCGAGTGCACCAAAGATGAAACCGCCAACAACGGCCAGGCAGGTGAGGAGCAGCATACCACCGACACCACTGGCCAGGGCGCCGGGGAGCATGTCAGGATCTTCCATCATGGCCACTGTGCCGGCGTTGGTAATCATACCGCCGATACCCGATACCACCCCATAAACCAGGCCACCAAACCCACCAGCTAATGCGCCACCGAGCGCACTTTCCGCCAGCATCTCCTTGCCCGGCGCGAGGTAGCCATAACCGAGCCCGGCCCCGAGCGGGAGCAGGAACCAGGCGATACAGAGCAGGGGAACAAAGAGACAACCCAGGATGGGAAGGGATGCCAGCAATCCTAAGACGATGCCGGCAATGACGGCGATGCCGCCTGCTTTGAGAACGCTGGGCATGTGAATGTTCATATTCTTCCTCCTTTAGTTCGCCTGGCGGCGAATGACGGGTCGCTGGCGGCGGCGCCGGCGCACGACCCAGGCGATTAGATAGGCGATGACCAATATTAGCAGCAGGCTCATCAAGATCGGGATGAGCAGAGAGAGCACGGACACGATAACGGCAATGATATCCTCAACCAGACTAACAAGCCAATTGCCGGTTCCGGCCGTGGTGGCGGTGACGGCGGGACGGACGGCCCCCTTGGTGGCGTGGACGCCGCCGGCGAGGATGAGCCCGGCGATGAGAGCTAACACGGGGTTGATATCGTTGATGACGTTGGCGTTGGCGGCGAAGAGGACGGCGCCGGCAGCGGGGCGGACGGCAGTCTGGATCAAATCGTTGACGGTGTCAACAGCCGGGATCTTGTCGACGGTCATTTCGATAAAGAGAAGGATGACGAGGAGAACGATGACGAACCAGTTAGCGAGAAGGTTGTATGGTTCGCCCAGGTGCAGGAGCGGATCCTGCAGGGGAAAACGGGCGGCGAGGGCGACGACGAGGAGAGGGATGTAGGCGTTCAGGCCGGCACTGGTAGAGAGGCCAAAGGCGGCGCCGATACCGCCGAGCGCAGAGATTACATCCATGGCGAAACTCCTTCGGCCGGCAACGGAATGGCGTTACCGGCAATGATTGGGGCGGCTAAAGCCGCTACTACGAACGGATGGTCTGGCCAGATGTGTGGCGGCTTGAACATGGGCGGCTGGGGCCGCTACTACGAACTTCGGAACAGCGTTGTCTAGAGACCGGGGAATCCGGTCATGGTTCCGGTCAGGGCAAAGCGAACGGCGCTGATGGTGCCCAATTGAAGCAGGGCGAACACAAGGCCCACCAGCAGGGGCCGGGCAACTTCTGACCAGCGCCGGGCCCGGCCGTCTCGGCGCAAAATGAGTAAGAGCAGGAGGGCGTTGAGCGCAGAGAGAATGAGGATGACACCGGCCGCACTTACAATAGCCAATACGTAAGAAAGGGCCGGATGGTTGCGCAAGAGAAGGACAATGAGGGCTGTCGCCAGGAGGAGTAAACCGCCGAATTCACGCAGGGAGGTGACCGGCGCCTGCCATTGCGGCGCGTGCCAAAGCGTCTGGGCGAGCACGGGGAGGAGAACCAGACCCATGGCAAGTCCGGTACCGGTACCGGTAACGAGCCGGAGCCAATTGCGGGGCTGGTAGAGATGGGGTGCCTCCGGAAAAAAGTGGCTGTAGGAGTTGAGGCCATCAATGCCCATCAGGCCAACGAAAAGACCCAGGAGAAGGAGTACGCGCAACGGAGGAAGATCCGCCCGGCGGAGACGGCCGGCCAACGCGACGACGAGGAAGGAAAGGGCAATGCCCAGATACATGCCGGTGCAACGGGCGCAAAGGGGAAATTGGCGACCGGCAATGGTGAAAGAACGGCCGGTAATCCGATGGCAGAGGGCGTAGCCCGCGTAGTCGGCGCCCTCCAGAATTGGGCTATGTGCAAGGCGCGCCGGATCGGTTACCGTGTAGAAGCCCATGAGAAAGAGGGAGACGAGCACGACGGCAAAGAACCACCAGCGCCGAGAGGGTAATACCGGCCGAAAATACGCAGTTAATTCACTCAATTTAATCCAATTATAACAAGAACGTGGTAAGATACTAACGATGAATGGTGCCACGGAAGCGATCAACGGAACAAGCAGGCAACCCTTCACGGGGCATCGTTTCGTCGTTTGACGCCGGTCTGGGCTGATGCTAGGATCGGCGAATCAGGTCGGCCGGGTAATCGCGACCGGGGCTGTCATGGCTGGCAGCGAACCGGTTGAGGAAAGTCCGCACTCCAGAGAGCACGGTGCCGGCTAACAGCCGGGCGGGACAACCCGACGGCAAGTGCAACAGAGAGGTAGATTGCCTGCCCGGATTAATATCCGGGTGCGGTGAGGGTGAAACGGTGGTGTAAGAGACCACCGGCAGCGGCAGTAATGTCGCTGGCCAGGCAAACCCCACCGGGAGCAAGGCCAAGCAGGACGTGCCCGGCAGCCGTAGGCTGCCACAAGGCAGGAGTTGCTCGCTCTATACGTCCAGGTAGGCCGCACGAGGTTGCCAGCAATGGTAACCCAAGATAGATGATTACCGCCCTGCCCCAGCGGCAGGGGCACAGAATGCGGCTTATAGGCCGACCTGAAGATGCCAAAGGGTGGCAGGTGGCAGGAAATCGAGATACGATGACTTGTCACATGTCACCCTTTTCCTATATTATCAAGCGAACACAGGGTGAATGCCAGTATGATCCATATAATTTTTGTCTGTCTGGGAAATATTTGCCGCTCGCCAATGGCCGAGGCCGTCTTCAGTCGCATGGTGGCAGAGGAAGGGCTGCAAGAACAAATAGCGGTGGATTCGGCCGGGACCGGTTCCTGGCACGTTGGCGAAATGGCGCACCGGGGTACGCGGCGGGTGCTAAGGGAGCATGGAATTGATTACGAAGGGCGAGCACGCCAGGTAACGCGGGAGGATGTGGGCGGCGAGACGTATGTGGTCGCCATGGACCAGAGCAATATTAACGAGCTAAAACGCCGGTTTGGCGACGATCTGCGCGTTTACCGCCTGCTCGACTTTGCCCGGGAGAGCAATACGAGAGACGTGCCGGATCCTTACTACAGTGGCAACTTCGAGCACGTTTACCAGCTAATTGAAGATGGCAGTCGAGGCTTGCTGGAGATGATCCGCGAAGAAGAAGGGATTTGAAAAAGGAGGCTTAAATGGAACGAGAAGTGATTGTGGTGGGGGCAGGCCCGGCCGGAGCGACGACGGCGATGAGCCTGGCCCGCAAGGGGCACGATGTGCTCCTGCTAGACCGCAAATCCTTCCCCCGTGACAAGGTGTGTGGAGATGCCGTCCCGGCCGGGGCAATTGAGAAGCTGTATGCGCTGGGGATGCAGGAAAAGATCAAGGCTGCCGGCTTCTACCACATCGACAAGATGCGCCTTGTGTCACCGAAAGGCTACACAATGGATGCCGAGTTACAGGATTCGAGCCGCTGGAATGCAAAATCGGTTATTGTACCGCGGATGGCGTTTGATGCCCTGCTCCAGGAACATGCGGTGGACTCCGGCGCAGAATTCTGCCAGGCCCAGGTAAAGGAACCGATCATGGAGAATGGGCAGGTGGTGGGGGTACGAGCCCGGCTGAACGGCAAGGTGGAAGAGATTCGAAGCAAAGTGGTGATTGGCGCCGACGGCGTTACCTCGGCGATTGCGCGAGCCTTACGGCCGGATAAACACGTGGACGGTCACCGGGCAGTCGCCCTGCGAGCGTACATTGAAGATCTGGAGCTGTTGCCGCACCACGTCGAGTTTTATCTATATGACCAGATTCTGCCGGGCTACGCCTGGATTTTCCCGCTAGGAAACAACGCCGCAAATATCGGCCTGGGCATGCGCCTGGACAAGTTTCGCGAGGGTGATTATGACCTGAACAAGATGCTAGACCGTTTACTGGAAATGCCGGAGATCAAGAAACGGGTAAAAAACGGGGGGCAGTATCGGGACGTGGCGACGTGGCAGTTGAATTTCGGCTCGCAGGAGAACGTACAGCGTGCTTATGCCGGCGCGATGCTGGTGGGTGACGCCGCCGGGCTGATTAATCCGCTGACCGGAGGTGGGATCAGTAATGCGGTTACGTCAGGTTGGCTGGCGGCGGAGACGGCCCATGCGGCGTTCCTGATGAATGATTTCTCTCAAGAGGCGCTGTATCCGTATGACACGTACTGTGAGCGGATGTTCTGGCCGACGATGCGCCGTTCGTACTTACTGCAGCGGTCATTGGAATATTTACCTTTCGCCGTAGATTGGATTGTCAAACAGGCGCGGGAAGGTAGCGACTTTGCCCAGACGTTCATGACGAAATTGTAGGGAAAGGGCCGGCCGGGCTTTCGTCTCGTCTACGGTGATGAGGGGGCGAAAAGGGGGAGCGCCCGGCGGCTATTGCAGCGGGCCGGTGGGAATCAGATAATTAACAATCTTAGACGGGATGTCGTATACAGGGGTTTCTTTGGTGAGGATGGCGTTCGCCCCGGCAGTGAGGCTGCTATTGCGGGTCGCATCGCGCTCGTCGGCCGTATACATCACGATCCGCGGATAGGTCTCGTATTCAGAGCGAATGCGACGACAAACTTCAATACCATCCATTCCCGGCATCATGACATCAAGCAATACCAGGTCTGGAACTTCTTCGGTAATCATACTGAGCGCCTGCCTGCCGCTGTAGGCACCCCGTACCTCGTAGCCAGCGGCTTCGAGGATAATCTGACACAATTGGACGACGGATTTTTCGTCGTCGACGATGAGGATCTTTTTGGTGTGAGCCATGCGCCGATTCTATGGCGACCGGCGCAATCAGAAAATAGGTATTAAGGGCCATTTAGCTTACAAGGAGAAATGAGATGTTTCGCTTACTGCTCCGTTGGGCCGTCAACGCTATCGCCCTGTGGGCGGCCATAGAACTCGTCCCCGGGATCCAACACGATGGAACGGGGGCCTCTCTGTTGTTTATTGCTCTGATTTTTGGCCTGGTGAATGCCCTGGTACGGCCACTGCTGATGCTGCTGACCTGCCCGTTGATCGTATTGACCATGGGGCTTTTTATCCTGGTGATCAACACGATTATGCTCGCCCTGACCGAGTGGTTATCGGGCGTCTTTAACCTGGGGCTGACAATTGACGGCTTATGGCCCACATTCCTGGGGGCGCTGGTAATCAGCGTGGTCAGTGCAGTGATCAGCCTGCTGGTTAAGGACGCTCACGAAGAAGAGCGGGATTGAGCGCCAGCACTCTCCAAACACCAATGCATTGGCGGAGGGCGGCGATGCCGGCCGGAGGCAGGATCAGCGAAAGGCGCCGTAACCGCGGCGGGAGACGACGTCGCGGGCCTGGGGGCCCTTGCCGTTGTCTATAACAAGATACTCAACCCGATCGCCTTCGTACAGGTTGCGGTAGCCTTCGCCTTCGATGGCCGAATAGTGAACGAACACTTCCTGGCCACCTTCGTCTGGCTGGATGAAACCGTATCCCTTGAGCCGACTAAACCACTTTACAATACCTGTCTCTCTTGACATGCTTGCTACCTCCAAATAGGGCTCCCGGACCGCTACCCTCGAAAAGAGGGAAGGCAGTTGCCCGCGAACGGGTCAGCGGACTCTTGCCTTGCCCTGCCACAGGTCGGGCAGTTGCGGCGAAAACCATTACAACCTATTAACACCAGCACTTCACATGAGGGCTCAATTGAGGTGGCGGGCAGCTTGGCGACCAGGCGGCCCACACTCATGAGCTACTACACTTGATAACATGGGGGAATGTGAACGTCAATGGTTTTGACGTCCATGGAGGCGGTTTTTTCGGGATTTTCACGGCCTTGCAGAAGCGGGAACGGAAGGTGCTTCTGGGGGCGGAAAATCACTCAAGGACGGGGGCGGAGAGTGGCTTCCAGGAACAGTTTTTCCGCGCCCGTTCCCACAAATCCAACCCGCCGGGCGAGGGCGATGGAAGCGTGGTTATGTTGTTCCACCTGATAAAGGGGTGTGCGGCCCTGGTCCAGGAGGTGACGAACAAGGGCGGTGACCACACTCTTGCCCCACCCTCGCTGCCGGTATTGGGGATTGGCGTAGACGGAAATGTCGGCGAAACGGGGGGATTGCCAGTTGACGGCAGCCGAAGCACCAATCTCGTTCTCGCTTCCGGGGCCGGTGGGACGGACGATGAAGCGAGGCAAGCCGTCTGGGGTGGGGGAACGCACGACGAGGACGTTGACTTCTTCCTGGAAGCGGCGCCGGTCGAGACGGAAGAGACGCAGGGTTTGTTCGCTCTCAAATTGGAAGAAGGCATTGAGGAGTGGGCGATAGGGGGCGGGTGCGTGAATGAAAAGATTGGTGCCAGGCACCAGGGCGTCATAGATAAGGGCAGCAGACCCTTCCGGATCCGCCGGCGGGAGACGTAAGGTCAGCAGGGGACGAAAAAGGTCAATGCCGGTACGAGAGAGGGCGAGATAGCCTGTGGGTTGGAGGCTTCCGCCCGGATAGGTGACCAGCCGGGTGCGTTCGTCCGGATGGTATAGAGCGTAGTAGGCAGCCGGGGCATCGGCCGGTTCCTGTTCATCGAGAAGGGGACGAATTGCCCGGCGCTTTTCAGCCAGGGTTTGCTCAGCCATGAATAGTTGCCTCCAAAAGGGACAGCGACAGTAACCGGAAGTTGCTCCGGTATGTTCAAGATGTCATGCAAATAAGCAGACAAAGCCCTCAGCCAGGCTCTCCGTTGCCGGCGGTGTGGTATAAGGCGTCGAGGGCAATGGCTATTCCGGCCGTTACCGCGCTGTGGACGACCTGTCGATCTGGTTGATAGCTGTCCATGCTCTCTGCCTGCTGCAAAACGTTACCGTCGACGGCGAGGATGGACGCGCTCTGAACACTGCGGAGGGTGGCTACCAGAAAGAGTGCGGCACACTCCATTTCGACGGCGACGACCCGAGCCTGGGAGAGGGCGTGGTAATCGGGGGTCTCGGGTGTGGGCACGCCCTTGTAGAAGCCATCGACGGTCAGGACAAGGCCACTATCGTGCGGGTGGTCCGCGCCGGCGGCAGAGCGGAGCAGGGCAGCGGTCAGGGCCATGTCGGCGACAGCCGGAAAACCGGCCGGGACTGTGACCCGGCCGTAACCGGTACGGTCGACGGCGGCGGTGGCAACCACGAGGTCGCCGGCCTCAATATGGGGCTGGAGCCCACCACAGGTGCCGACGCGAATGAGGCGACGCGCACCGGCGGCGATTAGCTCTTCAAAAGCGATAGCGGCCCCGGCAGCGCCGACACCATGAGAAGCGACGGCGACAGGAACGCCCCGGTAGGCGCCTCGATAGACGTGATATTCCCGTCGTTTGCCGAGGACCTCCACCTGTTCGAGATAGGCGGCAACTTTCTGGGCGCGGGCCGGGTCCCCACAAACAATCACGGAGGAAGGAACGGCGCCGCGGGAGAGCCCGGTGATGGGCAATCTATCTTCACTTTTCATGGGAGCACCAGGAGGAGACGGCAACTGCGATTACGGTTACCGCCTCCCTATTTGGTTAAAGGTAGCGCGGCGGCTCTTCTGGCTTGTTGTCGAGGATTTCTTCTATCCGGGCCATTAGTTCGGGGGTTAGATCGTCCACGACTTCCAGGGCTTTCATGTTGTCGTGAATCTGCTCGATGCGAGAAGCGCCGGTAATGGTGGTGCTTACGTGGGGGTTCTTGAGGGTCCAGGCGATAGCCAGGCGGGGCATTGTGGTCCCAAGATCCCCGGCAACTCCGGTAAGTTCACGCACTTTCTGGATCTGCTGCTGACCTTCTTCGCTCTGCAACTGTTTCTTGAGCCATTCGTATCCTTCCAGATTGACGCGGGCATCTTCGGGAATGCCTTCGTTGTATTTGCCGGTGAGGAAGCCGGATGCGAGGGGTGACCAGATGGTCGTGCCCAGGCCGTAGTTTTCGTAGACGGGCGCGTATTCTACTTCAACCCGCTCCCGGTAAAACATGTTGTACTGGGGTTGCTCCATGGTAGGTGGCTCCAGATGGTAGCGATAGGCAACTTCGTAGGCTTCGGTTAACTGGCGCGCCGACCATTGGGAAGTACCCCAGTAGAGAACCTTTCCCTGGCGGACCAGATCGGTCATGGCCCGCACGGTTTCTTCGATTGGCGTTTCATGATCCGGCCGGTGGCAGAAGTAGAGGTCGAGGTAGTCGACCTGGAGTCTTTGCAGCGCCTGATGGCAGGCTTCGGTGACGTGTTTGCGACTCAACCCCTGCTGGGTGGGTTGGGCATCCCTTACCGCCCCCCAGAACACCTTACTGGAGACGATGAAGGTGTCGCGAGGCCAACCCAGCTCCTGGAGCGCCTGGCCCATAATGCGCTCCGACTCGCCCGCAGCGTAGACTTCGGCATTGTCAAAGAAATTGACGCCGTAGTCACGGGCCACGGCCATCGCTTCTTTGGCCCGGGCAACGTCCAGTTGATTATCAAAGGTAACCCAGGAACCAAAAGAGAGGGCGCTGACCTTGAGGCCAGATTTTCCTAAACGTCTGTATTCCATGTTCTCTCCTTTTCACGTGTAGGTGGAAAATGCTTTAGCTTTCAGTCCTTCCTTTATACCCCTATTGGCAGGCTTCTACCAGCATTATTGACAGCCTTATTAGATAAACGTATAATTTTGTTGAGATTTTTTGGTGAGCAATTGGGGGTGGTTTGAATTGTGGACCCAGCCCCGCACGTGGTCACGTGCGGGGCATTTTTTTGGATTGCTTGCCCGATTCCTACGCAATTCTTTTACTCGTATGCGAAGGTATAGATTCGGTCTTCGGGTAAAGGAGGTTCAGTGGAAAAATTAGGTGTTTATCGGCGATTGTTCAGCTATTTGAGGCCCCATTGGCGCCAATTTGCGCTGGGTTATGCCGGCATGCTGGCGGTCACGCTTTTCAACCTGTTCGTGCCCCAGATTATCAAGCGGGCCATTGACCAGGGTTTGACCGAAGAGAGTGCCGTGGCACTGTTCATGGCCGGGGGTGTGATCCTGGTACTGGCCCTGGTGCGAGGCGTAGCCGGGTTCGCCCAGCGTTTCTACGGGCTATGGCTGAGCCACCGCTTCTCATACGACATTCGCAACGAGTTCTACCAGCGGCTGCAGGCCCTCTCTTTTACTTTCCACGATCGCACCCAGACCGGAGACATCATGAGCCGGTTGACCGGCGACATCTCGGAGACGGAACGATTCGTCGGTTTTGGCTTGCTGGAGTTGAGCAACTCGCTATTGCTCCTGGTGGGCGTGATAATCGCCATGCTGCTGGAAAACAGCACATTGGCCCTGATCGCCCTGATCCCGATTCCGATATTGGTGGCGGCGACGATTCGATTTGGCAACACGGTGCGCCCACGCTTCAAAGAGATCCAGGAGCAGATGGGTTTGCTCTCCAACGTAATGCAGGAAAGCCTGACAGGCATCCGCGTGGTTAAAGCCTTCGCCCGGGAACCACACGAGCTGGAGAAGTTTGACAGGGAGAATGATGAGTGGTTTGAACTCCGCTATGGCCTGATCCAGGTGTGGGCGAATAACTGGCCATTGTTTACTTTCCTGCTGGCGGTGAGCGTCTTCCTGCTGCTGTGGTTTGGCGGACCGCGCGCGCTGGCAGGAGAACTGACAGTGGGTTCGCTTTTCGCCCTGGCCTCTTATGTGTTGATGCTTAACGGTCCTGTCCAACGGCTGGGCTTCCTGGTGAACCTGGCTGCCTCGGCCGGCGGGAGCGCGACGCGGGCGTTCGAGATAATCGACCGGGATGACGTAATTGCGGAACGGCCGGAGGCGACGGTGTTACAGGAAGTGGAGGGGAACGTGACGTTCCGTAACGTCTCATTTGGTTACCAGGATGGGCAGCAGATTTTGCACGACGTCTCATTCTATGCCCAGCCGAACCAGACAACGGCGCTAATCGGCCCGACCGGTTCGGGCAAGTCTACTATCATCAACCTGATCCCCCGTTTCTATGATGTGGACGAGGGGACGGTCCTGGTCGACGGCCATGACGTGCGAGAGGTGACCAAGCAAAGCCTGCGCAAAAAGATCGGCATCGTCCTACAGGATTCTTTTCTCTTCAGCTCGACGATCGGCGAAAACATCGCCTATGGCCGGCCGGGGGCCAGCCGCGCGGAGATCGAGGAAGCGGCGAAAGCGGCGCGAGCGCACGAGTTTATCATCGGATTTCCGGAGGGATACGAGACGCGGGTGGGCGAGCGCGGGGTGACGCTCAGCGGGGGACAGAAGCAGCGCATTGCGATTGCGCGGGCGTTGCTGACCGATCCCCGGATTTTGATCCTGGACGACTCGCTGAGCAACGTTGATACGGCGACGGAACATCTGATCCAGCAGGCGCTGGCGGTCCTAATGGAAGGGCGAACGACGTTTGTGATCGCGCAGCGACTGGTAACGCTGAAGAACGCGGATCAGATCCTGGTGCTGGATGCGGGCCGGATCGTACAGCGGGGCACTCACGAATCACTGCTGGCGGAAGGTGGCGTGTACAAAGAGATTTATGATCTACAGCTCAAGGACCAGGAAGAGTTTATGGCGTTGCAGCAAGAGATGGCAGAGGTTGGGGATTAGAGATTGGAGATTAGAGACTGGAAGGGGGTTGTGGAGACCAGCTCTGAACTCAAGACGCTAAAGAAGAGCATATGACACGAAATAACGGACATAGAAAAGAGAAGAAGCCTGAGCTGGCATTGAGCGAGGAGGAACGGCGGGCCCGCGAAGCGAAGATCGCGGATCTGCTGCCCGATGAAGACGAAGCGCTGGGTAGAGCGTACGATTCGCGTCTTTTCACGCGGTTGATGCGCTACAATCTGCCCTACAAACGGAAGTTGATCGCGGCTGTGATCTTGATGGCGCTGAGTTCTTTACTGGGGGTTACGCTCCCCTGGATTATCGGCCGGGCGATTGACTTCGGAATCAGAGGGATCGAGCCGGACAGGATCAATCTTTGGGTGACCTCCCTGCTGGGCACGTTGTATGGCGAAGGGACCGTCGACCAGATGTTGCTGCTCCGATTCTGGGCGGTTGTGCTGGCGGTGGCGGCGGTGGGCGAATGGTTGAGCAACCGGGGGCGGATTTCAATCATGGCCTATGTGGGAACGCGGATCGTCTCGGATATGCGCAGTGAATTGTTCCGCCACCTGCACAGCCTTTCGCTTGACTTCTACAACAATTACAGTGTGGGCCGGCTGATGAGCCGTTTGATCAGCGACGTATCCGTGCTGCGAGACTTCATTACATGGTCGCTGACGGGCCTGGCCCGGGCAACCTTTACCCTGGCCGGTATTGTGGCCTACATGTTCCTGATGAACTGGCGACTGGCACTGGTGACCTTCGCGACGCTCCCCCTGATGTTGCTGATCACCAATTACTGGCGGACGCGGGTGCGGGAGGCATACCGGGCAACACGCCAACGCCATTCGCTAATCAATGGGTACCTGAACGAGTCGATTACGGGAATCCGGGTGACGAAGAGTTTCACGCGGGAGGCGGAGAATTTCGACCATTTCGAGGATCTGAATGCGTCATACTTTGACGCAAACGTGGACGCCGCACGCCTGGCGGCGATTTTCTTCCCCGGCGTGGATTTTATGGGCTCGCTGGCGACGGCGCTGGTGGTAGGGGTAGGTGGCTACCTGGTAATGGGAGAAAGCCTCACGGCCGGGACGCTGGTGGCCTTTATTTTCTACGTAGAACGCTTCTTCGAGCCGATCCGGGAGCTGGCGCAGCGGTATAATACATTCCAGGCAGCGATGGCTTCCAGTGAGCGACTCTTTAACCTGCTGGACACGGAGCCGGATTTGCAGGATGCGCCGGGCGCGGTTTCCTTGCCACCGGTGGAGGGGCGGGTGGAGTTCAATAACGTCAGCTTCGGCTATAATGACGAAGAGACGGTCCTCCGAGACATCGATTTGCAAGTGAAGCCAGGCCAGCGTATTGCTCTGGTAGGAGAAACGGGAGCCGGCAAGAGCACGATTATCCGGCTGGTAGCGCGCTTTTTCGATATTGATCAGGGAGAGTTGCTGGTCGATGGGTATGACGTGCGCAAGGTGACCCGTCCCAGCCTGCGCCAGCAACTGGGCATTGTCCTCCAGGATACGTTCCTCTTCTCAGGAACGATTGCGGACAATATCAGGTACGGCCGGCTGGGTGCCACCGACGAGGACGTCCGGGAGGCGGCAAAGGCAGTCGGGGCGCACGAGTTCATCATGCGGGCGCCAGAAGGATATGAGACGGATGCCGGAGAGAATGGGGTTAACCTGAGCGTGGGCCAGCGGCAGATGATCTCTTTTGCCAGGGCTCTGCTGGCCAACCCAAGAATCTTGATTCTGGATGAGGCAACGAGTAGCGTGGACACGGCCACCGAGAAGCATATTGAGAAAGGGCTTAATACGCTGATGGAGGGGCGGACCAGCTTTGTGATTGCCCACCGTCTGAGCACAATTGTCAATGCCGACCAGATTGTGGTAATGGATCAGGGGCGAATTGTGGAACGGGGCACCCATGAAGAGTTGTTGGCCCGAGGTGGACGATACTACAAGCTGTATACGATGCAGTGGGCGGAGGCGGCAGAAAAGGAAGGAATGGGGGAAGCAGTCACTCCCCACTTTAGCTCGAATTAGGGAAGAGGTTGGAGATCGGCTGCCAGGTGCGCTCTAATCTCCAAAAGAGATGCCCAGGTCGCGGGCCGTGAGGAGCAGGTCGCTATCGAGGGGTACCGTTCGAATGCGCGCGGCGGCCTCTTTGAGGGGGACGTAGCGGACGCGGGGCGGGTCGAGGGCAACCATAACGCCGGCCTGGCCCTGTTCAAGGGCGCGGACGGCGGCTGCGCCAAAGCGGAGGGCCAGAAGCCGGT
>Ga0207752_1000813_pt1 | contig 14663 bp, 19 predicted proteins | sample Pon2CUnioCityCA_6_FD_187272 | JGI IMG/M metagenome (GOLD analysis project Ga0207752, IMG submission 187272) | Marine sediment microbial community from Union City, CA, USA - Pond 2C Sediment 2 (SPAdes) | ecosystem: Environmental > Aquatic > Marine > Intertidal zone > Salt pond sediment ...
ACGGCTTCTTCATAGCGAAACTAAAAAAAGAAAACAGCTGACCCCAAGACGCCCAGAACTGTGCACACTACCCTTTTCGTGCTTTCTCTAAACAGCATAAAACTTCAAAAAGGGTCTTTGCCGCCTGAGTGGCGGTTAATCCCTGGTCATAATGGGGCGCTACCTCAACCAAATCGACTCCGATTACTCGACTGTCGCATACAGTCTCTAGAAGGTCCAGAAGCGTTGTGGTGTCCAGTCCTTCAGGTTCAGGGTTTTGAACCGCAGGCGCAAAGGCAGGGTCCAGAACATCCATGTCTATTGTTATGTAGATTTTTTCGTAACTCTTGAGGATGTCACGGATGTTTTTAGCCATGTTTTTGGTGCCTTCTTCTCGTATCTGCTGGGCAGTTAAATAATCGATTCCAGAGGTTTTTGCATAGTCAAGCTCTTCCTTGCATACTGCTCGGGTGCCAATCTCCAGAATCTTGGAAGGCTTAACATCTTCTTTGATTCTACGCATGAAGGTTGTGTGGGACACAGAGAGACCGAGGTAGTCGTCGCGCAGGTCTAAGTGAGCATCGAAGCTTACCACGGCAACGCCTTCGTCGAGACTCCGCATAACACCCAACGTAATAGTGTGCTCTCCTCCGAGGAACACTGGAACTTTCTTGTCTTCGAAAAGATTCTGTGCAACCAACGCTAAACGCCCCAGAGTCAATTCAACATCTCCGGCGACATGCAGGTCTCCAAGGTCATGGATTTTCAGTTCCTCGATAGAGGTGCCGGTTCTGAAGCTGTAGCCTTCAATGTTGAGGGAGGCTTCTCTGATGGCGAGGGGCGCGAATCTTGCTCCGCTGCGGTAGGTGCTGGTTACGTCGAAGGGGACGCCTAAAATGGCGTATTCGGCTTCTTCAAGAGATGGTTTGTTGCCTGCGAAGACGGGAGACGGGGACACGAACAGTTCACGATAACTCATAGTTAGCCACTCTCAGAAAAGACGCATTATCTATTAGCCTTAACATAAGGAAAGAAGAATTTAGGATTATTGGCTCTGCACTGTCTTGGTATAGCAGTCCCAGCAGAGTATTTCGCAGTTTTCTACTGTAGGTTTCCCGCCTTTCTCGGGGCTAACAAAGTAACGGGATTCCCACCCACTTCTCTCCTTGCTATTTCCCCTATGCTCCCATATAATCTGCCTGAAGCACGTAAAATTTCCATGACCATGATTTTCTCGTTCACACTGGCATCGGCCATTTGCTCTTGCAAACGCTTTCTTCACAACCTCCTCAGAAAATTCATCCATCACAATCCCTCAGCAACAATAAGCCAACCTTTAGTATACTTTTAAAATTTGCGAAAGAGAGAGCGGAAACAGAATTAATGATATCCAGCTTTTGGTTATCGAAAGTTTGCGTTGTTGGTCTTAAAAACGGGGGTAAAAGAGGTTACAGGGTTCCATGGAACCAGTAGTTGGCGGAGAGGATTTCTTTTTCTTCTTATGAAGCTCTTCTCTCAGGCTTTCAACTTCCTTTCTTAGAGTCATCAATTCTAGGAGAAGAAATGTGTTGCCGTGCATAAAGAAGTGATCCACCATCTCAGAAACAGTTTGCTCACTGATGTGACCAACTTTGGCGGCTAGCTCCTTAGAAAGCATTTTTTTCGGGTCCATCTTAATCGGACTCAAATTAGAGTAACAGAGGATAACACTTATGAAAACAGAATTATTACAACGAATCCATCTTCCCCATTAAGAGCATTTATCTCTCATTTCCTGAAAGACACTAAAATTCGTTGGGAACAAGCTCCTAAGGTAAGCAATTTTTGGGAAACTAATTTATTATCTGTTGTATTATAGCGGTAGGCAAGGGATGCAAGATGACATCGAAATTAAGTTCCAATATCAAAAACCCAGCCGTGTTGCTGTTCTCAGTTTTCTATATCGCAGTCGGAATCTTTGAAGTAAGCTATTTTGCAATCGAAAACTTCGCTGCACCCCCACACATCCCAGTTCTGGGAATCTTAAGCCTAATCACCGCCTACACCCTCTTTAAGATGAAGAAATGGGCTCTACCTCTCGTAGTCGGACTCTTCTTTGTGGGAATAACCTTTGGAGCAACAACCCTCTCCAACTCTCTTGCATTACAAACCTTCGGAGAAGCAATGCTGTTCCACCTTGCCCTGATAGCATACATGATTATACTGCTGATAGCCTCACTCTATATAGTGTCAAAAAGAGAAAACTTCAGCTAAAAACACTCAAGCTGTATCCGTTTTTCTCCCGTTCCCAAATAGGTAGACATCTATTTCTGTTCCCACATCTATGAACTGCTGCTTCTCGGAGATTTCAACGAAACCGTCAGCCTTCGCCAAAGTGGTTATGGCTCCTGACAAGCCGGTAGGAACTGGACTGACAAGCAGCTTTCCAGCTTTGTCGTAGGTTAAATTTACCATAACGAAGGTTTGGCGTCCCCGTGCCGGAAACATTTTCTGGGCAGCAACCGCCTTAACCTTAGGCAACGTTTCTTCGGTTCTGCCAGCAATTTTGACCAGTATGGGGCGAACAAAAACGTTGAACATGAAGAGGGACGATGTTGGGTTGCCGGGCAAAGAAAAGACAGGTTTTCCGTCAACCACTGCGATGGTTAGTGGTTTTCCGGGTTTCACAGCTACCCCCGATATGATTACGCCGGGCTTTCCCAGAGTATCTACGACTTGGGGGGTGAAGTCTTTGGGTCCAACTGAAACCCCGCCCGAAGTTATCACCGCATCTGCCGAATCCAACGCCTTCTCCAGAGCCTTTTCCAGTTTATCCTTCTTGTCGGGGATGATTCCCAGGTTAATCGGCTCTCCTCCAGCTTCCAGAACCGCTGCACTCAACGTATGAGCGTTTATGTCATAGATTTTTCCGGGTGGAAGAGCTTTTCCGGGTTCCACAACCTCTGCCCCTGTAGACAACACAGCCACTTTAGGGCGCCTGTAAACATCAACTTCTGTTAAGCCGATGGCAGCCAAAACCCCAATTTCGCGGGAACCCAGAACGCGACCTTTTTTTAGAACAGTTTCATTTTTGCGGATGTCTGAGCCTGCAGCCATCATGTTCTCGCCTATCGAAACAGGACGATGAACCAAAACCTTATTTTCCCGCCTATTTGTCTGTTCCACCATAACCACGGAGTCAGCTCCATCCGGCAAGGGCGCGCCCGTGACTATCTCGGCAGCCAATCCCTTTTCCACAACTACTTTTGGAGGTTCGCCTATCGCCACATGCCCACAGAATCTGAGGCTGACAGGTTTGTCTTCGCTTGCGCCGAAGGTGTCAACCGCTTTCACGGCGTATCCATCCACTGTTGATCTGCTAAAGGGAGGAATGTTCAATGGTGCCACAATGTTCTTGGCTAGCACGCGATCATTGGCTTCTGAGATGGAAACCTCTTCAACTCCAACAGGCTGGGCAAAAACTTTCTGTTTGAGAAGTTGCTTGGCTTCATCGAAAGAAAGAAGTTTCCGGAACATGCTACTCCCCCACGATGCTAGAGAAAAGGTGCACCCTAACGGATTCGCCCTCTTCTACACCTTCACGGTCTTCAGGAATAATCACATACCCGTTTGCCTTTGTTATAGTGGTAAGCACGCCAGACCCAGTTACTCTGACAGGCTCAGCCACAAAACCGCCATCTTTTTCAAGCACACGAACCCGCAAGAATACCCTTCGCCCCAAAACCCCTGCAACTCTCCGAGTTAGCCTCGCCTCAACTACTGGTCTAGCCTCCTTTATCCCCAGCAACTCAAGAAGGGTGGGTCGAGTGAACGCCTCAAAGCCCACAGTGGCAGCCACCGGGTTTCCGGACAGCACAAAAACGGGTTTGCCTTTAAGGATTGCCAGCGCCGTTGGCATGCCCGGTCTAATGGCCACGCCGTGAATTACTACGCCGGGCTTTCCTAGTTGATTGACTACCAAAGGAACCAGGTCTGGATAGCCGACGCTTGTCCCTCCAGTGGTGATAACCGCATCTGCTTGTTCTAATCCTTCCTTGATTTTGGCGCTTATCTCCTTCTGGTCGTCCTTGGCTACGCCTAAGTCTAGGGCTTCCGCTCCTAACTCTTTGCACATGCTGGAGAAAAGCAGCCGGTTGGTCTCCACTATTTTGCCGGGCTCAAGTTTTTGACCCAGCTCCACAAGTTCACTTCCGGTGGCTAAGATGGCGACTTTAGGTTTCCGAACAACTTTAACATGAGTTTTGCCCAGCGCCGCCAGCAAGCCCAAGTGATGGGGATTCAGCCGAGTCCCAGACTCTATGGCAACATCCCCTTCAGCCACATCCTCGCCTCTTTCAGAAACATTCCTGCCGGGGGTAACCGCTTTCTCCACCTCAATTTTGTCCTCATATTTCTGGGTGTACTCAAGCATAACCACGGCGTCGGCACCCTCAGGAATGGGGTTTCCAGTCCACAGTTCTTTTGCCTCGTTTTCGCGGACTTTATCTTCAGTTAACTTGAAGGTTTTAGTGTTAAACGCGGAAACTCCGAAGGTATCCTTTGCTCTCAGGGCGTAACCGTCAACAGCTGAGCGGTCAAAGGGCGGCAAATTATACGTGGCTCGGACGTCGTCTGCTGTAACGCGCCCCAACGCCTCATTAATGGGGATTTGCTCAGAATCTAGCCTTTCGGGCTTAAGTTGCTTCAAAAAAAGTTGTAGAGCATGGTCCACGTTTGTAAGTTTTTCAAATCCTTTAAGCCGAGCCAACATAACGCCCCAGTAAAGAGCAAACAAGTAGTCGTAAAAAACTTATCGCAAAAACTAGTGAAACAAAGCCTCAGTTTTGAGCAGATAACTACCCAACCTACTGCGAATGGTTATTTCATATAATTTTTATTGAAAAAGCGATATAGATAAAGGAAAACTTAAATAAACTACAGTTCACTTCCGTAGTTAGCCTAAAGAGACGTGAAATTTCAATATGCCTAGAGAATTTCAGCACATCATAAGGTTTGCCGGAACCGACATTGAAGGAACGCAGCCGGTAACTTACGCCCTGACAAACGTAAAGGGTATAGGAATAAAGATAGCGAACGCAATAATAGAGAAAGCTGAAGTAGACCCGAAAACAAGGATGGGTTTACTTTCCAGCGCCGAAGTAGAAAAACTCGAAGATATTATCAAAAACCCCGTGAAATATGACATACCCCTGTGGCTTCTAAATCGGCGAAAAGATTTGGAAACGGGAAAAGACATTCATCTCTTAAGCTCAGACCTAGTTCTTCAAACAAAAAATGATATAGACCAAATGAAAAAGATAAGGTCATGGAAGGGATTCCGCCACAGCTACGGATTAAAGGTCCGAGGGCAAAGAACTAGAACAACGGGCAGAAAAGGAAAGGCCATGGGCGTAAAGAAGAAACAGATACAACGCAGGGCAGTGGAGTAAATTGGGAGACCCAAAGAAGCAAAGAAAAAAGTTTGATCCACCCCGGTTTCCTTGGCAAATCGATGCGTTGGATAACGAGCTTAAACTGCTCGGTCAATATGGTTTACGAAACAAAAAAGAAATATGGCGCCACAAAACTTTGCTCTCAAAGTACCGTGGCATCGGACGTTCACTTTTGGGAATGTCAACTGAAGAACGAAAAAAACAGGAAAAACAGCTTTTGGATAGGCTTCATCGGCTGGGTATCCTGCCTGAAGAATCTGCACTTGACGACGTTTTGGACCTAAGCTTAGAGGATATACTGGAACGTAGGCTTCAAACACTTGTTTTTCACAGGGGCTTAGCCCATTCTATACAGCAATCCCGTCAATTTATTACCCATGGTCACATCGCCATTGACGGAAAAAGAGTTTCCACCCCCAGCTATTTGGTGCTCAAAGATGAGGAGACAAAAATAGCTTACGCCCCAAAAAGCCCTCTAACAAACCCCGATCACCCAATAACAAAAGCTATTACTACTCCAACCGAAACAGCAACCCCAAGTGAGGAGGAAAACAGCCATGAGTAAAAAGTCTGACAAATGGGCAGTTGTTCACGTTTTCAGCTCATACAACAACACAATCATCCACTTCACAGACATCTCAGGCGCAGAAACCATTGCACGCTCCTCAGGAGGCATGCACGTCAAATCAGACAGGCTAGAATCATCCGCATATGCTACAATGCGAGCCGCAGCCCACGCCGCAACCATCGCCAAAGACAAAGGAATAACCGCCATACACATAAAAGTCCGAGCCCCAGGAGGCTCAGGAGCCAGAACACCCGGAGCAGGAGCCCAAGCTGCCATACGTGCCTTGGCAAGAGCTGGTTTCCGCGTAGGTCGCATAGAAGAAGTGACACCTATCCCTCACGATGGAACTCGAAGGAAGGGCGGACGCAGAGGACGAAGAGTCTAACATGCCAAGGGTTACAGAATCTTAGAACAATTATTGAGCCACTGGAATATTACATTATTTACGCGACCCATAAACCACAATATTGAAATAATCCCTTTCTCTCTCTTTGAAAAGCACGAGCTTTAAATGTGCCATTGCAAAGAAGAGGCTTAATTGAGGCTTAACTGTGGTAGAGATTCAAATCCTTGAAAAAACCGATGATTTCATGCGGTTTATCGTTAGAGGAGTCAATGTGCCGTTTGTAAACGCGCTACGGCGAATTATGCTCACCGAAGTCCCCGCAATGGCCATAGACGACGTTGTTATTCTCGAAAATTCTTCGATTCTTAACGATGAAATTCTTGCTCACAGGATGGGATTAATACCCATCAAAACCGACCTAGATTCCTATAATCTTCCTGAAGAGTGCAAATGCGAAAGCGAACTAGGATGCAACCTTTGTCGAGCAAATCTAACATTAGAAGCTGAAGCCACAGACAAAACAAGAACAGTTTATTCAGGAGAACTGAAGCCAGAGAATCCTGACATCACCCCGGTCAGCGACAAGGTTCCGCTAGTAAAATTGGCTCCCGAGCAAAGGCTAAAGTTTGAAGCCTATGCTCGACTTGGACAAGGAAAGAAACATGCAAAATGGCAGCCAGTCTCAATGTGCACCTACATGTACCTACCAGAAGTCAAAATTGACGCCAAACGCTGTGACGCATGCGGTGAATGTGTTAAGGTTTGTCCTGAAGAGATTTTCATAGAAACTGAGGGAGGAATAAAAACTCGGAATGAGTTAGAATGTACCCTCTGTATGGACTGCGTAGATGCTTGTGCCAAAGACCCGGCAGCGGTGGAAGTGTCTTGGGACGAAACAGCTTTTATTTTTAAAATCGAGTCCACTGGAGCACTGCCAGTAGAGCGAATCGTCGTTGAGGCTGTAGAAATTCTTGACAAAAAAATTAAGGACTTCAGAAAACAAGTGAAAAAGGGTATGAAGAAGTGAAGAAAGTAAAGGCAACAAATCCAGAGCTTATTAAGCTCATTCAAGATTTAAAGAAAAAATCGCGAGAAAACAAAACCGAATTATGGCGCAACATAGCAGAGCGTCTGTCAGCTTCCAACAGAAGTCGCATAGCAGTAAATTTGAGCCGATTGAACCGCTACACCAAAGAGGGAGAAACCGTTGCTGTCCCAGGTAAAATTCTGGGAGCCGGAAAAATAATCCATCCCATGACAGTAGCAGCATTTGCCTTTTCTGACCAGGCAAAATCAAAGATTCTGAAGGCTAAGGGAAACTGTTTATCAATCAGAGATTTGATGGAAAAGAACCCAACCGGCAAAAACGTGAAACTCATGAGGTAAACTGCGATGTCTTCAGAAAACGCCATAATTATAGACGCCAAGGGACTGATTCTTGGACGAATGGCCAGCATCATAGCTAAAAGTCTTCTCCAAGGCGAATCCGTCATCGTTTTAAACGCTGAAAAAGCAGCCATTTCAGGCAAGAGGCTGCAAATAGTCAAGGAGAGAAAAACCTTCCTTGAGGTGGGGCATCCAAGAAAGGGACCCTATCATCCTAGAAGACCTGACAGAATTGTTCGCAGAACCATCCGCGGTATGCTTCCTTGGAAGAAACCGAAAGGTCGGCAGGCTTACAAAAGACTTAGGGTTTACCTAGGTGCTCCCAAAGAATTTGAAGGTAAAGAAACGCAAACAATCATTGATGCAAGAGCGGAGAAATTAAAATCACCTTATATAACCGTTGGAGAATTGGCTAAAGAGATTGGGTGGAGCCCAGAGGTGGAATAGGTTGTCTAAATCGAAAAAAGTTTTGGTGTTAAGTGGGAAGCGAAAAACCGCGATAGCTCGAGCCACGGTTAGGCTTGGAAAGGGCAGAATCAGAATAAACAATGTGCCCTTAGAGATTTTTGAGCCTAAACTGGCTCGCGACAAAATTCTGGAACCATTATTTCTGGTAGACGAGAAAGTTTGGAAAGAAGTTGACATCAACGTTAAGGTGTCTGGAGGAGGTTTCATGGGTCAGGCTGAAGCCGCGCGTATGGCCATAGCTAAGGGTCTACTGAAGTGGACAAAGAGCACTCGGCTTCGCACGACGTTCAGAGACTATGATAGAACAATGATTGCTGGTGACCCTAGAAGAAGCGAGTCCAAGAAGTTCGGAGGTCCAGGGGCTAGGGCTAGGAATCAGAAAAGCTACAGGTGAGCATTCCCTAAAAGAAAGTGTGTTAAGAAGTCTAAACAAAATGATGCCGAAATGTATAAGTAGGAATTTAATGCTCGAAACAACCTGAAGGTCATGATTGTGTATAGGAGGTCGGATTGAAATTATTATCCCAGTTCGCTGTTTCACATGCGGCAAAGTGATAGCTGACAAATGGGAAGAGTTCACCCGAAGAGTCGAAGCGGGAGAAGACCCCAAAAAGGTTCTAGACGGCTTAGGAGTAACAAGGTATTGCTGTCGACGAATGATTCTTTCTCACATAGAGATTGCTGACAAGATTCTCAGGTTTTACGAAGAAAAAGGCAAAATAAACAACACTACATTCTAGCGGGGAACATGCATGTCATCCATAATAGAAGACGTTATGGCGCGAAAACTGTTCAACAGCAGAGGACAAGAAACGATTGAAGTTGACATCGTGACTACTTCTGGGTTCGGAAGAGCCTCTGCCCCAGCAGGAGCCAGCAAAGGCAAAGCTGAGGTGATTTCCTACCCTGAAGGAGGAGTAGACGAGGCATTAAAAAAGGTGGAAGAGCTTATTGCCCCCGAGCTTATAGGAATTGACGCTGAAGAACAACAGGAAATTGACACTCTTCTTCACGAAATCGACGAAACAGAAAACTTCAGCAACATCGGAGGAAACACAGTCTTCGCTGTTTCCCTAGCCACGGCAGAAGCAGCCGCAACCTCCTACGGCACATTCCTGTTTCAGCATCTATCCGGATACCTCGCAAACGAGCTTCCATACCCTCTTGGGAACGTGCTGGGCGGAGGAAAACATGCTCTGGGAAAGACAACCGACATACAAGAGTATCTGGTTATCCCGTTTAAGGCACGCAGCTTTGCAGAGGCGGCGAAAGCTAACATTATGGTACATCACAGGATCGGCGCTCTTCTCAGAAAGGCTGACCCAAACTTTACAGGCGGAAGAGGAGACGAAGGCGCTTGGGCGCCAAGCATAGAAAACGAGGAAGCCTTGAAGATAGTTGTGAAAGCCTGTGAAGAGGTTTCAGCTGAGCTAGGCATCGAATGCAGGACATGTCTCGATGTTGCCGCTTCCAGTTTTTATGACCCTAAAAATGGGGTTTATGTTTATTCGATGGAAGGAAAGAAGCGGGACGCTGGGGAGCAGCTGGAGTTTATGCTGCACCTTATTGAAGAGTATAATCTGGCTTATGTGGAAGACCCGTTTGATGAGGATGACTACGAAAGCTTTGCTGAACTCACAAAAAAAGTTGATAACTGTCTTATCTGTGGCGACGACTTGTTTGTCACAAATCCTGAGAGGCTAGCTAAAGGCATCAAAATGTGTGCAGGGAACTCTCTTATCATAAAAATGAATCAGGTGGGCACACTCACAGACGCTTGGGAAACTACTCGGCTGGCGAAGGGGGCTGGGTATGTTCCGGTTATGTCCCATCGCTCTGGAGAAACAACTGATACACATATAGCTCACTTAGCCGTTGCTTTCTCCTGCCCAATCCTCAAGGCTGGAGTGCTGCATGGAGAGCGAGTGGCTAAAACCAATGAGCTACTCAGGATAGAGGAAACTCTTGGGAATAGAGCCGAAATGTCAAAATTATAGTTGGAGGAAAAAAGTTTGTCTGAAAGTGAAGAAAACGTCGAAACATTTAGCGAGGAAGAGCTTCTGTTACCCCAGGATACGCTGTTGTCCGCGGGGGTTCATATAGGAACCAGAATGAGAACAAAAGACATGGAACAGTTCATATACCGTGTCAGAGCCGACGGCTTGTTCGTTTTGGATGTCAAAAAAACAGATGAACGCATACGAGTGGCTGCAAAGTTTCTAGCCCGATTTGAGCCCTCAAAGATAGCGGCTGTGGCTGGACGGCTGTATGGGCAGTCTCCTGTAGAGAAATTCTGTGAAGTAGTTGGGGCAACCCCCATAGTTGGGCGTTTCATCCCTGGAATGCTTTCAAACCCGCTTTACCCAAATCGTCTCGAGCCCAGCGTAATAATCGTGTCTGACCCTAAAGCTGATGTGCAGGCGGTGAAGGAAGCTTCGAGCATCGGAATTCCTGTGGTAGCGCTTTGCAGCACCGACAACGACTTCTCCTTTGTGGACTTGGTTATACCCACCAACAACAAGGGCAGACGGGCATTGGCGGTCATCTATTGGCTTCTGGCTAGACAGATACTGCGCGAGAGAGGCGAAATCCCACCGGACGGAGACCCAAGTCAGTCCATCGAAGACTTTGAAATAAAACTGACTAGGGAAAGACGGGAAGAAGACGAGGCTTGAAAGTCAGGTATCCATCAGTTGCAGGTTCATGGTACGCTGGCACACCCAGCAGTCTACGTAGACAGATAGAAGAACTTTTCACGCACAAGCTAGGACCCGGAAGCATTCCACAGACAGTGAAAGAGGGCCCACGAAACATTGTTGGGCTCGTTGTCCCCCACGCGGGATACATGGCTTCTGGTCCAGTAGCCGCCCACGCATACTATAGCCTAGCACAGGACGGAAAACCGGATGTCATAGTGATTTTTGGTCCCAACCATACTGGGCGGGGAAACGCGCTTTCCCTTATGAAGGAGGGAGCGTGGCGTACGCCTCTGGGCGATATGAAGATAGACACAGAAACAGCTGACCGGATTCTGCAAGCATCAAACATTGTTGATGTGGACGACAGGGCACATACTCATGAGCACTCTATTGAGCTTCAGCTACCTTTCCTCCAATACATTTACGGTTCAGACTTCAAGTTTGTCCCTGTTTGTTTCATGATGCAGGATTTGATGTCCAGCCGAGAAGTTGGGAAAGCAGTTGCAGAAGCGTTGAGGGGTAAGAATGGTTTGGTTATCGCATCTTCTGACATGACCCATTATGAGCCTCAGGAAAGAGCAGAAAAGAAGGACAAAATGGCTATAGATGCTGCTCTAGCGATGGACGAGGAACAGTATTACCAGACTGTTGAAGCTTATGGAATAACTACCTGCGGTTACGGTCCAGTCATCGCCGCCATAACAGCAGCAAAAGAGTTGGGCGCCAAAAAGGCGCAGTTGCTATGCTATAAGACGAGCGGGGACGTGCTCGGCGACCGCTCTGCAGTAGTAGGCTACGCATCCATAGCATTCACAAAAAGCTAGTTAACGGAAACAAACGCTAACCCCATGTGCTTGACTGCCTTTGAAAAAGTATTTTATTTTATCGTTTCCATTATGTTTTTGGTGTGTTCCGATGGGTAGAGGTTCTGGTTTCGGAAAAACAATCTTGTTTGGTGAACACTTTGTTGTTCATGGCGTGCCCGGAATTGCTTCAGCAGTTGATTCAGCGGCAGAAGCAGAAGTGAAGAAATCCCAGAAAGGCATCAATGTAACAGACGAGAGAAGCGGCGCAAAAGGGTACGCTGAAAAGAAGAAACTACAGCAGCTAGAGTCAATCGAAAGAATGCTAGCAGCAATGAGCATGGACCCCAAAAAGGTTGCCATAGACATCTGGTTGGGCGGAAACCTCCCCGGATTCAGCGGGCTTGGAGCTTCTGCAGCAAGCAGCGTTGCGATTGCCAGAGCCATAGCAGAAGAGTTCAACATAGATTTGCCCGATGAACGAATTAATGACATCGCCTACGAAGCGGAGAAAGCATATGCGGGGAACCCTTCAGGCATCGACAACACCGCAGCAACCTTCGGAGGCTTAATCTGGTTCAAAAAAAACATGGGCGGAGGCTCAAACACAATAGAGCAGTTGAGCATACGAGAGCCAGTTGAAATTGTCATAGGCAACACTGGAATCGTCGCTAACACCAAGGCGATGGTTGCTGGAGTGGCAGAAAGAAAGAAACAAAACCCCGAAAAATACGATGCAATCTTCGGGCAAGCAGAAAAGCTGGCACACGAAGGAAGAAAGGCGCTGGAAGAGTTTGACCTACGGAAAGTTGGCGAATTAATGAACGAGAACCACCGTTTACTGCAGGAAATCGAGGTCTCATGCAAAGAATTAGATTACCTTGTTGACTTGGCTAGGGAGCAGGGGGCGTTTGGAGCAAAAATGACTGGCGGCGGAGGCGGAGGCTGCATGTTGGCATTGACTCCCGGAAAAGACTTGCAGGAGAAAGTTGCTTCTGCCATGGAAGATGAAGGCTTCAAAGTGTTGAGAACGAAGATAGGAATCCAAAAAGGTTGAGGGAAAAGCCGGAACCTGAAAGATGGTGTTAGGCGCATCAAGCTTTTCAGAGGGGCAGGTAAAGGATTTAAAAGGAAAAATGCTGAAATGTTGAGTTAAACAGGTTCCTGTGATTGTATGTATCTGACAAAAAATGAAGAAAAGATGCTGGAGGGCGAAGAGGGCTACGCAGTAAAGAAGTCCATGGAGATACTTGTTGCCCTCGGAAACATTTACGGCGCCGAAAAACTCATAGAAGTGGGGTCAGTGCAAGTTGCGGGCGTGTCCTACCATAACCTCGGAGATGCGGGTCTAGAGTTTCTGAACGAACTCGCAAAAGACGGAAAAGTCAAAGTGCTTACCACCTTGAATCCTGCAGGAATGGATTTGGAAGATTGGAGAAATCTCGGAATTGACCCCGAGTTCGCAAGAAAACAGAATCTGGTTATTGAAGCTTTCAGGAAGATGGGGATACTCATCTCCTGCACCTGCACGCCCTACTTGATAGGCAACTTACCCCGATACGGAGAACATGTTGCTTGGTCAGAATCTTCTGCGGTTACCTTTGCCAACTCTGTTATCGGATCTAAAACAAACAGGGAAGGTGGCCCTTCGGCTCTTGCAGCAGCGTTTGTGGGAAAAACGCCCTGTTATGGTCTTCATTTGGACGAGAACAGGGTTCCAAACACTCATGTGGAAGTGAAAGCAGAATTGTCGAAGTTCTCGGATTGGGGCGCACTTGGCTATTGTGTTGGAAAGCAGGTGCAGAACAAGATTCCCTACATCACGGGCATAAAAGATGCTAATGTAGATGAGCTGAAGACTTTCTGTGCTTCTGTGGTGACTTTCGGCTCCAAGCCGCTGTTCTACATGGAGGGAATAACTCCGGCATCAGAGAAATATCAGCCTCCAGAAGAGAAGATTGTTCTTGAGGATAGGGACATACAGGAAGCGTACGAGGCCATCAACGATGAGGCGGAAGACATCGATTTCGTGTGTATAGGCTGCCCCCACGCATCTATCAAAGAGATAGCAAAAATTGCTGACATGCTGAAAGACAAAAAGATATCTCCGAACACTGAATTCTGGGTTGCAACCTCAAGGTCCATGAAGCATCTGGCGGACAAAAGAGGCTACACTGAAGCGATAGAGAAGGCGGGAGGAAAGTTTGCCTGCGACACCTGCATGGCGGTAGCGCCGTTGAAGGGAAGATTTAGGACCGTTGCCACAACCTCCGCGAAGGGATGTTATTATTCTAGACATAACAAGATGTTGACCAAGATGGGAAGCTTGGAAGAGTGTATTGATGCTGCGGTGAAAGGAAAATGGAGTTAAAAGGAAGAATTATTTCAAAGGGAGTTGCAGAGGGGGAAGCGTTAACCACCACTCAGCCGATTTCGTTCTATGGTGGAGTAGACCCTGAAACGAGTGAGATATTGGAGAAGGGGCATGAGCTGCAGGGAAAACGAATCAAAGGCAAAATTTTGGTTTTTCCGAATGGTAAAGGCTCAACCGTTGGGTCCTACACGCTCTACAGATTGAAGAAGGGCGGGGTGGCTCCGGCTGGAATGATAAACAGGGAGTGCGAAACGGTGGTTGCTGTGGGCGCAATAATCTCGGAGATACCCTGTGTTGATGAGATAGATATCTCGAAAATAAAGTCTGGAGACACTGTTCGGATAGAAAACGGGGTTGTTACCATAAAATAGTAGCCTGTTGAAATATCTCCAATTTGGTAAAAAACGAAATAATGGTGCAAAAAATGGGCAATAAGCCAACTGTTCTGAAGCTAGGCGGTTCTGTGATAACAGACAAAGAGAAACAATTGACTCCTGACTTGAAGGCAATTGAACGGTTGGCAGACGAAATTTCTCGAGCCAAAATTCCGTCCCTTATCTTGGTGCATGGAGGTGGCTCTTTTGGGCATCCAATTGCGGAACTATACA
>Ga0207752_1000814_pt1 | contig 14661 bp, 13 predicted proteins | sample Pon2CUnioCityCA_6_FD_187272 | JGI IMG/M metagenome (GOLD analysis project Ga0207752, IMG submission 187272) | Marine sediment microbial community from Union City, CA, USA - Pond 2C Sediment 2 (SPAdes) | ecosystem: Environmental > Aquatic > Marine > Intertidal zone > Salt pond sediment ...
CTCCGGTTACAGTAACCTTTGCGTCCACTGCCCCGTCAACGCCTAGCTTCACCACATCAACATCATCTAAGCTGCGTTCCAAGGCTGCAGTTGTTGCCAAAGCCACGGCATTCGCCGCTGCACTGCTGCTCTTTAATCCTCTTGCCATGGGAATGTTTGACTGTGTTTCAACTTTGGCGCCAAACTGTTTTTCTAACCCAAAATTCTTGAGGACACATTCAACCGTTTTTTGTACCAGAACGGGGTTCTCTGAGGAATCCGACAGAATCTTGACTTTTACTGTTCCGGGTTCGTCGGTGATTGTGACGGAGGCTTTTGTCCACAGGTCTACTCCTATGGCTGCTCCTTTGCCTGTTGCTATGGCATTAACTATTGTGGCTGCTCCGTGACTTATCGCCTCAGCTTTTCCCCTCAATGGATGTCACCCTGCTCAGCTAGTTTGTCCAACGCAGCCTTCTTCATCACATCAACTGGAGCCGGACAGTTAGTCCAAATTTCGAAGGCAACGGCCCCCTGATAAAGAAGCATATCCAGACCCGAAACAACCTTAGCTCCCACAGCCTTTGCATCCTTTGCCAGCTTGGTTTCCAGCGGATTATAGATTATATCCATCACACACAAATCAGAATGTAGCAAATCTGACGGAACTGGACTGCTGTTAACGCTCGGATGCATGCCCACAGAGGTGGCGTTAACCAAAATATCGGTGGTTTCCAGTTCTTGCTTCAGGACCTCATCTGATAGTTTTCTGCCATTTACTTTGTTGCCAAAATTCTTGCCTAACATTTTAGCTAGCTGTTCTGCCTTCTCTGAGGTTCTGTTAACGATAACCAACTCTTCTACCTCTTGCGCTGCCTGAAATGCTATGGCTTTTGCTGCACCGCCTGCTCCGAGTAGAAGCATTTTCTTTTCTTCCGTGGATATGCCGTTTTCTTGGAGGGCAATCATGGCGCCTTTGCCGTCCGTGTTATATCCGACCAGCTTTTCTTGGTTGTTGAGAATAGTGTTCACTGCGCCGATGGTTTTTGCCGTCGAATCAACCTCATCCAAGTAATAAATAACCGCGTTTTTGTGGGGCATGGTCACGTTTAATCCTCTCAACCCCAAACTTCTGGCGCCTGAAATCGCGTCTTTCAGTCCGTCTTTTGTTACCTTGAAAGCCACGTAAACAAGGTTTAATCCCAATTTTTGGAAGGCAGCGTTATGCATTACCGGACTTAGGGAGTGCTCTACTGGGTCGCCGATGATGGCGCAAACCCTAGTTTTTCCGTTGATTGACATTTTATTTTAGCCCCAGAAGCTCGTATGCGTGTCTCATTTCCTGAATAGTTAGTTGCCCTTTTGCCGTTTTTCTTTTTTCATCAAGGGAGGCAAATGTGAAGAAGGCGCCGAAGACCGGAGACAACAAACGGGAGGGCTTACCCAGTTCTCCCATGGTAAAACAGACAATTTTGGCTTTTTTGGAAGCCTCTGAAACAAAATTTAAGGTTGTTAAATTGTCTTCGACTTGATTGGCTGTGGTAACGATTTTGCAGACCTCCGCGCCCAAAGCGATTTCCTCTTCGAGAACAAGATTCAACCGTGACAACTCAAGGGTCCCATCGAAGTCATGGAATGAAACTATCGGCTTAGCCCCCGCTTCACGCAGGTCATCAATTAATTCCCTAATGTTAGGAATGAACAAGTCCACATCCACATATTCGAAACCGTTTCTCGCAGCGTCAACCAAAATTTTTTGGCGCCTATCTTCGCTTCCATAGAAGTTGCCGTGATTTTCCGTTGATTTGTTTGTGGCTATGAGAGGTGTTTTGCTGCAGGGTGGAATCTCTGCGATGCGGACATGGTTTTTGAGGCTGTCCAGTCTTACTTCAATCAAATCCGCATGTTGAGCCTCAGCTTCCTCTATCAAATCAAAAGCTTCTTCAACCGTTTTGGGAGGAACTGAAACGCAGACTTTGATTGTCAACGCTCTATCACAGCTTCTTCTTTAACCAATGTTCCGAAGTGCCTGCCGCCCTCTTCCACGCGAGCCAAAATCTTGTCGCCCTTCTTCAAGTCAGTTACCGCCTTGGAGCCGTCGGGAGTCACAACCCGTATGGTTTCGGCGTTCTGGGCAATCAACTTCAAAGTTTTACCAACATACTCAGCTTCGATGAGAAGCATAGGTCTCCACTCAATCTTCGACCGCGCAACATTAGTCAACCTGACATTCCCTTCCCTGCCCACCACCAGAACTTCTTCCCCAGCCTTCAACTCCGACAAGTACCTAGTTCTGGTAGGGGAAACGAGAGCGTACAACGAAAGAGGTCCAGCGTTTACACGGAAGGGGCGCGTCTCCACGTATGGGCTTTCATGAACTTCAGCCTGAACCAAGAACAGACCAGAAGACTGGCAACCCAAGAGCATGCCCTCTCCCGGCTTCATAAGCTCACATGTGTCAATGCAGGATCGGGCGCCGGTTCCAATCTCCTTCACATCAACAACCTCAACAGTAACCAACCCAAGCGCAGAAACCGCCTTCTTGGCAAACTTTGCTGTTTCCTCAAGTTCTTTGAGGCCAGCAGTCTTCAGAACCACTCCATCCGATCCCAACTCCAACGTTTCTAACGCAACCTTTGCCTCTTTTGCGCTGGAGACTTCGGCGAGCAGTTTGGTTTTTCCTCGGGTCTTAGCAATGAGGTTCTCTAGGGGAATAATTTTCCAGTCTGGAGTGCCAACAATAACGTAATCGGATTTGAGCTCAGCCGCCTCTATTACAGCCTCTTCATCCTTTTTTCCTTTGATAGTTATTTTTACAGCGACAGTTCTGCTTTTAGCCTTCAGCTCCTTAAGTTTCTTAGAGTCGAAGACCGAAAGAACAGTGATGTCTGCTTCTTCTGATGTGGAAACAGTTTTAATCCCAGAGCTTTTGGCTTTCGCTATATCCTTTGCGTCTACAAGCGCAGCATCGCAGGTCTGAGCAGCAGACTTGAGCAACTTGTTTTTCTGTTTTTCGGGAAGCGATTCATCTATTTCAATCCACAATTCTTTCATTCTATTCACCAAGAATCTTTACGGCTTCGCTGACTGATGCCCTTCGGTGGACAAGGGCTGAAAGAGCCTTAACCATCTTTGCGGGGTTTTCATGTTGAAACACGTTTCTGCCAATGGAGACACCTGCTCCTCCAGCTTTCAGGGAATCACTTGTCATCTGCAAAACATCTCTGGCAGTCTCCACTTTTGGTCCACCCGCAATAATTACTGGAACATGGCAACCGCTTACTACCTTTTTGAAGGATTCGGCGTCCCCAGTGTAGTTTGTTTTTACTATGTCGGCTCCCAACTCTGCGCCTACGCGAGCGGCATGAGCCACCACATCCAAGGCGTGTTGATCCTTTATGCTCGGTCCTCGGGGATACATCATAGCCAGCAGTGGCATGCCGTAATCGTCGCACTTGCAGGCTACGTTGCCCAGAGTTGCAAGCATCCGGTCTTCCTGTTTGGCGCCTATGTTGATATGCACGGAAACGGCGTCTGCGCCTAATCGGACAGCGTCTTCCACAGAGCAGATTTGAATCTTACTGTTGGGGTCGGGACAATGCTGTGTGCTTCCGCACAGGTGAACAATCAATCCAGCGTTTCCGGTGTCAACGCTTTTTGCTATTCCCCTATTGACAAGAACTGCGTCGACTCCGCCCAACAAAAGCTTGTTAACAATGTCTTGCATGTCTGTTATTCCTGTAACTGGACCGACTGTGACTCCGTGGTCCATGGGGACGATAACGGTTCGGTTGTCATCTCCAAGGATTCTTTTTAATCGCCTTTTTTTGCCTGATTCCAAAGTTTTTTTCTCCTTTTAGATTAATTTTTTTGCTCTCAAGTATTCTGCATTGAGTACGCCGCATCCAGCGGCTCCCCTTATAGTGTTGTGACCCAGAGCCAAAAACTTCACTCCACCTAGCACAGGGTCCTTTCGGATTCTGCCCACCACTGTGCTCATGCCCTTCCCCTCCATTCTGTCCAGTCTGGTTTGGGGGCGGTCCTTCTCTTTCATGACAACAACAGGCTTTTCCGGGGCTGACGGAAGATTGAGCTTTTGCGGTTCTCCAACAAAGCTTTCCATAGCCTCTGCTACAGCGTTGGGTTCCGCCTTCTTTTTTGTGTCTACGAAGACGGCTTCCATGTGACCGTCAATTGTTGAAACCCTGTGGCAACTAGATGAAATCTTGAAGTCCGCTGGTTTCGAGGCAGATCCCAGAATCTTTTGGGTTTCAGTTTCCATTTTGGGTTCTTCTCCGCCAATGTAGGGGATAACGTTGTCTACGATGTCCATGGAGGCTACGCCGGGGTATCCGGCGCCTGAGATTGCCTGCATCGTGGATACTATGACGCTGTTTATGCCGAAGTGGTCGTAAATTGGTTTCAGGGCTAGTGTTAGAACTGTGGTGCTGCAGTTTGGGTTTGTGACTATGGCGCCGTCCCACTTCCTTTTTTTGCGTTGTTCCTCGATGAGGCTGACGTGGCTGCAGTTTATTTCCGGGTTTATCATGGGAACGTCAGGGTCCATTCGGTGGGCGGAGGCGTTACTAACCACAACGTATCCTGCGGAGGCGAAATCCTCCTCTGCTTTTCTGGCTACCGCGGAGGGCAAAGCTGAGAACACTATGTCAACATCCTTGACCGCTTTGGGTTCTATGGCTACTACATCCATTTGGGCGACAGCTTCTGGCATGGGCGTGGATTGTCTCCATCTTGATGCCTCACCGTACGTCCGTCCTTTGCTTCTTTCAGAGGCTGCCACAACCGAAGTTTCGAACCATGGGTGCCCCTCAAGCAGTTGAACGAATATCTGGCCTACGTTGCCTGTTGCTCCTAAAACAGCTGCTTTCAACATTTTTAGTCACCTTTTAAAGCGTTCCTAACCAATTTTATGACTTTCTCTTTTTCCGTCCAGTTCACGAACAGCAGAATGCTTGACGTGATGGTCATCAAACCGAATATGTTGACGGCATTCACTCTCAGAGCCTCCGCTATTCTTCCTGTGAGACCCGGCGTCTTTTCCAAATCGACACCTTTGATTTTAAGGAAGGCTAATTGTTTTCTGACAGACATAGCTAGGGTTTCCTCATGTTTCAAGATTACTTCATGAACTTTTTCGAGAAGCAGATTCGAGTCTGCATTCTCTGAAGCGTAGAGTATCATGGAGTCATAGTTCACGGATAAACCCAACAGTTCTGCGTGGTTCTTCACTGTTTCAGTCAGCTCTTTTATTACTTGAGGCTGCTCAGAAACACGTTTGCCAACAACTGTAATCGACATGGCCGGAGACGGGTTTGCCAGAGCTACATCCAGCTCGGTTGAGAGCGCTCCCTTGATCAAGGTGCCCTCTGCATTTAGATTGCCGTGGGTGTGCCTGATTACCCTAACTCTTACTGACGAATCCTTGTATCGTAATGCCTTCCGGTGAATGAACTTGGTGCCTGAATCAGCTAATCCAACCAATGTGTTCACGTCAATTTCTGGAAGCCTTTTGGAGTTACCTATCAGTTTGGGGTCTGCAGACATGATTCCTTCAGCGTCGGTGACCATGATGAGTTCATCCGCTTCCAAAGCCTTCGCTAAGATGAAGGCGGTTGTGTCGCTTCCGCCCCTGCCCAGAGTAGTCATCTTGTTGTCTTCTGTTCTTCCCACGAAGCCAGCAATCACGGGTACTACGCCCTTCTCCACAATGGGAAGCACATTCTGTCTAGCTCTTTCATAGCATGTATCCAAAATTGGGTTTGCATCCGAGAAAACATCGTCCGTTATGATAGGCCATTCAGCGTCATGCGGGTCCACGTAACGGGAGTTCACGCCCTGTGCCTTCAGGGCTGCGGCGATTATTCGGATGCTGGTTCTCTCTCCCATGGCCAGAATCTCATCCAAATCTTTCTTGTGTAGCCTGCCGTTAGAGCTGTTTTTGGCGGCGTTGAAGAGCGTGTCGGTTGTTTTTCCCATAGCCGAAACGATCACGGCGATTTGGGTGCCCTTCTTTGCTTCTTCAGCAACTGCCGTAACTGCCCTCAATATGTGTCCGTGATCTGCGAGGCTGGAGCCACCAAATTTGACCACGATTCTTTTGCGGTTTTTTTCCTTATTTTGTTTCATAAAAACTAAATCCTCCATGAAGCCCAGAAAGCTAAAGACGTTAAATTTCAGCTAACTGGGCCTAGTTATAAAAGAAATAGCCAAAGCTATAGAAACGCCAAGAATTAGTGGAAGTCATTGAATGGCTATTCATAGGCCCAAGTTCCTTTGCCTGAGAAGACAGAATATTTTCTGATATAAAAGATTATCGTAGCAGAAAGACAGAGTTAGAGACCGTAACTTTATGTGAACCCACTTAATTTCTGAATCCCTAAACGTATTTCCTGAGATACTCTTTTGCTTCGTTGATGCTTTGGAAACAGTATTTGATTTTCTTGAAGCTCTGCCTCAATTGGATTACATCCTTTCTAACTTCAACAGGTTTCCTTTCGCCCTTCATGACCTCTAACATCAGAGAACAGAGGCGTTCTATGTCGTCTTTTTTGAAGCCTCTTCGGGTCACATCCTGAAAACCTATCCTCAGACCCGACGGGTCACCACGGTTGTGCTGATTATCGTAGGGCAGAAGATTCTTGTTCAAAATGATGTGGGCTTCCTCAAGATCAGAGGCGACCTTTTGTCCGCCACCGTAATCTCGAACGTCAACAACAATCTGATGGGAACATGTAAACCCGTTCTTTTCTCCCAGAACCTTCACGCCACTTTCGAACAGACACCTGCCAGCAGTCTGAGCGTTCTTAATTATCTGCTGAGCAAGCTCCTTACCATACAGTTTCAGTTCCAACGCTGCTAAACCCAAGGCGGGAAGCCTTCCAAGATGAGTGTTTGAGGTAGTCATCGGAAAGACAGCTTGCTGCACCTTCTTGATCGCCTTTTTCATCCGCTCATCTTCACAATTCGCGAGGATAACCCCGCCTTGCGGTCCTGGAAAAGTCTTGTGGGTCGACGCGGTTATGAAGTCTACTCCTTCTCCAAAAGGGTCCTGAAATTCTCCGCCGGCAATCAAACCTAAAACATGGGCTGCGTCATAGACAATGTAGGCTCCCGTTTCCTTGGCAACATTTGCTAGTTCTTTAACTGGGTGAGGGAACTGGAAGACGCTGCCTCCGAAAGTCACTATGCCGGGTCTAGCTGCGTCAATTATAGCCGCAGACTTTTCTGGGTTGATGTTCAGTTCGTTTGTATCGTAAGCGTGGTTTATGGTTTCCAATCCTAAGACTCTGCCTGCTAATCCAGAGTAGTCATGGGTTATATGAGCCCCAGCGCTGAGAGGCAGAACCACCATGCGGTTATTTTTTGTTGCTAATGATATGCCTTTAAAGGTGGCGAGGTTCGCGTGGGTACCTGAAACCAGCCTTACGTCAGCCCAGTTGCATCCGAACAGGCTTTTCATAAGGTCTGTTGCGTAATCTTCGATTTGGGTCATGTATTTCTGTCCCTGATAGTGCCGCGCTTTAACGTGCCCCTTAAGGTCGTTCTCTCCTTCAGCGTATCTGGACTCCAAGTCCTGTGACAAGCACATCATCTGCTCTACTGCCGGAGACTTGAGTCCCTCACTTGCAATCAGGTTTATGCACTCTTCTCCTCGGTATTGTTCATGGTTCTCGCTGGAATCAATTAACCCGAGAGCCGAATTCAAAAACTCATCATTCACCATTGGTCTTCCTCTCAGAATCTTTAGAGCATCTCGTTGGTTTTGAGCATTACGTCACTTATTTATATTTCTTCACAAGAAAACCTGCCGTATATCGGCAGTCAATATTTTGATTTCATAAAGCTTTTCTTTATTCTCAATCCCGATTAAATTAGGGAAAGCAATGAGCAAAAAGAAGCTCCATTATGGTGTGCGCCTTCGAACCGACCAGTTGAAGTACCTGAAGACGGTTGGCAAGCCTTCCGAGTGGATACGTGAAGCAGTGGACGAAAAGAAAAGGCGCGAAGAAAAGCAGCGCAAATCAAAATAAAACATTAGGGAAGAAAAAGGAATCAACGGATTGGACACCTATCGGCGCTAATCTCTACTTAGACCTCACAAGATTATGACGACCTTTCGTGGCGACGTCTCCTTGCCCATTCTCAATCACATTACCTAGAAACCATTCATATTAGGAGCCTAATAGCAGAAGATTGTTGAAAACAGTCTTTTTTCGAAAAAAACCAGACACCAACAGATTAGTTAACCTGTAATAGTTATTTTGTTCATTTGTGGTGCCCCCTTTTCAGCTAAAAGTAAATAAAGGTAATCTACGATACTTACGCCAACAAACATTAAGATAGTCTCTGATGGTGTTTCACGTGAAAAATGCACATAGCCACAAAAAAGTTGTAACAACAGCAGTAATTTTACTCATGACCATTTTAACTCTTTCACTATTCTTGGCGCAGATGTCCCTTGTTGGCGCCCAGGAGGGGGCGGCAAGCCTCACTGGCACAATCTCCGATGAGGGCGTAAACGTCGATGAGGATGAATTCTACGAATCGCTAAGTATCGGAGTCGAAGTTAACGTTACCGCTGCAGGGATATTCAAGATAGAAGTATCCGGGCTTTACGATTCCGAATCAAACACCATTGATGTCTCGAACCAGAATTCCACATACCTTGATGTGGGAGTTCAGGTTGTCTACGTTTCCTTGGATGGCACAAGCATTTTCGAGTCAGGACTAAATCCCGTCAAAGTTTCCAGCATCCGCCTCTACGATGAATCTGACGCCTTGCTGGATTCTCTGTCTGATGTCTCCTTGTCTAGAACCTATTACTTCAGCGAGTTCGGACTTTTACCTGCGCGTCTCACCGAAACAATATATGATGAGGGAGTGGATACTGATGGCGACGGATACTATGATTACCTCAATTTGGGCGTAGAGGTTAACGTTACCACCGCAGGAACATACACTGTAGATGGAGGCGGGATTTATGAACCCTATGAAAGCTCATATAATTACGTCAGTGTCCAAGCCAAGAATTCCACCTACCTTGATGTGGGCATTCACGTTGTCTACCTAGCCCTAGATGGCACCGAAATCTACGCAGAAGCTGTTAACCCCACTAACATTGCCAGCATCTACCTTTACGACGAATCCAACACCACGCTCAGCAAGGTGACTGATCTCGAATTGCCCACCACATATAATTACGACCAATTCCAACGTCCAACTGTCGAAATAGAATTAAATAAAATAAAACGGGAGATAATCTTAGATCAGGCGGGAAGTATCCTCGTTACTAATGCTTATCACATAACAAATTTAGGATTTCGAGCAGAAACCATTGAACTAGCTTTTCCAGAAGATGCCTACAATTTTGAAGTAAGGGACGAAATGGGAACAGTGGAGACGTCAACGGAAAACAATACGATGACAGTGACTCTCAGAAGCGCCCTAGAGACAAATGAAACAGAGACGCTTTATCTAATTTACCATATTCCATGGAGCAGCCACATCAACCAAGATGAGGGAAGTGACTACACCTTAGCTTTCACATTCTATGAGCAAAATAACTCAACGATAGGTGAATTAACGGTATCCATAACTCTCCCCAAAGGCGCCGAATTCCAATCATCCAACCCTCTAGAACCAGTGAGCATCAAAAAGAGCGAACTTCAAGAAACCATGACCTTCACTTTCTCAGATGTGACGCCTTCAGACAACCTAAACTTCGAAATCAACTACGAATACAACGTGTTCTGGGGTTCTTTCTACCCAACCATCTGGGTGGGAATCTTAGCGGTCATCGCGTCGGCAGTGTTCTTATTCTGGGGCACGCCGAAAACCATCTCTGCAGTTCCCACAATTAAGGTTCCATCCAAAGACCTCAGGAGCTTCGTTGATTCATATGAAGAGAAAATGAGAATTCGGTCAGAGCTTGAATCACTAGAAGAGCGTTTACGTAAGGGAAAAATTCCTAGACGCAGATTTAAAGTTAGGAAAAAGATGCTGGACTCGCGCCTTTCCAAGGTTTCTAGGACTCTTTCTTCTCTTCGTGATAACATAAGAGCCTCTGGTTCACGGTATGCGAGCATGATGAGACAGATTGAAGTGGCGGAGACAAATCTTGAAGGCGCAGAAAGAGACATACAAATGGTGAAAAAAAGGTACAGACGCGGAGAAATTTCAAAAGGTGCATACAGAAAGCTTGTGGAAGAGTACCATGGCAGAATTGAAGAGGCTGAAGCATCAATCGACGGGGTTCTTCTGAGACTCCGTGAATAGTTTCCTTTTTTTGCAAAACGTTTTTATTTCATTGCTTCGTTTTGGTTAAAATCTAATAAATCGGAGTTGATTAGGTAATGGTTGAAATTAAAGTTGATGTCGAAAAATGCACTGGATGCGAAACATGCGTTGACACTTGTCCTGTTGGCGTTTATGAAATGAAAGACGGAAAGTCTGTTCCAGTAAACGCTGAGGACTGTATCGTCTGTAGAGCCTGCGAGATGGAATGCCCAGAAGGCGCCATCCAAGTCATCGAAGAATAAACCGGACACTCAGATTCGACTATCCCATTTCGGGGAAACAGTTAGATTTCCCCAACTCTCTTCTCTATTTCATAAAAACTTAGGATTCCATGTTCCAGAAGGATTCCTGAACTTTCTTTACTTGCTCTATCTTTTTTTCTCCCTTTTTCCGCACCTTAACCCCTGCAGCCACATGCTTATCTCTGATTGAATAGGGGATTTCAGCCATCTTAGCAGTCACTGCACATGCCATCTTCCCAAGAAACCTTAAGCTGTATCCGCCCTCCAGAACTGCCACCGTTTTTCCTTGACAAAACTTCGCTGCTGACTCTAAAATGGCATCAAATATTTTAGCGTAGCTGAAAGCTGACAGAGACAGATATCCCACGGGGTCTGTGTAATGGTTGTCGAATCCTGTGGAGACCAGAATGAACTGCGGCTTGTACTGATTGATGATTGGAACGGCAATCTCATTGAAGGCTTTGAGGTAGACTTTGTTGTCTGTTCCGTAGGGTAGCGGAATGTTCACCGTGTATCCCCGTCCTTCATCTTCGCCGACCTCATCAGCGAATCCTGTTAAGGGAAACTCGCTGGGGTCCTCGTGGAGGCTAACGTAAAGGACTTTGTTGCTTCCGTAGAAGATTTCCTGTGTCCCGTTTCCATGATGAGCGTCTAGGTCCAAAATCAGCACTCGGTCAAGTCTGTACTCTTCTAGGAGATGAGTCGCAGCTACCGCGACATTATTGAAGACGCAGAAGCCCATGGGATAGTCTGTTCCAGCATGATGCCCCGGAGGTCTAACAAAAGCGAAGGCGTTTGTATACTTCCCCGCCATAACCACATCAGCCGCTTTTACCGCTCCTCCGGCAGCCAAACGGGCTATCTCATAGCTTTCGCCAGAAACCACTGTGTCTTCTTGGTCCAGCAATCCGCCGCCACAATCACAAAACTGTCTAATCTGCTGGATATATTCCGTATCGTGAATCAGCTGCAGGTCGTTAATGTGTACAGTTTCAGGTTTGAGTATGGAGCATCTTTCATTTTTGAGAATGCTGCTTTTGTTCAGTTCTCTCATGATTACCCTGAGACGGGAAGGGGACTCAGGATGACGGGGGCCCGTTTTGTGGCGTAAATATTTGGGTGAGTATACTATGGCGGTCTTTTTCATTTTCGTGTTATCCAACCGAAAAGATGCTTGCTTCTTTCATTAACGAGGCTTATTTGTGGTTATACCTAATTATAGGTTATTAGCAATGGAAAACTTATTTTAGTTTGAACCAAAGGATTTTATGTTTCTTGGGAAATAATGAACGCCTAACTGTTTAGAGGTGAATATGCTGTGGGGTCTAAGATTGCGGTGTTTTCATACCTGATTATTGCTGTGAACATCCTAGTTTTTCTCCAGAGCATAACAAACCCTGAAGCCTATAACCAGCTTATAGAAACTTACAGTCTAGTCCCCGCGGAGGTCATGAATGGCGAGAATCTCTGGACCCTAGTTACCTCCATGTTCCTGCACGCCGACATAATCCATATTGCCCTGAACATGTTCTTTCTGTTGCTTAGCGGCGACATGGTTGAACGGGAACTTGGTAATTTCCGATTTTTAGGCTTGTATCTAGCCTGCGGCGTTATCGCAGGACTCTTTCACGCCTACCTAAACAGCGCATCCACCGTTCCCACAATAGGTGCCTCGGGGGCAATCTTCGGAGTTTTAGCAGCCTTAGCCATTCTTTTTCCCTTCCGTTGGCTCCTCAAACTATTCGGTTTCATCCCAATCCCCATGCCAGCCATCATATTCGTCTTCGTAACAATCTTAACCGAAACCGCCTACGTGTCCTCCGGAATCGTAGAAAACGTCGCCCACACCGCCCATGTGGGAGGCTTCCTAGCCGGAGTCTTCCTAACTCTACTGTTTGTACCCAAAAAACGAGCAGAAAAGGAATGACCCGCTGAAAAACGTTAATGAAGCACACACACCGAAACAACCCCAGAATCTGACTGAAGATACCTAACAAGTTTCTTAACCAAACAATCTGCATTTTCTGTCTCTGGAAAATACAGTAGGTGGCTTCCGCAGTTTTTGTTGCAGTCAGAAGCTCCGAACCCCTTGACTGGAACTTCTGCTCCCTCCATGCCCTTAATGTGGCTGTTTACTTTGCATTCCATGTTTTCGTTGGTTTCAGCGGCTATAACCGCTTCCACCGACACGTTTTCGTCTACCAAAAGGTAATCTATGTGCCAGAACTTCCTTTTTTCTTTCCTCAGGTGCCTAGCAATTCGATGTTTGAGGCTTGTGGCTCCCTTACCCAATGCTGAGCCAGTGTAGGTGTAATATCCCCTCGGAAAGTTCTGTTTTCCCAACTTTCCTATATTCAATTTAATATCCCTTTGCACAGACAACAGCAGCACGTAGACTCCGCTTGCTGAAAGCTCTGAAATAACCTTTACATCTGTGTCCATCTAAAGCAGCCGCCAGTCACCAATCTAGCTTTAGGTTATTGTTTCGTTCCAGAAAAATAATTTATCGTAATTCCGTTTAAGGTCATCATTGAATTCTGGGTCACTGTAAACGATGTCTAAACTGAAGCCGTACTCGTCTAATAGCTGGTTAACGTCGCCCCAAATCTTTTCTGTCCGTTCATCCGTGTCTGCACTCCACAACCCCCAAATTGTATCTTTGCTGTTGCGGAATCCGAAACCAAAGTTTTCTGGGAGAACATAAGCCACATCTGCTTTTACGGTTCCATGCTTGCCAAGGTTGCTGTTCACGTAGTTCCAGAAGTCCTCTAAGGCATCAAAGTGTTCTTCCGTCAATATTCCGTATTGCTCTAAAAGGTCGGGATGATTAAAGATTACAGCATATTTTACTCCATTATGGTAAGCAGTAATCAGGTCAGCGTAAAGTTCAGGGGGCGAAACAATATAGGGATCATCATTGTAGGTCCATGTGACCATAGCACCCCACTCTCGGTTCTGGACATTGGCGGCACCTCTACAAAGAGCAACGTGTAACGGTCTGCTGTGATTCCACGCAAACTCAGCTAATACAGTGTCGTATCCAGCCTTGTAGTCGAACCAGTAGAGACCATAATCTGAAGTTAACACCGTGATGTCTTCGCATTCTCGAGCATAAAGGTAATAGTCTAAGTGAATGTAAAGCCACGCCACATATGTCTCAGCGGCTACCGTTTGGTTTTCTGCCTCTTCAACCAACTGGAAACTACCCGCGTCTAGCTGGTTTCCTCCCGGCTCATCCATAGCGTAGGCTCCCAAGAACTTGTCGCCATATTTCTCTTTGGCTTCTGCAATCCATATGTGCGGGTAGTAATTGTAGCGGAAGACCAGTTCAGTATTCCCCTCCGGAGGAATACACTCCCTTTCTTCATGTAGAGAAATGAAGAACACCATGAAATACAGCCCCGATTCGTAGATGTAGTCGCAGACATTGGTAAGGTTATTTTTGTCAAACGTTATTCCAATAGAGTCAACAACAAAAAGATTCGTGAAATTCTTCACCCTGTCAACCAACTGTTTGCAACCTTCAACACTGTGGTTGTCGATAGCGTATTCTACGCCCACAAAAAATTCAGGAACCGAATTCTGTTCCTCGATAACAACATTCAAAGATACCAAAAAAAGAGGCAAAACAATAATTATGATAAGTATAACACCGAACAACAGCGTATTATGTTTCAGCTTTCTCCTCTTCCTTTCAAATTATCGATCACTATACAATAAATGTTCTCAGTTATAACATTAAACACCCGATTCTTTGTGTACAACTAGTTCCTAAGAAAAAGTAAACTGCTTTTCCATGGAAAGGTTATAAATAAAAAAAGAAAGGGGGGTTAGGCGCCTACTTTCCAGATGATTCTCTAGACATTTTTTTGGCTAGGCTGTAGATCACTGGAATCAGCATTATGCCCATGGCTATTGCGAAAGCCCAGGACACGTTTGCAACAATGTTTGTTACTCCTTCGAAGGTGGAAAAGATTGCTCCTGCTCCGATTATGAGGAAGATGCTGTAGAGCACGAATTTTGCGTATCCCGCTACATCTCTGAACTCTTTGTGATCATCGGTGATCGATTTGATTAATCCGTCGGTTAAAGCTATTCCTGCACCGATTATGACGAACCCTAA